>Ga0206989_1053_pt1 | contig 23232 bp, 21 predicted proteins | sample Alteio_BWMinCont_10_FD_153276 | JGI IMG/M metagenome (GOLD analysis project Ga0206989, IMG submission 153276) | Enriched cells from forest soil in Barre Woods Harvard Forest LTER site, Petersham, Massachusetts, United States -... | ecosystem: Environmental > Terrestrial > Soil > Temperate forest >...
CTTCGGGGAAAGTAAATAGATGGACGCGGGCGTAGTGCAACATCGACGCATACGCCGGATGCTTCTCAATGCGCGCACGACCTGGCGGGGTGGTCATGATTGAAAAATGCACATCCCGGTCTCGCAATCCGGGCAGATTGCCCGGCGCCAGTAGGGATCGGACCATATAATTCAAATAGTTGTCGATGTACGCATCACCCCAAACTACGGCTGCGAGCGTGCAAGCGCCCGGGCTTGGCTTAATACGCATCCCTTCCCTGCGAACTTCGTCGCCCGGAACACATTGTTAAATTTGCTGCATTATGTTGAGAATGGTTATGATGCGGTCGGAATGACCAATATGGTAGCGAAGCGTGAGCATTTTTTACCAGCTCTTGATGTATTGAGCAGCAATGCTCCGGTACTTGACATGTCGAGCCGCCAACTTGCCGATCTTGCGCTCCAGTACCTCCACCAGGAGACATATGGCAACATGGTCATTCCGGAAAACCAGAATTGGTCCAGATGGGCACGAGATATGTTTTGGCCTACTGACGGCGGCGTTCACGCCCGTTGTGTGTATGTGCACCCGCTTTGCGTGTCGGGGCAAGCGTTGCGTCGTGAGTTCGATTTCACTTTCAAATGGGTCGATCTCACCCTCGCGGCAAGCCTATTTGAGAAAGCGGAGGATTATCCGCGGTTCAAATTGATTGCTGATACAGATGAAGCCTACATTACTAATTTCGCGACCGAGAAGCGCCAGTTCGAGTCGACCGGGCGTCCGTTTGCTCCGGCGATCTTTGCTGAAGGCGCCAGGTCGACACGGGGGGTTCATCGTTGGTTTCTCACCCAACCTCAGTTTATTCCTTGCAACCCACAGTTGCGAAGTCACCGAGAGCCGGTTCAGGATGTCGCGGAGGTGCTGGATCATCTGCAACTCCTAAGCCCTTTATAATAGCGGTTTTGGGCTGACTACATCCGATAATGGGTTAGATAGAATGGGAAGCGACCAAACAGAGCTGCAGCACTGTCGTTTGTGCGGTAGTGTGGACCTAAAGGCGGTTGTTGATCTGGGGACGCTGCCGGTTTCCCGTCCGCACCAGCCACGTGAGGAAGAGGAACTGCGTCATCCGCTTGCTGTCCACAGCTGCATCAGTTGTGGCCTCTTGCAGGTCGTCAACCCGATTGCTCCGGAACTCCTTTACGTCGATGCTGAAAATTATACCACCTCGTTTCAGGTTCATCCGCATGTGGACGAATTGATCCGCACGGTGCTCGCTCATAGCGAGGCATCGTCCGCGATCGAGATCGGTTGCAACGATGGCGGTTTTCTGACAAAGCTTCGCACCGTCGGATTTCGTGACTTGGTTGGTGTCGAGCCGAACCGGACGGCTGCAGAGATTGCGAGAAGCGAAGGATTGACCGTTTATAACTCTCTGCTGACTGCCGACCTCGCGAGGCAAATTGCAGCCAACACGGGCCAGTACGATCTCGTGATTGCCCGCCATGTCGTCGAGCATGTCGTCGACCTCAGAGCGTTTTTTGACGCGGTCCACATTCTGCTCAACCCAGGTGGACGTTTTCTGCTTGAACTTCCCCATGTGGAGCCAGGCCTGTTCGCCGGAAATCCGTGCCTTTTGTGGGAAGAACATGTCAATTATTTTACCGAGCCGGTCATCCTCCGGATGTTGGGAGACTATGGTTACCTGCCCGAGGTCAAACGCTACTATACTTTCGGTGGCGGCATCATAGCGTTCCTGGCGCGGAACCAGCAGGTGCCGAGAGTATTGGAGCCGCAAGCTTCCATTCCGTGGCACCAGATTGACGCATACGCCAAAAGCGTCGCTACCTTCCGCGATCAACTGCGGGAAGTCGTAAACACGGCCGTAAATGCCGGATGGGAGATTGCTGTTTACGGTGCTGCGAACCGCTCCAATGTGGTGATCAATCACGCGCAGATAGGCAGCCAAATCGATTGGGTTATTGACGATCGCCCCGACCTTGCCGGGCAGATCTTTCCTGGCGTAGCCCAGACGATTCAGCCGCTGTCCAATACCCCTGCGTCCGCGCGCGGTCTTCTCTGCCTGCTCGGCGTAGGGGCCGAGGTCGAGGCAAGAGTTGCGGCGCGAGTCCGAGCGCAATACCCTCTTCGACTGATCGCATTTTCAAGTCTCGTGTACCCGCGCGACGCGCTTAGCGGCTTCCGCAATGCGGCCGCTGCTATACGGCAAGCCGCTCGCGGCACCGCTTTACCATAGCCACAAAGGTCAGCAACCGTGCCAGCGCCTGCTCCCATTCCTGCAATGGTAATCGGCAAATTTTCGCTCGGAGTCGACGGCGCAGACGGTTTGAGCCGCTGGTCATGGGGACCTACCCATAATGTTTCGACGCTTGATCAAGAGCATGGCCTTATAGTTTCATCCACAGACCCACATGCGAATCCAGGACACCTATCGGTTGTACCGTCAATCAGGATTCCTGAACAGTTTGCACGCCTGAGTGCGGGTAGGATCGTACGCGTGATGGTCGTAGCGCGCACGGTAGGTGCGGACGAGTTTGGCGTCGCCTACGTCGTGGAAGGTAACGAAAGACTAGAATGGACTATCTTTAGAAATCTTGATACCGAATATCGTGAATATGTTTTCGATCTCGAACCCGCGGACACGGGGCTACCACATCATCTTTGTATATGGGGTGATCCCACCGGTAAAAATCTCGCAGTCGTAATTCGTAGCATCGATATTGCGGTAGAAGAACCGCTTGACCGCGACGATCGCGGCTATAATCAAGTCGATGGGGTGATACAAGAATTACGTCAATGGAGCTATGATAAGCTCTATAAAGAATGCGATGTTGCGCTCGCGCGATTGGGCCTCGATTGGGTGCGTCGGCTCCGAACTCATCGGTCTAGCAGGGATAATTGGCTGGGCCGGGAGGACCATTACCTCGCTGCATTAGATTACGGTCTGCTCGATAACGTGTTGGAGTGGCGGCGTGCGACACCTCCTCCGGGTGCCGAGGCGTTCAATAACGCAGATCGCCGTGTCGTCATTGGCATACCGGTTTGGGGAGCAGAGTTCATCCAATGTTTGACCGATATTCTGCTGCCGTCTCTGCTCGCGGAGGGCAATCTTCCGGGATTGGCCAAACGTGCTCGAGTTCTCCTCTACATCCTTGCACCGACAGCCGACGCGGTAGCGATTTCTAATCATCCGATATGCGCTTTGCTGCGGCAATACGCCCAGGTCGAATTTGTTTTTGTAAACGAGACTTTGGTTCACCCGATTACCAACCACCCGGAGGATGGACGGCGCTATTGGCTGTATGGCGCACTCCACCAGATCTCCGTGTATTATGCGCAAGCACTCGGTGCCGACATCTTTTTGCTTAACCCTGACACAATTTACGCTCAAAACTCACTGGTGGGACTCTATGCGCTTGGCGAGAAGGGGGCGGATGCTATTGTGTTCACCTCGCTGCGGCTCAAGCGCAGTGCTGCGAGCCGGCAGTTTCGCGAATATTTGGACAATGACGGAGCGATCAGGCTCGACGGAGTAAATCTTGCCAATATCGCAGTTGAATTCATACATCCCGTACATCGTCGCTGCTTCATGCATCCGGAAAATCGCGACTTTCTCCCGCGAATGGTCAATCTCCAATGGGAAGTGCCCAATGCAATCGTGATGCACGCCGCTCACTTGCAACCTCATTTCCTTTCGCGGCGAGCATTAGCGCGGCTATCGGGGCTCGATTACAATACCGTTGATACGAGACTGATCTCGCGGATGTTCGTCACCTCGGAGGAGCTGCGGCATCTCTATGTGCTTCCCTGCATGCGCGATATTTGTTACTTCGAACTTACTCCTGAAGAACGGGTCTGGCCCTCTTCGGGCAGGTCATTCCCCAACGATCGATTTGCAGAGGAGTGGTTCTGGCCGTCTTGCAGTCCCCTAAACGAGTTGCTCTTCCAGCAGCGCACCGAAATCGTTCTGGAGAACCAGCCCTATGTAGGGTTGCGATCGCGGGAGAGCTTGGACAAAGAATTCAAGGCTCTGTTGGCTGATATCGACCGGGTCCGGCCAAGATGACCAACCACTTTGGCTTCGCTCGGGAAAAGGGCGAATGGCGACAACGAGGGCGATAGTGAGCGACAATCCGGGACTGATTTCCAGTCACGCAACCGCCGATCTCAATGAATTTCGCGAGGCAATCCTCCGGTTGCGGCGGGAACGTGAACGCCTGATATTTGAGCGGGATGCCGCGGAAATCGGGTGCAGGCAACAGCTCATGGAATTGTGCCGCGCCGCGGCGCAGCATCGTGGGGAGCAGGGAGACCTTAGCGATGCGATCAAATGGCTCGAAAAGCTAGTTGCGATTGCGCGCAAGGCTGAACAAGAACCACGTTTGGCGGTAACGGAACTTGACCCGTCAGCGGACCAAAGACGACTGACTCTGCTCCGGTTTATTGAGCGTGCCTGTGGCACCGAACTGCCGTTTCCGGCGGGGCGGCGTGATCGCCGCATTGTCCTTACGACGGTAGTGTGCAATCGCGAAGAAGCTGAACTTGTAGATCGTGTACTGTGGCCATGTTTGTTGTCCGATGGCAATGTGCCTGCACTGACGCGCCGTGGTGAGGTGATCCACCAGGTCTTCACCACGGCTTTTGCCAAGCCGTTTTTGTCGCGTTCTCTATCCTTGGAACAGCTGGCCAAGACCTGCAAAGTTGAGTTCGTCATTTTTCCCAGTACAATCGTTCCGGAGCGAGCACCTCGTTGGCAGCTTGGACGGGAGATTGCGGCTATCGGCATGAGGCAGGCGCGTTCCGCACAGGCCGATCTGATCGTCCTGCGTCCCGACATGATACTCTCCAACCATGCTCTTGAGACAGTCCTAGAGAGGTCTGATACCGGCACGGAAGCGGTGTTTACAACACTTGTTGGTCTTGACGAACAGAAAATAATGCCCACGTTGCTGGAACAACAGACAAAGAAAAAAGAATTGTCCCTTGACGCGGGTCAGCTAGCCGACTTGGCGCTGCGGACGTTGAGCCAGGGTACCTTGGCGCATGTCGTCGCCCCTGATAACGACCGCTATTTTCCGGATAGCGCCCAGCTGATATGGCCACGCGAGGATGGGCTCATTACACGTTCCGCGAAACAACATCCGCTATTCCTCTCCTACAGTTTACTTTCGCGGAATGAAGTACTGCCGTGGATCGGTTTTGGGACGAAGTTGGTTGAACCGTTGTTAGGTTGCCTTTTCGCGACGGTACATGTTAATCAAAACTTGAGAAATTGTGGCATTTATCTTTTGGCAGAGACGACGCACACACCTGCCGCGCCCTCTTTCTTCAACGCCGACACCTTTGCTGAGCGAGTCTGGCGCCGCAGCGCGCGGCTTGAGCGTTGGTTGTTCGATCACCGAGTACATTTGCCGGGAGCTTGCGACATCCCGTACCGCACGGTCAGCGATACTGAAATCGCCGAGCGGGAAGTGCTCGTCGATCAAGCGCTGCTCGCCTATCAGCCAGAACTGCCGGTACTTGACGAACCGCTTACCGAGGTGTATCCGGGACGCGCGCTTTTACCAAAAGCTGTAACGGCCGGCGCGCCTGTCCGTTCCGTTGGCCTTGCCGAACTCAATAAAACACAACTCATTCCCAGCACCGAAGCTGCGGTGATAAACCTCGAGGCCGGAATTTACGCGCTTAGTATTGGCGAAGTCGCTACCGCGGCAGGGGACCTTCAGGGTATCGGGATACCCGCCATCCAGATTTGCCCGATAGAAAACGGTCGAAACGATCCCGTACAGATCGACAGCGCAGCATCGGGATCGTGCGTGTGGATCAGCGCCCGTGGCGGCGGTGTCATTATCAAAGCCCCGGAAAACGGAGGGCTCGTCCTTATTACCGTCTATGGGCAATATGGCGCGCCGCCGGCGATCGATATCCGACGAATTGAACCCGCTGCCGACCTCATCAACCACGCACCAACACAGCCGGTCCGTAAGGTTCGTGGGAAGCCGCGGATTGGTGCGGATAAATCGGCTGTATCGGTGGCTGCATCGGTATCGCCCCGATCATCAGGCGGCACCGCCGGAGCCGATATCCCCGTTGCCGAGCAAAAGCCAAACAAGAATGCGCCAGCGGGTGACGATGTCTCGGGCGCACCGCAGTCGCGGAATATCCCTCGCCGTGGGGCATCCGCGGAGCGCGTCCCCCCAAATGACTTTTTGTTACCGCCAAACGGCCAAGTACTGCTTCGAACCTTGTTGGTCAACCCTGTAATTCTTGATTCGACGGGTCACCTTTCCGTTCCGGTTGTAGGATTCTGCGCGCTCTTAAGCGTTTTGGCCACAAGATTTCTGTTTGATGAGAAATTTTATATGACAAACTACCCCGATATTGCAGAAGCAAAAGAATCGGGTTTTCTAGGGGATTTACAAATGCATTTTCTAGTGCATGGGTATATTGAAGGAAGATTGTTTTCTTATCCAGAGGTGGACGAATTATTTTATCTGGATTTGTATCAGGATGTTACCGCTGGAATCGCCAATGGTGATATAATAGGAGCAGTAGAGCATTATCTGCATGGGGGAGCTGCTGGAGGCCGGTTTGCAACCGCTGCCGAAATGGAAACGTTCAAGCGCTGGCGACAATTACAATCGGTCGATACCAGTCTGAAAACATCGACCGATATCACACTTCCGTCTAATGGACGGGTGTTGCTTGATGCGTTGATGATCACTGTGGATATGGTGCGTTCGTTGCCGAAGGTACCGTTGTCGGCTCCGGCGTTACGGACACTGCTCGATCTCTTTGTTTCGACGCTGGCGTTCGATGAGGATTTCTACATGACGCGGTATCCGGACGTTGCGGAGGAAATGGCGGCGGGTTTGATTGCGAGTCCGCACATGCACTTCCGCCGGAGCGGTTATTTTGAAGGCCGCATAGGTGCGCCTCCTGAGGTGGACGAGCTGTTTTATAAAGAAACCTATCCTGACGTCGCGGTGGCGCTTGCTAACGGTCAAATAAAATCTGGGTTCGATCATTATCTAGAGGTTGGCGCTACGGAAGGGCGCCTCGCGAGCGCCCACCAGATGGAAGCGCTTAGTCGATGGGAGGGAATCCTTCATGACTGATCGCCACGCCGCCGCACACGGCTTGCCAACACCGATCGCTTCTGTAGCCAACCTGTAGCAGTCTTCATTTGAACTGGAGGTATCCGAAATGCGTCTGGCACGGATGGCCGCTTCATGAGGCGTGGTAGCATAGATAAGATTGCCTTCGAAGTCGGCAGAGGATGGGTCGTCCGAGGTTGGGCAGTCGATCTGGCGGATCCCGAAGCCAATCTGCAAGTCGAAATCTTGGAAGGTGCCGATGTCGTCGCGGCTGGGCCTGCCGCCGACTTTCGCGCAGATCTGGCAGATGCCGCGATAGGCAAGGGTTACCACGGATTTTCGCTGCCGTTGAAACGCCAGGAAAAAGGCAAGAAGGCCCGAGTGTTCTCTCTGCGAAGTGCCGATAACAGCACTCCATTAGTCTCACCGACAATGTTCATCCTGGAGCAATTGATCGGGCACGTTGATGCAATCGAAGGTTTGTTCGTCGTCGGATGGGCTTGTGATCTTTTGGATTTTGCAAACAAACTCTGCGTAGAATTGTTAATTGATGGTGAGATGATCGAAAGGCTTGATGCAGATCGTTTCCGGCACGATCTCGCCGATCACGGTATCGGTAGTGGAGCCTATGGTTTTCGGTTCCTGATCCCGCGATCGTTTGTCGACGGTGTACGGCATCGGATCGCTGTTCGTATCACCAATACCGAAATACTGCTTGGTACGACGATTGCGGTGACGCTTAAACCCGAACGATTGACGGCGACATTGCGGCGCTTGTACTATCAGCGGGAAGCAATACTGCAACATATGGCAAGTATAAATGAAGGGTTGCTGAAGGATGGAAGTGATTTGGATCTTCGGAGCGCAATCTTGGCAAATGAACTTGAACTAGAGGATATACAATCGCTCCGTTCGGTTAATAGTGGTGATCCTTCATTGCGGAGCCTCCCCAAGGTATCTGCGGAAAGTTTGTGATGATGAAAGGCCGCGGTATGGCGATCACCTTAACGGCAGTATATGATCTCGCGGTCTCTCCACTGACGTTTGATTTTGCCTATGCCGTCGTGCAGGCTGAGGTGGAACGACGGCGGCGCGGTTGCGAGCGCTTAGCCCTTCACATCCAACTTAAGGCGGGCGCAACCACCACCGATGATCCGCTGGATGACGATCAATGGCGTCTGCGCCATGTGTTAGCACCACTCAGCCAGATGCTAAAGCGACCGTCGGAGCTGTACATTGGACGGGCGACGGCCTGTGGGCCGGAAATATTGATGCGGCCGCATGGTCTCCACTGGTTGAGTGATGTTCTGGCTCTCGCCGAAGCGGGTGAGGAAGTTCAGGTTCTGACTGCCGATCTGCGCACCAAGACCGCCATTAGTCAGAGATTGCACGGTTTTTTGCAAGGACGACGCCTTATTACGATCACCTTGCGCGAGGCCCGATATCAACTTCCTCGTAACAGCAATCTGATCGCATGGGCGGCGCTCGCACGCTCGTTAGCCTCGGAGGGATATGCCGTCATCGTGCTGCGCGATCATGAACGCGCCGATGCGCCGTTACCCGGCGATTGGGGAGGGGCCATAACACTGCCAAAAGCGGTGTGGTCGCTTCGGTGGCGAGCGGCTCTCTATGAGTTGGCTTGGCTCAACCTGAGCGTCAACAATGGGCCCGCCTTTATGGCGATCTTCAACGCGAAGACACGGTTTCTAATCTTCAAAATGCTGGGGGGAACCCCTGAAACCACCGCGCAGCATTGCCGGCGGCTCGGCTTTGCGCCCGGAGGAACACTATCGTTCCTAAATCGACACCAGCAACTCGTGTGGGACATCGATGAAGTTGGAGTGCTGCATGAGCGCACTTTCGCAGCATTGGCAGAAATCGAGAGACATCCCAATCTCGCCGGCCCCGTACCGCCAGCAGCCCCAGTAGCTGAGTGCATTGTTGCTGCGGCCCGGCGCGACTACCGCTCGGGTCTACCCGCCGCCGATCATCTTGGTCGTATTCCCGCTGGGCCGCTCCGCAGCGCGGTGGCCGTTGAACGGGCAACGATGCTGCTGGACGAGGAACGGCCCATTGCGGCGGCGCGGGCCTTGGCTGATGCGCCCAAGGGAGCTATGCGCAGCGCGATTGCCGCCGCTATCGCGCATGCGGAGCCGGAACCCAAGGTAATCGAACTCCTTTCGCCATTGATGAAGGGAGATCCGACGGCAGATTGGCAGGCCGCTCTGCGCCGCGTCAAGGTGAGGTCGGAGGCCGTGACCTCATCGCAGGTGCAGACGCTGCCAATAGCCAACGTTCTCGTTCTGGCCGCAGATGGATTAACTGGCCTCCGCAACGGATTGCACCTTCTTGCTGCAGCGGAGCGGGAACGCCGCCACAGAGATTTTGACACATTGCATCTAGTCATCGTCGGAGGAGACGAATGCTGGCTGGAAGCGACTGCTCTGTTCCCGACTATTTCGACTGTCACAATGCTCCCGGAGCGAGCGATACCCGCGAGTGCGACGAGCAGCTGTGAGTCTTTTGATGATGTGTGGCCGACGCTTGCAAAGGTCCCGGCGCGAGCAAAGGCCCTGTTCAGAGCCTGGGCATTGTTGCAAGGAATTGAGGACGGTCGATACGCCGTCATCGCTCCAATCTGGACATCCGATCTGGGATTGTGGTCGCGCGTGGCGCAAGAGCTCGAAGCGTGGGGATTGGTCTCAATCAATTGGGCCCAGCTGGCGTCGGTCTGGCCTCTCGAAATGCTGGCGGCTCTATTGGAAGCCGCAGCCTTGAGAGTTATTGGTGATCCGGTGCCTGTGATTCTGTCCGAGATCCTGGGACTCGACGCCGCCGATCCCAATTTGCTGGTGGCGGATTCTGTTTGACTACGGCTGATGAAGTGCTCGCGCGCCGGCTGCGTGCGGAGACAGCCTATCAAAAGGCCTGTGACGTTGGTTCACCGGGGCCCGCGCTAGTTTTTTCAGCCCACGCGGTACTGCTGTCAACGGATTTGCCGGCCTACCGTCGGAAGTTGGCAGAGTGCATCGCCTCGTTCGATCCCATCAAGCTCAGTCGGCCCCGAGCGGCAGCGGCACTAAACCGGACCGGTGTATTGCCGGCTTTGGCCCTAGTGCTCGCGCATGGCGGCAGCGCTGCAGTTATCGCCGAACCGTTCAGCAGTGCGTGGGTTCTCGGCTCGTCGCCACTTCGAGCTGCGCTGGTGGGGGCACAGACCGCGCCACCTGCTGCGCTGGATGGTGCTCTGCGCGCCCGGCCGTTGCACCGCGGTGCGCCGTCCAGCATCCTTTGCGCCCTTCTGACCGGGGTTTTGATCCAGGACCCTGACCTGTTGCTGCATTTGGAAGACCTGCGGGAGAATGTCGCGCGGGCCGCTGCCGATGCACAGGGGGAGTTCTCGGATCCGGCAATGCGTCTTCTCGAAACCATTGCCGCCCAGGTTTGGATACAGGATGGCACCTTGATTCGACAGCCAGAGCCGGCGACGCTGACGCGTTTGGCGTCGGCAGCCCCCCCACCGGCGATGCTCGATGTGTTGCGGCGCCTTTTCTTCAGCCCTACCATTGGGCCGTCCGATTGACCCGGCGTCGATCCGTCATCGCTCGAAGACGATTTGCATCGTCCTTGCCTTCGCGCCATCATCCGGGCGATTGTAAAGCACCCGTCAGCGGACTCCGTCTCGATGTCATTTCCGGATAAGAAATACCCCGATGCTGCCCATTATGTGGTCGGATATCGGGAAGAAATAATCTCCGCTTGGCATGCATTGGACAGTGCTGCCATTACCAAAGCGGTGGTGATGCTCGATGAAGCGGTCCGTGGCCGCCACACGGTTTTTGCGTGTGGCAACGGCGGCTCGGCGGCCATTGCCAATCATTTGTTGTGCGATTTCCTTAAGGGGATTCAGACCGATACGCTGCTGCGGCCATCAGTGACCAGCCTGTCTTCATCTCTTGAACTGATCACGGCAATCGCAAATGACATAGCCTATGAGGAGGTCTTCGTTTACCAGTTGCGTACCCTGGCCGAGCCAGGCGATCTCCTGATCACGATTAGTTCGTCGGGAAATTCGGAAAACATTGTCCGAGCGCTCAATTGGTCTCGCGACAACGGAGTTCGGTCGATCGCCCTCACCGGGTTCGACGGTGGGCGTAGCCGCACCTTGGCGGACGTCAATCTCCATGTCGCAGCTCACAATTACGGCATCGTCGAGGACATCCACCAATCGCTGATGCATATTATGGCACAGTTCCTGCGTCACTCTGCAATGCCGCAGGACTTGCTTGTTACGCGCCGGTTCTGATTTACACTGCGGCAATACTGTCGGAATTGCCAATGGCAGGAAGCGTGTGTGAGTTTATGTACGTGATTGGAGTGTTCGAATGACAGGTTCTTTCGGCCTCGACGTTGTTACCGGCGGCGGCGGCTTTATCGGCAGCCATCTCGTGGATGCGCTGATCGATCGTGGGCGACGTGTACGGGTTATCGACAACTTTGCGGTGGGGAGGCGCAGCAATCTTGCTGCACACGGCGGAAACCAAGATCTTGAGGTGATCGAGGCCGATGTCGCCGACGCCGTAAGGATGCGCGAGTTGGTGCGCGGCGCGGATCGCGTCTTTCATTTGGCTGCGATGGCCGACATCGTGCCGTCGATCGAAAACCCGGAGGCCTATTTCCGCGCCAATGTTGACGGCACTTACGCCGTGCTGGAAGCCGCCCGCGCCGCCGGCGTACGGCGCCTCGTTTATACTGCTTCGTCATCCTGCTATGGGTTGGCGACGATGTTCCCAACACCGGAAAGCGCACCGATCGATACGCAGTACCCGTACGCGCTGACCAAATATCTTGGCGAGCAACAGGTGCTGCATTGGGCGCGGGTCTACGGGCTCAATGCGATCTCGCTGCGCTTGTTCAATGTTTACGGCCCGCGGGCTCGCACCTCCGGGACCTACGGTGCGGTTTTCGGTGTATTTCTGGCGCAGTTGATCGCCGGAAAGCCGTTGACGGTGGTCGGCAACGGCACGCAGACGCGGGACTTCACCTATGTCAGCGACGTCGTCAACGCCTTTCTCGCGGCGGCCGACAGTGGCCGCTCCGGGGTCGCGTACAATGTCGGCAGCGGCGCGACAGTGTCAGTCAACCGGCTGGTCGAGTTGCTCGGCGCCACCGAGCGCGTGCACATCCCGAAGCGCCCGGGCGAACCCGACTGCACCTTCGCCGACATCACCGCGATCAAGCGCGATCTCGCTTGGCAGCCGAGTGTGCCGATCGAGGAGGGGATTGGAAAACTGCTGGAACATCTCGATCTGTGGCGGAACGCACCGGTCTGGACGCCGGAGTCGATCGAAACCGCGACCCGCGGTTGGTTCCACTACCTGGGCCGTGGTCAGTCATCCGAATGAACTTTTTAATTTCGGTCGGTCGGATTAACCCAACTCCCAGCACGGCCTCGACCAGCGTGATAATGCAGCATCATGCTCCCCTTTTCTTCGCGATCAGGTCTACAAGATCGCCGATATTCCGAAGTTGGCTATTCTCTTTCGGCAAGATCTCCACGTTGAAGGCCGATTCAAGTGTCAGTATGAGTCTGACGCGCGAGACGGAATCGAGCCCTGCGATATCATCGAGGTAAACATCGCGCTCGAGAGCCAGATCCACAGGAATCCAGGCATCGCGGAAGGCCAGCCGCACACGGTCGAGAATTTCTGGCTCGGTCATTGGTTAGTCTCACCCCTTGAAAAGTACCCGATTTCCGCGCTCGATGCGGCGCGCTCCCTAGCATATTTTTCGTGATTTTCCTTGCGGGACATTTTACCACTTGTCGTCTTCACTAGCCATCCGACCGGCACTGGGTGGGCCCGCACCGCGCTCACGCCGACATGGTCGGCGATCGTTTGCTTAATCATGCGGCCGATCTCGCGGTAGCGTTCGCGCTCCAATTCGGTCTCGGCAACGACCACCACCTCCTCGGTGCCGCCGATCTCGTTGTCGACCGCAAAGGCGGCAGCCCGGCCGGGCTTGACCCCCGGCAACCGTGACACGCATTCCTCGATGTCGTGCGCGTAAAAGTTTCGGCCATTGACGATGATGACGTCCTTGAGCCGGCCGGTGATGTAGACCTCGCCATCAACGATCGCGCCGAGATCGCCAGTCAAAAACCACCTGTCGCGGAGTGCCGCCGCGGTCGCCTCCGGATTATTGTAGTAGCCTTGAAACATGAATTCCCCCGCCAGCGCGATCTCACCGATCTCGCCTTCCGCGAGCGGCGCCGCGCCGGCGCCGAGAACCGCCGCGTGTATGCCCGGCAGCAGCGGACCGGTCGACATCACCACGGCGCTGCTCGGGCCGCCAGTGGACGGAACCAGCCGGCGCTCGGATTGCAGGCGGTCACGCTCAACTGTCAACAGCGTCGGCATGCGGCCGATCGGCGACTGCGTGACGGCGAAGACTGCCTCGGCCATTGCGTAAGAGGTTGCCAACATGTCAGGGCGCACCCCGAACGCCGCGAAGCGGTCGGCAAAAGAGTCAAAGGTCGCCGCCTTGCACGGCTCCGAACAGTCGATGAAGGCCTTTATCGACGACAGATCATAGCGGGCACTCTCCGGCACCGTCAGGCGCAAGTGGTTGAAGGCGAAATTGGGCAGCCACACATGGGTGGCACGATGCCGCTCGATCGCGGCGAACAGGCGCTCGGGATTGCGCGCCCATTCGAGCGGATCTTGCAAGGCGAGCGGAATGCCGAGCGCCAAGGGTATGATGAAGCAGGCGATCAGCCCCATGTCGTGGTAGAGCGGCAGCCAGCTGGCGACCAGGTCGCCCTCGCCGAACGGCACGACCTGCGAGAATGCCTCGATCTGCGCCAGGATCGCGCGATGGTGCAGCATGACTCCCTTGCGGAGGCCGGTCGTGCCCGAGCTGAACTGCATAAAGGCGACATCGTCAAGCTGCGGCGTCGGCCAGCTAGATGAGCCGGAGTCGGATGCGTCAAGCGCGTGGCTATCGGACCCAGCCGGCTCAGCCGTGCCGGCAAGAATCGTCGGGAGGTCGGTCGGTAAAAAATCCTGTACCGGGCCCGGTGTCACGACGATCGCATCGGGTCGCGTGTCGCGGATAATCGACGAAATAGTCTCGGCAAACTGCTCGACGTGCTGCTTCTCCGTCAGCGGTGCGAGAAACGCGGGTATTAGCCCGCCGATTAGCGCCCCGACAAAGGCGTACATTCCCTCAAGCGAGAACTCGGTGGCGATGATGACGGTTGACCCGTAGGCTATCCCGGCATTGCGGTAGCCGCGGCGAAATCGCTCCGCACCGAGAAAAAAATCGCGAAACGAAACACTCCGCTCAACATCACCTTGCAAAAAATGACAAAATATTGCTGTCCGATTACGCTGCCGCGCGAATAAGCCAATCAATCCCTCGCTTCCCATCAATCGGTTCCTCGCTAAAAAGTCCCTACTTCGTGAGAATGCGGGACTTATATGAAGCAGACATACTCTCAGATGTACTCAGAAAAAGTCAGATTACGGAGGCGATCGATTAGGTATCTTGTATCTTGATTGACGAAAGACAACTCAAAATGGTTGGTGATGCTTGGGTGGATCGGCATCTCGCGCTCGACGAGCTCCTGGGTTCGCTCCAGGAATAGTTCAGGAACTAACGAGCATCCAAGTTCCTTTAATATCTGGTTCGTCATGTGCAGCAGCAAGAGGTTGGGTGATTGATAGTCTGGAATATTTTGCGTGAGTGAAAATTGTCGGCGCTGAATTCTGCTACCTTAACCAACCCCGTGCGCTCGTTGCGCTCGTGCCAGGCAATCGTTGTCGACATCAGACCGTCGAGGTCGACCTCCCGGGCGACGTCGAGTGCCGTGTATCGCCTGACGACCTCCTCGGGCGGAACTCCTTCGCCCAGCAACTTAAGCACGTAGCTATCACCCAAGGGGTAAAACAGTCGATAAGCTCGTCCTGGATCGATCCAGTCTTAGATATTGCGGTACGAGGGCCCGCGTCCCGCGGTTGCCATGCCGGGTGGGCTGCCAGTCCAGAACCTCGTTTCTTGCGTCGGTCGTATGGAAAGGCCGAAATGGCCACAGGGTCGGGTGAGGCAGCGATATTTTTGTTATCCGCGACGGCAAACTCGCGAGATACTGGTCGAATTCCTCTCGGTATTCGCCGAGCATGGGGGGCCAGTCGGGGTGATGATAAATGAACACCTCACAAGATCCCAGATACGGTTCGATATCTCTGATCGCTTCCGGGATCGTTAGATGGCCATAGTAAACAGTGGGATAAAAACGATAACGATGACGAAAATCGTCCAACACATGGGCAGGAAATAATGCGGTCCTGCGCCGATGCAATTCAATAACGTAACGCAGAATGGCCGCTCGTCCTGATTGACCATTTGTGCCTAATTCGCCCGAACTACCGACTGCGCTGTCGTTTACTGAGGTGCCAATTCGGCCGGCAATCGGCATTTTGAGGCCATCACATAGTCGACGAGCTCCGGCGGCGTAGTGCGAAACGCGATGCGGTCGAGGTCGAAGCCGCAGTCGCGACCGCGGATCACCAGATACGACCATCCGGCCATGCTGTCGGGAATGGATGCGGCAGGCATGTATCTGACTGACCTCGGTGCTCCAGCGTAAGCGGCGGGCTGTCGCGTATGTGCCTGATCCAAAAGGCGAAACCCGACTTGTCAAGTCAGCCCTCCACGGTAATAGCCCACGTGCCGAACGGCTACGACGGCCGTACCACGCCGATCGTGGCTGTCAAAACAGGCCTGCTGCGTCCCGGCGAGACCAGGGAAACCGCCGGGCTCAGGATGAGGGCGAAAAGCGATTGTCATGCTTCAGTGATATGCAAAAGGCCGGAGATTGCTTCTGCCAGCAGTCCCGCCCCTAATTCGCCTAGATGAAGCGCGTCAAAGTGCTCATTGAAACACGACGTATCAGTGTTTTGAAAAAGCGCAACGTAATCGACGAAGCCGCTCTGCGCCGGCGCAACAGAAGAGTCCCGCACACCAGAAGACCAAAGAGTCCGAAGCGCCTCGATACCCGGACGAAGGTCTTGGGATAAGGCGGCCGAGGGGTCGGGGAAATAGCCCCGCTGTCGACACCAATCCTCGAATTCGCTCTGATCTGTAGTAGCCGCGTCATACAAGCGGCGTAACGTTCGCAAGTAACCTGGGGCGTAATCCTCGTACGCAAGTGGATGCAGGACCGCAGCGAAATCGGCGTTTGCATCAACGCACAGGCGCTCTAACATCCGGACGGCAGCCAAGGCCCGGCGAGCGAGCCATAACGAAACCTCCTCCTCTTCAACAGGGATTTCACCATTAAGGCGCGCCAAGGTGGCGCCGTATCTGTGGGTTTCGAGATCTTCCTCACCCGGTAGAAGCCCCGAGTGCCCATGATTGATAAGGCGATGATAAAAAAAATATCTTTCGTGTATGTCCGTCAATCCGCCAACAAAAACGACCTGCACTTTGCCGTCAGATCTTTCTCGGAGCCATTTGAGGAAAAACTGTAAAGTGTAAACGTGGTCTACTGCTGTCTTGCTCCAATCTGCAAGATTGACAACAAGGAGGTTTCTCTGTCGGGCTGCACCGCCAAAGGCTAATTTGGCGGCCCAGTTGGCATAGTTGGCAGTGGTCGAATCACCTAATGCAACTAGCACTCCCCGGTGGGAAATGGTGCCTAATGCGTGGAGGAAGCTCTGAAAATCGGGTACTTCTTCTACCTTCTTCCCGAATGCTCGTTTGGTGATATCGACAACTACTTCCGTCTTGCTGTTGCATATCAATACGTAATGATCACTACAATACGCCTCGGCCTGCTCTAATCGAGGCACTGCGTCGTCGTTTGACTCGATCACCAACCGTCATCCTCTCAAGCTTTGGAGAGCTCTTAGCGCCTGCTCCTCGTCACACACGATCTTATCGATAATTGCAGGTCTGCCCGGATTGTCTGCGGTCGCGGCCGATCTGTCTGGCAGCACTTCTCCTGCGTACCGGTGAAAGAACAAATCCATGACTCGCTCGACCCCCGTCTTTGTAACCGTACGGCGATCTCCAGCGAAGAATTCCTGCGTCCGGTTTGTCGCCATGATGATCTCAAACGAGGGAAAATAATCGACGTGCGGAAAATGCTGCCGAGCTTCCTCGGCGGCTACGCGTAGCACTGATTTGGAGTAAGTTGTAGCCTGTATGACGTGTTGCGGTGTCATCGTCGCCAGCAACGGCACCGGTGACACGGTAAGAATCACCTTCGCATTGGGATTAACCGCTCGGAACCCCTCCACAAAGGCAAACAGGGCGTCGGTCGACTCGCGTACGCCAAAATTGACGAATTCATGCCGGTTCGGGTCGAAAGTGCCGACGCTGCAACCAGGGCAGACCGGGAACACACCACCGTCGATGCGGCTGCGCCACGCTTCGGTCAGACCGAGGGTGAAGACGAAGACCTCGACCGTCTCGAACATCCGGCGCGTTGCCGCCAGGTGGCGAGTGCGATCGTCTTGCAAAGCCCCGATGCTCGCGAACCCATCGGGCTCGACATGAGGGCGAAACGGATCGTAGTACGCATCGGCGTCCTGCCAGTAGTCCTCTTGCGGTGTAAATCTTCCAAAGGCACGCTCAAGCAGCTGATATAGCTGGGTCGTCGTGTACACGTTGCCAAATCTTGCGGGGAAGATACCGTATTGACGGTCCTCGCGTTCGGTCGCGGAAAGTTCCTGCGCGCCAGGCTCCGTGATCAGATAGTTGTAGCCGTGCCGAATCAGATGATTTCGCATATTCTGTGCGAAACAGCTCCCGGCGCTGGCGATGACCGTGGAGCGCTCGATCTGGAACGAGCCGGCTGTCGTCGGATCGATCTCCGCGACCGGCACTTTCGCAACGCAATCTCGCCATTTCGCTGTAACCGGTTGCGCGTGGTACGGGCAGCTGCTGCGCATGGCCGTCCTCTCTTGAGCACCAGGATGTCACCCATGCCATCCCCGGTAATCGAAGTCAACGAAACCGACGAATTGTCCCGGTGCACCGTAGGCGCCGGTTTCAGGTCCTGCCAGAAGATACGACGCGCATCGGTCATCGTTGGAGGTAGGCTTCGACCATCCGCCTCACATTCACCGCAACAGCGCTGTCCTTTACGTGAACCCGATCATCCTCCCATACCGCCTCCGGAGGCGACAGAGTAATACTTTCATAACTGGGAAAATAATCGATAAAGTTAAACTCCCGGCGGATTTCCTCTGCCACCGCGCGCAATAGCGATTTTGAATATGTATTGGCAACCATTACATCGTCGCCTCCAAAAGAACCGACCAGCGGGACCGGAGACACCGTCAGTATTGCCCTGGGGTCCGGGCAGACTTGCTTGATGAGCGTAAATACCTCGTGCATGGCAGCATATGCTTCGGAAAAATTGAGAATTCTAAATACGAATCGATCCGCAAACTGTCTCTGCAACGACTCGTTATCCTCGTAGTACTTCACGAAATTCAACGGTTCGTTGATGTAAGTGTTTGTCTCCCGATCGTACCACACCTCAATTAGCCCGAGGGTCAGAATGAAATAGCGACACGTCTTCATCTCGTCAAAAAATCTGGCAGATTGCTCTATCCAATAAATGCAATCCTCTCGCGATCCCGCCTCCTCCACGGCGTTGTGGAGTTGCAGATCGAACCACCCGTTGTCGGTCACCGGTATCAGTCGAGCGTCGGGGCCTGGTCGCTGATCAAGACCCAAAGCCCACCGAAATTCTTGTAAAATCGAATATGGGTTGTATTTATTGATCAACTCGGCGCCGGCGAAGTACCGGCGCGACGGAATGTCGAACCCTTCCTTCTCGAGATGCATCTCGATATTGCGCGCAAAACAAGAACCGACAGTAAAGATCTTCGCGCCCTGTTCGATCTGAAAGGATGTCTCGAATCTGGGTTCGGCGACCGGAAGAAGCCGAGGCGGGCTTGTCCATCGTGCACTTTTTTTAAAAATGTTCTCCCACGCGGTACGCGCGTTGAGTTCCAAAGCGGGCATGGCAAACACCGAAAGGCTAAGAAACGCGAAGCATATGGGTAGCAGAAAACATCGAACGAGATCAAGACGTGTAGGGAGGACCGCTCGGACAGCGATGCAGGCGCGATCGTCGCTTCGTCTCGCGGGCCGTCGAAATCCGGGCGGTCAGACTTGGCAGTGCGGTCTTCGCGGTTTATCGAAGGCCGGACGCGGTGTCGGCGGAACGCGACGCCATTGACGGCGGCGTGGATTTGGCGCTCAATTATCCTGGCGGACAGCCGATGGTTGTGTCGGTGCCGATCTTGCCGTGTGCCCTATTGCAAGCGCGCTGCGCAAGAACCGTTTTGGAGAGTTGGGGCCCCCAGCAACCGCAATGGTTTCCGGATGAATCTAGCGCCTCATCGACGAGCCGGGCTGGTCGCCATCCACGTCGCACCTGTTTCACATAGAGCGACATCGAGGCCAGCAGGGCTCACACCGCGATGGGGGTAACGTTGCGCACCTTCCCTTCGCTGCGCACCCAATAACCAATGAGTTGAATGTTATGCCTTTGTTGGAGTTGGACGCTGATACCGCTTGGAATAACATGAGGAGCCCGTACGCCCGGTGGCGCCGAATCTCCGGGGGCGGCAACTCAACAGAAAGAATCGAAGAACCCGAATTTCAACCGTCATTCACCATTCCGGCAAATGCAAAGATCTTGACTATGGGATCATGTTTTGCCCGTAGCATCGATAGGCACCTGGCGGCTCATGGATTTGATATCCCGTCATATCGATTGATGGGCGGCACCGAACAGATCAACAAATATAACCCCTGCTCGATATTGCAGGAGGTGAAGTGGGCGCTGAAACTGAATGACTACCCTGCTCTTGATCATCGTCTGATAGAGGTCGGCGACGATTGTTCGATCGATATGTATTTGCATCACGGCTCGCCGGCGCGCAAGGATGAGCTGAATTGGCCGATCGAAGCAACGAAGCACGTTTTTGCGGAAATCAACGGTTGCGCGAATTTCATTGTCAGCCTGGGCTGTATTGAGGTGTGGCACGATCAGTTAACGCAGTCTTACCTGAACGAACCGTTTAACTTTGCCAGGTTCTACTGGGACAATGAAACGCTGAGAACGACGTTCGCTGAACGATTCAAGTTTCAAATCCTTTCCCATAATGAAACCTATAGTATTGTCCATGAATTATTTTCGCTTTTTCGCCAATACGGGGCACCAAATTGTAAAGCCATCGTGATGGTATCACCCGACCCGTTGGCGGGCACTTTCAGCGGAGATGACATAAGAATAGCAAATACCTACTCCAAATCAACCCTTCATTCAGTTGCGAAACAGCTTTGCCACGATTTTGATTTCGTTGACTACTTCCCAAGCTACGAGAGCATCACGCTGTCGCCGCCTGGCGATGTATACGAAGAAGACGGGGTTCATGTCCGGGACACCGCCGCCGCTGTAAACGTCAATCGCATGATTGAGCGATATGTTTCATAGGCGAACGGCCCCAAAAGAGCAGCTGATCAAGATCGGCGCGAAGGTCGTCGCCCATGGGCTATGTGATTTCCAATCGGCCAAGGCAGTCAACCAGCAGTTCGACCGCCTCCGACCCGTACGGTGCGCGACTTACCGTTGCCCAGGACGCCGAAGGCCTCGCTACGTCCCGGAATCCGGGGAGCGTTCGGATAATTTGGGGAGTTCGTATGTACACCCGAAAGAAATGCCTGCTGGTTACGAATTGCACTGGTGATGGAATAACATATCTTCTTAATATGTCCGACGATTTTCACCAGCGATATGAAACTCGTCTGGTGATTTGTGATTATTACGCACAAGTCTCGGATCATTTGCAACCTATCACGGATATAGTTAAGGGTTGCGATGTTCTGGTGTATCATCATCCGGATTGGATGTTCACGTTTACCACCGAGGCCCGTGACGCCTTCGAGCGGCACCTTGCAGAACTGCGGCCCGAGGTAGTCAAGATTTCTCTGCCTTATGCTATTAACCAAGCCTTCTGGCCGTTCGCAGTACCTGACCCGCGAAATTTAGAGATGAACCGTCCTCCAAGCCGGCATTGCCATTCATCACTGCCGCATCTTCCGCATTATCAGGTGGGTGATGGCTATATTCTTGATCTGCTAGAGCAGGGTCTGCCGCCCGAAGAGGTGATCACACGCTATCTCGCTCTAGATGTCTCTACCGTAGTCGATCTTGAAAAGATGATGTCATACACGATCACTTCGTCGGAGCGTAATGAGCGAAGCGGTACTGTCAAAGTAGCAGATTTCTTAGCGAATCAGATGCGTGTAGCGAAATTATTCAACTGTCACAACCATCCCAGCAATCGATTGCTCCTTCATATGGCAAACCAAATTCTATCGCAACTCGACTGCCGACCGGTTCCTGAAACGATCCTTTACCGGCTACAGGAACTCATCGAGCTTGAACAGCCCATTCACCCCAGCATCGGCGAGTACTTCGGTCTCAGCTATGCGAACGCCGAGACACGATATGCGGTTGACCGAGTCCGCAGGCTCACATTTGCTGAGTGGGTTCGAGAATACGTCTATTTAGCCTGAGCGACTGAGCAATCGACCACTTACGCGCTAAGGAAACGCCGAACAATGGGGCGTAGCCGATGGTGTGGTGGGCGCGGCATGATTTGTGACAACGGCGCGGCCAATACCAGGTAGAAAACGTGGGTTTGTACTGAGGTTTCCTGTGTCGTCTCCGGGACCAAGACAGAATCCGGGTGTGATCAGACACGGCCTTGCGCGAGTAGGGTTTTCTTGACGATCACCAGGTTGGCCAGTGCGAACAGGGTACGCAGTTGGGCGGTGTTCTTGGCCAGACCGCGATAGCGCAGCCTCTTATGCCGGAACAGGTTCTTGACGATGTGAAACGGGTGCTCGACCCAGGCGCGCACCTGTGACAGTGCCCGCTCTACCGGCTCCGCCAAATTCCGCAGCCGTTCGGGCAGCGCCTTGATGATGCTCCGCTTGATGGCGATGTTCCATGACACCTCGCGCTCGGCATGTTCCGGCCGTTTGTCCGCTCCGGTATAACCGGCATCGGCAAAGACAGCCTCTTCCTCGCCGTGCAACACCGCCGCCATCTGGTTGATGTCAGCCTCGTTGGCGGCCGTGCCCACCGCCGTGTGCACCACCCCCGAGGCAACATCCACTCCGATATGAGCTTTCATCCCGAAGTGCCACTGGTTGCCCTTCTTGGTCTGGTGCATCTCAGGGTCGCGTGCCTTGCTCTTGTTCTTGGTCGAGGGCGGCGCGGCGATGATGGTGGCATCGGTCCTCGCGAAAGCGGGGATGGTGCCCTGGCGCATCAGCAGACCGCGCTCCTCCAACATCGCGCCGACCTCGTCGAACAGCGCCCGGGTCAGGTCGTGCTGCTCGAGCCAATGGCGGAAGTTCAGCACCGTCGTCGCGTCCGGAACCGTCACCACCGCCAGATCGATGCCGGCAAAGCCGCGCAACGCTTGGCTATCGTAAAGCGTGTCTTCCAGGGCCTAGCCTGCCCCGGCGAAGGCCGCGGGCCAGCCCGTACCCATGCTGCAAGAAGTAGAGCCGCAGCATCCCGTTCCAGCCCAATCGGCGGCCGCCCGCGTTCGCCCTTCGGGTAAAACGGCCGCAGCCGCTCGCCGTCGCGCCCATGGCACCGCCTGTTCCATCTCGGCCAGGAATTTGTCAAGCCGCGCCTGCTTCTTCTTGCCGGCGTATTCTGCTTGCGAAAAGCTGCCCTGCCGCTGCATCGCCCCGTCCCTCAGTCCCCCGCGGACCGAAGGATTCTACCCGATGCCAGCACCAGCAGCCGGATTTTTCGGTCTTTCCCTATCTTGATCTCCGGTGTTCTGTGTCACAAATGCCAATATGCGACGGCCGCTCAATTTCTCTACCTTAATCGCGCGTGCCGGAATGGTCTAAGGGCGATCGGACCGTTTCCGATCTGGCGGGCGCGTCAGCGTATTCCGCCTGCGAAAGCTGCCCTGCCGTTGCATCGTTTCCCAACTCAACCGATCGGCTCATTCTATCCCGTCCCGGCGCACCAACCCCGACCTTTTTCTGCGTTTCCCAAAGGATTTTGCCGAGGTC
>Ga0206989_1054_pt1 | contig 22522 bp, 10 predicted proteins | sample Alteio_BWMinCont_10_FD_153276 | JGI IMG/M metagenome (GOLD analysis project Ga0206989, IMG submission 153276) | Enriched cells from forest soil in Barre Woods Harvard Forest LTER site, Petersham, Massachusetts, United States -... | ecosystem: Environmental > Terrestrial > Soil > Temperate forest >...
ATTCGCAATACTTGCAGTTAAGCTGGCTGGAGTAATCGATAAAATCGGCGTACCGAATAATGTCGGTGCACTGTAATTACTACTTGCTGCAGCAAAGACACCACTTGTAATGTTGCGTGTTCCAACATTTTCACCGGTTTGTCGTGTGAGGCTTGTGACACTGCTCGTTAATGCACTGTCATTAATGCTCGCATTTCCATTCCAAGTTGAAATGGCATTATTGTTAATTAAACCATTCAACGTTACAGCAATACCTGAGACACTCGGATCATCCGCACCGTAAACTTTGGTTTGATTCGCAATGCTTGCGGTTAAGCTGGCTGGAGTAATACTCAATGTTGGTGTACCCAATAATGTCGGCGCACTGTAATTACTACTCGCTGCAGCAAAGACACCACTTGTAATATTGCGTGTTCCAACATTCTCACCGGTTTGTCGTGTGAGGCTTGTGACACTGCTCGTTAATGCACTGTCATTAATGCTGGCATTTCCATTCCACGTTGAAATGGCACTATTGTTAATTAAACCATTCAACGTCACAGCAATACCTGAGACACTCGGATCATCCGCACCATAAACTTTAGTTTGATTCGCAATGCTTGCAGTTAAGCTGGCTGCTGTAATCGATAAAGCCGGCGTACCGAATAATGTCGGTGCACTGTAATTACTACTCGCTGCAGCAAAGACACCACTTGTAATATTGCGTGTTCCAACATTTTCACCGGTTTGTCGTGTGAGGCTCGTGATACTGCTCGTTAATGCACTGTCATTAATGCTCGCATTTCCATTCCACGTTGAAATGGCATTATTGTTAATTAAACCATTCAAAGTCACTGCAATGCCGGAGACACTCGGATCATTTGCACCGTAAACTTTAGTTTGATTCGCAATACTTGCAGTTAAGCTGGCTGGAGTAATCGATAAAATCGGCGTACCAAATAATGTCGGTGCACTGTAATTACTACTTGCTGCAGCAAAAACACCACTTGTAATATTGCGTGTTCCAACATTTTCACCGGTTTGTCGTGTGAGGCTTGTGACACTGCTCGTTAATGCACTGTCATTAATGCTCACATTTCCATTCCACGTTGAAATGGCACTATTGTTAATTAAACCATTCAACGTCACAGCAATGCCGGAAACACTCGGATCATTTGCACCGTAAACTTTGGTTTGATTCGCAATTGAAGCAGTTAAGCTGGCTGCTGTAATCGATAAAGTCGGCGTACCAAATAAAGTCGGTGCACTGTAATTGCTACTCGCCGCAGCAAAGACACCGCCTGTAATATTGCGTGTTCCAACGTTCTCACCCGTTTGTCGTGTGAGGCTTGTGACACTGCTCGTTAATGCACTGTCATTAATACTGGCATTTCCATTCCACGTTGAAATGGCATTATTGTTAATTAAACCATTCAAAGTCACAGCAATGCCGGAGACACTCGGATCATTTGCACCATAAACTTTAGTTTGATTTGCAATTGAGGCAGTTAAGCTGGCTGCTGTAATCGATAAAGTCGGCGTACCTAATAATGTCGGTACACTGTAATTACTACTCGCCGCAGCAAAGACACCGCCTGTAATATTGCGTGTTCCAACGTTCTCACCGATTTGTCGTGTGAGACTCGTGACACTGCTCGTTAATGCACTGTCATTAATGCTGGCATTTCCATTCCAAGTTGAAATGGCATTATTGTTAATTAAACCATTCAACGTTACAGCAATACCTGAGACACTCGGATCATCCGCACCATAAACTTTAGTTTGATTTGCAATTGAGGCAGTTAAGCTGGCTGGAGTAATACTCAATGTTGGTGTACCAAATAATGTCGGTGCACTGTAATTACTACTCGCTGCAGCAAAGACACCACTTGTAATATTGCGTGTTCCAACATTCTCACCGGTTTGTCGTGTGAGGCTTGTGACACTGCTCGTTAATGCACTGTCATTAATACTGGCATTTCCATTCCACGTTGAAATGGCATTATTGTTAATTAAACCATTCAAAGTCACAGCAATGCCGGAGACACTCGGATCATCTGCGCCATAAACTTTAGTTTGATTCGCAATTGAGGCAGTTAAGCTTGCTGCTGTAATCGATAAAGTCGGCGTACCCAATAATGTCGGTGCGTTATAATTACTACTCGCTGCAGTAAAGACACCGCCTGTAATATTGCGTGTTCCAACACTTTCACCCGTTTGTCGTGTGAGGCTCGTGACACTGCTCGTTAATGCACTGTCATTAATACTCACATTTCCATTCCAAGTTGAAATGGCATTATTGTTAATTAAACCATTCAAAGTGACTACGATACCAGAAACACTTGGATCATTTGCACCGTATACTTTGGTTTGATTCGCAATTGAACCCGTCAGATTCGCCTTAGTAATACTCAACGTCGGCGTAATAGCAAACGAATTCGGTAAAGTATAATTACTGGCTGCACTACCACTCAATGCATTAAACGTCACACCCGTAATATTATACGGACCACCACTCACCGTCTCACCGGCTGCACGCGTTAACGAACTCAATGTAGTACTAACATTACCAGTATCATTAACAACCACATTACCATTCAAAGTCGAAATCGTTCGATTAACTACTCCACCCAACGTAACACCAATACCCGATAAAGTCGGATCATTCGCCCCATAAACTTTTGTCTGATTCGCAATTGACCCTGAAAGCGCTAACGAGGTAATTTGAAACTTATTCGTCGAACCATTAAAGGTAATCGCATAATTCCCACCACTATTTCCATCAGAAACACTCACCGTGTTCTGTGTAAAGTTATAAGAACCTACGTTTTCCCCAGCCACACGACCCATTGAACCCGTCAACGTATTTCCACCAAACAATGTACCAGATGTCAGTGTATAAGCTGTCGCCGCAGAACTCGGATCATCACTACCGTATACTTTAGTTTGTCCTGCATTCGATGTGATCGTAATCGGTGCTGCTGTAATCGTCCCAATATTCGCATTTGCACTCGATGAACTTAACTGATATCCATATACAGTAGCCGCACCATTCGTCGCACCCGTAATCGCAATTCCTGTCACAGCTACATTAATATTTGTACCGACATTCACTGACCCATATGTCCCACTCGCTGGATTATTGATGGTAACTGTATCGCCATCAATAGCACCCGATGTACTATAATTTCCTGCTGTTAAAGCCGCAGCAGTCGTTGCGTTATAACTCTTTGAAACCGTTCCTGTTAGTGAAGGCGTGATAGTTGGTGCGAGTGTATAAAGAAATCCATTGCCAGTTCCAAGAACAGTACTGACATTATAAGTCGCATTATATTGTTTGAAATTATATGTCAAACCACCCCGCGTATCGTTTGCTGGATTGCCTGACCAAACTAGGTAAGATCCCACTCCCGGATTCAATACGGAAGCACCCACATTATTAATGAATGAACCACCAGCCAATACAATCGAATTGCCGGATGCGTTAGCCGTAATGGTTGAATTTAAAGTAAGAGCTGCATTCGAAATTAAAGTAACACTACCAGATCCACCCGCCGTCACTGTATTACCAATTGTGAGTGCGCCAGGTGTTTGTAACGAAATATTAGCAGCACCAGAACCAGTGGTTGAAATGGCTCCGCTTGTTGCTAAAGTTCCTGTTGCATTAACTACCGATAAGGTACCGCCAGCTGCTGAATTACTAGCACTCAACGTCATATTGCGATTATTGTCAAAGATAATATTGCCTGATGTGCTATTCGTTAACGACACAGCATTTGCCAAATTGCTCACATTATTTAAATTAATTCCTGTGCCAGCATTGACCGTTAAACTATTTGCACCTGCTGATCCAATAGTGAGAGAACCCGATCCATTAATTGCAGCTGCTGTGGAGAGTGATAAATTATTCGGTGTAGTAATTGCGTTATTTAATGTGATTGCACCGTTATTCGTTTCAAATGTCCAAGCACCGGATGGATTGGTTACGCCAGTGATTGCACCATCAGTACTGATTGTACCCGTATGTGCTGCATCACCAATGATTAAATTATTTGTTGTCGTAATGGTATTGAGTGCACTATTCGATAAACCAAGACCGGTTGAACCCGTGCCAAGTGTAATGGCGGTCGATGGCGTGCTCGATGTCAGACTGACAGCGCCTGATCCCCCTCCTGATATGGTGCCGCCCGCCAATGTCATGCTATCTGCAGTCAATTGGATCCCACCGATAAATACAGTTGATAAGCTTCCTGCACTATTGTTTAACGTGCCTGTTCTTGCGTTTAAAGCAATAACATTCGCTGCTGATATCGTCGATAGATTGGTTATACCTGTTCCTATCAAAGTAATAGTACCCGTACCTAAAGTTGAAATAGTGTTATTGACGGTCAAGAGACCTGCTGTTTGTAAAGAAATATTCGCAGCAGCATTCGATGATGAAATTGTACCGCTCGTTGACAATGTGCCTGTATTGTTCACGACAGATACCGCCCCGCCTGATGCTGAATTGGCTGCAGTCAATGTCATGTTGCGATTATTATCAAAAGTAATGTTGCCTGTTCCACTATTTGTTAACGACACTGCATTCGCTAAATTATTCACATTACTTAAATTGATACCAGCAAACGCATTGATTGTTAAATTACTCGCGCCACCCGTGCCTATCGTCAATACGTTGGAATCAGTCACTGCGCCGGCTCCTGCCGTCACAGATAAGTTATTACTTAATGTAATAGTGGGTAACGTGATTCCGGCATTAGGAAGATTAATCACTAGGCTATCGCCTGATCCACCCGTAATTCCTGTTCCTCCACCAATCACTTGTGTTCCACTTCCATTACCTGCGATGGAAATCGCGCTAGAAGTTCCACCTAACGTAATAGGATTATTAACCGTAATACTATTACCTGAAAAAGTTAATGCACCACCGCTACTGATGCCGGTTCCATTAAGTGTAATCGTATTGGTATCCGCAAGTGTCCCACTGTTAAAAGCTAAATCTAGCACCGCACCTGATAACACAGTCGTAGCACTGCCACCACTCCCTGTTCCACCTAAACTAGTCGTGCTTCCAATACTTAACGTGCCAGCATTCACATTTGTCGGTCCAGTATAAGTATTCGAACTACTTAAATTTTGTAACGTTTGTGTACCCGTACCAATTTTAGTAATACCACCGGCCGATGTCGTGCTGCTGATGACCCCTGAAAAGGTGGGTGAAGTATTGTCATTTCCCAATGTGAGAACTGCAGAGGTTAATGCAACAGTACCGCCTACCGAGCCGCCGCCTGCCAAGGAACCAATAGAACTTGCAAGACTGTTAAGATTTAATATCGCATTGGAAACATTGGTTAAATTATATTGGCTATTTGCAGAGAAATTATTTGCAACCGTTTGTTGTAATGTTCCTGCCGTAATATTTGTTACACCGGAATAGGTATTGCTATTAGCTGTTGCGCCAAACGATAAAGTGCCAGAACTGGATTTGGTTAAACCACCCGTTCCGGTTACTGCACCGGTTAATGTTGTCGTATTAGCAGCCACTGAAAATACATTACTTGTACCGGTTAAAGAAATCGCTTTAGCAGTACTAAAAGCAGTCGATGTGTTCAATTGCGCTGTACCGGCTGTGCTATTAAATTGAATGTTACCGCTCGTATTGGTCAAACTGCCAATGGTTGTTAAATCCAAAATGGCAGTACCAGAAGTCGGTTGAATAATAATATTTCCACCTGCAGCCGGACCGAGTGCGCCAGTTGACGTTGCAGATAACGTTCCAGCATTAAGAGTCGTAGTACCCGTATAAGTATTCGTACCACTCAACGTCAAAGTGCCGGTACCTATTTTGGTAATACCACCACCCGATGTCGTGCTACTAATCACGCCGGCATAAGCTGCAGGTGATGTATTATCATTTCCGATAGTTAAAACAGCAGAGGTTAAAGCAACATTACCGCCTGTGGCTCCCCCTCCTGTTAATGAACCAATTGCACCCGCTAAACTATTTAAGTTCAGTATGGCTCCACTCACATTAGATAAATTAACTTGACTGTTTGCAGAGAAATTATTGGCATTAGTGGCTTGTTGCAATGTTCCAGCTTGAATATTCGTTACACCTGAATAAGTATTCGCGTTACTGGTTCCCGCAAGAGATAATGCGCCAGCACCTTGTTTAGTGAATGAACCTGTCCCTGTTATTGCTCCTGACAGTGTTGCAGCGCCACTATTTGAAAAAATATTATTGGTTCCATTTAAACTAATCGGATTCGAGATACTTGATGTACCGAGAGTCAGTTGAGCGGTACTACTTGATGCCGTACTGTTAAATACAATACCAGAAGTATCCGTAAAACTTGAAAGTCCACTCAAACTTAAAATAGCAGTTGAACTAGCCGTAGGTGATATGAAAATTTGCCCCCCAGAAACAGGTCCCAATCCCGCAGCAGTGGTGGCAGCCAACGTGCCATTGTTGATCGTCATGTTACCTGTAAAGCTATTGGAAGCATTACTGAGTGATAAAGTCCCTGCACCCGTTTTAACAAATCCTCCGCCACTTCCAGAAACAATACCCGACAACGTGGTCGTACCCGCGATTGAAAATACATTATTTGTTCCGGTCAAAGTGATTGGATTTGATGGATTGAACGTGGCGTTAGGCGTATTTAATTGAGCTGTACTATTTGCCGCTGAGCTGTTTAATAGAATCGTATTTCCGTTATTCATTATCGACGCAAGTGATGACATATCAAGAATAGCTGTCGCGCCCACGATGGGAGAAACTGTGATGGTACCGCCACCTGCACCAGCAAATGCACCTACCACCGTTGGGGTAACCGTACCATTATTGATGGTTGTGTTACCCGTATAACTATTCGCACCGCCTAGTGACCAGGTACCTGTTCCATTTTTAGTGAGAGTACCTGTGGTGGTTCCAATAACACCGTTTTCAAATCCCGATCCTGTACCAGTTAATACTAGACCAAACGTATTTCCGGTCACTCCGCCACTTAATGTCAGTGTTCCAGCTCCGGTACCTGACGCATCAATTGTGCCACCGGTTGCTGTTAAATTAATAACACGACTGGTTGAGGTGGCTGTGGTCCCGGTATACTGAAGAACACCTGTCGCGCCAAGATTAATAATAGAACTAGCCGCACCCGTACCAATTGAACTGACTGTTCCCGAATTAGCTAATGCTGCCACATTCAATGTACCCGCACTAATAATAGTTTGACCCGTATAAGTATTAGCCGTATTAGTTAATGCCAATACACCAGTTCCAGCTTCTGTTAAGCCAAAAGTTGCGCCACTAATTAAAGCAGAAATACTTAAATCAGTAGCCGCCAAACCATCTGCGATCGTTATTTGGCGAGAAGCACTTAATGCCATGTTTCCTGAAATCGATGCACCTGTTGCTCCAGACCCATTAACGGTTTGTGTAATATTGCCACCTAATGTTAATGTACCTGCACCGGTTGCAACACTTGCACCGGATGTCGAACCGCTTTCTAAAGTCAAAGAGCTAACCGTTTGTGCAAATCCAGCGAGATTCAATGTTCCAGCTGCTCTTACCGTCATAGCCTGAGAGGCTAATGCATTCGCAATACCGGATGTCAGAGAACCTTGATTGATAGTAATACCTCCTGTGATAGTTTTAGCCACCGTGCCTAATGTCAAAGTACCAGTACCACTTTTTGCAACACCCGTTGTACCAGTGAGATTCGATCCAAGGGTAAATGAACCAATCGAAAAAATATTTCCCGGAAGGCCGCCAAAAGCAATCGAGCCTGTCGATGAGTTGGTAACATTGCCTCCGGTTGTTTCTGCCAATGCGTTGAGTGGCATAGAAACAGCGCTAGCAAAATTCAATGTTCCGCCGTCTAATAATAATGAATTAACGCTTGTACTCGTGGCGGTTGTTGTACCGCTAGTTAAAATAATATTGGCTCCAGCGACAATCGAATTGGGTGCAGCGTATTCAGAGCCTGCACCACCCGTGATTGTTAGTGGTCTGATACCGGTTGTACTGGCAACATTACTTGCGCCCGGTGCAATGGTTGTCACAAAGCTAGTGCCTGTTCCAGTCGATGAAGTGTCACCGAATGCATAGGGAACGATGGGTTTATTTGTTTGTGTCGTATTTGCACCTTGTACGGCCAAACCTGTTGTTGAGGTAAAAAAGATATTAGCCGTGCCTGCACCAATCGTTCCCCCTAAGTTATCTCCGCGAAATAAAACACTCGCACCGGTCGTCTCAGAAATACTGGGGAAGGTTAATTGGGTAGAACCACCTGTACCTGAAACCGCTGTTACAGTGGAGTAACCCGATGCAATATTAAGTTGACCTAACGTTTGCGAAGCATTCGTTGAAGCGACATTACTGCCCTTAAATACAAATTCACCGCCATTTAGAGTAAGTGTACCAGTAACACGAGCCGTATTATTCGTTGTCGTGTTATCCAATGTGAATGTGCCACCTTGGTTGACGGTAAAACCCGAACTACTGGCTGCTGTACCATTACCGCTCAGTGTAAGACCACCGCCACTCACGACAGTTGGACCTGTGTAAGTGCTTGCACCTGTTAATGTCAACGTACCGGTTCCGATTTTAGTAATACCACCTGCTGTTGTCGTACTGCTAATCACACCTGCGTATGCAGCAGGTGAAGTGTTATCATTTCCGATAGTGAGCACAGTCGAAGTTAATGCAACGTTCCCACCTGTTCCGCCACCACCTGTTAACGAACCAATAGAACCGGCTAAACTATTTAGGTTCAATATAGCACCCGCAACATTGGATAAATTAATCTGACTGTTTGCAGAAAAATTATTCGCGTTAGTCGCTTGTTGCAATGTTCCGGCTTGAATATTCGTTGCACCAGAATAAGTATTACCATTACTGGCTCCTGCAAAAGCCAAGGTACCAGTGCCTTGTTTACTCAATCCGCCTGACCCAGTAATCGTTCCTGATAATGTCGTTGTATTAGCTGCGACGGAAAAGATGTTGTTTGTTCCTGTCAGAGTAATTGCTTTTGCCGTACTGAATGCAGTCGATGTATTGACTTCTGCCGTACTACTGGCTGCAGAACTATTTAATTGAATATTACCATTAACATTTGTCAAACTACTCAACGCTGTCAAATCTAAAGTTGCCGTTGAACTGGCTGAAGGCGTAATCAAAATATTTCCACCTGCTGCGGGTCCCAATGCACCTGCAACAGTTGCAGCGAGAGTGCCGTTAGTAATCGTAGTAATTCCAGTATAAGTATTCGCTTGAGAGAAGGTTGCCGTCCCTGCACCTTGTTGAGTGACAGACAATGCGCCGCCAATCGTAGCACCGCTATTTTGTGTGAAAGCACCTGCTGCATTCAGGATTAACGTACCCCCTGCAGGATTTGAAATAGCCGCGTTGGTATTCAAGGTAATGTTATTAGCGGCCGTTAAAGTCAAACTATTGGTCGTGCTCCAAGTGATCGGATCGACTACTGTGATATTTCCAGTACCTGTTCCACTGGCATTGGTTGTCGTTACAATCACATTTGAACTACCTAATGCGGTTGTCAAATTTGCCGTTGTTAAAAGAGAAGCAGGTACTGCACCCGATGCCGCAAATGTACCAGCTGATACAGTATTCGCGCTGGTATCGGTTCCTGTCATTCCAGCCGCTGTTGCATTCGCTTGATTTAACGCAATGTAAATATCAGTCGGATCTAACAGCCAAGTACCCGTTATTCCATTGGGCGCTGTTAAATCGACCTTGGCATTTGCCACATCTAAATACTGTCCAGATGTTTCAACAAAACCGCCATTTCCTCCTAATGGACCGCCTTTTGCTGAAATACTTCCATAAAAATAAGTATCCCCATTTGACCAAACGGCAATGTTACCTCCATTGCCGTTTGATAATGCATCTGCCTTTAACGTCACCGTGCTATCGACATATGTATGCGTTGCATTTTGTTCAGGCCCAGCTCCATGGAAATTACCACCAACTAAAATGGTACCGCCACCGGCTTTTCCTGAAACATTAATCGACGCATTATCGACCAGTTGAATATTGTCACCGAGCACTTTGACAGTGCCACCGGACTGCCCTTTGTGTTTACCCATGGCCACTATTTTACCGGTCACTTTCACAATGCCGGTTCCACCGCCGGATAAAATAATCGAACCAGCGTGTTGTGCAACCGTATTGGCTTCAATGCGACCTGCCATGTTGATGGAATGATCCAATATGCTGCCGGCCGTTTTTGCGGTTAATAAAACTTTTCCGCCATTCGCAATAATCGTGCCATTATTACTAACGGCTGCTGCTAGAGTACGTCCATCGGATGCAACAGCAGGTTTTGTGACTTCGGAATCCACACCAAACTGAATCATTTGATCGCCATAAAAATCGATGGTGTATTCCGTTCCTGAAGCTAAAACCACTTTGCCCATCTTCGCGATAATCACACCATTGTTCTCAACACCCGGTGCAACTAATGCTGCGATACCTTCATTGCGAATGGTAATTTTTCCTTCATTGATAATCGCACCATTCCATAATGGCGATTGCACAAAATGAAAATTACCCGACATAAAATCTTGATTGGTAATATTCGCTGTCGCTGCCAACAAACCTGATACGTCGACTCGAGCAGTGGTAGTAAATAATATTCCTGCTGGATTAATTAAAATAATTTGTCCATTCGCATTAATCGCACCACGAATCGTTGATATTCCCATAGTGGGATCAATTCGATTCAGCAGAATGGATTTAACAGAAGGTTGAATGTAGTTTGTTGTTTCGTTTTGTTCAATGTTATAACTTCGCCAGTCAATAACCGCTTTATCGCTTGATTGATTAATTTGAACTGTGGTTGAATTGGGATTGGATATTGTTGCGCTACCTGCAGAAACTTGTCCACCTTCCGGATTGGCTAACACTGAGATCGTTAGTAAGGACAACACTAGAGTGCTCACTAACACTAAAAATCGTTTCAGCGTTTTACGTACGTGTCTTCCAGGCTGTGTAGGGCTTTCCTCATTTAGGTTGGTTCGATGATGAACCACCTTCTCTTACCTCCCAATATCATTTGGTTTAAAGTGTTTTTTGAGCTTTTTTTGATTTTTTAATATCTCTATTTGCTATCTATATAGTATAAATCATGAAAATCAAATAACTGCTTTTTGGACAATTTTTTTTTATCGAATATATTTAGAGCCTTGCGATAATTTGGAAGAAGCCTCGGGCTTGATTAGGATTCTGGCCAGGTGGCGTCAGGGTGGAGTTTTTAAGAGTCAATGGCTTAGCGATATAAAACTCACCGTACACTTTAGGGGAAAAGACGAGTCGAACACCCAAACCGGTTGAGGTCAAATCAAGTCTTGGCGGGTTATTGAAAGTGTCACGATTCCAGATAACACCGGCATCATAAAAAACATAATATTCCAGTGTTTGTAAAAAATTCCAACCCGGTTGTTTATCAATACGTAATTCAATCTTGCCAGCGAGACCTTCATCTCCAACGATTTCAGAAGGACCATAACCGCGACCGAAAATCGGACCGCCTAGACCAAATTGCTCTGTCGCGAGTAACGGCTGAAAAGAATATTGTCCGGAAAAAGCCGTGTAGAGAGTAATAAATTTATAAAAAGGTTGCTGTGTTCGAGTGAGAAAAGCAGTCACTCTTGTGTATTGCGCACGTCCTTCCGGTCGAGATTGTTCTGCATGCATTTGCGCGCCAAAAATAGGAAACCCATGAATAACATCAAAACCAAGATAATCGGATCCATTCCAACTATCGGTTGTATCATAAGCTGCGCCCAAAGAAAGTGAACGAATTCGATCTTGATACAGAGGAAGTCCAAAAAAAGTCGATGTCACATTTTGGTAATTTGCTGCTGTGTGTATCGATAGATTTTTTTCACGTGAACGAATTAATGGGTACGATAAATTTCCATAAAAAGATGCGCTGAGACCAACGATTTCAACGGGTGTTAATAAAAATTCGGGTTGCGTCGCCGTGTAACTGGTGCCTAACGTTAAATTTAAACCTTTGCTGTTTAAGGGTTGCGTATGAAATAAATTATAATATTGCATTTCAGTCGCCCGGGATGTCACTGTCACATTTCCACCGGTGGTATCACCACCGACAAAAATAGAATTCGCCGCAAACTCCAGAGAGTTTTGAATCGGTCCCAAATAACGTGTGCCATAATCATTTTCTTCAAGACCAGCTGTTAGTGTTTTATGATCCGCCACTAAAATCAATTCGGCTGCATCGGGTATCGTTTTAGAGGGAAGAATAATGGCTTTTACACTCATCCCCGGAAGATCGTTCGCCAATAATATTTGGCGTTGCATCACTGCGAGTTGTAAAGGCCTGGATTGTTCAATTTGATCCCCGTATTCCTCCAATAATTTTTTAGCTCCGCCAGGTTTACCCGCAATAGTGACAGAACTAATAAAACCTTCTACTACTTCAACTTTCACCACACCATTTTTGATTTCTTGTGGTGGTAATAGCGCTCGCGACAAAATATAACCATGACTTCTATAAAGCACTGAAATTTGCTGAACAAGTGTTTGTAAATCAGTGACAGAAATTGTTTTATGTAAAGACGCTGAAAATATGGCTTGAAGTTCTTCATCCGTGAAAACAGTATTACCCGTGAAAATCACTTTATTCAAAGTAAATCGAACCGCTTCTCCCCCTGGAATAGGCGCGTGCGGTTGCAATTTGTTAACGACTGGAGGTAATGCTTTTGATTTCGGCTGCAGGGATTCTCTTTGAATATTTTTTTGTATTTGGCCGGGATCGAATGCATTCGGGACCTCAAAAGGAATGGCAACTGCATAAACTCGAGAGCAAAAAACTCCGCAAATGAATGTCGCAAATAAAACAGATCGAATCAGTGCCTTGAGCATTCCTTTGTCTCGTTGCATTGCATAATTTAATGATGACTGAGCAGCGTAGCATAAAATTTCACTAAGTCAATGTAGATTATATTTGCTAATTTTTTGCATTAAATACGGGTGCTTCAATCATTTCATGTCCATCACCCGTTTTAAGTTGGATGAATATAATCGTTGAAAAAAGTGTTATCAAACCCATTGCAAAAAAAGCATGATGGAAAACAGAAGTCGTTAAATTAAATTGTGAGTCTGAACCGATAGAATAATATCGCAATAACAATGCACCCACTGCTACACCAAAACTTTGTGCAATTTGCTGTAAAGTTCCCATGATGCTGGCAGCAGCACTTAAATCCTCTGGAGAAAGTTCTGCATAAGCCAACGAATTCATCCCGCTGTATTGAACAGCAATAATTAATCCAAATAGAAATGTAATGACGCCAATGATATAAACCGATAACTCTGAACTAATAAAAGTAAATGCCCATAAACACAACGACACTAATAACGTATTTAACATCAATAATTTTTTATAGCCAAAGAGACGTAATAAGCGCAACGTAAATAGCTTAACCAGTAGTACACCGATTGCCATAGGTGCGATTAACAATCCAGAGATTTGAGGAGAATAACCCAAGCCAATTTGCAATAACAATGGCAATAAAAAAGGAACGCCACCAAAACTAAGACGTGACATTAAATTTCCTAATACTGAAATAAAAAATGTTCTAGATTTAAATAATGTCACATTAATAATCGGATGCATTGTTGAATGACGTGAGTGAAGCACATACATCGTAAATAACAAAAAAGCAAAAGCTAAGATGATAATGGTTACGCTACCGGAAATAACCGTTTCACTCAATGCTGATAAACCAAACGTAAAAGTAGCGAGAGCCGTGCCAAATAAAATGAATCCGATGAAATCCAACGGCAGTACCTTTTTTTTCGGTGTATTTTCCAAAAAATAATACGCTGCAATCATTGTTAAAATACCGACGGGGATATTGACTAAAAACACCCAACGCCATGAAAAATAATGCGTGATAAATCCGCCGAGCACAGGGCCTAACATCAAACCGAGTGATACCACCATCACCACTCTGCTCATGGCGTGAATTAGCTGATGACGCTCATAGGTTCGCAAAATAATTAATCGTCCGACTGGCAAGGTGAGAGAACCTCCTAGACCTTGGAAACAGCGTGCAATCACCAGCTCAGGCAAGCTATGGGCAAAGCCACACCATGCGGAACTAAAAGTAAAAATAGCTAATGCAAAAATAAAAACTTGTTTGGTGCCAAATTTGTCAGCAATCCAACCGCTAATCGGGATAAAAATAGCAAGGCTCAGTAGATAACTGATCAATGCAATTTTTAAATCAACGGGATTAACGTGTAAACTATTTGCCATAACCGGAATGGCGGTATTAATAATAGTGGTATCAATCGCTTCCATGAATAATGCAAACGATACGACGACAGTAATGATGCCTTTATTAATTTTCTTGATTTTGTTAATTTGCATAAGACTTATCTTAGGTTATATGACTGATCCGTTCTATTAACCTAACCCATTGGTATTATTGAGGCAACACCTATGAGCAAAGCATTTACTAAAGAGAACGATGATGATGACGATGAGCCCGAAAAAGAGGATACATCGTTTCCCACTCATGTGAAAAATTATGTCACCCCAAATGGCTATGCTGAATTACAAAACGAATTACGTATTTTAGTTAAAGAAGAACGTCCCAAATTGGTTGAAGTGGTGAGATGGGCTGCGGGAAATGGAGACCGCTCGGAAAATGGTGATTATATTTACGGGAAAAAACGTTTAAGGGAAATTGATCGACGAGTACGTTATTTAATAAAAAGAATTGAAAATGCAGAAATAGTTAATCCTGAGCTACAAAAAAATCTAACGCGGATTTTTTTTGGTGCAACTGTCACTTATTTGCAACAAGGCGAAGGTGAAAAAACGGTTAAAATTGTGGGCTATGATGAAGCGGATATTAATAAAAATAAAATCAGCTGGTTGTCGCCAATTGCGAAAAGATTATTGAAATGCCAAGTGGGTGACATTGTTAAACTGCACACACCGGCTGGAATTAAAATATTGGAAATATTGGCGATTGAATATTAAGAAAACAACTCGCATTTCTGCATAGGCACATTAGTATCGGAAAAATCGTTAGCACAATTATTTCGTTATTACTTTTTTAAAACACAAATCTTTCTCTGCCAATTCATCCAATACAGCACGCGTTGCCGCAAAAACAGAACCGCAACTCATCAACACCAAAGAAAAAATAAAAAATAAAGATCTCAAACGATTTTTTCTCCCGTGCGTAACCAGCGAATCGGATGAGTGAGCGTGTCAAAACTCACTAATACATTCGTTGCCTTACCTATGATATTTTCTTCAGGCATAAAACCCCAAACCCGACTGTCTGCACTATCATCTCGATTATCACCCATCATGAAATAATGTCCCTTCGGAACGATCACATCAAAATCATCATTTTCTCTAGCAGGAATTTGATAAATATCATGTGTCACACCCAACAAATTTTCTTGTTTTTGCGCAACTTGCCAAGGATCATAATTATCCCTCTGATCCATATCGTATTTCTCAAACTGTTGCGGTATGGCTTGGCCATTAATAAAAAGCTGTTTATCTTTATAGACAATGTGATCACCTGGTACACCAATAACACGTTTAATCAAGTCAGGAGAATCTTTCGGCGGCTTGCGAAAAACAACAATATCTCCACGTTTGGGTTCACTGATAGCAAATAACTTGGTATGCAGAATAGGTAGTCGTAATCCGTAGGTAAATTTATTCACTAAAATAAAATCACCGACTAACAAAGTCGGTTTCAATGAACCCGATGGGATGCGAAACGGCTCGTATATAAAAGAACGTAAAGTAAAAACAATCAATAAAACAGGCAGAAAACAACGTGCATAATCAACCATTGCCGGCATCTTTCTACCATTCAATTTTCTTTTTTTCGAAAATAATAAAAAATCGGTAAAAATAATGATTCCACAAATAAGGATGGCGTAGAAAAAAAGCTGTTCAAAATCAAAGTTCATTCTGTTTCCTATATGTCATAGTGAAAATGTACAAAAATAGCGGCTAGATTATCATTAATTCATTTTTTATGTACTAGGATTTTTTCTTTCAGACCTATTTTTTTGTTTAAAAAATAGTCTTTTTCTAGTGAAATGGCCATAGTATGATTCGGTAATTTTCTATATTTAACAAAGAGTTAATACTAATACGAGCTAGTAGAAACCCTAATTTTATCTGAAGATATTTTGTGCTAATTTGTGTTTTGTCACTTTTCTTGGGGATTTAATATGGCTAGCGTTAAAAAACACAGTAAAGTTAAGAAAGCAGCAGTAAAAAGCAAAAAAGTAAAGAAAGTTAAAAAAGTCGGCGCAAAAAGTGCAGTGAAAAGCAAAGTAGTTGCTAAAGTGAAAGCACAAGGTAAAGCTAAAAAAGTAGCGGTAAAAGCGAAAGCAAAAAAAGTTAAAACAAAAAAGAAAGCCAAAGCAGCTAAAAAAACCACTGCTAAACATAAAACCGCCGCGAAAACAAACGGTGCAGCCAAGAAAAAAACGGTAGCTAAAAAGAAAACTACCAAGAAAAAAGCTTCTGCCAAAAAAGATAAATCTTTATTAAATATCTTTTCCTGGTAAAACCCCGCAACGCCGATAGCAATATCGGCGTTTGTTTCTTCGCCCTCTTTCAAATTATATTTTTTTATTACCTGATTTTGTTAAATTCGAATTTTCGATTAATTTAAATCGTGAAAATTGTTGCGCAGACTTTATCGTATTCCAGAAACATAATGCATTTTTTATATTTTGATATTGTTTAGCACGAGACGATATCTGCAAATAATCCTCTTGCTTGTCGCTTTTTATTTTTTCTTGAATTTCTTCTTTAATTTCTTCTTTAATTTCTTCTTTTTTTACTTCTTTGTGAATATGTGCATAATCAGCCAAGGCTGATTTATTCCCGTAAAGCGCTCCAAACCAATCAAATTTGACTAAGTGCAAATGAATATTCGCCGGTAACGCGTTTTTCTCTTGCGTAAAATGATCTCTCAACCCTTTCAAAATACTTTCGTCTAAATTATCAAAAAAATAAAAATCAACTGGTTCAACTGGATTTCGCGCAATGACATCACTTAATTGGTTTTCAAGTATTTTAATTTTATCATCATTGGCTTGGCAGTTGAGTTGCGAATTTCTAAAAGCACTACCAACAGATTGTTGATTTTCTTTGTCTGCTAATAATAAGGGTCGAAACACCCATCTCACACCTTGCTTCGTTTTTTCAGAACAAAATTTGATGTAGTTTAGAAAACAAGAACCATTATTATTAGCTGTATAGCCCTGTGCATCTAATTGATGAGACTGCCGTGTAGATCCTACAAACAATTCAACTTCACTTGCCCCTTCTGTAATTTTATTTAAATAATCAATTAGTAATTGTCGTACGGCTAATATCTCAGCATCGTTTTTACCATTGCAATATTTCTTAAACATTTCATCAAAAAGAATATCGCCACAGCCATCATAATCCAAAGATACTTTTATTATTTTTCTATTGCTATTTGAATCCATTTTATAACCTTCCAAACACTCTCAAAAGAAATAATATCACCATTAAAAAACTAAGCATCGTTTAAATGAAATTAATATGTTAAATTTTGTTCTTAGACATAAGTCTATACCACGTAAGCGGTGTGAGGGTTTCCCACAACTTACTGGGGAACTTATCCACAGAAATTGTGGATAAAAAATTCATGCACTTGCTTTGGAATAAATGCTGCTATTACGGATGATACGGCTATTACTACAAGGATGAAGATATGTTTAATCGATTGCACTCGCGTAGAAAAAACATTTTTTTGGCAGGATGTATCAGTTCACTTTCAAGCTATTTTATATCACAATTCGCAGCACTTCCCCATTACTTCGAATATATTGAAACCCACAAAGACAATCTTTCTCTCACTGACTGTGTGGTGAATCCATTTAATCAATTAGAAAGTGCTCAACATGATTTATTCGAAAACCAAGCCAGAGCCTATGCAGCTGATCATTCACAGGCTGTACAATATATTCTGGTAGGATTTTTACTCGGTTGTCTAATCGCCACTGTGGTCTCTTTAAAAAATAAAGCAGAACAAACACAAGTAGAACCTGAAGAAATTAAAGCGACAGCAACACTGAGTTTGCAAGAGCGATTAGTTGCAACCGGATGGAAAGAAATTCCAGACGGATTACGAGATCCCGTTTCATTTGATTTATTAGATAATCCATTTTTAATTGTTGAGAGCGGGCATAGTTTTAATCCGAGTACACTGGAAATGCTTCCTGATAATCGATGTCCCATCACCCGCATGCCTTTTCACAAACCGCCTATTCCTAACCATACTTTACGAAAAGCCAGTGAAGATTATGTAATAGAGAAAGAAGCTTGGGCAAAAGAACAAAAAACTAAAAATCACTCTACGACAGAAAATAAAAACAGTTTTTTCAGCCGATTATTTGGTACATCAAATAACATGAGCTCAGAAAATGGAACTAAATCCATGATCACGAGGCGACATTTTTCTTCATAAGCGAAATGCGCTTAATTAAAATAAATATTTTCAAATATAGTCATAGTATCTGTGATGTATTAAGTGCAAAATACAAAGCTGTCAAATCAAACTAGAGCAAATAGTAGTTCGTCCATCTATCTCGTCCCGCGGAATGCCTGCGGGATCCAGTCTGTAAAAAAATTTAAGGTCCTAAAAATAATTTTTTAGGACTAATTAACAACACAATCTAATTATAAAGGAAAAAATACATGAAAAAGCTATGTATATTGGTATGTACTGCAGCAGTACTATTAGCAAGTCAAAGTTTTGCAGAAGGTTTTGATTATGAAAGTAGATGCGAAAACCCATCTCTCAGAAGCAAAACGGTCGAAAATAAAGTAGTGGATTGTTTAGGAGCATTGGCTTCATTGCATCTTAAAAACGTTACGGTTACGAGAGTCGAAGTGGTTGGTTATTTAGATGCGGAATCCTCAAATATTGGTGAATTATTTTCAGTGAGTAGCGTAATTTTAAATAATACAACCATTAATAAAATGACAGATATTGAAAATACTTTAACAGCGATAGATTCAGTCTTTAGAGATAAATTAATGGTTTCAAATACTCTTACTTTTAATAATACAAAATCTGTTGATATAGAAGTAGGCTACCCTATTAACGGTCCAGAAAGAAAAACACACAGTATTTATCTTAATAATAAATCTCAAATAAACGGTAATATTGTCTTTATTTCTGGGTTTAATAATAAAGTTTATATCAGCGGAAATTCATTAGTAAACGGTAAGGTTATTAATGGAACTATTATTTATAAATAATAATTAAACTTATGTTTGAATGAGTGGGGAAAGTTAATGAAAAAGTTAGCATGTTCATATGCAGTTCTGCTGACGCTGCTGGTCACAGTTTAATATACAATAAAGATCCCCTCCTTTGAAAAAGGAGGGTTAGGGAGGATTTATATAAAAATTAATTTCGTTAAAAATTACTGAAACAACTTCATCAAGATACTTAAGTACATCCAAATTGCTAAACCGTAACACTTTTAATTTCAAATTAAATAAGTTTTCGTCACGAATAATATCTTGCTTTATCGATTTATCTTCATAATGATCACCTCCATCTACTTCAACCACCAGTTTTACAGATGGCGCATAGAAATCTAAAATATAATTTAAAATTGGTTTTTGTCGATAAAATTGAACCTTCAGTAATTGTTTTCTTCGCAAGCGGGACCACAATAATGACTCTGCATCAGTCAGATTTTTTCTCAGATGCTGAGAATTAGATTTGTTTTTAACATTGTAGTATAGCATTTTTGTATTGAATCCTCCCTAACCCTCCTTTTTCAAAGGAGGGAACGTTCATTGTGTATTTAACTGACAAATTAACCGGGCAATAATGCACCTTCGTGGGAATGACAGTGGCGCATGAATATTTACATTACCAAACATCTATTTGTAGCCGGTTGTTCTTCTGGAATTGTGCTAACGTTAATATCCGGCTTTTCAACGAATACATAATCATCTTCTATGTCTTCCAATAATTGAGATTTCTGATTTGAAGGTTTAAATAATCCAACTTTTGAAATTAACTGAGCATTTGTATCCGAGAAATATTTTTTCATCATGCTTTCATGATAATCCTGATAAATATTAAAAAAACGCGCCTCTAAATTGGGATCGTTTTTCCACACATTTTCCATAGCTGCTTCCCAGTAGCTACTGTGATTTGAATATTTCATATAATATTGGTAACCAACTTCTAAACCGATTGGCCAATTTCTTAAGATTGGACCTTTTTCAATAGGAGAACTCCAATAATTATAAATTTTTAAAATACTATGCTGGTCTAAAGTAAAAAAAAGAATATAAAAAGAAATATCCGTTGGGTTGACTCTAGTAATGGGTAGTTCATAACCATCTTCTATTTGATAAACCTGAGCAATTTGCTCATTGCATGTATTGATACAATTAACATCGGCATTGCAAATAAACATTGTAGGCATCTGTTTCATTATTCTAATAGCGTCAGCATTTAATCTACCTTCTAACACTAATTTATCCATTATAGGTTTTGATCCAGGACTTTCAAAAGAAATCCCTACAGTTCCTTCATCTTCTAGTATATATCGCGCCACACAAAGTTCAGTCAGTATGGCGCCTAACGAATGGCCAACATGCCAGTAAAGAATACTAGGATAATTATCAGAACCATTTTTATGTGGAAATTTAGCTGTTATCTTCTGTTTTACATATTCAGTGAACGCTATTGCAGAGACAAATTCATTTGGAATTTTTCCCAAAGCAATATCTAGATCATCGTGAAGATTACCGAAACTCAGCACAGTTCCACGATGTGCAATCACAACTTGCACATACTCATCAGGATCAGTCACATGCATATAATATGCTGCACCAAAATAATTACTAAAACTCATATCAGCAGGCACATCACAAAGCCATTGATAATTTAATGGAAGCGCAGGACGATCTTTACCTCTATATACATCTAAAGCGAATGTGGAAGCATTCGCAAAGAATTCAATCATTTCCATGAATAACCTCTTTTAAAATTTAAATATTAAAAACAGATAGATGCTGTGAATTGAAATAGGAATAAAACGCAATTGATTTGCTGATGCAGGGATTTTGAAATCGGGATTTTAAAACGTGAATGTCTTACAAAATAAAAAAATAAATGCGAACGAAAATCGAAAACGAATTCTACATTTTCATTGAGATATTGTGAAGCTTATTTCATACCATCTGGCAAAAGTTTTTCTTTTTCCAAAACTGCTTTCGATTTTTTTTCATCCTGCCATGTTTGTAACATGACATAAAAAACAGGAACAAATACAACAGCCAAACATGTCGATGCCAACATACCACTGCTCACTGCAATTCCAATCGAACGCCTTGCATTAGCCCCAGCTCCCGATGCAAACACCAACGGCATCACACCCAAAATAAATGCAAACGATGTCATAATAATCGGACGAAACCGCGTTTGTGCGCCAATCAATGCCGCTTCAATAATCGATTTTTGATGAAGCTCATGTTCTTCACGCGCTACTTCAACAATCAATATCGCATTTTTTGCCGCTAACGCAATTAATAATAAAATACCAATCTGAGTATAGATATTATTCGCCATACCCAACAACGTTAATGCACTCACCGTACCTAATAAAGCGAGCGGCACACTAAATAAAACCGCCAATGGTGTCACCCAATTTTCATATTGCCCAGCTAAAATCATGTAAACCAATATCAGTGATAAAGCAAAAATTAAATAACTCAAATTTCCCGCCAATTTTTCTTGATAAGAAGTCCCCGTCCATTCATACGACAAACCGCCAGGTAAAATATGAGTCGCTAAATTTTCCATTGAATTAATCGACTGTCCTGAGCTAAAACCAGGTGAAGATGCACCATAAATATTACTCGAAGGATACAAGTTATAAAGTGAAATAATCGCAGGGCCCACTGCTGGATTAATATCAGTTAACGTACCCAGCGGCACCATTTCATCCGATTTATTTCTCACATACAAATGACGCACGTCATCAATCGTCATGCGTGCATTCGCTTCACCTTGAACATACACTTGAAAAACTTGCCCATACCGCGTGAACAAATTGACGTATGAAGATCCAACATACGTTTCTAATGCACTCATCGCATCACCTACTGGAACGCCTAACGACTCCGCTTTAATACGATCAATCGGTGCAAATAATTGTGGAACTGCCGCACGAAATGACGTCATCAAATGACTCAATGAGCGATCTTGATTACCGTATTGAATCATCAAATCCGTTGCAGCTTGTAATTTACGATAATCAAATGAACCATCTTGTAATTCAACCTGCATTTGAAATCCCCCACCATTTCCCAATCCTTGAATCGGTGGCGGCACCATCACTAAAATTTTAGCTTCTAACGTCTGCTGAGCAATTTCATTGAGCTTATTAAAAAGTACCGGCAAACTTTCATTTTTTCCTCTCACACTCCAA
>Ga0206989_1055_pt1 | contig 22335 bp, 24 predicted proteins | sample Alteio_BWMinCont_10_FD_153276 | JGI IMG/M metagenome (GOLD analysis project Ga0206989, IMG submission 153276) | Enriched cells from forest soil in Barre Woods Harvard Forest LTER site, Petersham, Massachusetts, United States -... | ecosystem: Environmental > Terrestrial > Soil > Temperate forest >...
ATTGGAAGCGAGGTGCTGTTACAACATGAAAACGAATAAATGGTTTGTGTTTTGTGTACTCTCGAGTCTGGTCTTGTCTGCCGGATGCGGCAAGAAAGAAGAAGAGCAGCCAGCGACTCCAGCAGCGGCGACGACGGCGCCAGCTGCTACTCCGATCGACCCTGCCACAGTTGCATCGGTCAGCGGGACGGTAAAGTTTGATGGTACCGCGCCGAAGGCGGCAAAGATCGACATGGGCCAGGACCCGAACTGCGCGGGTTCGAACACGGCCGAAAATGTGGTGGTAGCCGACGGAAAGCTTGCCAATGTGTTTGTGTACGTGAAGGAAGGTCTCGGCAATCGCACCTTTGACGTTCCCAAGGATGCCGTGACGCTGACCCAGGTAGGCTGCAAATACAAGCCACACATTCTGGGCGTGATGGCGGGCCAGACCATCAAGATCGTGAACGGCGACCCGACCACCCACAACATTCACCCGACACCGAAGAACAATCGTGATTGGAACGAGTCCCAGGCGCCGCAAGCCGCGGCACTCGAAAAGACCTTCGCGCGCGAGGAAATATTACTCCCGGTGCAGTGCAACCAGCACCCGTGGATGAGAATGTACATGAACGTGGTGAAGAATCCGTTTTACGCGGTGAGCGGACCCGATGGCAAGTTTGAAATCGCTGGTTTGCCTCCCGGCGACTATACGATTGCTTTTGTGCATGAAAAACTAGGCGAACAGGATCAGAAAGTTACGCTGGCCGCAAAAGACAGCAAGTCAGTCGAAGTAACTTTCAAGGCTCAGCCCTAGAGCGCCACAAGCGGCGAAGGGAAAAGAAAAAAGATTGTTAGCAGACGGGCGGTTTGCGGCCCGCTGGTTCTGTTGTGGAATACTTGAGGAGGTGTCTTGCTTCCCGTGATGCTCCTGCTCTCCATTCTATTTGCTCTCATTCCGCTCGCGGGAATTGCATGGATTGCCATCACGAAATCGCTTACGTCCGTCGATGGCCTGTTCATGAGCCTGATTCTTTTGACGCTCTCGGGGGTCTTCCTCTTGAACGTTGCGTTCGAAATGGATGCTCGCGGCTGGCTGGGATTCTTGCACAAGAGCAAGCCGGGTTCGCCTACGCCGAAGGAACCGCCTGCCGCGAAGGCGGCGTAGCGCTTGCGTGAAGGAAATGGCCGCCAATCAAATTCCGTCAGCGCTTTCCGTAGAACAACTTAATGCGGCGAATGGAAGCGCAATTCCGAGTGATTCTCAAGCGCAGCCTTCGCGAGTCCGGCATCGCATGTCCACCCGGAATCGGTTGCTTTTTTTTGCAACGGCGTGGCTGATCGTGCTGATGCCGTTTCTGTTTTGGTGGAACACGTGGTTTGGCCGTCATCTCTCCGACAAGCAACTCAGCGAATTCCTCAACGATGAAAAACATCCGCGACATATCCAGCACGCGCTTGTGCAGCTGGGCGAACGCCTGAGTGTCCATGATACGAGCGCCGCGCGCTGGTATCCCGACTTGGTCCGCTTGGCGTCGTATTCCGTGGAAGAAGTGCGCAACACTGATGCCTGGGTGATGGGTCAGGACACGACTCAGGCGGCGTTTCACGCAGCTCTTCTGAAAATGCTGGTCGATCCTTCGCCGATGGTGAGAGGAAACGCTGCGTTGTCTTTGGTGCGATTTGGCGATGCGGCCGGGCGGTTGCAAATTGTCGCGTTGTTGCAGCCTGCGAGAATCTCGGCTCCCGTCGGAGGTCGCGTGGTTGACTCGGATCATGTCGGCACGGCCATCCATCAAGGCGGGCTGATTGCAAAACTTCAGAACGGAGAGCAAGTCACCGAGGTGCGCTCGCCCATCAACGGGCGAATCCGCACGCTTTCCGCGGTCACCGGCACGGAGGTTGCTTCTGGCGCGGAACTGGCTACGGTAGATCCTGGCGCGGAACAAGTATGGGAAGCGTTGCGAGCGCTTTATTTGGTGGGTGAACCGGAGGATTTACCGGCCATTCGCATCTATGAACGTGACTTGCCGGAGATTCCCGACCGTGTGAAACAGCAAGCTCTTCTTACCGAGCAGGCGATACGGGACAGGGCGGGCCAGCAGCATTAGAAGGCAGCCGTCTGGTTGACCTCAGAAATTCATCACTCCAACGACTTTTTCCACTTCGGCAATGTCCAGCATCACGATCGCATCCCAGGGGCATCCATCCAGAAATGCGCCATCAGGGCCTTTGCTGGTGCACTTTTTGCAGCCGATGCACAGAACGGAATCCACCTGGATGCGCCCGAAGGGGGGATGGTCCTCATCCGGGACCCAGAACATGCAATCTTCAACGGGGCAGTACTCGACGCAGGCGGGAGAGCCGGCACAGCCGGTGCAACACTCCGTGATGACAGCAAGCTCTTTCGGTTTTTTCTTGCGCGGCGTGGTAATCCCTTTCGAGCGCGGCTCCTGCTTTTGCTCGAGGGGAATGATCTCAGCGGTGTTGAGGACTTCTTGTCCGGCAGCCATAACCACCGACCATTCAGAAGAGATTTTTACTGAACCGGGCCGCTCGCCGCGGTGCAATCCGCGCCCGATGGCTCGAAGCGAAGCACGCCGGACTGGTCGGTGCAGAACTGACGCTGCCCGGAGCCGCCAACGTTGAGCGGTGTGGCCGTGAGCGAGTAGGATACGGATGGTGTCGCTCCGTCTCCTGTCCAGATAAAGGAGTATCCGCTCTTTGTTCCCTGGGCGATGGAATCATCGAGAATGCACGCGGAGGTCGAGGAAGCTGTACAAGGATTGGCTCCGCCCATGTCAATCATATTGGCGGGGAATCCGACGTTGACGTAGGTCGAAGAATAGGTAACCGCCGAGGTGTTTATCATGCGAATGGAACCAACGGCCGAAGCTTCATTGGCCTGCATTCTCGATCGCAAATAACTTGGTATGGCAATGGCGGAAATGATGAGAATAATGGCAACGACGATGAGCAACTCAATCAGCGAGAAACCTCTCTGCTTGGTCATGAGCACCCCTAGAGCTGTTAGCCCATGCGGCGGCCATCGCGAGACAATGCCACCTGCATGCCCCACACTGGTTAGATTCTAGCACTGTAAGTCGTTTGTTTTCAATTAAATTAATTCGGGAGTGCCTGAGCAAGCTGGGCGGAAACGGCGAGATGGATTGATTGGCGCTGGGGCAAATTTGCGGCTTCTCGCGGTATGATGGTTGCCTTCCGTGCTGGGGAAGAGGGAAGCGATGGCCGTACGAACGGTTCTGCAACTTGGGGACCCTGGGCTTAGGGAAATCGCGAAACGCGTCGATGATGCTACGGCGCCGGAGATTCGCGCGCTTGCGGAAGACCTTGCCGACACTCTCGCGTATTGGAAGAAAACGACGGGCTACGGCCGCGCGATTGCTGCGCCGCAGATTGGGTCAGCACTGCGCGTGATCTTCTTGCAATTGCCAGGGGCCGAGCCGTGGCCTTTCGTGAATCCCGAAATTACGGAAAGAAGCGAAGAGAAAATCGTGGTTTGGGATGCGTGTCTGAGTTTCCTCTCGATTTTCATGCAAGTAGAGCGGCATCGAGAGATTTCCATCCGCTACCAAGATCTGCAGGGCGAGTGGCACACACTCCAGGCGGGCGAAGAGCGCAATCTGTCGGAGCTCTTGCAGCACGAGATCGATCATCTCGATGGAATCCTCGCCGTGGATCGCATCACAGACATTCGAACGATGTGCACGCGCGAAGAATTTGAGAAAAGGTATCGAGCGGAAAGCCCGTATGCAACGGCGGGCCGGGAGAGCAGCGCGGGGCGCTGAGGAATTTCGTATGGGATTAATGTCTTACACCATAATGAAAAGCCCCATCGGCCCGTTAATGCTGGCCGGGGATGATCGCGGCCTGAGTCTGGTCCATTTCATGGCAGGGAGGCGGCCCAAGTCCCCGCAACGCGATTGGGCTGAGGACAAGACGCCATTTAAAGAAGTGGTTCGGCAATTGGAAGCCTATTTTGATGGAAAGCTAAAGGACTTCGAGCTTCCGCTCTGCCTCGATGGAACCGCATTTCAGCTTCTGGTATGGAACAATTTGCGCAAGATTCCTTACGGCGAAACGGTCAGTTATGGGCAGTTGGCGAAACGCATCGGCAGCCCTGATGCCGCGCGCGCCGTGGGACTAGCCAACGGTTCGAATCCTATTCCCATCATTATTCCTTGCCATCGCGTCATCGGCAGCAACGGCAATTTAACCGGATTCGGCGGTGGACTTCCGCTCAAGAAAAAGTTACTGGCCCTGGAAAGCCGCCAGCTAAGTTTCCTCTAAGTTGAATCTCTGTAGCGGCGGGGCTTGCCCCGCCCTCCGCGGTCTACTCCTGACAATCAAGAACGATAAGCGTCATGTCGTCATCCTGTTGACGTTCGGAGCCCGTCTCCGCCGCGCACCAACTGGAGATTTCGCTGAGCATCCGATCGGCCATCGCTCCGCTGGAAAGCGTCCCGTGAGCATTCAGAATTTTCAGGCAGCGAGAAATTCCAAATTCTTCGCCAGACGCGTTCTTGGATTCCGGCAGGCCGTCGGTGTAAAGCACGTAACGATCTCCCGGCCGCAAGGGCATTTCGATCGAGGAGTAGTCCGCCTCGGGAAACATGCCCAGAAAAAGGCCGTTTTGCTCGATGGACCGCGCTTCGCCGTTCGAACGGTTCTTGAATAAGACCGGGGGGTGGCCCGCGCCGGCGTATCGAATCATTTTTGAGTCGAGATCCGCATAGAGATAGGCCGCTGTGACAAAGTGATCTTGGAATTTGCCGCACAGAGCCTTGTTCAGTCCAGCGAGCACGCGCGCCGGATCATCGGCGTGGGCGGCTTGGCTGGCAAACGCGACTTTGAGCATCGAAGCAATCAGGGCGGCGGGGACGCCGTGCCCGGTCACGTCAGCGATAAGAATGCCAAGATGATTTCGTTCAAACGTCAGGAAATCGTAGAAATCCCCCGCCACGGCGCTCATCGGAAGATAACGCGCTGCGATTTCGATCCCGGCGCGGCGAGGAACTTCACGAGGAAGAATGGATGTCTGAATCTGCTCCGCGATTTCCAGCTCTTTCTGAATAGCAAAGAGGCTCTCTTCCTTGGTAATAATTCGATGGGCCACAAGATAGCCGAGGGTGCACACCAAAAAGAGAAAGCCGATCGGTTCGACGTCGCGCCCTGGAAGAATGCGAAGACCGGCGAGGTTTGCACGGAGAACGAAAAGGCCGAAAACGCCCAAGCCCAAGGCGACAACGCGGAGCTCGGGCGAGAGGCGGCCGGGTGGCCGGAGGAAAAACAGGAATACGATCAGAAGAATTCCGGCTCCTAATACGAGGACACTGTTGGCGATATCGGTTCCCCGGCTGGCGATACCGAGGAGGTCGAGAGGGATCGCGAGAGCCGCGAAGACCAATTGGACGCCCAGAATCCACTGGATGACGCGACGCCATCTGGTTTGCACGATCTCTAAACACAAGAGCAAACTCGGCAGCATAATGGTGAACGTGATGGCACGCTCGATGTGCGCGGCAACAGCACGAGGTATGGTAAACACGGCAAGAAGCGGCTGTTCGCGAATAAATATGCGGGCAGCGTAAAGAATCACGAACACGCCGAAGTAAAGAAGAGTGCGGTCTGTTTTTTTTCTGCGAAAAAGAAAAATCCCCGTGGCGATGAAGCCGATGGTCAGAAGAATGGCGCAGGCTCCTAGAGCGAAAATCGCCCAGCGCCATTCGGCGCCGGAGATAGAGCTTGCAGCTGCCTTTTCAGCGGTAACGATCTGCTCGAACATGGCAATTCTTATACGCGGTCGGGGCCGCTAAAACAAATGCGGCTCTCGAGGGCACCTGTCAAGCCATCTAAGAATGTAACCGTAGCTGGTGTTGTCGAGACATTTGAAATGTAACCGAAGGTTTGTTGTTGTGGCTGTGGGAGAGTGGGAATCCCGCGTCCTTTGCGGGATTTCCAAGCGTAGCGGCTTTTCCACAGCCATCGGCCGGCTGCCTTTGTTGCTCTGTTGCTGGCAGCGTTGGCTGCTCCGCCTTCGGGCTCAACCTACGATTGGCCAGTCGTGAGATGCGCTCCAGTTGGCGTTCGATGATCCTGCTTAGTTGGAACGGGTCCAGCCGCTTTCTCAGCTCTTCGAGTTTGGCTACTTTCTCCGGGTCCGCCTGCAGGCACTCCCGCACCCGCTCGAACGGCGTGCGTGCGGCGTCATAAACGCGCCGCACTCTCGATCCCACGCGCACCTTCTTCAGCAACTTCACCGAGGGAAGAAACAGGTTCAGCCACAAACGCAGCTCCCCGCCGTAGAGATCGTTCATCGCTGCGACGGCTTCGTGCGTGTCGTAGCGATCCCAGGCCAGCAGCTTGCGCACATGCGTCCAATTCTTTTGCTCGATGTGCGCGTTGTCGTCCTTCTTGTACGGCCGTCCGCGCGTGAGCTGAATGTTTTTCTGTTCGCACCAACCCTTCAGATGCCAGTTGATGAACTCACTGCCGTTGTCCGAATCCACGCCCAGCAGCGCAAAGGGCAGCGTGGTGGCGATCTCATTTAAGGCGCGCTGGACGGCCTCTTCCCCGCGTCCCAGCACCGCTCGCGATTCCGTCCAAGTGCTGTGAATGTCGGTGACATTGAGCGTATGGGCGAACTCTCCGCTAGCGGAATTGCCCGAATGCGAAACCAGATCCACTTCCGTGAAACCAGGCGTCGTCACGTCCCAGCGGTCGGTCTTCACTGGAATGTGGTGCTTGAGCAGATAGCCCGGCTTGGTGCGTCCGTAAATGCGCCGACGCCGCTGCGTCTTTTGCGCTTTCAGCCGACGGTCCATCTGTCGCGGACTGATCTTCAACAATTGCTTTTCGATCTCCGGCCGCACACGAAAATGCTTGCGGATCCACGGCAGCCACAACGGCAACAGCGCCTTCAAGCGCAGCGACCATGGGTACCCTGCGGCCTCCCACACCGCGGTCAGCAGAGCTAGGGTTTCCGGACTGTAACTGAGCCCGCGCCGCCGCTCCCGTCGTGCCCGTCGCTTCTCCGGCCGCGCGCCATTCAGCAAGCGAATCGCATACTTGCGGTGATAGCCCGTGTTGGCACAGAACTCGTTCAAGATCACTTTCTTGGCCTTTCGTCCGGCTTTCCCATAGCGCTCATAAATTGCCCGCAGATACTCCCATCGCCCCTTGTTTCCCAAACCGTGGTCTCCTTTTTGCTGTCTTGGTTGGGTTACATTCTAAATGGCGCGACGTTGTCCCCTTCGGTTACATTTTGCACGGCGCGATACGGGGCATTTTGCCGCAGCAGAGAGGCGTGATAGAACGGGACGTCGAGACGGGGGAGGGAAGCGGTGAGCATCAAAAAGGTAAGGTGGGGCGTCCTGAGCACGGCCGCCATTGGCGTTCGAAAAGTGATTCCCGGAATGCAGTTGGGGGAATGGTGTGACATCGTGGCCATCGCCTCGCGAGACGGCCAAAAGGCGGAGAGCGCCGCTCGTAAACTGCGCATCCCCAAAGCCTATTGGTCCTACGAGGATCTCCTGGGTGACCCTGATATCGAGGCCATTTACAACCCGCTGCCGAATCATTTACATGTGCCGTGGTCGATCAAAGCCGCGGAAGCGGGCAAGCATGTCCTCTGCGAGAAACCGATCGGGCTGAATGTTGCCGAGGCGAAAGCCCTTCTCGCCGCGCGCGACCGCACCGGCGTAAAAATCGGCGAAGCGTTTATGGTGCGCACGCATCCCCAATGGTTGCGCACACGCGAACTGATCCGCTCCGGCCGCATCGGCGAGTTGCGCTCGATTGTCGGAGCCTTCGGCTATTTCAATCGCGACGCCGCTAACATTCGCAACGTTTTGGATTGGGGCGGCGGCGCGTTGTTCGATATCGGATGCTACCCCATCACGACATCCCGGTTCATTTTTGGGGAAGAGCCAACGCGAGTCATCGGCTCGGTTGAACGCGACCCGGAATTCCAAACCGACCGGCTTAGCTCCGTGATACTGGATTTTCCCTCGGGGCAATCCATTTTCACGTGCAGCACGCAGCTCGTTTCTTACCAGCGCATGCAGTTCCTCGGCACAAAGGGACGCGTTGAAATCGAAATCCCTTTCAATGCTCCGAACGACCGGCCATGCAGGATTTTTGTGGATGACGGGCGCGATGTGTTCGGAGGTGGCGTCACCATGGAAACTGTCTCTACGTGCGATCAGTACACCATTCAAGGAGATGTGTTTTCGCGGGCGGTACGAGGAGACGGGGAAGTTCCCGTTTCGATCGAAGACGCCGTCCGCAACATGGCGGTCATAGAGGCGGTCTTTCGGTCGGCCGAAACCGGAAGGTGGGAGAGACCCTAGCCCCAAAGGACGAGGTCAGTCCCCCGAAATCTGCAAGCCGGGTGCGACTCCTTTTCCCTTCCAGTGCAACGGCTCAACCCTGCCAACAACAAAAGCCCACGACAACGCTCCTATCAGCAATACAGCCGCCGTAGCCGCAAACGCCCAGAAAAAATGCCCAGTTCGTTGCACCACATATCCGGTCAGCGCCGGTGCAAGAATCCCCGCAAAATTACCGACACAATTTTGCAGGCCGCTCCATTTACCCGCTGCCGTGGGTCCCGCAATCGTTTGCGTGATCGCCCACAGATTCGCGGTACAGAGCCCTGCTCCGGCGCACGTCACGAAAAGAAACAGCACGGCAAGCCGCGAATCGGAAGAGAACGCAACTACGGCCAAGCAAGAACAGGAACTAATCGCTAGCCCCGTCGCAGTGAACGTCTTGCGCACGCGCGTCGGGGTTGCGCCGCTTGCTATCCACAAATCAGAAAACCATCCGGAGATAATCGCCGAAAGCGCCAGAAGTAGATACGCTCCGCCCCCGATTGTCCCCATCTTTTGCATCGAGAAATTTCGCTCGTCGACCAAAAAAGTTGGCAGCCACGTCAGCAGAAAGTAGGAGAGGTAATTAAATGCGAAGAGCCCCACAAATGTGCCCCATGCAGAACGCTGCCCGAGAATTTCGAGTATCCCCGGAGTTTGAACCGTGGAGGACACGTCCAAGCCCGGGCCCGTTGGCATCCACTTCTTCCACGGCGGGAGCCACAGCAAACTGATCAGTCCGAGTCCAACAAAAAACGGCCGCCAGCCATACCGGCCGATCATCATTGCGCCAAAGAAAATCCCAAACGCGGGACCGCCTGCAATGCCCGCGGAAATGAACGAATTGGCTCGCCCGCGTCGCGCCTCGGGAAAATGCTTTGCCAGAATCTTGCTGTAGGAAGGAAAAGCTACGGATTCGCCAGCCCCCAAAATAAGCCGCATGATCAACAGCATTTGAAAACCGTGTACAAAGCCAGTCGTGGCCGTGGCTAGGGTCCAAATAAAAAAACCGCCCGCGAGCACCCAGTTCACATTGAAACGGTCCACCAACCAGCCGGAAATGATTTGAAAACTCGTGTAGGTCCAAAAAAATGACGAAAGCAAAATGCCCAGTTGCCACGGATTCAACTGAAGCTCGGCTTTGAGCACAGGTACCGCGAGTGAGAGGCTACCGCGGTCGATGTAGTTGATAAAGGTCGATAAACTAAGCAGCGCCGCTACCGGCGCCAGAGCCGCCGCAGTTGCAAGCGCATTTTGCGCACTTCGAGAACCGCCAGCCGGAAGAGGCACGAGAGCGTTAGTCTGCCTTTAGTTGAGGGAGGAAACAATGCCTTTGGTAGGTGAGGGGCCGCGCGTTGAAAAAACTGCGTGGGGATAAGGCTACCGCCCGCGTAGGTCAGTGAGGAGGGACGCCACAGCTTTCGCTGGCGCATAAAATGCCAGAAGAAAGAGGGAAGCAGCACCGTAAATGGCTAACCTTAGCCTCATGCAGGTAAAAACCCCAAACTGCGGCAAATGTTGCGGTGTTCTTACCCGGAGGTGACCGGAGCGGCGTCTTTATTATTGCAGAGTCAAATCCCCAGCCCCAACGTGCGCGTGGAGATGGTATTTCCCGTTACCTTCTTTGTGAAACGAACGAAATAGCCCGCCATGCGATTCGCCAAAGGGGCTGGCCTCAAGGCCACCGGAATAAACTGAAGCGTCCACGCGCGAATAATCGCTGGCCTCGCCCACATCGATAATCAACTCGCCCGCGTGCAACTCCGCGTCCTTATCCCCGACAACATGTTGCAGTTCCAGATTTCCCGCCGTCATTCGTACAAAAAGCCCCGTCTTCTTCGGGACTTCAATAATGACCTCCAGGTCATTCTTAGGACCGCCGCTGACCGTCAAGTCCGCGGAATCATTCGATCCCTCGAGTTGAACCCGCACATCGCTGGCGCGATCGGCATTTCGGCCGGTAATCCGTACCGTGATCTTGTTATCGAGTCCTCCGACGACGCGGAAGTCTCCCGAGCGCAGGTACATCCGTAATTTGCCGCCGGAATGGAAATCCGCCGTAAACGGATGATTCTCAATGTCTTTGACGTCCAGCTTGGTCTGAGCCGTGCCTGAAGCCACAGCCAGAGCAAGGACGCTAGCCAGCAGGAAAGGAGTACGCATGGACACACCTCCAATGCTTATGGACTAAGTAACGAAGTCCCCGCCTGAAATGTTCCTGTAAAACGAGATTAGTTGAACTTATGGCCTATTGGGATGGGCGACAGGAGAGTCCATCCATCTGCGCTACTTCATAGTGCCGCACTCGCCGATCATAGTCCGTCAGTAAAGCGGCAGCCTCATGCGCTACCACCGCGGTCTCTCGATCAGCGCCAGCAAAAGAGTCAATTGCCTGAAGCGACTGCCAAACCGTGGTGACAAGAATCTCGACCGCATCCCCTTGCGACCGCACCAGCACATTGGAACAAACGTAGCCGTCGTGGGTTCGCAGGTTGGGCACCACGCTCTGCCAGAAGTGCTCCAGATACCGCGTCGATTGAATTTTTGTCGCTCGCGCAGACCAAAGTCTTGCAATCATTCCGTGAGGCTCCTATTGATTTCCTACAACGACGGTCCACGGCCGGATTTCCCATCGCTTCACCAGGCCGTTCTTCACATAAGGATCGCTGCGTACAAACTCTTGCACCGCGGCATCGTCCTCGCCGCGAAAAATGAGCAAAGCCCCGTCCGGCGGGTCAGCCAAAGCTCCGCCCAGCAGCAACTCGCCTCGAGCGTGCGCTTCGCGTGCAAGGCCAAGATGCTCCTCGCGATAAGCGCCGCGCTGCGTGATAAAGTCCGGCACCACTTCACGATAAAATAACGCGTAGTAACCCACCGGCGTCTCCATTTCCATAATAGCTGAGAACACTAAAATTTAAAGCCGGATGCATTGCGTCAAAACAAAGAGAGACCGAGACTTTTGGGGGGACAACCAGAGGAGTCCGAGCACAACCATTAACCGCCGGCAATCGACGGCACCAGCAGCACGCGGTCGCCTTCCTTCAGCGTGCAACCCTCTCCGCCAAGAAACCGAATATCCTCTTCATTGAGATAAACGTTGAGGAACTGCCGAATCTGCCCTTGTTCGTCGCGAACATGGCGCGAAAGAGCAGGGAATCGCGTCGTCAAATCATTCAGCGCCTCGGCGATGGTCGCCGCACTACAGTCGATCTTTGGTGTTCCATCCGTAAAGCGGCGGAACGCCGTCGGAATTTCTATCGTAACTGGCATGTTTCTTTCGCGTCTCCTGACTTCACTTCGCCGCCGTAGCAGCAACAGAAAATTGGTTGTCGAGGTAAGCCTCAAACGCATCGAGGCGCGGTGCAATCGCTTCCGTCAGCGGAAACTCGGCGGCAATCGCGTCGGTAGTCTTGAGACCGTTTCCAGTGATGCAAACAACGGTCGTCTCATCGGCCTTGATTCGTCCTTGCTGAATGAGCTTTTGCGTCACGCCTGCGGTCACGCCACCAGCAGTCTCGGTGAAGATGCCTTCGGTTTCCGCGAGCAGCTTGATTGCTTCCACAATCTCCGGATCGGAAATGTCTTCGGCCCATCCGCCGCTATCTCTGATTTGCTTGATGGCAAAAGGCCCGTCGGCTGGATTCCCGATCGCCAGGGATCGTGCAATCGTGTTCGGCTTTTGCGGCTCAAAACGCGCCAGGTTACGTTTTACGCCATCGGAAATTGGCGAACAACCCGTGGCCTGCGCGCCGAAGAATTTGACCGGCTTCGCTTCCACCCAGCCCAGCGTCACCAACTCCTTGAACGCCTTCGCAATCTTCGTGATCAGAGAGCCGCCGGCCATCGGCACCACAACATTGTCCGGTAACCTCCAGCCGAGTTGCTCCGCGATTTCGTAACCGTGCGTCTTCGATCCTTCCGAATAATAAGGACGCAAATTCACGTTCACTAGTCCCCACTTGAATCGATCCGCAATCTGCGCGCACAGCCTGTTCACGTGGTCATAATTCCCGTTGATGCGCACGATGCGCGCCCCGTAAACCGCCGTGTTCAGCACTTTCGCAGGCTCAAGATCGGCAGGAATGAACACGCAAGCGTCAAATCCCTGCTGCGCCGCCTGCGCAGCAACGGCATTCGCCAAATTCCCAGTCGAAGAGCATCCCACGGTCTCAAACCCAAATCTCCGCGCCGCCACCAACGCCGTCCCAACCACGCGATCTTTAAACGACAAAGAAGGGAAGCACACCGCGTCATTCTTAAAATAAAGCTCACCAATCCCCCAGTGGGAGGCAAGCTTCCGCGAAGCCACCAGCGGCGTGCCGCCGACAGCGCTTTCGGGCGTGAAATCCTCCGGCAGCGGCAGTAGCTCCGCATAGCGCCACATATTGAACGCCCGCCCCGCCAAATTTTCGCGGCGAACTTTCTTCTTCAGTGCATCGTAGTCGTAGGCGACTTCCAGCGGCGAGAAACAATCTTCGCAGAAGGATCTTGGAACGTTTCCCCAGGTCTTTCCGCATTCCCGACATCGTAGTTCGAACAGTTCAGACATCGCTTCACCTTTCGCCGGCGCCTCAACGCGCCAGGCCCTCAGGGGCACAGGCACACAATCCTGCACACCAATCCATCACGTAGGTTTGTTTAGGGCAGCAGGGAGGGAAATGAAAAACCCTCCGTGCCAAAGCGCTCGGAGGGTCTCAGAAATTCTTCTGGGATACTCTACAGCTCTTTAGCAGTTTTTTACGTGGAGCAAGTTGCCCTAAATCGCCACGTGTCGCCGCAACCGCAGCTTCTTTATTTATCCTAGATACCCCACCATTTGTCAAGCCCCAGCGCCGCAGTGGCCGATCAACTTAAATTCATGCGGCGCAGAAGAGACTTGAAACGGGGATGGTCACGCAGGTTGTGGAAGAGGAACGAGCCCTTGATGCCGTAAATTGCACCTGAGCGTCGTTCGAAGGCTCGTTCAAGGTAGTCGATTGCAGCATCGGCTTCGCCGAGGCCGGCGTACACATACGCGAAGTGGTAGGGAGAGATGAATTCGCGCGTCGAGCGATCTTGCATTTCGTCGAGGATTTGCCTTGCCCGCTTAACGTCGCCCGCCAATGCGCAGGCCTGACCGAGCTGAGAGAGGAATAGCGTTGCGCCGGGCGAGAGTGCTACCGCCCGTTCAAGCGATGCAATGCCTGCGGCCTCCTCACCAGAAAAAATCAGCGCCCAACCGAGGACCGAATGGCATCGTGGCGTGCCAGGCTGTTCCCGCGCCGACTTTCGAGCCTCCTCCAGCCCTTCGCCGATGCGTCCGGCCCGCAGTAGATGAGTCACGACGTCGGTCGGGATCAGGAACGGGTCTAGCTCCCGCGCGCCCCGCAGGTGGCGCAGGGCATCGTCGTGTCTTCCGAGCGAAGAGCAGAGCCAACCGTAATGCTGAAGAGCTTGGGCGCTGCCGGGACTGAGTTCGATGGCCCGCAAGAAGGAGCGTTCAGCGCCTGCCCAATCGAAGTCGAAGGTAAATTGGATCAGAGCCGAGATGCCGTGACCTTCTCCAAGCTCCAGATCGATCTCCAGTGCGTTCATAGCCGCTTTTTTTGCGAGAGCGATAGTCTCCTCGGGCGAATTGCCGACGCTGCCCCCGATACACAGTTCCGTATGAGCCCAAGCGATGCCGGCCCAAGCCAGCGCGAAACCCGGATCGCGGTCAACGGCGGCGTGATAGTCGAGCAGGCTGCGGCGAAAGCCTTCTTCCGTGTATTGATGAAACCAGTTGCGGCCTCGCAAGTAAAGCTCGTAAGCCGCAAAATCGTCCGTTGGCGGCCGGCCCACGCGCGACCGTTCGTCGTGTGATAGCTCTGCGCGCAAAGCTGTGGCGATCTTCAGAGCGACGTCGGTCTGAATGCCGAAGATGTCCGTCAGCTCACGATCGTAAGTCTCCGCCCAAAGGTGTTCGTCGGTAGCGCAGTCAATCAACTGCGCGACGATGCGCACCCGGCTGCCGGCTCGCCTGACGCTGCCCTCGAGCAAGGTCGAGGCGCCGAGCCGTTCGCCGATTTCGCGCAATCCCCCCTCGCGCTTCTTAAACGTCATGACCGAAGTGCGTGAGATTACCTTTAGTGATTTTATTTTCGCCAGGTGCGTGATGACGTCTTCGGTGATTCCGTCCGCGAAGAACTCGTTTTCCGGGTCTGCACTGAGATTGACGAAAGGCAATACCGCAACGGAAGCGGCGGCGCCAGTGGCGTTTTTTGCTTTTGCGGTCTTAACTGGCGCGACTTGGGCTACCGGCACGATGACGCGGTAGCCCACTCTTGGCAGGGTCTCAATATAGCGAGGCTCGCCAGCAGAATCATTCAGCAAGCCGCGCAACTCCCTGATTGCCGTATTCAGCCCGTGTTCAAAATCCACGAAAGTTTCCGCTGACCAAAGGAGTCGCCGCAATTCCTCCCGGCTCACGATATCCCCCGAGCCCACCAACAGAGCCAGCAGGATCTGGAACGGCTGCGGACGCACCTTCAGCCGGATGCCGTTCTTGTAGAGTTCGCGAGTCCGCTCTCGCAGTTCGAATGGGCCGAAGCGGTAGATGGCGTCCTGCAAAGGCATGGGCAAAAGTCTGCGGGGCTCGGCGGATTTTGCCTCAGTCCTTTGCCTCCAGCAAGCGAAAACTATTGCGAATCAGCTATTTGCGCCTTTACCTCCATTTTACCGTTTCCTTACTCCTCCTGCATTGACCAGGCACCCTCCCTCGGAGTTACAAAGGCTGCAGCTTACCGGGCTTTCCAGCCCAAAAAGGAGAATTTATGACGAGCGCCTCATTACTTAAGGTCGGTTTAGTCTCCTGCGCTTTGCTGTTCGCGGGCACAGCGGAGTTGGAGGGACCTCCGGCCGTCGCACAGGTTGTCACCCTCGACGAATGTGATCCGGCCACGTTCAATGTTCCAACCGCAGCCGGGCCAGGTTTTTGCAAAAACATTGCTCTTGGAGCATCCACCACGTTCTCCGATTTGTTTTCCAAGGCAGCGATGAAGTCTCCGGACCTAAACTGGGACTTCGAACCTGACGTAATGAGTATCTCCAAAGGAACCACTCTTAGCGTGGTGAATCAGGGCGGTGAGCCTCACACCTTCACCGAAGTATCGAAATTCGGAGGCGGCTTCATCGCCGGGCTTAACGGAGGAGAAGACGTAGTTCCGGAATGTAACGGCGGCTTCTCGAACGTCGCTGTGGCAAGAACCCGTATCCTCCAAGGCAGCACGTCGCAGATCATCGGCCTTTCCAAAGGGGAACACCTCTTTCAATGCTGCATTCACCCCTGGATGCGCACAACAGTCCAAGTGAAATAACCTTCAGCAGACGAAAGCAAGCATGTCCGGGCCGTACACCGGGAAATCTCTGCAGGATCGCAGTCAGCGCCAGCTCTTGACGTAAACATTCTGGGTCACGCGAATATCGACATGACCCAGAATGTTCCGGACACTCTCTGGCCTTCCGCGTTCCTCCAGCCTGCGGCTGGATTGCATGGTGCGGAAGCTCCCAAGATGCCCTTTAACGCTCGGATCGGTCTGGGCCGGATCTCTGCAAAGAGTGGCTGCAAGCATTCCCGTGTAAAACGGAATTCGGGTGTGTACGTGCGAAGTCTGCCATCGAGGCGCCTATGCGTCCGTCTACGGGGGTCAAAAGATAGGAGTGGATGTCACCCGCATGGGGCCCGGTTTGCACCGTTGCCATACCAGAGATTTGTCCGCGCTCATTGACATTGCTAGCCGAGATGATGAAGAGGCCGGAATCCTCAGGAATTAGCGTGTTGAGGTCGGTCATCACACCGTCCTGCCAAAGGAAGCCGTGCGACCAGTCCTTGCCGGAGTCAACTGTGTTTCCCACCACTTGGCCCCGGTCGTTGATGCCGGTGGCGAAGGCGGCATGATCTCCCGGCAGAACGCCGAGGACGGTGAGTGCGCCGTCCGGTTGCCAAAGAGAGGCTACGTAGGTGGAGCCATCAGCGCTCCGGACTTTCCCGGCAATTTGCCCCAGGTTGTTAATGGCGAAGGCGAAATTGGATTTTGTACCTCCGAGGTCCTGCAACACGAAGACAGTGTTGTTTCTCCACACTACAGCGTGCGTCGCGAAGAAGCAGTTTCCCGAGTACCCTACGGCCTCGCCTCGATCGTTGATCCCGTTTGCGAAACCATCTGGATCGGTACCTACCAAAGGAAGAACATGGGCCTGGCCTTTTTCCCATAATACCGGGACGTCAGCAGGAACGGGCGGGCACGTGGGGTCAGCGTTAGCCGTTTCCGCAAATCCTACGGATTGTCCGCGGTTGTTGATGGCGCTGGCCTGCCCATTATTGCCGCCCGCTGTCGGGAGAGCGCTCATGTGGCCGTCTCGCCAAAGAAACGGAACGCACGTAAGGTGTGTGCCGAAGCCGCAAATGTCTTCGCCGTTCGGATCCAGGACTGCTGTTTCGGACATACCGACGGCTTCTCCGCTATCGTTGATCCCGCCCCAGTTGATCCAACTGTTAGCGCCGGGTTTGCCGAGCGTGCCCAGGTCGATGTTGAATCCGTATATGCTGATTACCGCGCGGCCCCTGGAAACTGTCGTACCCATATTATTCTCGGGAGGGTTCACGAACCCATCCATGTTCTCCGCCCAGCCCTGATTATTGAGGCCCATGGCCATGCTGAAATTGTCTTTGCTGTTGTTAATACCCAAATCCATAATTTTGTAGCTCTGTTGAGCGAACGCGTTGCTGAAGCTGCCCAGAACAATCGTCGCAACTCCCGGTATCCAGAAATTCCGCAACCGCCTTAAGGTATCCATCTCGCTTTTCCTCCCATGAAAGTCGCCGTGGCGAGCGGACTCGCCGATCGACGTCACGTCCCACCCGGCGTTGCAGCAGTTCAGAGCAGGGCTGCCACACAACTCCCCAAAAATTCCTGCTGAGTGACCACTGACGAAGCATCTCGTGTTCCACGCTCAAGACGATTACGTGACAGAACAGGCCGAACCTTCCAGATGCCGGCGCAGAGTGCCAGTCTTACAAGCTCTTGCAACGACACCAAAATCATGAGAGCGCAGCTTCCTCCACCTTTTCATACGCCCACTGGCGAAAGTGTACGGAATTCGAGAACGTCGAGCCACGCGGCAGTTGGAAATTCCGCTTGCATTTCGAGGGGCTCAACATACATACTGGTTGGTATGTTGGCCGCTCGCCAGGGGAAGCGAAGGTTCCGCGATCCAGCGCGCACTCGGGAACGCCTGCTCCAAGCGGCTTTTCGGGAAGTCCACCGATCAGGCTTCCAAAGTGCGGGCATCGACACAATTCTCGCCGCCACTAACGTCACCAAGGGAGCGCTCTATCACCACTTCGACAGCAAGGAAGCCCTCGGATATGCCATCGTCGAAGAAGTGATCGCAAAACTTGTCCGCGACAGGTGGTTGCGTCCTCTTCTTAGCGACGGGCAACCTATCGACATTCTGATCGGCATTGTCCGTGGATTACCAGCTCGGCCCGAAGACATTCGAGCCGGTTGTCCACTGCTCAATTTGGCACAGGAGATGTCTCCACTGGACGAGCCATTCCGCAAGCGGCTGGAGGGCATATTTCTTGCCTGGCAGGACGGCGTTGCTACCCTTTTGCGGAAAGGGCAGTCCAAAGGAACTGTTCGCCGCGACTTGAATCCAGACGAAGCTGCCAGCTTCCTGATCGCGATGGTTGAGGGCTACGGCGCGTTAGCAAAGAATGCTCAAGATGCGCAAGTGTGGGCAGTGGGAGTCACAAATATCGTGGGGTGGCTGAGGTCTCTTCGGGTGCCTCGTCAATCTCGGCGAAGGGGGCGGCATGCCACGAATCGCGTTCAAGGCAAACGGTAGCATCCTGCTCTTGGATTTGGCCGACATTGTGGCAGTACAAGCCGAAGGTAATTACGTTTCGTTGCAACACCGGCCTAATCCCTATTTGGTGCACGAGTCCCTCTCGTCCATGGCGGAGAAGCTCAAACCCTACGGTTTTATTCGCATCCACCGCTCGGTCGTCGTGAATATCTCGGCCGTGGAGGTGATCCAACCTTTACCGACTGGCGAGTACAGACTGTGTGTAAAAGGTGGGAAGGAATACTTCGTAACGCGGAAACACAAGCATAACCTCAGAGATCTCGCTCAGCTGTGGGTAGGCTCAGACCGGCTTTGCGGCTAACAGGGTTTACCTGTCCACCGTGCCGCAGGCGCTCCTGCATGTGTAATCAGGGCCGAAGTCCGTGCTAACCTCCGCACCTCACGCGCGTCAGACCCGCGTATAGCAGCAATACATCGCTTTCGCGAAGGACTCGATGAGGGAGGTCGGCCTATGCTCAGAAAAGTAGTTTGCTTATTTCTAGCATGCGTGGGACTCGGTGGACCGATGTTTCCCAATACACAGGAAAGCGCAGCGGGAGCGTTCGACGAACTCCGCGCTCTGAGCGGTGACTGGGAGGGAACTGTAGCCTGGACCGGGAAATCAGCCAGCAAGGTCGGCGCCCACTATTACGTCACCGGTAATGGATCAGCTGTGGTGGAAGATCTGAGCAACGGCATGACCAGTGTGTATCATCTGGACGGCACGGATCTCCGGGTTACTCATTATTGCGCCGCCAAGAACCAGCCGAGACTAAAGGCCACTTCCTTCGGCGCCGACAACAAAGACATCCGTTTTGCGTTCGTGGACATTACCAACCTGCGCTCGCCGAGCGCCGGCCACGTTAGCGGTCTCGAAATGCGATTTCTCGAACCCAACCACATCAACATAACGTTTCAATATACTAGCAATGGCAAGGACGCCTTCGAACTGGCTGATTTGAGGCGCAAGGAATAAGCTGGGTTCTGTTCGTTGCCATTCATCTATACTTTTTTCTATCTAGCTGCAGGCAGCTTACCGGCCGTTCTTTTCCGCTAGTGCCTTCTGAATCGCCTTCTCCGCCAGGGACGCCATGATCTTATACCCAGCATCCGTCGGATGCAGTCCATCGTCAGCCAAAGTGCGCTTCAGCATGCCGCGATCGTCTACCAGCGCGCTGAAGTAGTCGAGATACACGAAGCCGTTTTTAGCGCAGTAGTCTTTCAGCCATCTGTTCAGCGCCAGAATTCGCTCGCGCGGACGCAGCGCAAAAGACTCCTCCGCATCGTGCGTGTAGTTGTGCACCGGGAGGATGGAAGCAAACACCACCCGGATGCGGTGCGCGCGCGCCAGTTCGGCCATCGAAGCGTAGTTAGCCTCGATGTCCTCGTTTGAGGTGCGCCCCGTCACGCCCGCTATATCGTTGGTTCCCGCAAGTACCACCAGCACTTTGGGGTGGACATCAATCACATCCTGTCGGAAACGCACTAGCATCTCGGGCGTCGACTGCCCATCGATGCCGCGATTGATATAAGGCTTGCCGGGAAAATAGTCTGGCAACTTCCAATAATCGGTGATGGAGTCGCCGAGAAATACGACTCGGCTCTCGCCCGCCGCCGGCGGCGCAAGCGCGGCATTGGCTTCCCGATAGCGTGCCAGTTGCCCGAAATCGTCCGTGTAGATGGAAATCCGCGACGCTCGGTACTCATCCAGCCCGGGGAAGCCACTCGAAGGGATGGAGGCCGCAGGCTGTTGGGCCAGCGCTGGGAGCGAGAGAAGGATTGCAAACAGCAGTTGTGTTAGGGTGCGGGTGATCGGCTGCACACTCAGGTCTCCTCGGAGAACAGGATAGCAGCGTTATACATCGCGTACATTAGCCTTCATCCGCGATCCAACGAGAGCCATCGGCGTGTCGCCAGATACCTGGGATTTGATAGATCGCCCGAATTGGCGCCTATTTTGGCAACGGGAATCCCTTCATGCAAACCACCGTCCGGTCTGCCTCTTCGGGCTTCGAATGTACGATATGCTCGAAGCCCGAATTGGAGGTGCAAAGAACGTCGCCCTTTAAAACCAGGCCTGTGTTGGTGTCCAGCGGAGCGTTCATCTTGTTGGCTATCAGGATGCGTTGCGATCCGTCGGGCGATAGGACCCAGATCTCGTTTCGCAGCATCTCGGAAACGTAGATGTTGCCTCTTGGGTCCAGCACCACCGCATCGAGTAGCGAGTGTCCGCTGGGCTGCAGAGGCTTGGGTTCACCTGCCGATCCGTCTTCCTTGATCGGGATTCTGAGCACCATGGGAACGCCCATGGTAACCGCGTAGATGTTCTTCTCTTGTTTGTCGAGCGCTATAGCGCTGACGCCTAGGTAGACTTCCGAATCGAAGAAGACTCCGGAATAAGGACTCGGCGGCCAGTTAAGCAGCGGGTGGGCCGACCAGAGATCAACTTTCTTGCCATCTGGCGAGATCTTCCAAATGCCCGAGTAGGTGGCGTCAGCCATGTACACATTGCCGTTCGAGTCGATTGCTACACCATGAGGAAAGCAGAACGGCCAACCGTCCGCTTTCGTGGCGAGGGCCGTCACCCGTCGCGTCTTGGCGTCGATCTTATAGATCCCGGTGCGTGTCGCCGTCGCGTCCCGGCACGCCGGATGGAAGGGATTCGTCAAATCCTCATCCTCATATTTCGAATGAGCCTTGACACCAACATAAATGTTGTCCGCCTTATCGAGTCCTCCTAAGCCAATGCCATCCTTTCCGCTTTCTTCCTTCGATGGCACCCAGGCGATGTGATCATAGGTGCCGTCATCCTTTAGCATCACAACTTCGCCGGTCAGAGGAAAAGATGTGTAGATGTTGCCCTTCGAATCGACTCCCAGGCCCCAGGGTATCTCGGGGAGCTTGGCCATCACCCATGCTTTGAACTGCGCCGATGCAGCAGGCGCAGCGACGGCGAGGAACCCAGCCCAGCCGATTAGACAGAACAGAGCCATCAGAAGTTTTTGCTTGAGCAGTGCCGATTGGAACATGTTGCCCATCCTTCTCCCCGATCAGGGGTGGATCAAGGGGTGCGAGAGCACGGCCCGATGAGATCGAGCCTCCTGCTTGCGAGGTAACCCGTCAGACTGCGGCTTGTTCCCTCGGGTGAGTAACGAGGGAGATTCTACACCTTGACGCTTTGTAAGATTGCACCCCGGGTCATGAGCAAATCGGAAGCAATCTCATCGATGAACAGCGTCGAACTACCCACGAGTGCGATTCGTTGATGTAATCAGGCGATTACACTCATAAGCTCATCGGAAAAGATCGGCTGCAGAGCGAGTGGAGTTCCATTCCCGGAAGGAAACGGTGCCCTGCCAGCTCTCGTTCATGGCCTTCTCGAGCGCGTTAAACATTTTGGGTGTGTATTGCGATTTGTGGCATTCGAAGGCGCGTTTGAAATTTTCAAAATCTCCGGGAGTGTAGGAAACATTAACGGTGAGGTAGGCGGGATCGGTGCTGTGAAATGGCAGTGAATCGAACCAGGCGGAGTTGAGAGGCTTGGCTTGGGCGGGGGAGAGGCCGGCATAGTAGAGTTTGATGTCGGAATGCTGCGACTGAACGACCTGTGTGACAGCGTCGGACACAAGGCGATGGTCGGAGTGGCCGTAGCCGCCTTCGGGTCCCCAGGTGAGGATGACCTGTGGGTGGAGTTGGTCGATTAGTTGTTGGACGTTGTCTGCGACGGCGTGGATGTTCTTGGCAAGTGGCCGGGTCATGGCGCCGAGTTCGCCGTCGTTGAGATTGAAGAAGATAGGTGACTCGATGCGAAGTTCTTTGCAAGCGCAAGTGGCTTCCCCGCGTCGGGCATCGGCGAGCAGATCTCCCGCGGGAATTTTCGCGAAATCGTTTGAGCCTTTTTCACCTTTAGTGGCAATAGCAAGGTAGACCTTAACCCCCTCGCGCGCGTAGCGCGTAAGGATGGGACCCATGAAAACTTCGTCGTCCGGATGAGCGGTGACGACGAGCAGGATGTGGGAATTGGGTGGAGGAACGGGGTTCGTCGGGAACTGTTGACCTACAGCAAGTACCGAAAGCGCGGTGACAGCTGACAGCA
>Ga0206989_1058_pt1 | contig 22003 bp, 21 predicted proteins | sample Alteio_BWMinCont_10_FD_153276 | JGI IMG/M metagenome (GOLD analysis project Ga0206989, IMG submission 153276) | Enriched cells from forest soil in Barre Woods Harvard Forest LTER site, Petersham, Massachusetts, United States -... | ecosystem: Environmental > Terrestrial > Soil > Temperate forest >...
CGAAGCCCAAGAAGAAGGCGGGCAAGAAGAAGGCCAAGAAGGCTGCGAAGAAGAAAAAGAGACGCTAGGTCTGCCTCAAGATTGAAATGAGTTCAGCGCGGGAGAGGCCCGGACGCCTGTCTGGGCCTTTTCCTTTTGCGGAATCCTGATTTCCAGACTGAAAACCCGCGCGCGCTTTTCGCTTCCCATCTTGACAACCGGGCCTCCCGATTCCGGAATTACCCCTCCAGCATAAATCGAGTTCTTGCCGGAACCGATAACTACTATTAGCATAATCTCGCATGTCACGGGCGCTGGAGCAGATACGCCGGATGCGGGGCGGAGCGCAATCGCATTTGATGCGTTGCGACGACGGCTACTACTACGTCGTGAAGTTCCAAAATAATCCGCAGCACCGCCGCATCCTGGTCAATGAACTGCTTGGGACCAGACTGGCGAGGCGTCTCGGCCTGCCCACGGTACCCGTGGAGATTATCGATGTCTCCGAGGAGTTGATCCGGCTTACACCGGAGCTCGCCGTCGAACAGCCGCGCGCGCGGATTCCGTGCCAGCCCGGCTTGCAGTTTGGTTCGCGCTACCCGGGCGATCCGCGCCGTTTGACGCTGCATGATTTTCTCCCGGATGAGCGCTTGCGCGAGGTGGAGAATCTGGATGATTTCGCCGGGATGCTGGTTTTTGACAAATGGACGTGCAACACCAACGGCCGCCAAACGGTGTTTTTCCACGAACAGAGCGAGGTTGTGGACCCGGCGCTCCTTCGTTATAAGACGCTCATGATCGACCAGGGCTTTTGTTTTAATGCCGGGGAGTGGAATTTTCCCGATGCTCCCTTGCGCGGGCTTTATGCGCGCAACCGCGTATACCAGGGCGTCAGGGGTATGGAGTCCTTCGCGGAGTGGCTGGGTCGCTTGGAAGAACAGATCACCGAACGCGTCCTGGATGAAATCAGCAAGGAGGTTCCGCCCGCCTGGTACGAGGACGACTACGATGCGCTCATGCGGCTCCTCGAACAGCTTTATCGCCGGCGAAGCCGCGTTCCAGACCTCATTCTGGAAGCCAAGAGATCCCAACGCCAGCCGTTTCCGAATTGGATGTGAAACATGAATGAAAATTCCGTTGAATCTTCGGGTCCCGGGACTCTGCCGGGAGAAACTTCGTGCGCCTACCGCATCCTTCGTTACACCCCAAGCCTGGTTCGCGACGAGTGGGTGAACATCGGCGTGCTGCTCTTCGATTCGCAGACTGGCGAGCGCCGGATGCGCTTGATCGAGGAAGAAGAGGAGTACCGGCGCGTGCGGCGCCTTCATCCTTTGGCCGACGAGTCCTTGCTGCGCGCGCTTCGCGATGATTTGGAAGATCGTTTTCAATCGGCGTCGGCCAACTGGCAAGAACTCGTCGCCAAGTGGGACAACACGCTGTCCAACGCACTGCAACTGGCGCCGCAAAAAGGGGTCTTTGCCGCAGACCTGGACGCCGAGCTCGAGCGCCTTTACTCCGATCACGTCGCTCTGCAACGCGCCCCCAGCCGCGTCGGGGCCCCCGGCAGCCGCGCCCAGATGCGTTCCTACTGTTCGCAGGTTTTCCGGCAGGCGCGCTTGTGGGAGCGCGTCGAAAAATCCGTTCGCGCCGCGGAATTCACTTTCCCCGGCGATCCCATGCGGCTGGACTACAGCTACCGCCGCAACGGCACGCGCGGTTTCGTGCAGACGCTGTCCGTCTCACGCGCACCAAACGACGCCAAGCTCTTCGCCTACAGCGCGCAGCACATCACCGCGAGAGCCACGCAAAAAACGGAATTTGCTGCGGTCACCGATGTTTCTTTGAACCGCGGCAATGATCGCCACCGCTTTGTTTCCGATGCCTTGCGGGAGGCCGGCATCGAACCCATCCCCATGGAAGGATTCGCCGTATGGGTGGCGAAATTGAAGCCCATGATGCAGTAATCGGTCTTTAGTCGTAAGTTGTAAGTAAGAACAAATCAACCGGGTGCGCGCAGCATCACCGTGAAGTGCGCAAAGACAAAAACCCGGCAACCATCGCCGGGCGTTGTCTTTACTTAAGACTTAAAACTAAGAGCTTAGAACCGAATCCTACAGCACCGGTTCGTTCCAGTTCTCCAGCGTTTCTTTCACCTTGTGCAAGAATTGGTGGGCGATGGCGCCGTCCACCACGCGGTGATCGTAGCTGAGCGTCACGTAGCACATCGAGCGGATGGCGATGGAATCGTTGATGACCACCGGGCGCTTCTCGATCGCTCCGAGCCCCAGGATTCCCACGTTGGGCTGGCTGATCACCGGCAAGCCAAACAACCCGCCGAAAACACCCGGATTGGTGATGGAAAAAGTTCCTTCCTGCACTTCTTCGGGCTTCAGTTTCTTCGACCGGGCGCGTTCCGCCAGATCGTTCATGGTGCGCTGGATACCGAGGATGTTTTTCTCGTCAGCGTTCTTCACCACCGGCACCAGCAAACCCCAGTCGAGCGCCACCGCAATGCCGATGTTGATCTCCTTGTGCAGGATGATGTTTGTCCCGTCGAGCGAGGCGTTCAGCGTCGGAAATGCGCGCAAGCCAGCCACCGCCGCCTTCACGAAGAAGGGCATAAAGGTCAGCTTGGTTTCATAGCGCTTTTCGAATTCGTCCTTGGACTTCGCGCGCAGCGCGGCCACCTTGGTCATGTCGATTTCGTCCACCGAATACACGTGGGCTGAAACACGCTTCGAAGCCACCATGTGCTCGGCGATGCGCTGCCGCATGGCGCTCATGGGCTGCACTTCGTAATTGCCGAAATACATCTTCTCGCGCGGCACGGCGGCTTCGAGCGCCACGTGCGCCTGCCCACCGGAAGCTCCCGGTGCCGCTGCCGGAGGTGGAGGTGTCGTCCGCGCGGGGGCAGCCGGAGCGGAGGGAGTTGGTGCCGCTTGCACGCCGCCTCCCGCAATCGCGGCTTCGATGTCTTGCTTGCTGATTCGCCCGCCTGCGCCGGTACCCTCCACGGTGGAGAGATCGATGCCGTGCTCCTTGGCCATCCGCCGGACCAGCGGCGAGCTGTGAATGCGATCGCCCGTGGAACCGGAGGAGGCGGGAGCAGGCGCCATCGGCGCGGCGACGGGGGCAGGTGCCGCAAGCTTGGGCGCCGCCGGGGATGGAGCAGCGGCGGCAGGGGCTTTTGCGGGCGCGGGCGCAACCGCTTTCGCCGGAGGGGGCGCTGGAGCCGCCGCAGAACCGGCCGCGTCAATCACGCCCACAATGGTCTGGATGGGCACGGTCTGTCCCTCGCCGACCTTGATTTCTTTCAGCACGCCCGCCGAAGGCGAAGGAATTTCCGCGTCTACCTTGTCAGTGGAAATCTCGAATAGCGGCTCGTCGCGCTCGACCTTGTCGCCGGGCTTCTTCAACCACTTGGTAATGGTGCCTTCGAAAATGCTTTCCCCCATCTGGGGCATTACGATGTCTACGGCCATGATTGCTCTCCTCTAATCTCTAGAATCCTAATACCGCGCCAGTTCCTTCGCGGCAGAAAAAATCTTTTTCGCGTTGGGCAGGAAATAATCTTCCAGAGTCGGCGCGTACGGCACCGGCGTATCCAACGACGTCACGCGCACCAGCGGCCCATCCAGATCGCCAAACGCCTTCTCGCAGAGAATCGCCGCGATCTCGCCCGCAATCCCGCCCGTCTTGGTGTCCTCATGCACTACCAGGCACTTGTTGGTCTTTTTCACCGATTGCAAAATCGTCTCTTCATCCAGAGGGAGCAGCGTGCGCAGATCGATCACTTCCGCTTCGATTCCTTCTTTCGCCAGCGCGTCCGCCGCTTCGAGCGACGTGTGCATCATCGCGGCATACGAAAGGATCGTCAGATGCTTTCCTTCGCGGCGCACGATGGCTTTGCCAATCGGCACGGTATAGTCCCCGGAAGGAACTTCGCCCTTGATACGGCGGTAGAGAAACTTGTGTTCGAAGAAAAGCACCGGGTTATTGTCCCGCACGGCGGCCTTCAGCAATCCCTTGGCATCATACGGCGTCGAAGGATAAATCACCTTCAGTCCCGGTGTGTGTACAAAATACATTTCCGGATTCGCGGAGTGGAACGGCCCGCCATGAACACCCCCGCCGGACGGGCCGCGAATGACCATCGGAGCCGGCGCATTCCACAGGTAGTGCCCCTTGGCCACGAAATTCGTGATCTGATTGAACGCGCAAACGATGAAATCGATGAACTGCATCTCCACGATCGGCCGCAGCCCCAGGTAACTCATCCCGCAGGCCGCGCCGATGATCGCGCTTTCGCTGATTGGCGTGTCAATCACGCGCTCCCAGCCAAAGCGCTCCAGCAATCCTTCGCTGGTCTTGAACGCTCCGCCGTAAACGCCCACGTCCTCGCCGAGCAGCACGACGGCGGGGTCGCGGTCCATCTCTTCGAACATGGCCTGCTTGATGGCCTCCAGAAATGTCACCGGCACTCCGCTCGTTGCCGCGCCATTTGTTCCGGCCCCATTCGTTTTGGCCATGGCTATCTCCGCGCCTTTCGCGAGGCGCTCGCCGCCCCAGCCTTCAGCGTCTTCTTGGCGGCCGCCTTTGCCGGCACCTTCGCCGCCGTTTTGCTTCCATTGACAGACTTCGATACGTTCACGGATTTCTCCGGCGTTGCCGGTGTATCGCCAAAGTGAATCGGCGCACGTGCGCCGCCGGAGACTTTGCCCGATCCGAATCCTGGAATGCTCCAAACTGCCGTGACGCTCGATTTCGGCGGTGTCACTTCCGCCATCGGCCGCTCCCATTTCGCGCGAATCTTGTGGCAATCGTCTCCGGTGCAATAGACGCCGGTCTCAGCGAGTTCGGCCGGCGGCATCGGCGAATTCTCCGCAAACTCCCGTTCCTTGGCGAGCAGCGTGTCCAGCTTCTCCTCGATCTCTTTCTTGGCTCTTGCATCGAGGATTTTCTCGCTGGTCAAAAACTTCTCATACAGTGCAATGGGGTCGCGCGCTTCCCAATGCGTGCGCATCTCCTTGGGAACGTATTCCGCCGGATCGTGCTGCGCGTGGCCCAGCCGGCGAAAGGTCTTCGCTTCAATCAGGAGCGGTCCCTCGCCCGCCCGGGCCCGCTCGACGGCTTCCTTTGCCGTTGAGTACACGGCGACGACATCATTTCCGTCCACGATGTAGCTGTCCATCCCGTAGGCTTTCGCGCGGTCCGCCAGGTTTTCGAGCGGCACCTGCCGGCGCACCGGCGTCGAGTACGCCCACAGGTTGTTCTCCAGGATCAGCACGAACGGCGCCTTCTGTGTCGCCGCAAAATTCAAACCTTCGTGAAACACGCCGGTCGAGCTGCCGCCGTCGCCGATCCACGTCATGGCCACGATCTTTTGTCCCAGGTAGCGTCCCGCCATCGCCACGCCGGCCATCACCGGAATCAAATCCCCCAGCATCGAAATCGGCGAGACGATGTGCAGGTTGTCCAGATCCCCGAAGTGGCTCGTGCCGTCCTTGCCCTTCGTCGGCGAATCATATTTCGCCATGTGCTGCATGAAAATGTCGCGCGGCGGCACGCCTTTCACCAGCAGTGCCCCGATGTTTCGAATCATCGGCGCCAGCCAGTCTTTTTTCTCCAGCGCGTACGCCGTTCCCACCGAAATCGCTTCCTGGCCCAGGCTGGAGTAAAGTCCGCCGACAATCTGGTTCTGCCGGAAGAGCTTCACCATGGTGTCTTCCACGGCGCGGTTCAGCCTCATGTAGTAGTACAAATCAAAATACTGCTGCCGCGACAATTCCTTCTTCATTCCTGCTCCAATTCCTACGCCGACACCATGGCAGCTTCTTCCGCGTGCTGCAGCTTCTCCAGCAACTCTTTCCTCGAAGCTTCTTTCAACTCCAACCCAAACAATTTTCCTAAGTGATTCGCGATCCGCGGCGCCACTTCTTTTTCCTCAACGTTGCGCCCCAGCAATTTCTCCAGCGAAGTCGCTTTGCAGTCCGCAATCCCGCACGGCACGATCAAATCGAAGTACCGCAAATCCGTTGAAACGTTGTACGCAAATCCGTGTGACGTCACCCACCGGCTGATATGCACGCCGATGGCAGCAAGTTTTTCGGAAGTGGCGAGTGGCCCCTCGACGCTGCTCGGGGTAAACGAGTGGCGAGTGGCGAGCGAAGAACTGCTTTCTTCAACATCCACCCAGATTCCAGTTTTCCCACCGACGCGCTCTGCCGGAATTCCAAATTCTGCGGTCGCGCGGATCATGGCTTCTTCCAGCATCCGCACGTACCAGACGACGTCGCGCCGGATCGCGCCCAGGTTCAGAATCGGGTATCCCACAATCTGTCCGGGACCGTGATAGGTAATGTCCCCACCGCGATTGCTGGCGTGAAACTCCACGCCTTTTTGCCGCAACACCGGTTCCGACGCCAGTAAGTTTTCGCGCTTCCCGTTTCGCCCCAGCGTAATCACGTGGGGATGCTCGCAAAACAGCAGCACATCCTCAATCGCGCCGGCTTTTCGCGCGGCCACAACACGCTTCTGCAACGCGTACGCTTCCGCGTATCCCATCAATCCAAGGTCGACAATGCGGCAAAAATTCAAGGTTCTGCCTTTGGCAAACGGTGACTGGTGACTCGTGAATGGTGACTGGTCAAAGTCAAAACCAGAACGCTAGACCTGAGGCCGTCGCATTTCTTTTCACCAGTCACTAGTCACCAATCACCAGTCACTACACGTTAATCTGCAATCCCCGCACGCTCGCAAACGCGTCGCCCATTCCTTCCCACACTGTCGGATGCGCGTGCACCATATTCATCATGTCATCGATGGTGCCTTCCAGGTTCAGCACCGCCGCGGCCTCCGACAAAATCTCCGTCGCCAGCGGCCCGATGATATGAATCCCGAGAACTTCACCGTACTTTTCGTCGGAAACCACCTTGATGAATCCGCCGTGGTTCCCCAGAATCGTGGCCTTGCTGTTCCCCACGAAAGGAAACTTCCCGGTCTTCACCGCGTAACCCGCATCGCGCGCCTGCTTTTCCGTCAATCCAATCGACCCGATCTGCGGTTCGCAGTACGTCGCGTTGGGAATCCTCGTCTTGACGATCTGCTGCGTCGGCTTTCCCGCGATGTGCGTCACCGCGATAATTCCTTCCATCATCGCTGCATGCGCCAGTTGCGGCAGTCCCGCAACGATATCTCCGATGGCGTACAGCCCTTTCTCCGCCGTCTCCATGTTCTCGCCCACGTGGACGAACCCGCGTTCGAGCTTGGCTTTCGATTTCTCCAGCCCGCAACCATCGGTCATCGCCTTGCGGCCCACGGCCAGCAACAGCTTTTCCGCTTGCAGCGTCTGCGCCTTTCCATCCTTGTCCTTGAACGAGACCGTGACGCCCTTGGCATCCTTCTTCACCGAGTCCACCGCGCAACTGGTGAAAACCTGGATGCCTTTCTTCTGGAAGGCCTTAGTCAGCTCCACGGAAATCTCTTCGTCCTCCACCGGCACAACGCGCGGCAACGCTTCCAGAATCGTCACCTGCGTCCCAAAGGAATTATAGATGGAAGCAAATTCCACGCCGACGGCGCCCGCGCCCACCACAATCAATGTTTTCGGAATCTCCGGAAGCTCCAGAATCGACCGGTTTGTGAGAATCGTCTTGTGGTCCGGCTCAATCCCGGGGAGCGATTTCGCTTCCGACCCGCTCACCATCAAAATGTTCGAAGCCTCGATGGTCGTTTTCTTGCCGTCTCTTTCGACGCTGATCTTCCCTGGGCCTTCGTATCTTCCCCAGCCCTGCACCCACTCGACCTTGTTTTTCTTGAAGAGAAACTCGATGCCTTTCGCATGCTTCTTGACGATCTTTTCCTTGCGGGCGAGGATGTTGGCCCAATTGATGTTCAGCCCGCTCACCTCAAATCCCAGTTCGGCGGCGTTCTTGAAGTGGTCGTAAACTTCGGCGTGGTAGAGCAGCACCTTGGTGGGAATACAGCCGATGTGCAGGCAGGTTCCGCCCAGAAAGGGATCCTTTTCCACGACCACCGTTTTCAGGCCCAGTTCGCCTGCCCGGATCGCCGCCACATACCCGCCCGGTCCGCTTCCGATAATCGCTACATCGTACTTTGCCACGCGTAGTCTCCCTTCGACGGTCTGGAGTGGCGGGCCTTTAGACCCGTGCTTTCTCTTCTTGTGGCCTCGGGCTTTAGCCTGGTACTTCCGCAGTCACGCTCGAAAAAGCTCGAGGGGGGTCAGGCCGATAAAATGGGGCGCCAGCCGTTCGTCTTACGAACGCCATTCTGAACGTCCACATCGCGAACGCCATCCTAGCCGTTCGTCCGGCAAACGCCAAGCAAGACGCAGAAAAAGCCGCCCGCGCCTCTGGCGCAGACGGCTGCGTCCCAGCAAACATCAAATTTTAACAGCGGTACGCGCCACTCGCAACCCGACGGGAGGCAATGACGAGTGGCGAGGTACAGACGCAAAGGTGGAAGAGTAGAGAGGAAAAGTCAAAATCCCCACACGGCTGCCCTCCGCAGGCAGGCAAACCCCGCGTTTGGGGCACCGGCCACTCGGCAACGCTAACATAAACCTAATCTCTGCAAATAATTGACAAAGCTCTCAGACTTACGATCAGCCACGACCCAAGAAAAACGACCGTAACTACATTTATAGCCCATTTCCCTTTGTTCTTTCCATATACGTCGTCTATTAAAGTATGCAGGCGTAGGTCCTCTGGAAACCCTGGAGTTTTCTCAATTTCTCTACAAAGTTTTTGGGCTATGCTTTGTCCAATTTTCGTCAGGTATCGTACGTACGGCACGTATAGGGTGAGAAAAATGCAAATAATTGCAGCAAGTAATACGCCCCATTGTCTTGGCCGGGTTAACGGCACCTCCAAAATAAAGCCGAGCAACAAGACGTTGGCGCTCCATACGATTGCCGCAACTTCGTAAGAAACTGTATCGCTGTGAAACGCGTCCTCTTGAGCGCGCTCGTAAACTATTTTCGCCCACTCGACACGATCTGCGGATGCATTACTCCCATTTGTGCTCATCTTTTGCAATATTCTCGAGTTTGTACGTCCTGTCAAGCAACAATAGCGGTTGACGCGTTATTTGAATTCGAGGGAACCTGCGAATTCAGACGGCCACCCGCCTGCCACCCGTCAGTCTAATAAAAGGTAATCAGGTGGTCGTGTGCGTCAACATGATAAGCCAGTTGTTTGAACTGATATAGCTCGTCCATCGGTGAACCTTCATAACCAGAACCGAAAAACGCAATTGCGGGAGGCCGTTGCTGGAAATCATTCGCCAGCCAGTAAGCTGGTACGCCTTTTGCTTCATATTCCTTAACAATCCCCACGAGGCGGTCTCTGTACCGTTCTTTGTACAAGGTCTCTGTCTCTCTGGCATAGTCTTGAGAAATCTTGATTGCTCGCTTGGTTTCTTCTGTCGGACTTGGGTCATTGGAGTTCGGGGCAGCGAAAGGGGGGGCGTGTGCAGCACGCTCTTCCGCGAAGTCGTACACTTCTTTAGCAAGGCGAAAAGTTCTTCGACGCAGGGAGTCCGCTGGTTCCTTTTCTACACGGGGAGAGTGTTTTCGCAACTCTTCGTTCTCTGCTTTCAGAGCGTCTCGCTCCACTCTTGCACTGTCTCTTTCCTGGCCAAGCATTGAGGTTTTCGCGCTAATTTGTTGATGGTCTGTGTACACCGTCCTCGTCAAGCTGACAGCAAACAGAAGCAGCCAGACGATTGTTGTGACAATGACGCTGATGAAGCCATCTCGCAGCCAATGGTCGCGCATCGCGGATAACTTCCCCCGCCATTCCAGGGCCTCCCTGTAGCTCTGCTGTCGCCTAACTCTGATGGTGAAAGTCGCCACGAGCACCACGATCGACACGCCTACAGCTACCCAATTGCTACTGACCAATTTTGGAGTGTCGGCCAGAGCGCGGAGAATCATTTCTTCGTAGAATCGCCACATAATATGGGCATTATACGCCCCCGTCGCCAGCGGGTTTCTCTGTCCGCCCTGACCGAGTTGACACCCGCGTCAGCGGGAAGCATACTGGTCGCACCTCGGACTCCTAGTAGATATGTCTACGGCGGCGTTCCCAAATGCCGTCCCGAGGGGTACAGCCCTAGTATGACCGGGCCTTAAGATGGCGGTAGGACGTAGCACCGACCATCGAACCTGAGCGAGTAGATCTTTTCCGGGCATCGGGAAAGGGATGCAAAAGCAGGGCGAGGCAAGGACGCAAAACGGGTCAAGGCTCAGACTGAGCAAACGGAGTCCGGCAGATGACACTTTCGTAGGAGTGTCTTATGTCGGACAAGGTTTCGCTCAGTATGAAAGCATCGAATCCAGACCAATTTAGAATGCGCACCGTCATTGAGGAAGACTCTTTTCGTCAGGACAAGGAGAAGCTGCGGTATTCGCCTAAAAAACTCGACAAGATGCTTAGCAGCGTTATCGAAGACATTGCCAAGAGACCAGAAGAGCACTTCAGCCTTGGTACGAATTGGGGGATGGAAAGAATAGACGCGGACCCGCCTTTGTACATCGAATTTACGTTCGATGGCGATTGCGTTCGTCTTCATATAATTAAGGAAGAACGGTAGCACATATAAAAACGCGTATAATAATCACCACTGCGATGCTCGACTGTCTTGCCCGCTGGCTTTGTGTTGCCGCACTTGAGTTCATCAAGCAATGGCTGCGCGATTGGGGCCTTCTCCTCCTCACGGCTGTAATTGCAGGGGCAGCCGTCATGCAAGGAATCTTCGCGATGCGTTTGTACAAACTTCAACGCGCGATTGAACAAGATCGTCTTAAACCTCTCTTATATTGCCGAGTCAGAGGGAATCCACTCGGACCAAAAATGCTTATCTCCGCTCTTCGGGTCGAACTGTCAAACCTTTCCACCTACGGTGTCTGGATAGAGGAAATGACCATCGTTTTGAATGGCCCTGTTAGTTGTCAACCTGAGATTACTTACAAGATGGCAATGGTGTTATCAACTTCTCAGACTGAAATCCGCGAACTGTTTAGGGCACCATTTGCAGAGATCGTGCCCTTCGGCGCGGGTCTGCCCACAGGCCCTGTCACATTCAAGCTGCAAGTCAAATTTGCTTATTCAACCCCTGCGGACATCGGCACAGAAGTAAGCCCCATCTACGTCGTAACCATCGAAGGGACTATGGTTACTTCTTTCAAACTCGAAGTCTAGATTGTCAATTTGTCTTTTCTTGTCTCTGTTTGGTGTGTCGGCTGGGTGCCCCGCACGCCGCCTTTGCGTGTGGGGATTTTGAACTTTTCACAGTAGAACAGGGGGAGCCGGGACAGACGGGACGTTTTCCCCGCGGTCTAGAAGAATTGGCAAGTGGCCCCTCGAGCCTCGGAGTAAACGAGTGGCGAGCCAGCCACGGAAAGCGTCAGGATTTTCTTTAGTTCCTGATCATGGCGGCGGGCGAGGCGAGAGCGGGGCGGAGTTCGCCGGCAGCGAGTGCTTCGAGGGCGCGCAGGCGGCCTTCGAGTTCGGCAGAGGTTAAGCGGCGCTGGCGGCAGAGGCTGCGCAGAAAATCATCGGCGGCCGTTTGTCCCTTCTGCGCGTTGCATTCGACGCAGCAGGAAACGAGATTGCGATAGGTATTCGCCCCTCCTCGCGCCTGCGGAACGACATGGTCGAGGCAGCGCTCGCGAGGAGAGTGCTGGCCCAGGCAATAGAAGCAGCGGCCGCAGTCGCGCGCATGAATGGCGTCGCGCCGCGCTTGCCCCTGCAAGAAATTCATCTCCTCGAAACTGGCGCTGCGGGGCCTCCGCGGGAAGCAGGTAGCCACAGGGATTTTGCGCGGCGCATCCAGTATCTCCTCAGGTAAAAGGACTTCGATACGGTGGCCAGCCTGCGTACGGTCGATCAAACGCAGAGCACCCTTGGCAATGAGGCGGCGTACGGCTTGGCGCGCGGACGTATGAGAGACATGAGTGTCGTGGGCGAGCCGCCGAATCGAAAAGCGGAGCTGCGTTTTGCCTGCGAGGCGGCTATGCCGCAGGAGATAGGCATAGACCACGCGCTCGCCAAGATTGAGGCCCAGGCGCGGCACGACATCATCCTCGAGTTGTTTCCAGACGAGTTCAGCGTTGGGTTTATTGTTTTTCATGGTTTGCGATCCAAAGAAGAGTTGACAGTTCAGAGTTGACAGCTAACCAGCAAAGAAAAGACAGGGACTTAACACAGAGAGCTCGGAGAACACAGAGACCGGAGCAGAGGGAGAAAAAAAAAGCCGGCAAGATTCCCCGTTGGGGGGCAAGCCGGCGCTACAAAAGAAAAAGCCCCGGCCAAAGGTCGGGGCGTAGTTTTCTACAGGGGGAGTGTACCAGACCCGTATCTTATTGTCAAGGCTGCTTGTGCAAAACCTGTGAAAAAAGACAAGGGGTGGGATTTTTCCATTGCTCGCTGAAGTGATGAAAGATGGGGTGGGGGATGCGCCCGACGCCAAGTTGGTTGACGGTCGAGGTGTTTTTGGTGCCGCTATTGGACCGAATAGCGCCATGTTTGGTAGTGGGTCAGTTTGAACTATTGTCAAGATCCAGAAAATTGAAACTAATCCACTGCTTCAAATTTTTCTTGCTTTTATATTTACTCATACATATATTACTGACTCAAATAAGTAAGGATCGGCATTGCACCGCCTTTGCGGGCATCTCAACCGCTTTCGTGAAGGGAGGTACGGGCCCATGGTCATGAAATCCGGGGAACGCTGGCATTGCATCAATGCCGCTTGCGGGTGCTCCGTGCTCGTCGAAACTACCGGTGAAATTGAGGGAAGGAATCCCCGCTGCGCTTGCGGCGGCGTCCTGAAGAAAGACTTTTCTCCGCCGGTCTTTCGCCGCCTGGATTTTCTGCAATTCCCGGAACCGGAGCTGGCTCTCCAGCGTTCCGCGGAGGAGTGAGCCATGCGCAACGGAGTCTTGCAGCACCTCTCGAATGGCCGTCCCTCGAAAACCTTGGTCACTCTGGGAGGACTCCCGCGCACGTTCGGCGGACTCGCCGGCTTTCTTGCCGGAATGTTCCTCTGCTTGGGAATTTACATACTCGCAGATCTTTTCGCGCACCCGGTTGACGCCGCGGCTGCCGCTTTGATCGCCGCAGCGTTTGTGATCGCGCTCGCCATCCTGTTGCTCTACTATCTTTTCAAACCAAGCAAGAACTCAAGGAAATCCGGCTATCATTCCCCTCGCAGTAAGTCCAACTCGCTCGCGAAACAGCCGCTTCTCACCGGGACTTCCCGGAGGGACCGTGGGGATGAACTTCGCAAAAATCTCGCTTATCAACGTGTCTACGTCGATCCTTCCCGCATTCGTCCTTGAATTCGAATCTTCGAATCAAGCGCGCGGTATGGCCGGAAAGTAGCGTTCTTCGAGGATTATCCGGTGATGAATCTGGTGCCCCGCGACCATGAAGGCCAGCGCTCGCGCCGTCACTTCCTTCTCGCTGGCCACGCCGCGTCGCGACCAGGCTTCCTCTTTGAAGGAGCGGAACAGCGCGATGCTTGCTCCGCGCACCGCTCCAAACTCTTCCGCAATTTCCGCAAGCGTGCGCTCCCCGAACGCGCCATTCTTCACGAAATCATCTTGTTCGAATCCCGGCAGCGGCGTTTGGTCGCCGCGTCCGATGCGCAGCGCACGGTACGCGAAGATTCGCTCGGTATCCGTGATGTGCCCCAGAACTTCCTTGACCGACCATTTTCCTGGCGCACACCGGAAACTTCCGTCCCGTTCGCTGCGCCCCGCAAACAATTGCAGCATCTGCAATCGTTGCGACTCGAGAACGCCCAGGATATCTGAGCCCGGAACCTTCGAGATGTAATTCGCATAGTACTCGGCGTATTCCGTTGCTTCGGGTCGTTTCATGGCGGGTCCTCTCCGGGCAAGCAGCAATTATACCGCCGCAGGGAAGTTAAACGCACTCTGTAGCTTGTGCCAGCCGCGCCGAGGCCCGCGAGGGGAGAATTTCCTACGCTTTAAGAGAGAGCAACCGCCATCTCGGTTGCCGGTTCACTCGGTTGTTCAGACGCCTCTTCCGTCGCTGCTTCCACGCGTCGATGTAGAAAGATCGCCGAACCCACCGTTAATGCGCAGCACAACCACGGAATAATTGGAGAGATCCAGAAAAATCTCAGCGCGTGTTTCAGCGCCACAAGCCACGCCAGTGTCACCAGCAACCCGTACAGAAAGCCGGTCACCCGCTCCTTCGCCATCAACGGCAACGAGATGGCGCAGAGCGACTGAATCATTACGCTGAACGGGTACGCCACGATCAAGTCGATGAAGTAGTGCTCCCCCGTTCCCAATGTTGCAAATGCGGTGAACACCACAAAAGCCAGCGCGATGCCGCGCTCCCACACGGAAAGTCCGCGCGAATACCACCACGCCAACAGGACCCACGCGAGGTGCAGGGAAGGAATCGCGTTTTGCACTCCTTTGACTGCCAGTGGCTCGCAGAGTAAACGGGTCGCCTGCGACGTCGTCAGCGGCTGCCAGGGAAATCGCTGCAGGAAAATGTGCACCGGCCCCAGCGCGGGAAAAAGATTGTAGAACAGCAGGCCGATCGGGCCCGTCACCAAAAACGCGATCATCGCCGGATAAGCCTTCGCGCGATCGCGCACCAGTTGCCCTGCATAAACCATGGCGATCGGTATCGGCAACCCGATGTAGAGCAGCACTCCCGCCGCCTTGAAGAACGGCCACATCGTGTACGCTTGCCCCAAAATAAAGGAGAACTGCACGTGCAGGCTCGCATCAAATGAAAATAGGTAAAGGTCAAGCACTTTGGGATGCCAGACCTGCGTCTGCTCCAATACCGCGCCGGCAAATACCATGAACGCAGCGAAAAGGAAGGAAGGCGCAAAAGCCAGCGCCAACCGTTTTTGTTCCTCTCCCTCGCTCCATGTGGCGCGAAGTCCGAGAACCACCAGACTTCCTAGGCCGACGAAGGCCACGCAACTCTGCCAGTTCGGCTGGTAGTGAAAGTGCAAAACGCTGATGACTCCCAGGAGCGCGGCGGCTACTACCATATAGAGCATGTCCAGCCAGGATCGACCCACCCGGATGAGCACCAGAATCACGCTGGCCAGCACCAAAGTGAAAAAAACGAACGGCATGGCCCGGCCGGCAAAGTAGGCGTTCGTCACCAATAAAACGGCCCCGGCGCAAATCGCTGCCGTCAGCCCGATTTTCACTGCTATTGGAATCTTCATGGCCACGGAAATCCACTTTCGCTGCAAAATCAGGCGAAGTTCGCCTTGAGCTCACATGCTTCGCTTCTCTCACTTCCTATTCGAACACGAATGGAAAAGCTCCGCCGCGCAAAGCGCCACAGTTGTGCTCAACCTGTGACGCTGATTTCTTTCCCGCTCGCCGCTGATTCTCCGCTTTTTGTTTTGCGCCGCTTATTGCAAGATAACGCCTGCCAATGAGAGCAGCGACTCGCAGAACTATACGCGTGGCCTTCCAGGGTGAGCCCGGCGCCTTTAGCGAAGCCGCGGCCATTCAGCTTCTCGGCGGCACTATTACGACCGTGCCCCGTCCTACGTTTGATGCCGCCTTCGGCGCGATCGGCGACGGCGCTGCCGACGCGCTACTTGCCCCCGTGGAAAATTCGCTCGCCGGCTCGGTCGTCCGTGTTTACGATCTCCTCCTCGAAAATGATCTCGGCATCGTCGCGGAAACCATCCTGCCCATCGAACATCACCTCATCGGCTGCCCGGGATCGGCACTCGACGACATTCGTTCGGTGGCTTCTCATCCCATGGCTCTCGCCCAGTGCGAGAAGTTCTTTCTCGCCCACCCGCACCTCAAGCGCGTCCCCGCCGAAGACACTGCCGGCAGCGTTCGCGAAGTCCTTTCTGCCGGCGACAAAACCCGCGCCGCGATTGCTGGCGGGCGCGCTGCCGAGCATTATCACGGCCTGATTCTCGCCCCCGGCATCCAGGACAACGCCGAAAACTTTACCCGCTTTGTTCTTCTTATTCCCGTGCTGCGCGGCGGCTCCGGCAAATCGGCGAGAACCGCCCGCAGCTCTTCTCTCGCTGTCTCGGACTTGATGGTCGAACTCCGCGTAAGGCAAAAGAAATCATTTGTATCCGGGTCGTTGTTAAAAATGTCCGTCGCACTCCGTCTCGCGCACAAACCGGGGGCGCTCCTCGCAGCCCTCGAGCCCTTTGCCCGCCACAACATCAACCTGATGAAAATCGAAAGCCGCCCGATTCATGGCACTCCCTGGGTCTATCAGTTCTTCCTCGATCTAGTGGCCGAGTCACCCGCCCAACTCGATGAGGCCCTCCCCGAAGTTCGCCGCGTCACAAGTTTTCTCCGCATCCTCGGTCTTTACCCGGTTGCCAAACAGGATGCAGTTCAGAAATAGAAAGGCCGGCGTCTTCGCCGGCCCTTTCTCCTTTACGTCCTGAACTTCCTTTATTTCCTTAGCCTCACCTATTCAGCAGTAGCTGCACTCCGCGTCGCCCATTCCTCCGGTCATGCCGTCTTTCATTCGCCGCAGGCGCGAACCCAGCCGCTCGGCCAATTGGTGCCGCGCGCGCCACAGACGGGCCTTCAGCGTGTTTTCCGTGACGCCCAGCTTCTTCGCCGCTTCGCCCGTGGAAAAGCCCTGCACTTCGCGAAGCACGAACGCCGTGCGCAGCAAGGGCGAGAGTTCGTCGAGATTTTCGCTGATCATCTCGCGAATCTCCGTGTTGGCGAAAACCTGCTCCGGCGTAGGGCCGTCGTCTGCGAATCGCTCCGCTGGCGGCAGCTCGTCCTCGCGCGGTGCTTCATCCAGCGAAACCGCCGGGCGCGCCTTCGCGCTCCGCCGCCGCATCAGCGCCGCGTTGATCACGATGCGCGTCAACCAGGTCGAAAACTGCGACCGGCCCTCGAACCTTTTCAGGTTGCGATACGCCGAGAGCAGCCCGTCCTGCAGCGCGTCTTCCGCGTCTTCCTGGTTCCCCAGCACACGCAGCGCCGTCTGAAACAACGGCCGCTGGTACCGGCGGAACAGGGTTTCCACCGCTTGGTGGTCGCCCCGTTGTCCGGCGCGGATCAGTTTCCCTTCGTTGAGTTGTGTTTCCACTGCCGCTTGTGTTGCCATTGTTCCCCCCTAGTTGAATCAAAACTCTATTGCCAGCCTCACGGACCTCAGTGCACCGGCGCGCTTCCACCCCGCACTCGCGGCTTTTTCATCAGCAGCAAAATCGGGATAATCGCGAAAAACACCATCCCCAGCATCTTGAAATTGTCGAGAAACGCCAGCATCGCCGCCTGCCGCTGAATCGTTCCGTAAATCGTCGCTTGGGCTTGCACGTTTGCGTGGGCGATCGTCGAACCAGCCGCCACCAATTTTGTCTGCGTGCCCTGCAGCAGGTTGTGATACGCCACACTGAATCCGTTCACGTGATCCATCAGCCGGGCTTGGTGAAACTGCGTCCGCCGGTCCAGCATGGTCGTCACCGTCGCGATTCCCACGCTGGCCCCGATATTCCGCGCCAGGTTGATGATTCCCGTGCCCATGTTGCTCTTCTCTTTCGGCACATAGGCAAACGCCGCCACGTTGATGGGAATAAACAAGAACGCCAGCCCAAAACTTTGCAGCATGCGCGCCCGTACGGCGTGGCCGTAGTCCAGTCCCAGGTCCCAGCCCGCCATCACAAACAACGCTGACGAACACACGATGCACCCAAAGGCGATCAGAAGCCGCGTGTCCACCTTCGACACCAGAAATCCCACAACGGGCATCATGCACATGATCACCGCTCCGCCGGGCGACAGCGCCATACCCGCAAGTTGCGCCGTGTAGCCCAATAGTTGCTGCAAGAGCTGAGGAATCAGCACCGTGGTCGAATACAGCACGAATCCCAGGAAAAACATCGCGATCGTCGCCACTGCAAAATTGCGGTCCTTCAGCATCCTTAAATCCACCACCGGCTCTTTCTCGCGCAGCTCCCACAGAATTCCCGCGATGAGTCCCACCAGCATCAGCACGAAGAACACGCGGATGAAGCTCGACGACAGCCAGTCCTCGCGCTGCCCTTTGTCCAGAATGATCTGCATGCTTCCCAAGCCCAAGCTGATCAACCCGATCCCGATGTAGTCGATCCGGAATCCCGCTTTCAGATTTGCTTTCTTCATGTACGGCGGGTCACTGATCAGGAAATTCGTCAGGATCAGCGAAATAATTCCCACCGGCACGTTGATGTAAAAAATCCATCTCCACGAAAAATTGTCGGTGATCCAGCCGCCCAGCCACGGCCCGATCGTTGGAGCTACAACGACGGCCAACCCATACACTGCAAACGCCATGCCACGCTTCTCCAGCGGAAACGTGTCGTTCAAAATCGCCTGCTCGCTTGGCTGCAACCCGCCGCCGCCCACGCCTTGCATGATCCGGAAAATCACCAGCACGCCGAGGCTGGGCGCGAGCCCGCACAAGAACGAGCTCACCGTAAAAACCGCCACGCACGTCATGTAAAACTTCTTCCGCCCGATCAATCCGGAAAACCATCCGGATAGCGGCAGCACGATCGCATTCGAAACCAGGTAAGACGTCAGCACCCATGTCGATTCGTCCGATCCTGCCGACAGATTCCCCGCGATATGCGGCAGCGCCACGTTGGCGATCGAGGTGTCCAGCACCTCCATGAAGGTCGCCAGCGTCACCGTTACGGCGATCACCCATGGGTTGATCGACCCGTCCGGCATCCTCAGCTTGGCTAGAATCGTATTTCTCATCTCGCTCGAATCCCGGTCCCTACTTGCACTACGTACTACCGTCTCGCCCTGTAACCTTATCGCGCCCTAGTTCGTTAACACCGTCGCGTCCACGTTCATCCCGGGCCGCAGTACCGCCTTTCCCGCGGGGATCGGGTCAAGCACGATCTTCACCGGTATTCGCTGCACCACTTTCACGAAATTCCCCGTCGCGTTTTCCGGCGGCAGCAGGCTCAACACCGACCCCGTCGCGCCTGCAATTGAGTCCACGTGCCCGCTGAACGTCTTCCCATATGTGTCAACTTTCACTTCCGCCTTCTGTCCGGGCTTCATGTTGCGCAATTGCGTCTCTTTGAAATTCGCCGTCACCCACACGTCCTGCAATGGCACAACCACGAGCAATCCTTGTCCCGCCTGCACGATTTGTCCCGGCTCCACTTGCTTGTGCGTTGCCACGCCATCCACCGGCGCCGTGATCTCCGTGTAGCTCAAATTCAATTGCGCGGCCTCCAGCTCCGCACGCGCTTGTTCCACTTTCGCGATTTTCGCTTGGGCGTCCGCAGCTTTCATGCTCACCTGCTTGACGTTTGCGTGCGCGGTGTCCACTCCGGCTCTCGCCTCCTCGACTCGCGCCTTGGCCGCATCGAGCTGCGCCTTGGTCACGTCCACGCTGCGCTTCGCTTGCGCCAGGCGTTCCTGATCCGCTCTCAGCGCGCTTGCCGTCGCATCCGCATTGGCTTTCGCCGCGTCATATTGCTGCTTTGAAATCTCGCCCTTCTCCATCAACGGCAGGTACCGCGCCAGGTCCGCCTTCGCCAGCTCCGCATTCGCTTGGCTCTTTTCCACATTCGCCTGCGCCCAGGCCAGGTCCGCCGTTTGTGCCTGCTCATAAGTCGTCTGCGCCCGCGCCAGATCCGCCTGTGAACCCATCAACTGCGCATCCGCGCTCGAATTTCCGCTAGCCACGTTTTCGCGAGTCCGTGGCACATCCACTCCAGCGGACCGCGCTTCGCTTTCTGCCAGCAGTAGCGCCGCCTTGGCCTGATCCACCGCTGCTTGGTAATCCCGCGGGTCAATCTTCACCAATACCTGTCCCGCCTTCACCGGCTGGTTGTCGTCCACCAGTACCTGCGCTACCCGCCCGTAAACCTTTGACGCCATCGGCGTAATGTGCCCGTCCACTTGCGCGTCGTCCGTCGATTCCCGGTCGTGGAAATAAACCACCAGCCCGACGATCGCCGCCAACACTACCGCCCCGCCCGCGATCAGCAGCCGTTGCACCTTCGGGTTTGCGAATCCCTTCGGCGGCTCTTGCAGTGGTAGTTCTTCGATGACCCGCGGTGCTCTTGACGCGTTTTCCAGTCCAACTTCGATTTCAATGCTCATCGTTCCCCTCGCTTACTTGGCGTAAATCTTTTCCATTTGCCCGATCGACCGCGCCATGTCCGCGCGTGCCTGGTTGAAGCGGTACAGCGCCGCAATCTGGTTGTCATTCGCGCGCGCCAGCGAATCCTGCGCTTGGATTACTTCGATGTTGTTGGCAACTCCCGCTTTGAAGCGATCGCGCGCCTGATCCACTTCTTCTTTGGAAAGCTGTACACCCAGATTCGCCACTTCCACTTCATTTCGTGCCGAGCGTAAATTCAGCAGCGAAGTTTTCACTTCCAGCGCGATCTGGTTTCGCAAATCGTCCCGCTGCTCTTCCAGTTTCCGGATCTCCAGGTCCGCGCGCACCACCTCCGCGCGGATCCTCCCGCCGGTGAAGAGCGGCATATTCACGCTGGCTTGATAGGTATACGTCGGCAGCGTTGTGTTTCCCGACGTGCCCACGTAAGCGAAATCCCCGTCGAACTGCAACGACGGCAGCCGGGAGTCCTGCGCCCCCTTCTTCTGGTATTCCGCGGCCTTGATTTGCGACTCCATCGCCTTCCATTCCTCTCTTGCGCCCAGCGCCGCTTCCATGCTTGATTCGACTTCCGGCTGCGGCGTGTCGAAGAAGCTCAGCGAATCTGCTTGCTCGATCGGCTGCCGCGGATCCAAATTCAGCAGCCGGCTCAATCCAAAAAGCGAAGTCTCGCGATCAGTCTCCGCCTGAATGAACCGCTGCTTTTCGTTTTGCAGTTCCACATTGGCCCGCAACGTATCGATCCCCGTGCCCACGCCTTCTTTTTGCAAGTCCGCCGCCTGGTCATAAAGCGCTTGCGCCAGTTCCACACGCGATTGCGATGCCTGCACATTGGCCGCAGCGCGCAGCGTGGCGATGTACTGCGAAACTACCAGCAAGATCACTTGCTCCCGCGTGGAAAGGCTGTTGGCCTTGCTCGCACTCAGAGTGTTCTGCGCCGCCTGGTATCTCCGCCACAGCGTCAAATCGAAAACCGGGGCGCTGACACTCGGCCCCGCGGAGAACACTTGATACGGTCCAAGCGTCTTTGGAAATCCGGGGAACGGAATCTGGCCCCCGAACTGCGCCAGCAAATTCACTTTCTGTGCTTCATCCGAAATCTTTGCACTTGCTTGTGGCAAGAGGTCGGCTCGCGTGATGTTCCGGTCCTGCTCGCTCTGTGCCGCCGTCAAAACTGCGATCTGTGCCGTGGGGTTTTGCTTCAGCGCTAGCGCCACCGCTTGGTCCAGCGTCAATCGCAGCAGTTGCGTCGGCGCATTTCCCGGGAGCGCGCTCTGCTTGCTGTTGCTTTGCGCGTTGGCCAACTCCGGGCCCAGCAGCAGGCTGAAAAACACCACATAAAAAATGATGTGCGAGCCCTTTGTGCGCCCCTTCTCGCCCCCGCTCGCCTTCTCGCTTCTTACAATGTCTTTTACGATCGCTTGATTCAGGCACCCTTCCGCCACTAGCTGGCCGCCCTGCCGGTGAATTTCCATCAGCAGCACTTTTCCTGCGCCGTCGATAAAACTCACACCGCAGAGATCCAGGTAAAACTTCTCGCGTGGCGAAGCCGCGTGCAGCTCTCGCCAACACTGCTCCAGTGCGCTCACCCAGGGACCCGCCAATCGCCCCTCTACACTAAGGACCATCTTGCCGCGCTTTTTTTCCGTCGTTACTCTTAGCATGGACACCGCCCCACTCCCCGCACATAGAAGCATTACGAGCACCATCCCCGATGAATTTCAGCTCATCTGTAAGTTAAACTAAATTAAGGTTTTATTGGATTTCAGCTGATACAGCGGAGATTATACATGCCTATATATGGGCAATAGATTATACAAGGGCAGTATGTATGTGACATAATATGGTCATAATGCATGCGG
>Ga0206989_1048_pt1 | contig 21845 bp, 25 predicted proteins | sample Alteio_BWMinCont_10_FD_153276 | JGI IMG/M metagenome (GOLD analysis project Ga0206989, IMG submission 153276) | Enriched cells from forest soil in Barre Woods Harvard Forest LTER site, Petersham, Massachusetts, United States -... | ecosystem: Environmental > Terrestrial > Soil > Temperate forest >...
GTCGGCTGTGGTAGGGGCGGCGCACTAAAGACACTGTCAGAAAGAACTGCGCACAATATAACGCCAGCTACGAAACCAGCTATAAATTTCATTAGAGAATTTTTCATACTCAGAACGGTATATCGTCCGGGTTAATGTCCGCTTTCGGGTACTCTACACCCCGCTCCTCCTCAAGACTGCGAGGCGTGCGCTGCGGCAAGTCCCTAAATTTTGGGCAGATGTTCTCTTTCGTGTAGTTGATGAGAAACTTGCGTGCCGACAGGAAATAGATTTTCCAATCATCTTTAGAATAATCCGCCGTTTCGCCCTCCGGGTTAGGGAAGCCGTTGATATTCTCCTTCTTTTCAGCGTCGCGGAAGAAGTTGGTGATTTTGGTTTTGAACTCCCCTTGCTCGTTCGGCTGCATCACCTCCATGCCGCGAACCTCCTCATGACTTTGCCTATCCTCGAAATTGAACGGGCGCAAGCGCACCTCTTTCGACAGATCGATGTTTGGAAGCCGCTTTAGGAAATCCTCGGCTTCGCGCGACGCCATGTTCAGCGCGATGATCGGCTGCTGCTGCTTCTCGTTGAAGTCGAGCTTGATGTAGACCTGCATGCCGTACTTCGTATCGGCGAATGACACCTCTTCGATCAAGCCAAAGAGCGCGTTGACAATACGCTCGTATTTGACGCCGCGCTCTTTGCCGTCGGCGCTTTCCCACTCGCGCATCACAGCGGTAGGATCGTCTTTCGAGACTTGGACGCGGAATGAGCCGCCTACGATTGTGTAATACGTCTTCGGTGTTTCTATGTGTTCTCTAGACATACGATAATGAGAAGATTATTTAGCTACTTTTATTGACCCCTTGATACGCGGCGTACTCGGCTCCTGCGTGCTCGCACTGGCCTCGACCGGCTCAGCCTTCTTCGCTGCGGGCGAAAGGACGATCGGAAACTCGCGCTTGGTGAAGCCGGGCGTGTTGTCGCCTACCTCGGCCTTCCATATCTGCTGCGCCACTTTGAACAGCGGGAAGGCGTCCTCCACCTCGGTGAATTTGTAACCGGCGCGGTTGCGCTCGTAGCCGACTTGCAGGATGGCGGTCTTGAGGCCGGAGAGATCGACCACCGGCCCCTCGGTCCCGTTCGGGTTTTTCATGCGGATTGGGTTCTCGCCGTTTTCGAGCGCCATGCGATACGCCGACACCTGTAGCTCATGCTCCTTCCACACCTGTTTGCTGGTCTTGAAGTCGATGACGTAGGGCACGCCGTCGATGCGGCACACCAGGTCAATCGTGCCGGCGTAGCCGTGGATCTCCGAAAAGACGGTGATCTCGGTAGCGATAACCTCCGGCTTCACCTCGTTGCGCCAGTCGATGAACGATTTGACGCAAAGCAGCTCCTCATAGGACAGCTCGGTGAACGCTGCCTCCTGCTCGGTACTGCGGCTCTTGTCCGCCACCTTGGTGTCGATGCGGAATTCCTCGCCGTTGAGGATGCGCTCGATCGCGAGGTGCACGCGTGAGCCCTTGTCGCCGGCGGCGTGCTTTGCAGCCTCGGCCTCATCCCAGCCCTTGTCGGCCAGCCATTTGTAGAAGCCGACGCCCTTGGGCCAGAAACCGCATATCCAGGTTACGGACGGCACCGGCTGGTGGTAGACCGGCATGCCGCTTTCGGGGTGATTGGCCGGCTTCGTGTACCAGCGTTCGTCTGCGACGGTGATTTGAACTATTCCTCTCTTCTCGTCTGTCTCGCGGATGATTTTTTTCATGTTTTTTGTTGTTTATCGACCTCGTAAAACTGCTCGTAATCTTTTCTATCCATTTCCGTAACTTTCAGGAGGCGAGTACGGCCATTCGAGTGCGTAATCGCCGCAAGCTCTCCGTCTTTGTAATGCGCCAGTACCGCCTCAAGTTTCGATAATAGTTCCATACCTATGCGTATCTCTGCGTCATGAGCAGGAAGCCCGTGGCGAGCAGCATGGTGGTGAGCTTTACGGCGTTCCTGCTCAGAGGCGTGAGGCCTTTTGCGATGCAGCTCTTTTGGTAGCGTCTCCACCAGCTTTCTTTGAGCGCACGGTCGCTGTCGGCCCGGAGCATCGGGAGGGTGTAGAGGGGGGTCATACCGTGCGTGCTGCAATTCTGCGAGCGTGCGCTGCCGCCCTCGCACGCCGCGCTTCCTGTCGCCGCTCGTTTGCAGCACGAATAGCGCGCTTCGCCCTCGTGAGCAGTGACAGCTTTCCGGCCGTCACCTCGCGCCGTCCAAGAGCACGCTCGTGCGCCGCAGCTTGCTGGCGACTAACGCGCGCCGCGATGCTGTCTCTGCGCGCGAGCCACGCTTTGCTCATAAAGGGGCCGATACCGTGCTTCGCCTCGAAGGGCGTGCGCATCTTCCTTGCTAGAGATAGCTTGTCTTTGTAGTTCATAGATTGATTAAGTTAATCCCTCTATCCCGCTCGCACTTTTGTGCCTGCCCCTCACGAGTGCAGACTACGAACGGGATAAAAGGCGTGAAGGTTTTTAATGCTGATAAGTGATGATGAGCGGGCGCCGGGACACCTGATTGGTTTAACAACGCACATGCCAGTCATCGCGTCCACGTATGCGTTCGCCTGACGCTCTACGGTCGTCCCGGAGTCCGCCCACCACCTGCACCACCGCGCTTCATCGCCATCGGCGAGCGGGTGGGGCTATGGACGATGCGGGTAGGCGGCCGGAAACTAGGCGGGTAATGGCGCGTGGACCCGCGCTTCGCAATCCTCAACGCGCTCGTCTTGGATGCTCTTCGGCTTCCAGCAGTCTACCAACATCGCTGTTGTGAGCGGGAAAGAGGCGGCGAGGATTTGCCGAGAAGCCTTAGCTGTCTTTCAAGCGACGAAGCTCAACTCGTATAGTCACCTCGCATGACGTACTTCGCAATTCGGGTCTCGCAGTGCGCACTCCCCATGCTGCTCGGTCGCGCATCCGTCTCGCCGTGTCCAGCGTCTACCTATTCCGCCACGCCTCTTTCCTACTCACAACTCATGTCAACGAACGGAGAAGCGAAGGCTGTCGGACAATCGAGCCGAAACTTGATTGCCGGTGCCTTTTGCTTCTTCTGCCACTATTCTCTCATACCGATGTAGCCGCGCAAGGGCACACGGCGGGTACGTGTGGATAACTCAAGCGCCCGCTCCTGGCGTCATGTATGATAGGGTCATGAAGACACCAGAATATGCAACCGCTCGGGCTCGTCTTTATCCGAGCACTTATAAGAAGATTGCAGCTATGGCACGAAAGCGGCGAACAACTATTGCCCAAGTAATCGCCGAAAAATTCATCCGGCGGTAAACGAATATATAGCGGAGACGCCAAATTGAATACCCCGACATACATCATCTTATCGACTATAGTTGGGCCAATAGGATTATCCTTCTTTCTTCTTTTCGGCCCACCACCCCCAACGGAGATTTCTACTGACGTACTGTTTGCTCTATGGCTGTTCATCATCGCCTTTTTTTGTTTGGCAATCACGATATCAGTTCGCTACATCCGCGATCTTTCGCGGGGCAGTCAAGTCTCATTGTTTCTAGTTTTCTATCGGCTCGCACTTCACGCAATAGTGGCAATTCTCCTCTATGCATTGATATATGAGTATCTAGGTCTCTTCGATGGAAACGACAGAGTTTCACGCCGTATAGATTTTCTGTATTTCTCCATGATTACATGGACGACAGTTGGCTATGGCGACTTCCGGCCATCAGTCGATGCTCGAATGTTTGCGGCGACCGAAGGTATATACGGCTACCTCTTAATGGGGATCTATGTAGCTCTAGTCTTTCACGCGATATCCGCGCGCGCGACACCGATACCGAAAACCGACAATTCCACCAGCGCCACTACCGCCCCCGGTTCTTCCGCACCACCGCCTCCCGGCTCTCCAGAAACCTGCTGATCTACAGCGGGTCACGACTGATCGGGAACTCTCCGCCACCGCTACCGTTTGAATGTTGAGAACCGGTTCCCCTGCTGGTCTCAGCGAGCCTCCTTAGGCTCCCACGAAGACGGCGCCAGGCTCCCCCCAGGCGCCGTTTCCCGTTTGGCAATTCCACCAACGACTACCCCATCGCCTCCCTAATCGCGTCGTTGTACGGATTGTCTTCTCGGAGGCGGTCGGGCACCAAGCCTGCGTGCTTCGCCAGCGTCTCGGCGTCGTCATAGAGCGCGCCGGCCGGCACCTTATCCTCCACCAGCAGCACGGTCTTGCGCAGCTTCTCCGGCAACTGGTCGAGATAATCGATGCCGGCGATCAAGCGCTCCTCGCGTAGCAGCGTGGTGTGCAGGTCGCGGCCATAAAAGCCGAGGTCGGGGACGACAAGCTGTCCCTTGAATTGCGCCATGAGAAATAGGCCGATCACGAGCGCGTCGAATTCCCCCAGCTCGGCGCGGTTGACGCGGGCCAGGACGACGGTGCTCGGCTTGAACGAGAGCGGCTCCGTGCCGCACAGCACGCGTCTGAGCACGGGGGAGCGTAGCAGGCGCTGTATCTTGCCGTGCGCCCATATGTGGCCGGTGGTGGCCTTCTTATCCGGCTCCGGGATGAGGTCGGCGAACGACCGCGGTTTCTCGGCCAGCCGCTCCGCTATGAAATCGAGGCCGGTGTCCTTGGTGAGCGTGCTGTCGCCGCGGGAAAACACCGCGTCAAAAATATCGATGATGTCGCAGATGCGGCGGTAGTCGAGCTGCGCGAGCGCATTAAAGGAGTGCTTCTTGGGGTCGAACAGCTGCGCGCCGCGTACCTTGGGCACGGTGTCAGCAATCAGCAGATAACCGCCTTTTTTCGGAGGTTCTACGACCCGTTTTGTGCCGATATAGAGCTGGTTCATGTATGGGCGGGCAAGAGGACGCTAGCGCAGAGAAACCCGATCTGCCTGGCTCGGGGGCACCCTTGCGTGATTGCCCGCCGCGAAATGCGAGCCGCTACCGGCCCGCCCGCTCTATTTTAACCTGTCGGCGTTGGTGGAAGTGGCTGGTAAGCTCCTGGAATGGATTGGCTTGATTTTCTTAAACTCATAATCGGGGCGGGCATCGGTTCTGCGCTCGTGCAGGGGTTACTTCCGCTCTTACGCGATTTGTTCCAGCGGAAGAAACAAGCAACGTATATGGCGATGCGGTTGGCCGTGACGCTTGAGAATTTCGCTTGGGCGTGTGCGAATTTGATACAGGATAATCACAACGCCCAAACGCTGGCAGATGAAGAATATCCGGAGTGGGATGTTTCTCTGCCCGTACTGCCGCCCTATCCTGACGACGACGATGGTTGGCGCTCTCTCGATCGGAAGCTCGCAGGACGCTGTTTGGTATTTCGAAACAGATTGCAAGAAAGTGATTCTATCATTCGGACAACAATAGACCTCTTGGATGGGGAAGATACAAAGATAGCGATCGATGAAGCTGCGGCAAAACGCGGGCTGGAAGCGTGGGACATCGCAGTAGCGCTACGTCAAAAACATCGCATCGAGGATGACAAGCCCGAGTGGAATTATGTCGAATTACTAAAGCTAACAGCCGTGGCGGCAGAGAAAGCGCAGGATAAACGCCGAAAATCAATCGGTGGGTTTTTTGCACAAAAATAGATTTATACGCCCGAGCCACTATCCTCCGCTTGCTTAATAAGACGCTTTAAATGTCTTTCGATCCAAGGCCAGATGTATATAGCGAACACAGCGCACAGGATTAGCAGCATCTGAATCTGCTCTTCTTTAAAGTTTCTGTTCATACACCCCGCTGCTGATCTGATAATGCCTCCGGCTCCTTCTTCAATTCCACCAACGCCTCCTGTATCGCCGGCTGCGACAGATACATATCAATCGCCCGCCGGATGTGCTCGGACTTGACTACGCGCTCGGTTGAGATTGCATCGAGAGCTGTGTTCTGCGTTGTCTCGATGAAGGTGGTGATGCGGGTGAGGGTGGTTGATTTAGGGGTCATACGAGTTGCGCAAAAAAGCTCTCCGCGTCGTTTCCTTGGGCTAGGTGATCAATGAAATGGTGCCAATTCCGCCGCCATCCGGTCGTGTGGTAGTCGTCCTGCCATCCCCTCGCCTTACCCAGCGCTTGCCAGAAGAGAGGGTCGAGGACAATTAGGTTTACAGTTGCGTCGTAATCGTACTGGGTCATCGCATCCAATACCAAATGAACAGCACTGTCGTCGTAGCCTCCCTTCTCCGCCGCCTCTTTGATTGCTTGTTCGGTGTGGGTCATACAGTGATCAAGGTTAGGCGTTCGGTGTCTTGTTTCTTCTGGCATCGCCGAGCTGTGCAACCGTAGAACACTCTCGGCGGTGAATAATTTACATTGTCGTGGATACGCAGAGCGCAGTATTCACAATACTTATCAAGGCACATTTCGCACCACATATTTTTCTGACAATCATGATCCATAGTATTTCTTCATTGATTTATAAGCCAACCTCATCGTCCTGTTCACCGGCGGGGGTCAGTGCATGATGCGCCAGCTCGTGATGTCGTTTGCACAGCCAACGAACGTCAAGCGGCTTCTTGTAATCGGGGTGATGAGCTTCGACCTGAATTGCCGAACAAACATCGCACGGCTTTCGATGCAAGCGGCCTGCCCTGAGTGCAATGAATACTGCTCGGCGCGCCTGAAGCTTCTCCCGATTAGATTTCCTATATTTTCCCGCATAACCGAGGCGCACCAGCCGTTCCATTTCTCTTTCACGACGGACTTCTTCCAATGATCGTTTGTGCTCATTCATGGTTGTGCTTTAGGTAGCGATCGATCGCTCGCCTAATAATTTCGGATATCGTGAGCCCCGTCGATGCACTAACGGCAGCGAGACGCTGTAATTGCTGTTTCGTAAAACGAATCTGTCTTGGTGTCATAACTTTGTTACGCGCGAAGCGCGAGCGAAGCGAGCGCTTCATTGTATGCGTGTCCTTCTTGGAGAAAAAAGACACTTGTGTCTTTTTGGCTCCAACAAGGACATTCCTTTGAGTCGTTCTATCGGACATTTCTCATGTCCAATAGAACTGTAAGCTAGAAGCGGAGGCTGTACGCTGCCAGCAGCTTCACAAGCCCGCGAGTGGTTACATCAGTCAATAGCATTTCCTCACCGCAATCGGGACAGAACGGTTTTCCGTCTTCTGCGATTGTACGGCAGGTGATAACTACAACCTTGTTGCAACGACAACGCCAAAGGTGTTCGTCCATACATCTCAATGAACTAGCTGATAATGCGTTCATTGTATATCAAATGGATATACACGCAAGGTGTGGATATCCGTTAGGCAACGCGTTAGCGATGCCGTCACAGATCGGCTAAAAGGACATCCCAAACAGGAGGATAAAAGTCACTTGTGACTTTTATATCTCCTGATATGTCCTTTTTCTGCGATCTTGACGGCATCGCTGTAATGAAATGATCCACCAGCCGTACAGGCGATCAACCAACCGTACAGGGGCATTGCTCTGCATTGCCGCCGAGGATACGGCGGCATTGACCGGCCTTGGTCGTCGTGGGCGGCCAGCCACGACCGCGAGACTTTTCTGGAAATGGCTAGCGGCGAGCGGAGCGAAAGAAGTGTCGGGTTGCCTGACCGCGCGGCCCCTCAGGGGGAGCGCGAGAGTTGAGGGGTGATGAATTGATATTGACCAGAAAAGTATTGCGGTCGTGGCTGGAAGCCCGACGAACAAGGACGGAAATGATGAGGGATTGTGCGGGTCTGCCGGAGGCGGGAAGCGTAAACCGGAGGCGTAAACTGGATAACGCGTCTGTTGACGCGTGTGGATTACGCCTGGAAGGCGGGTAGCGGAGCGGTGTGGTATGATTGAGGGGTACCTGCTCGGAGCGCCTGAAAGGGGATTGCGGCAGGTACAGAGCAAGCCGCTGACTAAGAGCAGCGGCTTTGCTTTTGGAAAAGTCGTTTGTGTAAACCGTTTTGTCTTCAATGTAAACAAATGCGCGCGCTTAAATCCGGCTACCTCAGAACCTGGGGAACTCTAGGAGCTGCTGTTGCTCCTCGATGAAGGCCGTAGTTTCGGCGATCATGTCGAGCTTCACTCCGTATTCGTCATGGAATTGCATATGGTGGTCGCGGCAAAAAGCGACTAGCTCGTCGTCGCGCTCATTGCCGATGTGCCGATAGCTCATGTGGTGAAGATTGATCTTTTTGAAGGCTTTGCAGATGATGCACGCTTTGCCGAATTTCTTGTAATAAGCGAGCCTCCGCGTTCGCCAGAAATGGCTTTTAATGTAGGCGTGATATTGCTTCGGAACTGTGCTGCGCTTCGTTTTCTTCTTGCGCCGGCGCTTTTGAATTCTTCTTTCAGTCGTTAAACGAAATGACGGCCGCTCACAAAATGCATCCCTATACTCAGCTCTTAAAACTCTGTCAGGACTGCATCCATTCTTAATCAATACCATAAGTCTTTTTCTGATTCCCAAGATTGCGTAGATGCGCCCCCTTTCCCCCACTGCTTCTAAAAAGCGACGCGGAAGAAAGAAGACGCAGATTCCCTTAGTTGCTCCTCTGTGGATCGCCATGAGGTAGGCTGCGCTGGAACGGGCTTATTAACGTCCCCCCGTTATACCCCCGGGACGTGCTCATCATGAACAGAGAAAAACGCACATTAAGTTGGTGAAGCCGAGCCTTTCTCTTAGTGATGATTAAGAAGACAGAAAAGGACTAATTGCAACAATGACTAGCGCGAACGCTAGTAATATCATGGCGAATATCCAAAGTAATTTCTCAACCATACAGGGCCGTGAGTGCTTCTTGGCAAGTGATTTGTTCGGCGACGGGCGCGGCTTCTTTGAAGCAGCTTGAGGTACTGAGTGAGCAGTCAACTTCTCTCGCGCTGTATGCCGGTTGCTCAAGTGGCATCTTCTACTTTCACGCCCGTCGCCGAACAAATCACATTTTTCGCAGAGATACAGATCTTTCGGCCCGGAGCGGCCGTATCGCTGTTTCCGGGCTTTCGCATCTGTACCCCTACGTGCTTTTGATGATTGAGGAAATGAAGCGGGCGAGCTGTGCACGCTCATAGGGATTTATCCTTCGCATGTCCCGCGATTGCAGTCTCTTGCGAACCTGCGTGGAACGATACCCGTTCCCCCCCACGATCTCCCGCCTGGGTAACTCGGCTTGCCTCAAGGGCTACCCGCTTCATTCCATCAACCATCCTTTTGATTATACCAGAGGCTCATTTATATCGCGCTGCCCCTGATGGTGCGCGTTTTTCTCTGTCGAAGATCAGCGGTCTAGAAATTGGCTGGGAGAAGCGGGCGAGAGGGGTCTACACACGTGCACGTGATGCAAGAACTAATCTCGCATTCAACCCACCGCTTCTCCAAACCAACTTCAAAGAGCGCAACACAAAACCCCCGCCGAAGCGGGGATTAAGTGATGGTGCCGATTAAGGCGCGGCTACTGCCAACGAATTGGCGGCAATCGCACTCTAACTGTACCTTAATCATTACCATATGAATAGTGTACCGCTGATGAAGGAAGATGCAATCGAGGGTGTGGACAATTCAATTAACTTTGCCCCGTTTCCTACCCTCGGCGTCCGTCTGCTCCGCTACGACTTTGCGTTCTCCACGCCCCACCAAGGAAGAAAGGCGCTCCAATAAAGAACTGAATTCATTCGCTTCGTAGCGCTGCGTTTCCAGCAAAGTGGTCGTTTGTCCTTTTGCCAATACGCCAACTGCTTGGTCCTTCAATATCTCGTCAGCAAACTTAGTCAACGCGTTGGCATTGCCATTTTGTTTCCGGAGGCGGTAGCTTAGGTACTGCGCTTCTCGGTGCCTGAGTATTGCTTCGTAGTACCTGAAGTCCTCCATGGCACTTCGATATTGACGCAAGAAAAACCCAGCCAATACTTGGATGAATGCCAGCATTAGAAGTCGCGGCAAAAGTAACATTCCCGTGGTTGACAAATCTCCTTTCGCGTCCGCTGGCATATTGTCGAAAAATCCGAAATGGCTTCCGGGTAACGTTATGATAAAAAACACCAGCCCTAAGAAAGCGATAAACGTTCCAACAAATAACAGAGCATTAGGCCTTCTTTTTGCCGTTGCGACTGCATCCTGCGAGCGGCGCAAGTACAGATCAAAGCTGATTTCGACGGGGTCACCGGCAGGTTTCGAAAGGTCTAATTTAAAGCCATCATCAGCAGGTCTCTCCGCTATGGGGTGCTGAAGATACGTTGTCGGCCAAAATGAATATGAAGTCATAATACGATCAAAAGCGCTTACGAGAGGGGTTGTGCCCGTTAATATGTAAAAGAAGACAAGAAGAAAGATTATGAAGACTACACTGAGAAAGAATGGGTCTCTTACCGCGGAAGCGAGCCGGTCCGTAGATAGCGCATAAGCAAAATAACCAGAACACGCAACGAAATAGAAGCCAAGCTCGAACAAAACGGCACGCCGTCTACGCGCGTCCTCGCGAAGTCTTTCAAATTCATAATATTGTCTTTGCGCTTCTTTAATGTCCGGTGGATCGATCTGCGCCATCAAGAATCGCTCCGTGGCAAAGTACGCACGAGAAAACCCCGCACGAGCGGGGCAATCTCGAAGGTTTACGCAATTTAAGTCAGGCCAAGACTGTGTTCCACACTTTCCGAACCAAGCCGTAGAGCGTGGCAACGGCCGAAAAGAGCGTGAGCGCGATCTGCACGACGTTGACGAGCGCATCGACGATGCCGGTGAGCTGGTCTTGCCCGAGATTGATGTGGGCGAGCCCGAGCACGGCCATGACGACCGGGATGGCGCCGATCAGCAATCCCTTGATCGTGAGCGACACCTCGTTCGGGTCAGCCGACGATTGCAGGAGCCAGCGGAGGACGTTTTCTAACGCATTCATGCAAGTAGATTTCTTACGGGGAAAGAGGTCTCGACTCCGATCTCTTGGGCGATGGTTTGGGCATACCGGACAGGATCGTTCCCGTCCGATGCAGGTGCGTACACTGCGAAGAATTGCGCGATCGTCGCGCTCGGGTTGGCCTGGATCTTCTCTCGCACCAGATTTTCGAGGTAGAGCCAGCCGGTCGCGTAGTCTTTGAAGATCGCGAAGTCGTCGGCCGAGCGCTCCACCGGCTCGTAGTAGGGCAAGTACCCTACCGGGCTGTATCGACAGTTGCCGGGATTGTTGTTGCGGTACGCCGGAGTGCCATTGGGGTAGAAGACACCGTTGAGGGTCGAGCCAGGCCCGGCAAAGCCCTCGTAGTTCTTTATGGCTTCGCAGAAGCGGTCAAGAAGCGTCGTAGACGCTGTAGCAGTCGGCTTTGCCGCTTGCGTCGTTTCTGGGGCAGGATTTTGAGCCTGAGAGCTTGGCGGCATCGGATCGGAGCGCGATTGCGCCTGTAAGATGCCGAGTTCCTCTTGCAGCAAGGTCACGAGCTGTTTGTAGAGGGTGATCAGGCGGTTACTCGATGGCACCGGCAGCACGATGTCGGTGAGCACCTTGGCGAATTGGCCGGAGTAGAAAAATTCATGCGTGCGATCGTGCTGGAGCGCTATGCCGTACAGCGCGTGCGAAATCTCGTGCTCGATGATGACGGTCGCGAGATCGCCAGCGTTGATCATGTACTCGCCGTTCGGAACAGGGAGATAGAGCTGGCTGACTTCGGCATTCACGAAGCTTTCGCAGCACCACGTCGAGCCGTACTCGCCGAAACTGATGCCGAGCGGCAGACCCGGCTGCGGCGCTATATCGCCGAGCTGGAAAATGGCGATGTCATAGCCGCCGAGCAGCGGCACGATGTTTGCCTGGAACCAGTCGCGATCAATCTGCGTGTCGGTGCCGAGATTATCGACCGCGACGCCGTTGACGAAGCTCGTCACCAGCCCTGGATAATTGTTCAACGGGACGTTTTCAAAGTCGGTGTATTTGATGTCGATTTCGAGGGCAGTGAGCGGCGCATAAAAGGCTTTGATTGCGTCGATTTTCGTCTGCCAGGAAGCCCACGGGCAATTGTTGGCGATGATGAGAACGCGCATATAGAGCAATTATAGCATCACCCATCACCAGCTATTGGCGATCAGAAGCTGGGTTGTGGAAACGGCCACGCCGACTTTTCGCGTAGTCGTGCCGGCGCTTATGCCGATCGTGCCGTTCGTATCGTTGAGATAATACTCGGCACCAAGAATTAATGCTGAGAGGCCGGTTGCAACGCCGTTGAGCGCGACGGTGAGGGATTGGCTTGCGGAAACGCTGCTGACTGCGAAGCCGATAAACCCGGTTGCGCGGGTATTGCCGTTTGCGACGGAAGCAGAACTCGCATTGAGGAGGCCTTCAGAAACTGCAGTTGCCGGCTTTATCGAGACTAAGGCCGTGAGCCAATCCTCGCTAGTCGCGCCAGTAGTCGCGAGTGTCATCACCTGATTTGCAGCATAAATATTAGCAACACCTGCCTCGCCCAGCGCATAACTTGGTCCGGCACTACTTGTTGATGTATGTTCCACATACACATTTCCTGTTATTGAGCCGGAGTTTGCGCTGCTGGCGGTTGTAAAGAGGACGCCAACAGCCAGCGCACCGTCAGTGTTAAGTGACGTAGAGATAGAGGGGCTTGTTGAAGTCGCACCACTCGTTGCGCGGTTATCTTGAGGTGATGTTTGAGCACAGTTGTATAATGACCAGTAAAAGACATTCGTGGCGTTCGTGAGACTGAACGATCCGCTACCCGTGGGTGGCGCAATGAGTACAGCAGTCGCAACACTATAGTTTGTCGCGCTAAGGACATGCGAGTCCTGCGTAAAAGAAAGACTCTGGCCTGCAAACGTGCCTGAGATAGTAGTGCCGTTGTTGTTATACGCAACAACAACCAATACTCGGTTCGAATTATTCGCAATGGTGATTGATCCGCTAGGACCGGCTTTTCCGCTCGTGTCATATCCGATATCGGTGTTCTGCAAGAGGCCGATAGCTACGGGCGCCCCGGCACTGATGGATTCCAATGCCGTGCCAGAAAAGGTGAGCTGCGTGCCGAACGGCGCGCCATTGAGGAAGATCCCACTTTTGGCGTAGATGTTTTCCCACTCAAAGCTCGCGCTACCAAGGTTGCGCGTTCCATCGCCGTCGGGAATGAAATCACTCGAAAAAGCAGTCCAATTCATCAACGGCTGCAAGAACGCTCTGACATCGTTGTAGATGTAACCCTGTCCGTTCTGCTGATTGTCGAAGTCGTAGAGCGCCGTTTCGCCTACCACGTTGTACAGCTCGCAAATGGGCACCTTATTGCCCGGATAGGCCGGCGCGCTCGGGGAGGCATTCTCGCTTCCGGTGGTCCAGGCGAGCGTCCCTGAGCTGTCGATCGTGAGCACGTCGATGCGCGGATTGCTGGCGGGCGCCGTTACGAGCGGTGTCGAGCCGCCGCTGAAAATCACCCGCGTGCCACTCACGTAGACTACACCTGGTTCGACGTAGAGCTTGAGGGTTTGCGCCGTCCAGCTCGCCCCGGTCACGGTCGTAGACGCGCTGAATGAGCTAAGCGGCGCGTACAGAGAATTATTGTTGCTGCTCGGCGTGATCGTGGTGCCGACAAGCGACCATGCGAGATAGCTGACGAGCTGCTGGTTCGTCGCGGAGAGCGCGACAGCATTCCCTGTGGTCGTCTGCGGCTGATTGAGGAACGCCAACAGCGCTGCGGCCGTGAGCGCCGCGGTTCCCTGAATGAGAATATTGCCGGCGGTCGTGCCGACGGAGCCAGTCACGAAGGTGATGACGATCGCGTTACCGTTGATCGTCAGGGTGAGCGTCTGCCCGTTGGTGGGATTGGTCGGTAGGGCCAGCGCGCCGAGCTGCTGATGAGCATGCAGAAAACTGCCGCCGCGCGCGTCATTGCGCAGATTGGTGAATTGCTGAGCGTAGCCGGTCTCACCATTTACAACGCGAAACGAGCGCATATACCTATGAATTCATGATGCTCACGTCGATTTCGACGGTCACATCTTCGCCGCTGACCTTTGCGAATGTCGGCGAGATAAGGGCGTGATTGAAAAGCTGGCCGGTGCCGATCGAGGCGTTGCCGTCCACAAAGCTGCCGACTTCGCCGTACGTGGCGTTGGTCAAATTCGCATCGGCAACGTAGGCCTGCACGATCGCGTCGGTAGCGCCGTAGTCTTCCTGGTACGAAACGGGGAGCCGGATCGAGGGCGTGCTGAGCCCGGTGTCGTTGACGGTTGGCGCGGTCGTCCCGGTGCCAAGCTCAATCCACAGCAGATTGAGGCTGTAGGTGTTGTTGCCGGTGAGCCGCTGAATGATGAGGTCGAGCCCGTAATTCGGGCTGTCCATCACGAGGTTGTTCACCAACGCCGGCGTGCCGCGGAAGTGCGCGCGCTTGATGCTGTCGATGAGGATCTTCAGTTCTTGAATGCGATCGAGGTGGTGGCTCCTGAACGCCTTGTGACTGCGGGAAAGGCCGCGCGCCGCATCGCGATGCTCGCGGATCATATCTAGGTACGGCATGACGCGTTCAACCATACCTGCCTTGTAGGTTTCGATCTTTACGCGCCCGCGGATTTGCAGGGACCGTTCTTTGAATTTGATGTTGCTCATGACCACGTAAAAAATCCCCATCTTACAACCGGCGGCGGCGTACTTACCGGAGCGTCGTCGGCGTAGGGCAAACCGCCACCGAGCGCGAAGCTGCCGTAACCGAATGAGCCGTACATCTCGCCGCCTTCGGCGCTTTGCAGCGCGGCGGCCACAGGTGCCCACGCGTACGGCCCTTTCGCTGCGCTAATTGTAACAACGTCGGCGATTTCGAGGCTTTCGCTGATGGGGATAACCTCCTGCAAGATGGTGTTGTCCGGTGTGGCATTGTCGGCAAGGCTCCGCTGCAACAGCGTCATCATAATGTCGTTGAACGTCACGTTGTCGCTGCCGAGTGCTTCAACCTGGAACATCAAACCCTTTGATGTGTCGGTCGGCGAGTAGCAGGTCATCTCGACGCGCCGGATAAGGAGCTGGTAATTCGTAATTCCAAGAAGTGCAGAGTTGAGGAAAATCGTCTGGCCGATCGAAAGGCCCGAAACGAGCGTTGAAAATTTCACGTCGTATACGGGGTGGTCGAATTGGATAAGTTCAGCGTCGGCGCGCGCCTGCGCTTCCTGCACGCTCTTGATCTGCTTATCGACGATCGTGTCCTGGTATTCGCCGTAGGATGTAATCGAGGCCGGGCTCGTGAGGTGCGCGACGATCGGTAGTGATGCGTTGCCGAACACCTTGAGCGTGTGGCCGGCGCCGGGATCGCTTGTGAATTTGATGAAAGGCGATCCGCCCTGCGCACCGCCGCCAGAGCCCGGGTTGTAGAGGACATTGACAGTGCCGGGGTCGGTTTGGCCGTCCAAGCCGATGCTCTGGGTCGCGCCGTCGAGTGTCACCTTGAGCGTCGTGCCGAGCGTCGTGGTGTCGTACGGATAGGTAAGGTAGTACGTAAGCTGGCCGGCCACCGTCGTGTACACATCGGGCGTATTCCCGGACGTGTTCGCACGAAACATCGTGCCGCCAATGACATAAATGCTGTTTTTGAGGTTGGCGATCGACATATCCACGTCGAGCGTCGGCCATAGGATGTTGCCGCTGGTGTCGTCGATATTGAAGGGTGCCGGATTGATTTCGCTGGAGCCAGTGTTCGTGGTTGCGAAAAAGAAATGCACGTCCTTGTTCACGTCCACATACCAATCCCACCCGATCGTCTTTGCGAGAGATTCAAGGCATTTCGTGAGCGCTTCGTAATTGAATTTAATCGAGGCGATCAGGAAGTTGCCGCGCTTGACGTTGTTCGTGGTAAAGCCTGCTGGTGCGAAATTGGTGATGAGGTCGTCAACGATATCGGCAGGGTCCATGTTCTGATAGGTCTTGTGGACGACTTTTGAATCCAACAGATATCCATAATCAGAGCAGGTGACGTGAATGCGCTGCAAAATGCCGCCAGCAATCACGATCTCTTTTTCTGTGCAAACGCCAGCCCAAATAAGCGTGGCGTTGTAGTAGATTTTGATGCTGTCGCCGAAATTCGGGATCTGCGGGTTGTTGATATTTAAAATGTCGAACTTAGCGGAACCACGCTCCTTAGTGACCACGGAAACGATGTCGAGCGTGCGCCAATCGATCGAACTGGATATGTCAGTCGATCCGATTTTTACCTGTATCGGACTTGCCATAGTGGGCTAGGAGAAATTCTTGAGCCGCATCTGGCGCATGATCTGTTTGCCGATGGCGTCCGCAATCATCGTCGCGCCGTTGCTGTCGAGATAATTGCCACCTTGAATGTAAATGTTGATGCCGGCGCTTCCTCCACCTTCTCCCCCACCAAATGAACCGCCGCCAGCGAATGCCGACAGTGGAATGATGGCCTCCGGGCCAGCCTCGCCTACAAGCGCCATGGTGGGGCCGTTTACGATGCCGCCGGTGGCAAAATGCGGCACCATCGACAGCAACGATGACGCACCGCTGCCAAGCATGCTGCCGACACCCGATACTGCGCCGGTGATGCTCTGTATGGGGTGCATCACGGCATCAAACATGCTCTGAATCTTTGAAACGAAACTGCTGATGATGCCTTCGAGCTGGTTCACGATATTGCTGACGAACGTGACTAAACCGTTCCAAAACGCCGCCGCGTCGGACTGAATCGTTTTCCAGTTATTCGCCAGTGCCACCACGATGCTGCCGATCCCCGGAATGAGGATCTGCACGATGGCCTGCCAGTGCTCGGCAATCTGCGTATGAAAAGCCACAAACGCGGCAATCATCGCGGCGATTGCTGCGGCAACGGCGACACCCGCGAGCGCGACGACGCCCCCCATTGTTCCGAAGGCGATAAGCAGCGGCCCGATGACGAGCATGATGCTACCGAGCACAAGCAAGAGGCCGCCGAACACCGCGGCGCCGATGAGCACGGCTGCGGTGAGCTTCGGATGCGCCTCTACGAAAGCGTCGATCCATGAGACGAGCCCGCCGATTTTTTCGATGATGCTGTCGATGATCGGCAGGATGGTCGTGCCGGCATCTTCCAGGGTCTTGTTCCACTCGGCCTGCGCAATAGCAGCTTTGCCGGCCGGCCCGTCCGCATAGGCTTGCGCCTGGCCGCCGAGCATCTGAGTGAGCTGCGCGAGCGCCTGCGCCGGCGTTGCCGTCTCGCTCATGTTGATGCCGAATTGTTTCGCAGCCCGGCCGCCACCTTCGAGGATTTGCACGATCTGCGTGGTGGCGGTGCCAAGGTCTTCGTTCTTGTTGCGCGCCAAATCCATCGCAAGCGCATTGAGCTGCATGGCTTGGGTCACGTCGTGCGTCGCGCCCACGAGCGCGTCGAAACTGTTGATGCTGTCTGTGACATCAAAGCCGAGCTTCACGTTGGCGTCGGCCGCGCTGGTGAATTGCGCCGAAAGCGCCGCGGTGCTCTCGGTCGCCAGATCGAGGAGATTTTGGTGCTGCTGGAGCGCCTCGTTTACTTTATCGAGCGAGGCTTGGTAGGTCTGTAACTTTGCCGCCGCGTCGGCTGCCTGCGCCGATCCCACGCCGTATCTATCGACGGCTTTTTGGTACGCCTCCTGCTCAAGTGTAATCCTCGCGGTGAGGCTGGCGTGCTGCGCATCGAGCTTCTGCGTCGCGGCGGCATCGGCATCTTTGCTGGCGATGTCCTGCTGCGCGGTCGCGATAAGCGCCTGGAGCTTCGTATTGAGCTGCTCATGGGCTGTGGCACTGTCGGTTGCAGCTTTTACGGTTTCACCGATCCCCGCCGTGACGGCAGCGCCGATGCCGGTAAAGGCCACACCGGCTTCGGTCAATGCCTCGCCGAGCTGCTTCACCTGCTCTTGTGCGGAGATCGCTTTCTTTCCGGTTTCGTCGAGGCCGCTGGCAACATTGGCAAAACCCGCTGCGGATTCGTCTATCGCCCTGATGATAATTTCGAGCTGAGCGCTTGCTCCCATGCCGTTATTGTAACATTCGATTTTATGTGCTCTTTGAGCGGCGCTGTATTTCTCTCGTCTCCTCGCGGAGTAGCGAAAGCAGCATGGTCAAAAACCAGGTCGGCTGGTTTTCATACTCTTGCCACGTCCATTTCATCTCGCGGCAGAGCAGCGCTGCGATAGCTTTAGTAGGCAGCCTGACATGGCCCAAGGCGAAATACTCGTGCCAGATGAGGTCTATTTCGCCTTCTGAAAATCCCCGTCTGCGATTTCCCTGATCCTCGTGAGCAAGCAGGTGTAATCTGGCAAAGGAAGGTCAAGCAGCAGCTCACCAATTCCTTCGTTCTGACCGTCAATGTAAACTGTGCCAGCTATCGCCAGCTCGTGAGTTTTCTGCTGTGCCGAGAGCTGCTCGTTGCCGAAAATGGGAAGTGTCTCGCGCGCGGTGAGATAGGTCTTGATGGTGATTATCTTGCCGCTCGGGGTCGTGAGTTTCTCAGTAGCTCGTTCACTCATATTTGCTTGCGGCTAGAGAGTAAGTTTCGCACCACGATGCCGAGGCATACAAATGATGCTAGAAGCACAACTACGAAGGTGGCTAAAATCGTAATGGCAATCGTTTCACCCGCGGTATCGAAAACGCTATTCACTGTGGCGGCGTTTTGCTGCATCTGCGCAATGCCCGCGTCGCCAATTGGTTGATTATTCATATATTGGCAGTAAAGCGTCGCTGCTTCTGTTTGTCAAGGAAACGGAGAGCAACGCTAGTAGGTCGTAACGTCGTTGGTCAAAATCACCTCCCCAAGCAACGTGTCGCTTACTGAGTACGAGGCTTTGAACTTTACACTCTGATAGGTCAAATCTTTCGTTTTGAACGGGCGCCCAAGCTCTTGGAACGTGCATTTTGCAAGCGTGATATTGAGGGTTGGGTGGTGCGAGCTGTCGATCGTCACATCCGTATTTGTCGCGATAAGGCTCATGAACATCGGTGTCGGCCCCATAAAGGCGGTCTTGGCGTCGGTCTCGTTCTGCCAGATACATTCGAACATGCCGTCGATGCTGAACTCCTTATTGAGGAAGTCCGCGGGAGACACGCTGCCGAGCACGTCCTGGCTCTCGACGTTCGAGCTAATCGTCACTTTCGCGCTTTTGAGCGCGACAACTGCGGGACCGAACGTTTGCGTTCCGATTGCGCCTGTAGTCGCCGCAGATAGATCATAGGCGGTGGATGATACGATTTTGACGATCGTTGCACCTGCGGGAACATTCGTACCGCTTACGGTCATGCCAACCCGCAAGAGATTGGTGTTAATGGAAAGTGAGGTGACGTGGATGGTCGAGGATGCGGTGCCAGTCGCGGTGAGCGTACCCTGCAAGCCCGCGAGCGAAGGTGCGAAGCCCACAGAGAGATACTGCGGCACGAAGCGATTTTCGCTTGTGGTCGATGGTGAGAACGAAGTTTCGGTAGAGCCGCTTAGCGCTAGGATGGAGGCGTTGTAGGTGAGGAATTTTTTCAGCTCCATGCTGATTTCGAGCTTCTCGACAACACCGTTGGCATAGCTGTAGTCTTGGGCCGCAAGCGGGTCGTGGAGCAGGAAGGTAAGCGACTGATGTTGTGCGCTTTCACCAACAGAAAAGGTGTGAACGTAGGGACCGGAGCCCGATACCCCATAACCGCCGAAGATGGAATAAAGGATCAAGCCGATAGTCTGGTCTGCCACGATACCCGAGAGTGAGCCGGCGGCCCATCTCTTCACCTGCGTCAGCCCGACGTTATCCTCGATGATCCCATAGCTTTGATCGTCGGTTGCGAATTCTTTCTTCTCATCGAGCGTGAGGCTCTGCCACGGGTTCCAGTAGGTCGCGGTTGTGTTTTTGGTGCCGCGTGTGCTTTCCTTGGCTACCCCAATTTGGATAAGTCTGCCAATCCCTTTGCCTGCCATATATGACTATTGTACCGCCTTTTCCTCAGGCTCCGCTGGCGCGGGTGTGGATACAGTTCCACCAACGTCGGGGTAGATACGGCGTTTGATTTTCTCGTAAATCGCCGTTGCCTCTTCGATTGTTTCGGCTTCGATGTATTCGGCGAAATGCTGCACTGTCGCTGCGAAATGGAAGCCCTTTTTAACCGGAGGAGCGGCCATCATCTTATTTTGCTGTGGTGCGTCGAGGCTCATGTTCCAGTTTGATAGAGAGTTCGTGCTCGTATTGTAGCAACAAAACACAAGAGCGTTTTGTCGCCTGTGGATACCGGGCTGCCCTCAATCTCGATAGGCAGCACGGCAGCGACGGCAGTCCCGGCGAGTGTGAAGTTGGTATCAAATTCGTTGAGCACCGCGTCGATCAAATCCTCCACGTCGGTGTCGGGATTGGCGAGTGTGCTCGGGTCGAGCACGAAGAGCACGTCGAAGCGGTAGGTGCGCAGATTGGTGGCCTGGTCCTCGAAGTCGGCCGCGATGCGCGGCATCCCGACAATCGCAAAGGGGTAGCCGCCGGTCGGCTGCATCGCGAGCGGGTTCGGGTTGGCATCGATCGCGTAGAACGAATTGATGGCGCCGGCAGTGACGAGCGCCTGAAGACAGACGAGTACCTGCTGTTTGATGGGCTTGGCTAAATCGGTAGTGGCCATACTCATTGAGCAGCAATCGCCGTAACGATCTGCTGCAATGCCGTGCCGAACATCGTATCGATCTCGGGCTGCGCGGCGGCGACGATGCGACCCATAAAATCATTTGGCTTCGAGCCAGGGTGATTGACGCGCGCGACCGGATGCGCCGCGCCGGGCCAATACAGCGCCTTTTTATCGCGCGGCAGGATCGTGTGCGGCTTGGTGCCAAATTCGACGAATGGCGCGTAGCTGGCTGTCGGAAACCACCGCAGCATGCCGGGCGTCAATTCCGCCCGAAAGCTCTGCGTCAAAAACCCTGTGCGCCACGGCACGATGCCTTTGACGGTGTATTTCGCGAGGATGGCCTGCGATGCCGAGAGCGCCCGCTGCAAGATCGGCGCGACGATTGCGGGAGCCTGCGCGAGCCGCGCGGTGAGTTGGTCGAGCCCCTGAATTTGTACGTCGAATTCGACCATACTCAGAAATTGAGCTGCCGGTACTGCCCGATTACATCCAGGTCTTCAGCGTCGATCTCGTTGCGCCAGCTTTCTGTAGCGCCCTCCAGCCCGCGGCTGCTCTTGCCGGCGAGTTGCCGGCGCGTGAAGCGGCGGACCACAAGGTTTTCGCAAAGGTTCGTCAAATCGGGCGGCAGCAAATGCGTGGTGCGGTTGCCGGCGTTTGGCCAGTCCACCGGATAGCCAGCCACATACGTCGCGCGGATCATGTTGTTGTAGAGGCGCGGCAGCACGCCGTAGACGCGCACCTCGCCCGATGGGTACCACGTCAAGCCTGAGATCGGGTCCGTGCGCGGATCGACCAGCTCGTATTGATCGGCAATGAAGTCTACCCAGTTCGGATTGCTCGGCGTGCCCGCGCGCCACTGGAAGTTGCTGATCGAAAACACCGGCGTATTGCGCAGCAACAGGAACGTCTGGCGCGGCGTGTCGATGGAATAGGTGTCGTTGACGTAGGTCTGCTGCACGAAGCCATTCGGCCGACCGCATTCGTTGCCGATGTAGTCGGACAGCGAATTGATGTAGCGGGTGAGCACGGTGTCATAACTTGAGGGCTGATCGACGACGATGAGCGTTTGGCCGGTGTTGGTCGCCGTTGCCGCTTGCGAAAGCGTGATCTGCGAAGTGCTGACAATCGCCGCAATCGTCGTGCCTGCCGGGATGCCGGTGCCGCTGATGACCTGGCCCACGCGAATGTTCTTGCCGGTCGGCACAGTGATGCTGGTGACGTTGGTGGAATTGAGCGTGAGTGACGCTCCGGTGAGGCTGATCATGAGGTTCGGGTCGAACAGTAAATCTTTCACGCGCTGCAACGTGCTCAAG
>Ga0206989_1060_pt1 | contig 21400 bp, 22 predicted proteins | sample Alteio_BWMinCont_10_FD_153276 | JGI IMG/M metagenome (GOLD analysis project Ga0206989, IMG submission 153276) | Enriched cells from forest soil in Barre Woods Harvard Forest LTER site, Petersham, Massachusetts, United States -... | ecosystem: Environmental > Terrestrial > Soil > Temperate forest >...
AAATACTGGAAACGTCCATAAGGCTACTTGGCACAGACGGAGATTCCACGGGCCGCTACTGAAGACGTTTTCGCAGACGTTGTGAAGTGGCGCCGCACATCTCATCGTCAGACTTTTCTGCTATTCTGTGCGCTGGGAACCGCGCTTCGTAGGAAGTTCATGTGAATGGTGATAATCGTTGCAGTGCTCATCTTGATTGCTTTTGTTCTTACACATTTTCAGAAGACGCGCACGGATGTTTTGGCTTACAGGATTATCGTGGTTGTCATGGCACTGCTGGCCGTACTCGCCGTTTTTCGCTGGCTTTCAAAGTGAGGGCACATGAAACAGTTCGCTTCTGAAATCTGTGCCGCCGTGAAATCCGGCAAGCTCAAGCAACCGTTTGATGCCGCTACGTTAAAGCAAGCGTGTCCGGGTCGGGCAGCGCGGACGTACTCCGTGTTTACCGCCCAGCACGCTGTGGGCAATGGAAAGACTACGGAGCTTTTCGTTCGGGTAGGACGCGGGCTGTATAAAATAAAGTGAACCCAACCTTGCCGAAGGCTCAGACCACCGCCTTCCGTTGCGCTTCACCTAAGTCACGTCCAAACCGACGTACAACAAAAAAAGAGCAGCCCGGCCAGCCGAGCCACATGGCATGAAACATTGTTACATCCCTTTCTTTATGTTATTGATTTCAAACGCGCTCTTAGTTTTGGCGAGGCACAGCGGCAGCGAGCGCAGCCATGGGAGGCCCGGGCGGACCAGGTGGATCAGGCGGAGCTGCTGGTCACACGTTCAATTTCTACCACACTGGATCCGGCGATTCTGCGGACATGAAAAAAGCCGGGAAAGACTTTATGAAGCTGGCGACGCGTGAACTCCGGCGAAGAAACTTATGAAGACACGCGTCTTGCTCTTCGCATTTGCGGCGCTGTCATTAGCCACAGCCTTTTTTGCGCCACCGATTATCGGTGTCCTGATGGGCTTTCTCGGTGGCCTTCTTTTTGGCGCTGCGGTTTTTGCGCCGAAGGAGTAAACGCGGCGGAGAGCCGGTAATTGTTAGCGCTCACCTGCTTGGTCTTCTTGGTCGAATTTTGATATGAGGTTGTTACGGGCGATGAAGTGAAAATATCTTGTCCGCTGCTCCATAGTGTAGAGGTTAACCAAGGTAACGGCTTCGTCAAGTCTCATTCCCAATTTCTGCTCCTTCGTTACCCTCTGGGGTCCTAGAGGTACGTCTTCAAGCTCCTTAATGTCGGCGAGCGTGCAGTTTGTGATCAATTCTTGCCTGTCTGCAATGTCCTTCGAGGTGAGAGTATTCATCACTTTGCGTATTTCTGGACCGTACGGCTTGGAGATATCCGTTTGAGCAACCCAGAGATTTATTTGAGCGTTGCACACTTCCAGAGTCGGAGCAGACTTAACTTCTTGCGAGTTAGTGCCGACAGCGGCCGTTGCCACAAAAAGCAAACCGCCTGCGAGCGCGAAGATATTTTTCATTGCTGAGGTTCCTTCCGTCTGTCGAAACGAATCACGGTTTGGACATGCCCAGATGCGTACCTTTCTGTTCAAGGGGCTTGGCATTTGGGTTGATTCCGAGAGCACCACGAGTGCACGGCGCCGAAATCGAACATTTTCACGTCTTCACCTGTGAGATCGCGAAATGTCACGAAGCTCGCGGCGACAACGTTAAGGTCTGAGTCGTGGTCAATCAACTCCACAACTCTGTGAAGAGTGGATGGTATGGTTGTTTCGGGGCGGCCTATGTTCATCATAAACATTTGCAGAGGCACAATCCCTTTCTGATTGAACCTCTTCATATTCTCTTGAGCACGGGTTTCGAAGTCCGCTGCCAATGTCTCTAATGAGACCTTTCCAAATCTCGCCGTATCAGGGTCCTTAGCGCTGGCGACCAGCTTGTTCAATTCTTCTAACGCGGGTCGGAATGCCATTCGCGCCCGCGTTTGATTTTCAGATATCTGCCCCACTAGCGTGATGCGCTGCTCAACGGGCTGTAGTTTTGCTCTTACCTGCTGCTCTACCAGCTTGTCTGTTATCGTTCCAACTTTTTCCTGAGCAGCTTTAAGGATCATGGCATTTAGGTTTTTCTCTTCAAAAGCCTGCGAGACGCGCGTCTGCGCCTCCTTTGTTGCTGTGCGTGTGGCCTCTTCCTTGGCATCCTCACGAACGGCTTTCAGATTTGAATAAAACAGAATGCCCACAGCGGTAACCATTAGACCGAGAAATAAAACCGTTAACGTGACGAGATACTTAAAGAACGAAAGTAGACGGTCATACTCGGCCCCAACATCCGGGACTTGGCTAGGCTGAGGACTCGGGATTTGAGGGGACGGGCTCGGGTTGGCGGTGGACACAGGATGCACCTTCAGAAATCGGCTTGTCACAGGAAATGGGCGACTACCAGAAACTTACCCCTTACGTTCTGCGGGAGTCAACGCGAGTTCTCCAAAAGAGCTTCCCGGTCGAACCCCTTCAATGTTGGTACGTGCGTGAACCCTGAAGCTAGTGCGCAATAGAAGCGGTGCGCTCCGTGGGTGAGTTTGTATCGATGAACGGACCCGGTTTTGTTCTCAACCACGCGGACCGGTGGAATCGCTTCGTCTAACCGGAACCCTCGCAAAATTCTGACTACGCGTTCTCGGGCAGGAATTCCGTCTTCGCTATCTCTGAAGATACCGACAGGCCGAGGCGCTGGCGCTACGTCGGCGATGGCGACTTCCAGAACTGGCTCGCCAGTTCAGAGAACCGCGGATCGGTCCGGTAAGCGCGAGATATAGGAGAAAACCCCGCCATCCCTGCTTCCTTCCACCAATCGTCGTCCAGGTCAACCTGTAAGCCGTGATGCGGGAATCTCATCGTCTTGAACCTGCGGTAAACCTGAAGTTAACCTGAGCCGACCTTAGAGCGTGCGAAAATTCCGCCTCTTCGTAAAACGCGCATAAACATTGATTATTTTGGTGGACGAGAGGGGATTCGAACCCCCGGCCTCCTCGTTGCGAACGAGGCGCTCTCCCAGCTGAGCTACTCGCCCACGAGTAGCAACAAAATCTTAGCAGACGATCCAAACCTTGCCAACCGAAGTAGGCCGTATGATTTGCAACGAGATAAAACGGACCATGGTGGTGCAAGCGCCAGACCTGAATCGTTGCGCTCCATCCAACTAATCCAGAATCAAATCAGTTGTGGCCTTGCAGTTGTCTTATGGCTGATCGAGGCTGCCGCCAGCGCGTTGCGCTACGATCTTGCGCACGTTCTGGTAGAGTGCCCGGGCTTGCGGGATGGCTTCCACAGCCTTCTGCACCTGGGGATCCGCTTCGAGCTGAACCTTAAGCCCTTCTTGCACGCCGAAGTTCGAGACCAACACTTCCTGCCTGATCTTCCGTTTGACCCAATCCAGGTTCTCGGACATATCGGGCTCGGTATAGCGAACGTTATGCTTGGCCAGGTATTCGCGGAAGGTCTTCATCACGCTGTCGTCCACGTCAAATTCCTTCGTGATCGTGGGTTTGCTGCCCATGAAGAAGCGCGTGAAGCCGCCTATACCGCCTTCCAGGGGATAAAAAATGTCCGCCCGGAACAGATTCTCCTGGAAGCGATTGAGCTTCGGCGCGGGCACGACGATATCTGGGGTAATGCCGCCGCCCCCGGTCACTTGTCGGCCGCTGTCCGTGAGCTTAACCTCTGTCGGATGCTCGGGAACCTTGCGCTCGTAGTGATATTCATAGAGCGAAATGGATTTGTAATCGCGCTGAATCAGCCGCCCGCTGGGTGTGTAGTAACGCGCGGTGGTCAGCGCAAGGCCGGTATTTTCGCTGAGCGGCTGAACCGTCTGCACCAAGCCCTTGCCGAATGTCGTTTCACCAACAATCAGTCCGCGATCATGATCCTGCACCGCCCCGGACACGATCTCCGTGGCCGACGCGGAATTTCCGTTCACCAGAATTACCAGCGGCACTGTCACGCCCTGGTTGCCGCGCAAGGCGAAGTAGCGCCGCTCCGGCGACGTACGCCCGTGGTGCGAAACGATCAGTTGGTTCTTGTCCAGGAACATGTCTCCGACAGCCACAGCCTCATTCAACAGACCGCCGGGATTCCCCCGCATATCCAGAATCAATCCATCCAGGCTCGAAGCATTCAGCTGCTTCAACGCTTCCCCGATTTCACGGTCGGTCGTTTCGTTGAAGCCCGAAAGGCGGATGTAGCCGACGCCGGGCTTGAGCATGAACGCGATGTCCACGGAGTGGCGCGGAATCTCATCACGTGTCACCGTAAAAACAAGCTGCTGGTCATAACCTTCGCGGCTGATGGTGATCTTTACGACCGTCCCCTTGGGACCTTTCAACAAGTCCGCAACATCGCTCGTCGTAAGTCCATCTGTTGACTTGTCATCCACTTTCATGATCACGTCGCCCGGCCGAATGCCCGCATTGAACGCCGGCGCTCCAACATAGGGCTGCATCACCACAGTCCGGCTATCGCGCGGGGCAACGACCATGCCCACGCCGTAGTATCTTCCGCGCTGGTCCTCGCGCAGCAGCGCAAATTGCCGCGCGTCAAAGAAATTGGAGTGGGGATCCAGCATGCGCAGCATTCCGGGAATGGCGCCTTGATATACGGCCTTGTCTACGTCGACCGGATCGGCGTAGTTCGCCTGCACTACGTCCAGCACATTGGTGAACTGCCGTATTGCGGTGTGCTCGTCCTCAGCAGACGAAGTCGTGGCTCGCACGTTGGGGCCGTAAATTCCCCCCAGCACAGCAGATATGAGGATGACTGCGACGACTAGTACCAACCCGCGGCGTTCAGATTTCATTCTGGACCTCGTGTGACCACGTAAGCTGAATTATAGCACACCCCAAAGTGTGGTTTGACACCGTGGGACGCCCTTTCTATGATGCCAACAGGCCATCTTGCGGCCACGAAATCCTATGCTCAGCATGACCCACATGGTCGTTCTGTTTATCGTCGTCCTGATCGTTTTCGGGCCGCATAAACTCCCCGAACTGGCTCGCGGGCTCGGCAAGCTAATGGCTGAGTTCCGCAAGGCTTCCACCGACTTCAAGAGCGCATTTGAACAAGAAATGCGCGACATTGAACGCCAGGCCCTGCAAGCCGAGCGTAAGAAAGCTGCCGAAGCAGTGGCTGCCTCGGCTGTCGCAGCCGAACAGCCCGCCACGTTAGCCACCCAGGCTGGCGCCGAAACCGCCTCAGCCAGCTTAGACGCAGACTCTCGTGCGACGGAAGCTTTGGTCGTCACTCAAGTTGCCGAATCTGTGCCGCGCTCCGATGGGGACGCAGCTCAGGAAAGGGAAAAAACACCCGCCGTCGCTGTCGCTCAGCCTTCTGACGACACTTCTCCCGACACAGCCCACGACCCTTCTCATGACCAACAGCAGCCAGTCTGATTCCGCCATCGTATCGACCACCGAGGAGCCCGGTGCTCAGATGACTTTCTTCGAGCACCTGGTCGAGCTCCGTAAGCGCCTGATCAACTCGCTGGCCTCCATCGTCATCGGCTCTGCCGTCGGTTGGTTCGTCGCTCCGCACTTCATTACCGCAATGGCAAGGCCCATTACAATTGCTTTGACCCAGGCGGGATATGACGGCAAATTGATCGTCACCAACCCGGCGGGATACCTGAACCTGCTCATCACGACCAGCATTTATATTGGGATCGTGATGGCCTCTCCTTGGATCCTCTATCAAATCTGGCTCTTCGTCGCGCCAGCGTTGTATAAACGCGAGCGCAGTGCGATCGCCGGCTTTTTGTTCTCAACCGTTTTCCTCTTTCTCGCGGGCATCGCCTTTGGGTACTTCGTCTCGTTGCCCTATGTCTTGCACTTTCTGGTCAAAATTACAAACGAAGGTCCGGTCAAGCCACTTTTCGAAATCGGCCAATACTTCGACTTGATCCTCTTGATTCTTCTTGGACTCGGCCTGGTATTTGAATTGCCCGTCCTTATATTTTTCTTGTCTCTCTTCGGCATCGTCACTCCAAAGTTCCTTATCAAGAATTTTCGATACGCTCTTCTCGTGATCACCATCCTTGCTGCTGTCCTGACTCCAACGCCGGATGCCCTCACCATGATTCTCTTCATGTCCGTCTTGGTGGCCTTGTATTTCATTGGCGTCGCGGTTTCATGGGTGGTCGTTCGCAAGCGAAATCAGCGTCAGGCCGCTGCTGGGGAGGGTCAATAGATGAAGTTTAAGCTCCCCGATATGCTTTGCACGGCAGTATGCGTGTTCGCGTCGTTTATTGGTCTGGCGGGCTGCAAGGCCAAAGCGGACAGTCCGCAACCCGACGCGAAAGATGCGCCCTTCATGAGCGGCGTTACGACGGCCCCGCCTGCGGCCACGCAAGATCCAGCCGAAGCTCCGCCGCCCGAAAAAACCGGTGGCTTTGACGGCCAGCGCGCTTTCGCCCACGTCGCCAAACAAGTGTCGTTTGGTCCGCGACCCGCCGGCTCGCCAGCCATCGCCGAAACGCAGGGATACATCCTCGCCGAACTGAAGAGCTACGGCTGCGCCGCGGACATCGATGCTTTCAGCTCGGATACTCCCGCCGGGCGCCTGCCCATGAAAAACATTCTCGTCAAGATTCCGGGAGATAGGCCGGGCGTGATTCTCCTAGGTACGCATTACGATACAAAGCGTCTTGAAAAGTTCGTGGGCGCCGACGACGCGGGCTCCTCGACCGGCGTAATGCTGGAATTGGCCCGGAGCCTTTGTCCGCAACATAGCCGCTACGCCGTGTGGATTGCTTTCTTCGACGGCGAGGAAGCCGTGCGGCCCGAGTGGCATGATCCCGATAACTGTTACGGAAGCCGCCAAATGGCCGCGCGCTTCGCCAATAGCGGCGACCTCACAAAAATAAAAGCGTTTCTATTGGCGGATATCGTCGGAACGCGCACACCGCACTTCAAGCGCGAAACCTACTCCACCAAAGCGCTTGTCGATCTCGTCTGGGGCGTTGCCAAAAGGCTCGGCTACGGAAGCATTTTCATCGAAGATTCCTCTGCCGTCGAAGACGATCACCAGTCCTTTCTGAAACGCCATGTCCCCTCGGTGGATGTGATTGACCTCGATAACGGCCCCGGCGGCGACGTCTATTACTGGCATACGCCGCAGGACTCACTCGACAAAATCAGCCCCAAAACTCTCGCCATCGTCGGCCACGTTTTTCTGGAAAGCGTGAAACAGCTCCAAGCAAAGTGAAAGCGCAGCAGCCCCGCGCGCAGCCGCACGTCACCGGCAAACAGTGTGCTACATTCAAATCGCTCCAAAGAACAGTGTGGCGAATGGGAAAAAAGCGCATTCTCGTGAACTCGTCGGCCGGCCGCTACGATATCGTTTGCGGAGCTGGCGCTCTTCGTCATGCCGCCCGAGAAATCCGCCGCCTGGGAAAGTTTTCGCGAATTCATTTGATTTCCTCGCCGAAAGTATGGCGGGCAGTTGGGAAGGCCGTCCTCAGCGGTCTCGGTCTCGAAAACGCCCACGCCAAGCATCTGATGAACGATGCCGAATCCGCAAAAAATCTGCGCAACGTTGAGGGACTTTCACGATCACTCGTTCGCGCGGGAATAGACCGTCACTCATTGATCATCGCCGTTGGCGGCGGAGTCGTCGGCGACGTAGCCGGTTTTGTCGCATCCGCTTGCCTGCGGGGCGTCGCTCTCGTGCAAGTCCCTACCACTCTGATTGCCCAGGTGGATAGCGCCGTAGGCGGAAAAACAGGCGTGAATCTTCCGGAAGGGAAAAACCTTGTAGGAACTTTCTATCCCGCCCGCCTGGTTCTGGTGGACTCAGCCATGCTGAAGCCCCTGCCCGAACGTCAATACCGCGGCGGTCTCGCCGAAGTGATCAAGTATGGAATCATTGCCGACGCAAAGCTTTTCGCCTTTCTCGAAAAAAACTTTGACGCTATCCTTGGCCGCGATCCCGCCGCGCTCGCTTACATCATTCCGCGGTCTCTCGAAATCAAAGCGCATGTCGTAAGCCGCGACGAGCGCGAATCCGGCCTTCGCGAAATCCTAAACTTCGGCCACACCTTCGGGCACGCCCTCGAAACCATCACAAATTACCGAACGTACCAGCACGGCGAAGCCGTAGCCTGGGGCATGATCGCCGCCGCTCTTCTCGGCCACGAAATCGGCCTAACGGCGGCCGATGAAGTGTCACGCATTATTTCTCTGGTCCGCCGCATGGGCCCACTTCCAGCGTGGCCCCGCGTTCCGCCGAAAGAACTGATTTCCGCGATGTACTCCGACAAAAAGACGCGCGCCGGAAAACTTCGTTTTGTTCTGGCCCCGCGCATCGGCAAGGCAGAGTCCCGCGACGGCGTGCCCCTTGAAGCCCTCGAGCGAGTGCTCCATTTCGCTCCGCACTTCGTTACTGCCTCTGGAAAACGCCGTGGCTAATGTCGCCCCGTCCATACCTGTAAAAGGCACGCAGCCCGAAGGTGCCCACACCGAACGAGACGCCTCTCGAAAAGTCCGCGAGATGTTCACACAAATCGCCCCCCGTTATGACCTGCTCAACCATCTCCTGTCTCTGGAGCTCGATCGTCTTTGGCGCAAGCGCGCTGCGCGCCGTTTTCGGCCCATACTCCAGCACCGCGATGCTATGGTCCTGGATCTCTGCTGTGGCACTGGCGATCTGGCCCTGGCTCTCGCTCGCGTAGGTCCTGCACGCATCGTGGGCGCCGATTTTTCCCATGCCATGCTCGTGCGGGCACGCGCGAAAAGCGCTAAAAGCCAACGAGTCCCGAGCCATTCGGGCTTGACCGCCCCACCGCCTATGCCGTTTCTTGAAGCCGATGCCCTCCGTCTGCCCTTCGCGGATCGCACTTTCGATCTCGTCACAAACGCTTTCGGCTTCCGCAATCTTGCCAACTACGAAGCCGGTCTATGCGAAATGCGGCGCATCCTCAAGCCCGGCGGCACAGTCGCCATTCTCGAGTTCACAGAACCGCCCGAAGGTTTTCTGGGGAATGTTTACCGCTGGTATTTCAGAAGCGTCCTGCCACGCATCGGCGGCTTCATCTCAGGCGAATCCGCCGCCTACACGTACCTGCCAAAATCGGTCTCGCGTTTCTTCCGCCCACCGGAGCTTGCCACTCTAATGACCTCCGTGGGCTACAACTCGGTAGACTTCAAAGTGTGGACCTTTGGCACAGTCGCCCTTCACACCGCCGTCCGTCCGCCACGCTAATCGCCTCTCCGGGCCCTTGGTGCTCTCGGCCACCCCGGTGTTGAATTCTTTTCCGAGTATTGGGCAGCTGTACTCAGCCAATCATTTACTCCTCCAATCCCGCACTTCGCAATTTCGCCAGCAACGTCTTCGGTGACACTCGCAATTTTTCTGAAGCACGCGTTTTGTTCCACTTGCATTCGCGCAAAGTGCTCTCCAGCAAGATGCGTTCAATGTGGCCGACCGCCCGCCCCGTCACTTCCTCCAAACTACCCTCCCAACTGAACTGCTCCGGCAACATTCCCACCGGCAATTGATCCTTATCAGGCTTGGTAGCAGGAAGCTGCAGACCGTCAGCCGTAATGCTAAGCCCATCGGTTAGAATCACCGCCCGTTCCATGGTGTTTTGCAGTTCGCGAACATTCCCCGGCCAGCGATAATGTAGCAATCGCTCCCGCGCCTCCTCAGAAAGCTCCAGCCCAGGTTTCTTGAACTCCCTGCTAAACTTCTCCAAAAAGTGTCCCGCCAGAAGCAGCACGTCATTCCCGCGTTCGCGCAAAGGGGGAATCGTGAGAGGCACAGCCGAAATCCTGAAATATAAGTCCTCGCGAAACAGCTTCTCCTCTGCCAACTTTTGCAAGTTTCGATTCGTGGCCACCACGATGCGCACATCCACTTCTACGGTTTGCGTGCCTCCGACACGATCGAAGCGCCGCTCTTCCAGTACCCGCAAAAGTTTCGCCTGAATCGCCAGCGGCAACTCGCCAATTTCATCCAGAAACAGCGTCCCGCGATGCGCCAGATCCAGCTTGCCCACCTTTCGCGCGCCGGCCCCGGTAAACGCCCCGCGCTCATGTCCAAAAAGTTCGTTCTCCACCAACCCTTCCGGAATCGCCGCGCAATTCAGCGCCACAAACGGCTGTTCGCGCCGCTGCGAAAGATGATGCACCGCGCGCGCGAACAATTCTTTCCCCGTCCCGCTCTCTCCCAAAAGCAAAACGGTCGAGTCCGTCGCCGAGACTCGCTGAATCTGCTGGCTAATCTCCCGAATAGCCGCGTGTTCGCCCACAATGCGCGGAAATCCGTACCGCGCCGTGTATTCCTCGCGCAGCAGCAGGTTTTCCCGCTGCATCTCCTGTTGTCGCGTGGCTCGCTGTACCAGCAATTTCAGATGGTCCAGATCCACCGGCTTCTGAAGAAAGTCAAAGGCCCCTTCCTTCATTGCTGACACCGCTTCTTCAACCGACCCAAAGGCCGTCAAGAGCAGCACGGGAATGGTTGCGTCGGCCTGCTTCGATTCGCGCAAAACGTCGAGCCCGGACGCCCCCGGCATCTTTAAATCCGTAATCACCATCAAATAACGCCGCGCGCGTACCTTCTGAATCGCGGTCGTTCCATCCGGAGCCTCGTCCACGGCATAGCCGGCGCGCTCCAATGCCTTGCGCAGCATGGCCCGCAGTTCGTTCTTATCTTCAACCAGTAGCAGAGGTTCCATCTCTCTCGTTTCTACCACGAATCAAGGGACAACCCGGCGGGAACGCACAGCGGATGTGTAGAGAAGGGAAGCAAGCAGGCACGCACGTCAGCATGCCGTAAACAGCAATGCACCGATGAGCTCTGGCTTGCACGGCAGGATTTCTTTTAGACCGCGAGAGAATAAACGGTGGCTCTGCTGACGGCAACCAGACCATCCAAACCTACTATCTTGACCACCCAGGATCGCCGCCAGACTTCCGCAGGTCATCTTCCAGGTCCGAAAGCTGCTGCTTCAGGTTCGCAATATCCTGCTTTTTCTGTTCGATCTTGGCGTTTTTCTCGTTGATCTCTTTACGCGTGTTCTGCTCCATGAGCGCTTTTTGCGGGTCGTCGTAATATTGCAGCTGTGCTTTTTCGAATTCACGCTGCAAGATGTCGAGTTCCTTTTCAGCCGCCGCGATCTTCGCTCGCTGATCCGCGAACCGCTTCCGCCAGGTGGTTTCCGCGTCGTCCTTGCCCGTGCCGGTGCCGGCTGCCGCCGCGCCCTGTGCCGCCGGCGCGCCCCCAGCCCCCGCTTCGCTCGCAGGCGCCGCAGGCTTTATGTCATCGTCCGTATATACTTTTTTCGGTTTAGGCGCGGCCTTCTTCTGCTCGCGCGATCGGCGCGCCGCGTCTGCCACCGGATCACCCGACTGCTGCTGTCCTGCCGGTTGCTGCGCCGGCACAGGCAGCGCCGCCAGACTCATACCTGCCAATATCACCGAAGCCGCGAACCAGTTTTTGACGCTCATGGACTTCCGCCTCTCCCGGGGCGAGCTGGATTCCCCAGCATTCTACTTAGATGCTGTGCTTCTTCAATTCTACCGCTTCCGGGACGCTCCGGCACGCAGGTAGCGTAACGATAAAGGCTGCCCCTCCCTCCGTTCGATTTCGTGCCTCCACTCGCCCGCCATGCTGCACGATGATCTTTTGCACCACCGCCAGCCCTAATCCCGTACCCTTGGCCTTTGTCGTGAAGAATGGCCGGAACAGCTTGGGCAGCGTTGCCGGTGCAATGCCCGCGCCGTTGTCGAAAATAGTGACGCGCTGCGTATACGTTTCCTCGTGCCGCACTACTTCGCCGCGCAGCAGCACTCGCCCTCCGTTGGCCGCACCAACGGAAGCTTCCGCCGCGTTCCGCGCAAGATTCAAAAGCGCTTGCCGCAGTAGTCCCTCGTCTCCCGCCACGGTTCCCATGGGCCCTTCAAACCGAATGCGCACCTGCGGCATGGCCTCGGCTACTTCCGATACAACGCGCTCCACAACTCCTTCGAGCGCCACCGGTTCGCTGGTAATCTCCAAAGGCCGCGCATACTTCAAGAACTCCGTCACCACATGCGTAATGCTCCGTGTCTGCTCCAGAATCCTTTTCGCCGAGTCCGCTACTTCGCCACTGCCCGCTTCCGCGCCGATCATCTGCGCATAACCGGAAATCGTGGCCAGCGCATTCTTGAATTCATGCGCGATTCCCGCCGATAGCTCTCCCACCGCCGCCAAACTTTCCTTCAACTGAATCTGCTGCTGCAACGCCGCCAACTCCGTCAAATCCGTGAGCAAACAAATCGCCCCATTAATTTTCTCTGTACCGCGCCGAATGGGCGAGATGGTCACTCCCAAGAGCCGCGACTCGCCTCCTGGCGCCTCGTGCTCGACCTGTTCTCTCCGGAAAATGCTTCCCTTCGTCAAACATTCCCCGACCAGCCGAGTGAGGTCCGACGCTTCTCCCAAAACCTCGCTGTATCGCCGAAATCCCAAGGTTTGAATGCCAAGCACCTGTTCCGCAGCAGGGTTCGCGCTCGAAATAATGCCCATGGCGTTTACCACCACCAGCCCCGCCGGCATGTTGCGCGTCACTTCTTCGCTCAACCGTTCCGTATTCTCCGCCCGCTCTCTTTCAATCTTGTGCAGCCTCTCAAGCTCTTTCTCCTGGTCCCGCAGCTGTCGGATGACTCCCTGCATCGACGCGGTCATAAACGCCGAAGGGTTTTCCGTTCTGGGGGGCGCCATGCTGATGTCTGCTCGGTGAGATTCTTGTGTGCTCTGAAAAAACCGGCGCAGAAGAAAGAATATGATCCCCACGACCGCCAGAATGCCCACCGCGGCGCCAGCGGCGATTTCCCAGACGCGCTGTGTAGTCTCGGCTTGGAATGCTGCAAGCGTCATAGCCTGAATAGGCCCGGCATCGAACATGAACCTCAGCGTAATCTCGGCGCCAGATCAATCGAGGAGGAAGAAAACACAAACACCACAATCAGCGCCGCAATCCCCAAAAAAGTTCCCAGGGGAAGATGATACTGGCTGGCAATCAACCACCGTATCTGGTTCACGGTACCCAATCCTCGCTGGCTGGCCCGTTCCGCAAGTCGTCGCCCCGCTCCGCCCGCGTACATTGTGGCAATCACCGCCACGCCTAAAATGCTTCCGAGCAGCGTCCCCAGCAAAATCGTAATAAACGCATTTCTCACCCCGAGAAACGCCCCCACCATAAGCATCATTTTTACGTCGCCCAGCCCCATACCCTCACGCCCCCGCACCAGCTTATAAAGCACCGCCGCTCCCCACAGCAAAAGGCTGCCAAACGCCGCGCCCAAAAGCGCTTCAACCACTCCCAAAACCCGCTCTGGCGGAAGCTGGTGGAAGAGTCGCAAGCTCAACAGAAAGGCCACACCGTCGTTGGGGGGCACAAACACCGAGAAAAGCACTCCAGCCGCAAATCCCGGCCAAGTAATCACGTCCGGGAGCAACCGCACCCGCAAATCCGTTACCGTCAGAATGATGATCAAACAAATGAAGAACAACCACTTAACGGTGGCCTGTGAAATCCCAAACTCCAGGTAACAACCCACAAACAAGAGCCCCGTTACCAATTCCACCAGCGGGTACATCGGCGAAATCGGCAATCCACAATTCCTGCATTTCCCTCGCAGCCAAATCCATGCAAACACCGGTACGTTGTCGTATGGTTTGATGGGCTTTTCACACCGCGGGCACCGCGACCCGGGCGAAACAATAGACACCTCTTCCGGAATGCGCGTAATACACACATTCAAGAAGCTGCCAATCACGATCCCAAATAGAAAAAAGAAGGCGATGACCACAGTTAGTCAGCCGCTTTTCGGCCGCACTTAACACTCTCCCACACCTACCCAACCGCCTCAACAAACCCCGCCCCGCCCCGTGCCCCATTCCTAACACCCCACAGCAGAATCCGTCCCTTCTGTTGTTTGCAGTGCAACTCCGCCCCGCCGTCGTCCCTTAGCGTCGCGCCTGCTGCCACGGCTGGCTATCAGGTTCCATCCCCCCGAAGGTGAGCTTCCACCGCAATCCCTTACAAACCCCGGTACATTCCTCTCCAGCTCTTGCTCCACCCTGCGCCGGTGAATCGCACTCTTCCCTAATTGCTCCCCGCCAATGCGCGGGCTACCATCTAAAGTTCCGTTCGCAACAGGTTGCTACCCGACTGCGTTGTTCCCTCGCCACCGAGACTCGGCCGCGAACCGGCCAAGGTCTCCTTACCCTTACACCTCTCCCGTTTTCATCCTCCACAGGTGCCGCATAGCACGATAACGGACTGCGTTATCCTTCCCTTTGTTTGCTTCTCTCACGCTGAACAGTAAACTGTTAACTGTTCGGCTCTCAGCTATGAACTGGTTCGAACGTAAAATCCGCCGGTACGAGCACCGCCGTTGGACCACCGACGACAACCGCCGCGTCCAACCTTTCCATTGGGGCCTGGAGCACATCGGCGGAGATCCCGCCGACCCCAACCCTGCTGAGTATGTTCGCCAATACGCCAAATATTCTATCGAACACAGCCCCGAATGGTTCGCCACCACGGCCGCCAATGACTACGCCCTAGACCACGAAAACGTCCTGACCTTCACCAGTTCCATCGACTCCCCTTGGCCAGAAAACAACAAGGTCTATGCCCAGCTTTTCCCGGCCAAGAGGTCCGCAACCGGCCCCCATAAAACATCCCCCGCCGTCCTGGTTCTCCCCAACTGGAACGCCAAATGGCACGGTCAGCGCGGCCTCTGTGAATGGCTCCAACGCATCGGCATCACCGCTCTGAAAATGAGCATGCCTTACCACGACCGCCGCATGGCCAAAGGTCACGAACGCGCCGACCAAGTCTGCGGCCCCAACATTGGCCTGACCCTCCAAGCCAACCGTCAGGCCGTCCACGACGCCCGCCGCTGCCTGCGCTGGCTGGAACAGCGAGGCCACACCCGTCTGGGCATCCTCGGCACTAGCCTAGGCTCCTCCGTCGGCTACATCGTGCTAATGCACGACCACGCCGTCAAAGCCGGCGGCTTCTTCCACTTCTCCACCTACTACGCTGACGTAGTCAGCCAAGGCATGACCACCAACCACGTCTGGGAAGGCCTCCGCAACCACGTCACGGTAGACGAACTCCGCGACTACTGGGCCCCCATCAGCCCTATGCCCTACGTCGAGCGCGGCATGGGCGCCGATCGCAAATCCTTCCTCGTCTACGGCAAATACGACCCCACCATGCTCCCCGAGCTAAGCCGCCAAATGCTAGCCGCCCTCCGCCGCCACGGCGCCAGCCCCCGGAGCCTCGAACTCTACTGCGGCCACTATTCCCTCGAGCTAGCCCCCTTCAGCTACATCGCCGGCTACCGCATGCTCTCCTTCCTCCGCTCTGCGCTGGCGTAATCTTGGCCCTTCCAGGCATCCGATGCTCTCCAGGAGGCCGGTCTTGGGTCTAGCTCTTCTGACAAGTCGCCAATTCTGGATCTCTGCCTGTGGGCGCCACGCCGGGGACGCCTCAGTCTTCAGGTCATTCATGAATTTTGCGCAAAAGTATGTCAGAAGACCCCGTCCGAGCACGAGCAAGCCCGCGCTGAAGCCCGAGTGCTTTTGGCGGCGCGTAGCCATGGACTCGGTTCTTACAGAGCATGCCTGGAAGCTCCAGGACCGTTACCAATTATCGTTCTGGGACGCCCTGATCGTCGCAGCTGCCAAGTCAGCGGCCGCGACCTTCCTGCTCACCGAGGATTTGCAGTCCGGACAAGATTTCGACAGCCTCCTGGTGGTCAATCCCTTCACGACAGATCCAAAATCACTGCTTTGACGCTTTCCTCAACCGAAATTCACGCCGGCCTGAATTCCGGCGACTGTTCTCTTACGCCCTCGCCAAAGCCACAGCCAAACCGCTGTCATTCCAAAGACGAAGACTTCCGTAAGACCGACGTAATCCCCGCGCCGCCCCAAGCATTCTCATTTCACGGTTTGATTGTTTCTTCGCGGCTGGTAGCCTTTTTTTCGCCTGAGCCTCTAGTATCATCAATTCATGGAGACCCTCCTCCTCGAGGCCTTCGGCCCCCTCGTCGTAGCCCTGGTAGTCTTCGTTGCCGTTGCTGGCGCCCGCCGCCTGGTGCATCATTTCCGCAATCGCCTAACTCCCGATCAACTCCAGGCCGCGCGCGATTCTTTCCGCAACCGCCTCGTGCATCCCAACGCCGCGGCAGTCGAGCAGGGAATCGGCGCCTTCCTCCCGCAGCGCCTACTCGACCTCTACGACGACCGCCAGACCATCCTCACCGAGCAACTCGAAATCCGTCGGCCGCCCGCCAACCCAGAAAATCCCGCTGAGCCGCAGAACCCAGCCGAATGGATAGAAGCCTTCCTTCCTCTCGATCTCGAGAGCCAAAAATATGCCCTCAGCTTGACCGATCAAGGCTGGGGCCAAGGTTTCTGCTTCGCTACTGATGGCGAAGGTAATTTCTATTGGACTCCCGTCAACGACACTCGCCTCCGAGACGCGCCTGTCTACTTCGCCCACACCGATCCCGTAGCCAACGAGCAAGTCGCTTCAACTCTAGACGAATTCCTGTCCTGGCCCCGCATCATTCACGCCCCCGAGCCGCAGCAGGAGGAAACGCCCGCATGAAGGCCATCCTTTTCGGTGGCACCGGCATGGTCGGTCAAGGCCTCTTGCGCGAATGTCTCCTTGATCCCACGGTCGAGCGCGTTCTCTCCATTGTTCGCAATCCCACCGGCCAGCAAAGCGCCAAGCTAAGCGAGCTAGTGCACAAGGACTTCTTCGATTTTTCCCCCGTCGAATCCCAGCTTGCCGGCTACGATTCCTGCTTCTACTGCGCCGGCCTTTCTTCCGCCGGCATGACCGAAGAGAGCTATTTTCATGCCACCTATGACGTGACCTTAGCCGCCGCCCAAACCCTTGCCCGCCTAAATCCCCCGATGACATTCCTTTACGTCTCTGGTGCCGGCACCGACAGCACCGGAAAAGGCCGCACCATGTGGGCCCGCGTCAAAGGCAAAACCGAAAACGCTCTTCTACGCCTACCCTTCAAAGCCGCCTACATGTTTCGCCCGGGCGTAATCCAGCCGTTGCACGGCATCCAGTCAAAGACCGCCAGCTACCGCATTCTATACAGCGTAATGAATCCGTTCCTCCCGCTGCTAATGCGGCTCCTTCCCCAATACGTCACCACCACCGAGATTCTCGGCCGGGCCATGATCCACGTAGCGCAGAACGGACACCCAAACCGTATCCTCGAGACCCGCGACATCAATAATCAGGCCGCCCTTGCGACGTAGCACGTCACGGTGTGCCGTCAGCTGTTAAACATCTAGTCCTCTCCGACGTATTCGCTTCGAAGCCGAGCCCGTGCTAATCACCCGAGCATCCTGAATCGAAAGTACCATTGGGCCCCGCGCTCCCACCTTCCAGACTAAGAGCGGGACGTAAGTTTCCTGGGGAGAGCATCATGCGAAAACTGCTTATACCGTTGACAGCAGCGGCTTTGTGCGGGCCTGCGTTCAGCAGCCCAACTCCGGCTCAGGATCCCGCCCGACCCGCTCCCAAGTCCGCCACACAGGTCCCCGCGACCCAACAACAAGCCCCGGCCGGCTCGCCCGAGCAACCCATGTCCCTAGGCGACATAGCCCGAGCAGCTCGCGCCAAAAAACTAACAGAGGCCGCGCCCGTACCCAGGACCTCCAAACTCCTCGACGACGACAACATGCCGCGTGGTGTCTACGCCGCAGACGCGGCCCCGGCCAAACCCTCCGCTCCCGGCTCCGCGACTCCCAATGTGGCAGCTTCGGGCGCCCCCTTTCCCGAGTTTCGCGGCAAAGTTATTCTCCTGGACTTCTGGGCGTCGTGGTGCGGACCCTGCCGTAACGCCTTACCTAACCTCAAGCGTCTTCAAGCCGTCTACGGAGGCGCCGACTTCGTGGTCATAAGCATCAGCGAGGACGATGACGAGTCCGTCTGGCACGCCTTCGTCTCCAGCCACAATATGATTTGGCCGCAACGCCTCGATTCCGACGGCAGCCTCCAGAACCAGTTCGGAGTGGATGCTCTGCCAACGTATGTCCTGATCGGCCGCGATGGCGCGGTCCTGCAAAAGTTCGTCGGCGAAGCTCCGGCCGAATCCATCGTCGAGCGTATCGGCCCCGACTTGAAGGCCAGCCTCGCCAGAAAGCCGTAGACCTTCCCGAGATTTCGAGGCCGCGCACGCTGATGTTTTTTTCCTTTGCGCCAGCCACAAACCATAAGCATTTGGGCCGAGGGGACTGCCTGCTTCTAGCTGGCAGCGGGAATCGGCTTGCCTTCCTTTCCGTTCTCTGCTAACTTTTGCTCGACCTTCACAGGCGAATCGCTCTCTGAGCAACCGTAAGTCCTGTGAAACTTGGGGCTTCGGATAAAGCCTTCAGGACGTAACGTAGAGGTTCTCGACTCATGCGTGTCCTGAGAAGCCGTCGCATTTATGCGACGGAGAAGTCACATCTCCTGTGAAAGCATATCTCTCTATTTAATTTCGAGGGGCTTGCCCCCTCTTTCACTCCCTTCACTCTTTGACGAAAGGAGCGAACTCTAACCTATTGATTTTCAATCTCTTGGCATGCTTATCAGAAAAATTGACGCAGCAACTGCTGTAAGTCTCAGTAGCTTGCGCACTCTTTCGGAAAACACCGGGTGTGGGGAGGCCCGGTCGAAAGATCCAATTTCTTATTTGAGGTGTTTGTTTCTAAGCATTGAAATTCCGACTGGTTATGGATTGCCGGCCGCGCTTTTGGAAGGAACTCCGAACCATCAATGCAACACCTTCGCCAGGGTGCCGTGTACCAAAAGGTCAGAAACTGCTTCAATATCCGCTGCCAGCGGGCGATCCTGTGTGACCATAGCGGACTTCGCTCGAATCGTCTCGTATGCTTTTGTCGCAACCGTCCCAGTCCGCAGCGGCGCAAGCAGGTCGATCCCCTGGCATGCGCAAAGCAGCTCAATCGCAATTGTATGTCGCAGATTCCGAAGCATGCGAGCCAGGCGTCGCGCCCCGCTCATACCCATGGAGACGTAATCTTCCTGGTTGCCCGACGTCGAGATGGAATCCACGGAATGCGGCACAGACAATGCTTTGTTCTCGCTAGTCAAGGCCGCTGCCGTAACTTGCGCGATCATGAAGCCCGAATTCAGCCCAGGCTCCGGCGTCAGAAATGCTGGAAGCATGCTCGTCAAGGGATTCGTCATCTGCTCGATGCGCCGCTCGGAGATCCCGCCAAGCGTGGCCAGCGCCACGGCGACTTGGTCGGCAGCCATGGCCAGCGGCTGCCCATGAAAATTTCCGCCGCTGATAATCTCGCCGCCGCCGTCTGCTTTCACAAAAACCAGCGGATTATCCGTCGCACTGTTCAGTTCTACGGCAGCCATCTCACGCGCTTGTGAAAGCGAATCGCGTACCGCTCCGTGCACTTGCGGCGTGCAGCGCACGCTGTACGCGTCCTGCACGCGCGGATCCCGGTCCGGGGAACGATGCGACTCGCGGATTTGGCTGCCTTCGTTCAGGTGCGCCAGGTTTCGCGCCGTCGTCGCGGCACCGCTGTACGCTCTGGCATGCATGATTCGTGCGTCAAATGCTCCAGGACTTCCGCGCAGCGCATCCAGCGAAAGTGCAGCAGCAACATCGGCGGCATCGATCAGAAGGTCGGCATCGCGCAGCGCGAGACTCAGCAGCGCCAGCATTCCTTGCGTGCCGTTCAAAAGCGAAAGCCCTTCCTTAGCTTCCAGCGCGACCGGTTTGATTCCTGCGCGACGCAGTGCTTCGCCGCCTTCGAGTATTTCGCCCTGCGATCGAGCGCGGCCTTCGCCGATAACTACGTGCGCCAAGTGCGCCAGCGGCGCAAGATCGCCGGAAGCGCCGACCGAACCTTGCGAGGGAATCACCGGATGCACTCTCGCGTTGAGCATTGCGCACAGCGTCTCCACTACCAGCGGCCGCACTCCGCTGAATCCTTTCGCGAGAGCATTTGCCCGCAGCAGCATCATGGCCCGCGTTTCCGCTTCGCCGAGCGGAGCGCCCACGCCGCAACAATGCGAGCGCACAAGATTCACCTGCAGGTTCCGCACCTGCTCCAGCGAAATGCGCACGGAAGCAAGTTTTCCAAACCCCGTGTTGATCCCGTAGGCCGTTGCTCCCGAAGCGACGAGCTGGTCAACCACGGCGCGAGAACTCTTCATCCTTTCGATGGCCACTCGAGAAACGCTGACGGCGTGGCCATCGAGCGCGACGCGATGGAGCTCCTCAAAGGTCAGTTCGTTGCCGGTTAATAGAATGTCTTGGCCAGCGTTCGGGGCCATGCTCATGGCTCGCTCCGATCCGGCTGGGGCGCTGCGACGGATTTGAAAACGCTCTGATATTTTGCCGGCAGCAATTTCGGCCGGCCGTTGCTTCCGCAAATGATATGAGTCGTCTCGCCGGTCGCGAGCAGTTTGCCGTCCGCATCTCGAAACAGTTCGTAGGAAAACTTTACGATACGATTTCGCGATTCTGCGATGCGCGTGCGGATGCGCAAAACTTCATCGTATCTGGCGGGTTGCTGATACCGGCAATGCGCGTCCGCCACAACGATGTGGCAATCGTCTTCTTTTTCCATGCGCGTGTACTCGATGCCCAGCGCGCGGATCAGCTCGACGCGGCCGACCTCGAACCACACCAGATAGTTCGCGTGGTACACCACGCCCATCTGGTCGGTTTCGGCGTAGCGCACCCGTACTGTCGCGTCGTGGTACTCGATCATTCCCATGTCCTGTGAATCGAGGCGCTCGCCGGCGTGGATCATTCCACGTCCGTGCTCCAAACAGGTTTGCGTTTTTCCAGAAACGACGCGAGCCCTTCTTTAAAATCCGCTGTGCAGCGAATGCGCGCATTTTCCAGAATAGCGCGCTCCAGATCGGCGTCCACGCTGGCTGCTGCTGCCGAGGTCAGCAAACGCTTCGCTCGCGTCAGACTTACGGGGCTCGCGGCAATCAGCACGTCCGCCAATTCGTGCGCGCGTTCCAGCAAACGCTCGCGTGGCACGATCTCCGTGATTAGTCCGAGACTCAAAGCCTCTGTCGCTTCCACTAGGCGCCCGGTCAGGAGCAGGTTGCGCGCCTGCTTGTCGCCGATTTGGCGCGTCAGAAAAACGGAAACGATGGCTGGCAGAAATCCGATCTTTACTTCGGTGTAGCCAAACTTCGCTCCGGGCACGGCAATCGTGAAATCGCACAACGTGGCGATCCCGCAGCCGCCCGCCAGCGCAGCGCCATTTACGGCTGCGATCAACGGCTTTGAAAAACCCCAAATGCGGCGGAATACCTTCGCCATGCGCCGCGAATCGTCCATGTTTTCCGCGGAAGACTGGTTGGCGATGTCCGAGA
>Ga0206989_1062_pt1 | contig 21018 bp, 31 predicted proteins | sample Alteio_BWMinCont_10_FD_153276 | JGI IMG/M metagenome (GOLD analysis project Ga0206989, IMG submission 153276) | Enriched cells from forest soil in Barre Woods Harvard Forest LTER site, Petersham, Massachusetts, United States -... | ecosystem: Environmental > Terrestrial > Soil > Temperate forest >...
GCGCCGTTTTATTAGGCAACAGATCGGTGCCGTAAATGAGTATATGACTGATCGCATGGCAACGATCCTTCAGGCGGCGCTTAAGGCGAAAGTAGAATCTGGCAAATGGGTTGGCAGATCCAAATCCGTGTGGGGATTGCGCTATAGTCGCGACCTTCAGCACTTTGAACTAGACGATACAACGGCGGATAACGTGCGGTTCCTATTTGAACAGTTCATAGCGGCTGGCGCGAATCCGTCGGAAACGTCTCGGCGACTTAACCGACTACTTGACGAAGGCCACCCTCGGGCCACAAAGTCTCCTACTGGACGACGTTGGTCTCCAGGCCTAGTAACATTTATCGTAAGCAAACCGCTGTACAGGCGGTGGACTCGGTTTGGCGAATATGAACGGCACTGTCCAGAGCTTATCCCCGAGGTGGTATCTCCAGCGATTATTGCAGAGGCAGATCGTTTAGCCGCAGTGCGGGCATCCATTCATGTTGGTCAAAAGGAGAAACGTGAGGTAGGTCATGTCGTATTTACATTAGCGTCGGTGCTTCGCTGCGCCGCATGCGGCCAACGCCTCGGTGTCAATTCCTATCATGCCGACGGCCGAACTAGAACGCGCCTAGACAAGAACGGCATTATGCCAACGCGCATCAATTGGATGTGTTACCGCCCCATCAGGCACAATGCGAATCGCTGCCCACCTTGGGCAGTTCAGCAGTTCCGACTTGAAGCACTTCTGATTGAAGCTCTCATAGCTGGATTTTCTCAGGCTGAGGATGTGTTCTCATCGCAGACACATTTTGATAGGTTTGTTGCGTTGGAACATCGTATATCCATAACTCGGCAGCGACTCGCAAAATTGAAAGCGGCGGAGGCGCGTTATCTCACGCTATTCGCAAAGGGTGTGATTTCGACCGAAGAAATGTTAGAAGAGTGCATCGCGGAGTTGAGATCCGAAGAAGAACGATTAACACAGTTGTTGAGCATGCCTGCGCTTAACCCTCAGCCCAGCGTGAGAGTCTCGCCTGAGGAGTTTGCCAAGCTACGGGAACGGTTCGTCGCAGCATTTCGAAAGCGCCCCATAGACCCGCTCAAACAGTTTGATGCAGATCAGCGAGACCTGTTGGAAGAAATGGGAGTCACGGCCGTGGTAGGAATTCAGCCTGGCTCCGCTAAAGTGCGACAGATTGACAACACTCGCGCCTATGGTGGTCGAGTAAATCTCATCGTGTCGATCGCGGCTCTTGGACTTGCAGGTAGCCACGCACTGCAGATCGTCGAGGGTGTCAGTCCCACTAAAACTGGGCGCTGGCGGTCTCGGGCCGCACGCGAAACGTTATGCGCGAAGTGGTGTTTGCCGATTGAACACCGTTTATCGACACACGATGCGATTCAAGGAGAGCCCTGCCGTTGGTGCGCAGCAACAGAGAGCCCATTAGTCCCCGCTGGTCTCTGCTCGCTTTGTCAACGAGACCGATCTGCGATGGAATCGGCGATTCGTGTTAGGTGCACAGGCCAATATGTGACTACGCGGGAAATGTGCCGATTCCTTGGCTGGCGTATACAACTGTTTCGGAAACACTATCTAAATCCGTTGATCGCATCGGGCTCGCTCGTACTGCGATACCCGAGGGGTACAAACGACGTGTGCCAAGCCTACATCTCAGCGCCAGGCATATCAGGCGTTTCCGAAACAATATAGCTACTTGCTGTACTGAACATTCGCCGTTTATCTCTTCGCGCCAGCGCCGAATAATTCTGACAAATCGAGGCACACTGCCATGGGCACGGATATGCAATATTTCAGAACCAACGGTTCCCACTTATCCAGACTGGCCATCACTTGCTTCCGCTGGATATCGTCGCATGCTGTGCGGAAGTCCTCCCAGACGGTGTGGACGGCATCAAGGTCAACGTCCGACTCAAGCAGCATGTGCGCAGCGGCAAAGGCGCAGCGGGCATCATCGAATAGCGAATCGACCATCGCAATCACGAGCTGGGCAAATTTATCTCGGTTCAGGTGCATTTCTTCATAACCCAGAATCGCGAAATCGATCACGAGCGCGCCGACCAGCACGGCCCTATCTAATTCGGTCGCTGCGGGCCATTTTGACATGACGCGATTTCCATGTTCGATTGAGGCGCGGATTGTGTTGGCGAGACGGTCGAGGCTGAGGTCGGTGATCTTGGATATTTCGTCGGTGGTGTAGAGCGCGGCGGAGTTATCGCTGGCAAGGCGGTATAGGTTGCAGATGGGCATGGTTGTGTTCCTTTGAGGGGGAGTTCGGGGGAGGGAAAGGGAGTACCTGCGAAAGTGGGTGTGGTTCGGAGCGATCTTAAGCCGTTGCTGGGAGGCGGGATCTTCCTCGTGCAGCGGCGTGGCGGGAACGAGACTTCGCGAAAAGTGAACTGTGCATCGGACGCGCCTCGGGTCGCGGCAACAAAGATTGGTGCCGCGACGCTTTTTGGTCGCGGAAACGCACTAATCACTAGGGAACTTGGCGGATGTGGCTAGAACTGCCACCAACCCCGTGGAGGAGTGCAGAATGCTTAGCCCTCGATATCAAAAACAAGCCGACAGACTTAGAGAGCTAATTAGCGATGGTGTAGAAGTTGCCAAACTAGACGTTCCAAGTAGAATCGATCCCCGAACCTCATATATTCAGGACAAAGGACCTCTACGGGAATGGCTCGTCAAAATGGACAATATACTCGAAACAACGTTCGGGAAGCACAGCGCTCATTATCGACACTATGCAAAACTTACGGCGACTTCCGTCGAAAGTGCATCTCAAGTAGGTGCGATAGTTGGTGTGTTGAAGGCCGCACTAAGCGACCTTGAAGGAGGATTCCTAACGGGACAGGAACACCTTATCGCGGCCGACATCTTTGACACAATCCTTGAACAAGCCAAACATCTAAATGAAAGCGGCTACAAAGATCCTGCTGCCGTGTTGATGAGAGTCGTACTGGAGGACGCGTTAAAGCGTTTGGCTAGAGAGAACTCTATTGACGACAGTAAGCCTGCCGTATTCCTGAATGAGGAACTGAAAAAAGCAGGAGTGTATCCGCAACAACAGTGGAGGCTCATCCAGGCGCGAATAGACATTGGTAACGCGGCGGCACACGGCAAGTTTAGTGAGTACACTGACATAGATGTGTCGGGAGCAATCGACGATGTCGAGCGGCTCTTGGCCGCATATTTTTGTAACTAGTTCAACGACTTATATTCGAGAATTGCTCAGCTATGCTGGATCACCATCCCTACATTCGACTTGCAGTCATCCTCTTCAGTTGCGTTCTTATCTACGTCGGGCTACTGTATCGCTACAAATATGAGCCTGAGAAGAAGATAATTAAGAGCTTCTGGGAAGAGCAATGGATTAAGTTCGATGATTATCAGTCAAAGTCATTTACCAAGGCGGCGGCGTTTTTGACGCTGGTTCTTGATACTACGTTGAAGGTGCTGGACGCCATCTTCGGAATTAGCCTGTTTAGCATTAGGTTTCTATCAGCGTCAATTGCTATGACCTTCGGTGGAACTTGTCTCGTTGCCCTTATCATGTATGATTTGCTTTCTCATGGGCCAATCATAATTAATATTCGAGTTTCATTATGCCTGTTTCTACTCACTACGGCATTCACAGTATTCGCTTTACTTCCACATCTAACCCGCCGTAGGATCTCTGCGGGAAGCGGGGTTGTGCTTCAGACTACGCTTGTTGTTGTTACGGCAGCAATTGCATTGATTTTGTTGAATAAAGGCACGAAAACGTTCGGGTATATACAGCCGATCGAAATGGCTTCGACCTCTCTAATATGCGACGTCGCGTTTCTGTCCATTATTCGAAGGACCATACGTTGGTCAATGGCGACCCATAACGGCTTGACAATGTTTGTAGCGATTTTCTCCTATATGATTGTCGCCACATCCGTTACGATAATCCCGATAGCCATTGGGAACCGATTACACGATGGGCCACTACAGAATATCGCCTACGGTGCGAGCTTTGCTAATGTTATGGACACCCTATTATTGGTAATCCTAGTAAGTGTCACCCTTTCAATGCTGTTGAACCGAATACTCCTTCCACCTATAAACCGCATGATCTATGATTGGGCCAATACTGATGTTGACAAGCTCGGAAGTAGTCTGGTGGCGATTGGAACGCTAACGATCACTGCTTGTTTCGTTAATGCGAAGTCTCTAATGGACCTTGCCTCTACGTTCGCAAAGAAATAACCTAATGGACTCCCCTAACGCCGACGCCAAACTCATAGTCCTTCGTGCCGCCGTAAAAATATGGCTCGTGACCAACGTTGAGCACCTGCACTCCGACAACCAGTTCGCCCCTAACAACATCACCCTTGGGCGGAACTCTTTATGGAAGTATCGGAGCCCGCCGCCCAGGACGCTGCCGATCGGCTGCGCAGGACTTCGTAGAACGCGTCAAGGCGAAGCGCAGAACGTAAGGGACATGGTGCCGAGCGCTGTATCCGAATGACACCATCTTACGGAACTATGCGCTCGAAGTGTCGAGGCTGAATGAGATAGATTGAATGGAGTGGTTGAATGCGCGAGACGATAAAGCAAGTATTTTCGCTGCTTTGGTTCCTTTTGATAATCGGAATGCTCGCGTTTGGCGGTTATTTCCCAGCCGCAACCCTCCTTGGTGGATGGTATCACGGCGTATTGGCCCACGCGGACGAGCGGCCACTCGCTCAACTTAATCGGTTAGGAATAGGATTGTCGATATGCTCCTTCTTCTTTGCGGCACCAGAACTAATAGGCATCAGGCGACTTTTTAAGTATTGAACAGTGGCTTGGACATCTGGACGCGGTAGATGACAGATTAGGTGCGGTACGGCGACCCGCTCCTTACGTCTTTGTCATTTCACTCTTTACCTTGTTCGTTATGATGGTTCTGCCGTTTTTGGTTGGGGCTATCTTCCCTGCACTTGGTAGAGCTAAAGTCGAAGAACACATAATGACTTCATATGGCCCACTCACCGTTGAAACTGATAAAATGTCGCAGTGGACAGAAGCATATTTCGACAAAAGTTGGCCCTTAGGTGCAATCCTCTCAATAATGCTATTTACGTCATTCGGTGTAATCTTCATCAGTTCAATCCTCAAGTCGTTGATCCAACGGATGAAGCGATTAATAAATGATCCCGATGTTCGATTAACTTCTCTTCGACTAGCAGCAATTATCTTTTGCATTGGAAGCCTGTTTCAATTCATTGCAAGTTATATTCCGACGAAAGATGATTGGTCTCCACCTGACGTGACGCCTGAACTAATATGGTACGCGCTTATGACGGCATTTTTTAGTATTGGCGTGATAAGTATTCTTAGGTCCATGTTGAAGAAACCAACTACGTCTGGTCTCCCGCCAACAGCGACGGATGCCGAACAAAATGACGCCACGGTAACTGAACGAAACCACAATCCAAGTGACGCCACGGTAGCTAACGCCAACCCCCCGAATCAGACAAAGACTGTTCGTCCTCGGCACCAGCGTTTGCGCGCCTGCGAATACGTATAACGCGCAAAAATGGAATCTCCCATCCGACTTCAAAAACCCTATGCTTGGCTGGCTGCATTAGGGATTGGATGCCAGGGACGGCGCTGCTGTGGCTTTACGCAAGCGCCGTACGAACACTTCTGGGATTACTTCCGCGGCGAATGCAGCGAGAGACCTATCCGCCCGTCGCTGTGCTGGCGATCCACGTGATCCGCCTCCAGATCGACCAACTGCCTCACTCCGCCTCAATCGCCTGCGTCTTCCTTGACCCCCTAGTGCAACTGTGCTATGATCAGATATGGATACGTCTAAGGGATTAAACCCGTGGCGCTGTTTGCTCATCGCTATTGTTTCTGTCGCCATCATCTTGGCAATTACCCGCTATGTCCCCAACCACGTCGCCCAAATGCTGCTTGTGTTCGTTACCGCGATTGCCAGTATCGCGACGTCTCAGCTATGGTCGCGTATCGGGGTGGAAAGCCCATATTCCCTAATTCCCTGGCGCTATCTCCTGATCTGCATCGGTTACATCGTCATCGATTTGTCACTGATGGTATATGTGCCCAACCACGTCGCCCGTGGCGTCTACATATTCCTATTGACGATCGCAATGGGCAAAACCATTGAAGATTGGGCACGCAAGCCAGTGAAGTAATCGGTGACGCCAGGGAGGCTTCACAATGATTCAACATTGGGCGTATCTAGTCAGCGGCACAATCGGTGTGGGGTTAGTGCTCGCGTATCTTCGGCGGGCTATTTCTAGTAAGGAGAAGCGTTGGCTGAACCTTTTGCTGGCCGTCTCAATGGCCGTACTGAGTGCATACTTGGTTGCGATAGGATTGCGCTTAACGCCTTACAGTTCATTCAGATTTGTTCTTTTGCTAGTAATGACGGTGATCGTCGTGCCATGGTCAACCGCAAGTTCGATCCTGAGACCGAAGGCTAATCGTCAGGACAGCGAAATTCCATGAACTCCGAAACCTGGCCTCCACCGCCCGAAGGACAAAGATCGCGTGAGCCAATCCATTATCGCGGCGGCGGGATTGATGTGCGGGTCGATGGCGGCTCCCTGGCGCTGCGTCACGAACGGCAGAAATCCTACTGCTTAGTGGCGTTGTGCGCTCTGACCGCGTTCATGGCTGCGGACACCATATTCTGCACACACCAACTGGTCGGTTCGACAGCACCTCACTTTCGGACGCAAATCTTGACAATGAACGGTGTAGTGACCGTATTGTTGTGGCTGATTCTTGGTTTCCAACTCAATCGCCCGCTGTTTAGATTTGGACGCGATGGCAGTGTCGTTATTGGTGGGTTAATCTCTAAGCGTGTCGGTGGCGCACAATATGTGAAGCTGAGACTTGGCGGCAAAGATACTCGTGGCCTTGACTGTATTGTCATTGGGTTCGACACAGCGCAACAGCGATCAAAGTGGAACGAATTCTCTCCGCCGTGGCTGCAGCCAAACGAAATATGCGTGACATCTTCTAAAATCCCTGTCGCCGTCGAGCATGTCGCTCATATCATCGGTGAGTTTCTTGGAGTACCTGTGATTTCCGAATAGACGAGGTGTATGGTGACGGAGCAAACGTCGAGAACAATCAGACGCGTCTGTTTACGCATAACGTGGCTCATGGCCGCCACATGGGTGGCCTTTTGGATTTATACGGCGGTGGCCTTACATCACTTCGCTCCAAAGTATTACCCTGTTCAGCACTTTTGGCGATGGGCTGTTGGCGGTATCATTAGTGCGAGCATTATGTCAGTATATACTGTTCGGGAATTGAAATCAATGAAGAATTCGAAGCCATGAAAAAACAACAGGTTCACCCGTATCTTTGGATGTTCGCGATAGGATTCGGCACAAATGTCGGTATCTGGCGCGACGGCCATGCCCCTCTGTGGTTAAAGGTGGTGGAACCCGTTGGAGTCGGATTAGTCATGATTCCTTTAGGGTGTCTGATAGCGATACCTTTAGTTTGGATGTTCAGAAAGCTCGGGGTCATGCCTCCAGATCCGCGCAACGAGCAGACCGATCAAGAAAAGCCCTAGCCCCCTCTGCCGCGCCCGAGCCGCCGATCTCAACTTGACAAGGCAGGCTGTTCTTGGTATCATAACTTTGTATTTCAAAGGACTTTACGATATGCTAAAACTTACGGTGGCGCAAAGGATCGTCTTGATCATCGGATGTGCGGCGCTTTGCTTTGCGTATCTGTATCGACCGATTGAATATGGTCAGCGGGGATTTATACACGGCAGACATGGTCAAGCCACTGCTCCAGCCGTTCGAGCGAAGTACCCTGACGTGATGTTCGGCCGTCCCGTAATCATCTTCATGTATATGGGCAAGATAGGTCCCGACCCTACCCACTTGTCCTACTCAGATGGGCGTCGCAATATCGAGATGCTTGTGGTGGAGATGCTGGCAATTGTGCTCGCCATTATTACTTGCTTGGTGGCGCTCCGAAAAGGTGCCGCTCACCAAGACAGAGTCATAATTCAGTTCTGGGCCGCCGCTCAAGCATTACTGCTCGCCGTGTTATACGTCTCAGTGTTCCTCCTTTTTGACGGAGTCTGCGGTCTGTCGATCGTAATTAGCGGCGCATCTTTGGTTTTCCTTGGCGCGTCGGCCAGGGATGAAAGGAGTCGACGTGCAGAACGAACTCCTTAGCCCAATAACCCGTGCTTGGCTAGCAACCGCCATCAAATATTGCGCCGCTTTGAACTCGCTCCAACGATGGGCCGTTGCGATCGGCTTCAGTATCCTCTTGGCGATTTTGATGTTTCCACCTTATGATATGTGCGGCGGACCGTTGTGCGTGATTACCTACGATCCACACGATTCGCGCTTTGCCAGCGATCCAGGTCCAATGACCGTTGATGTGTTCTTACTCGGCCTGGACTGCGTCTACGTTATTTTACTGACGGCCATTGCCATCCGAACATTGAGGGAGCCGATCGTCACTCTTCGGGCGTGGCTCTGTATAGGCTTCGCGTTTATTGGAGGAGCGATGGTTCTGCATGCGAATGACCAGTTGCTGCACGGTGGCTTAGTAATGTTGGGGGTTGCCAGCGGTGCACTGTACTTGGCTCTGACTTTCCGCTCCGATAGGCGTGCGGAATAGTGCCTTGCGAGAAACCCGTTTCGGGCGAAACGGTTGACGATAGCACCCGCTACTATCATCTACCGAATTCGGTGTCGGCAGGATCAACTATGAGCGAGCGCGTGAAGACAATAATGTTTGGCACATTTCTCGGGTGGATATTGGTGACCGCCCTCGTATGTGGCGCAGGATTTCTAGTTATCCGATTTGCCAATGGCAATGATGGTCAGGGGATGCTCGGAGTGCTGTTAGAGGCAGCTTCTCCATTTGTTGGAGTCATTGGCGGCGTTGTGGGATTTATGGCTGGTATGAAGGACAAGATTCACGGACCACCTGCTTCAAAAGGTGAGATTGCACGAGGAGACCAGGAAGGTTGGCCGCCGCCACCTTCCGCGCCATAATTGAGATCCAATATGACCACAGCCGATGAACTCAAGAAACCGAAGACCTGGCGACAGAAACTCGTGATGAGCCTTGCCGCCGCGGTTCTGGCCATCTTCATCGGGTGGCCATTGATGTGGCAGCTCGGCTTTGGCCTGCCTGGCCCAGCGGAGTTTTTCCTCCATCAAGCCCGATATGAACAGATCGTCGCAGCCGTGAAAAAGCTCGGTACCAAACAGTCAACTGGAGGCGCTGTTGCGAATGGATACGATCGCGACATCAATGGGTTTCACGTTTCGTGGAGCCGTGATGTAGGCGGCAACTACAAAATCACAATCATGACGGTTGACTGGGATCATGGGGGCAGTTGGGGCTATGTGTTTGCCGACGTTCCGCTAGCGCAAGCGGCCGATGGCGAGTACAGAGACTACGATGTCCCTGGCGGGCTACCGTTGGTGGACAAGCGAATCAATAAGCACTGGTGGTCGGTTTATACGAATCTGAATTGAGAGGTTACACCCGCTTACCTGTTCACGCTGGCAGCAACCCGACTTTATCGTGGCGTCATCAGAAACGGACGCCACTTTCCATTCAACAGCCCTTTGCCGACCATTTGACCACGATCGTTAATCCCCAACAAGAACAAGGACTTCCATCCAGATCCAGGTGGAACAAGGTCCTGAGCGTCGGTCATTGTACCGTTCTCCCAAAGAAACGAGTGGAAGTCTGCAGCTTGAGGTGGGCTTGTTGTTGGTCTGGAAATCTCGGACAGTCCGATTACTTGGTCGTGGTTGTTTACGTGAAACGCCGCGCTCGTAGGTCCCCCAAGCGTGCCAAGATCACGAATTTTGCCATTCTCCCACAAGCACGCATGAGACTGTGCCCCATCGTCGTCGTAATCATTTAATACCGTATCAGCCGATCCAACGATCGTACCCTCGTTATTGATAATGCTCGCTATCTCTAGCGGGACTTAAGAGTGAGCGTTGTTCTATCCTGCAATCGGTAAATGACTACGTCCCCCCGTAACGTCCCAACTGCTACCGACATTCCGTCTGGCGCAAATTGAGCGGCCTCGATTTCGTCATTTTCTTGGTGGATTTCTATGTTTCCAATCAACCTGGCCTGCGTTCCATCCTGTGGGATTTGATATACATCTATGTTGCGCTCGCCATCGTTCATGGCAAGTTTCTGCCCGTCTCTTGAGAGCAAGACTATGGTCGGTCGAAATCGCATGTCCGAGATAATCGGTCGAGGTTGGTAGTTGAACTGTTTGTCGAGCAAGAAGATATGATAGTCTTTTCCAGCAAATCCTTGAATTACCAAGCGCGAGCCGTCGGACGATACCGCATGATCCATTCCGATATTATGAAGCTCGTCTGAAACCTTGACGGTCCTAGTCTGCCTGGACGGAACGTCTACAAATGTCACTTCCGACTGGCTCAAAGCCACTACATGGCTACCGTCGAATGAAACGACGGCATCGTCGAATGGCCTGTGATCATGCCAAGTCCAAGTTTGATTGAGATTGGATAAGCCTGTGATCATTACCGAATGGTCCGATATCTGTTCTGCAATTTTCCCACGGGCCAAGAGGTCAGGACAAAAATATTGTATCTTCACTTGTGGCTTTCGAAGCAACGTTACATGCTTGGTCACAAGATCATAATCGGCGACACCACCGATGTCCGATGCCGTAGTCAGAACGGGATTGTCGTCTAAAAACGCGATATGCTGCGGAAATAAATCACACACGCGTGCATCAAAGCGCGCCACAACTCGCTTTTGCGGCAGGCTCCATATTATAACTTCATCGCCGACAAACAACCCCGCGGCTACGTACTCGCCGTCCGACGAGATTGCAACGCTATCGACGAGCGTTCCAAATAAGCCAGAAGTCATCTTCAGGGGCGAATTGAATTGTGTCGTTTGGCATACGACACCCAACACCAAAGTGGCAATGATCGTTTTCACGGTTTAAGGCTCCGATCTATTTACTGTAACTTTGACAACACGTCTAGCCCCAACCTTCAAGCACACCAATTACACGGTGACGCGCTAACGCACAACGACATATATTAATGAACCCCTTCGAGGCATCTCATGCGCTGTAGCGACGGCGGTCAGCAGCCATTCTTCGGCCAATGTTGACAGTGGCCGTCAATACCAACACAAATGATGTCGCCGCGATTATTAATGGTATTCACAAAAACCAGGTTTGGCTGACCAGTGACAGCTCCGAGGTCTTCGATCGAATATTGCACAGTCGCAGGCACTTGGGCAATCGCGCGAGGGAGCATTGATGATGGCCAGACCAACGACAACAGTGCGGTCAATACCAACGGTTGTTTAAAATATTTCAATGAGTCTCCCTTCGTGCGGTAGGGTGCGGGCGCTGATTCGCGAGAACGTAATCCAACCATCTCACCAAACGTTGGCCCAGTCTGGTGCAGCCATCGTCTTGGTGGTGGAGTGGTTAAAATCGGCTAACTCTTGCTCTTCGCGGAAATCATTGTCGCCATAGGCAGGCATTTTATACGCGAGGGCGGTTGCTATCGTTCCTTTGGTGGACTCTTTCGTTTTGCCCGTACCCGTTTCTTCGGCAATTCTAGCTTTTTAGCGCTGCGTCTTTCGTCTACCCACTCGCGGCCACGTCTGTACATCTCAGCAATATTAATTTTGATGCCTTTGCCAGTGTCCCATTTTCCGAGTTCGACAAGGCCACCAACGAGATGTTCGTCATCGGTCTTAGCAGGGACAACGTTTGAAGTCTTGAGTGACGTAATGAAGATACTCTGGTTATCGATAAGTGCCTGCTGAGAATCGATAGTTCTGGCACTTTCGCGTAGTAGATAGTTCTGAGATTGAATCGTCATATCTTTCAGTTGCCCTACAGCCTGGGCCGACTGTAATTGTGTCTTGAAGAAATCAAGTTGGATTGTTAACTCCTGGGCTGCCATCATATCCAATGGGTTGGTATTCCCAACGTTATATGTTGCCAGCGGAAGATTCAGATACACTTTTAAAGCTTCATAAATGGCCTCAAGAGCCTCCTCAGGATCGTCGGGTACAACTGAGAATAGAACACGGGAGGCCTTATGGTCGATATTGGCTGTAGCAGCTATTCCTATTTCTTGAAGAAACTTTCCGAAGAAGAGGAGGTACTGCTCGCACGCCGTAGACAGGTGTTTTGGAAAGGCAAATTGCAACTGTAATCCGACAATATCAGGATATGCAAATAGTGATTTGGTTTCCAGTTCAATGTAACGTTCCATTATCCTTGCATGAAAGTGGGCTTTCTTCATCGCATCTGTATCTGCGAATGACATATACTCAATTCCGTCTCCAGTGAGCGGCGCGAAATTAGAAAAGGACGGTCCCAACAATACTACTAAAAAATTGTTACCAGTGTAATCGGCCGCGAGACGATGGAAGTCCCTAAGCCTGACATTCGGATCTTCTCCCGCGCGGCTACGTAAAATAACGATAGACATCGTATCTCTGTTAAAATTTAGATCGTTATAATCTGATGGCAATTTGGCTACAGTGACAGGAAGACGTACTGGTGGTTTTCTCTGAGCTGCAATTCTGTCAAAGGTGTATGATATTCTTCGGGCTAATTGAGAATCCCGTAGATCCCCAGGAGTATAGTAGATAGTAAGTGCCCCCATTAATTGCCTCCAATATATCCGATGCGTGCCATTATCTATCGATAAAATGCTACATTCGATACCAGCTTGCGTTTCACGTGACCAATATTCGTGGGAGCGTCCAGTGAAGCGACCAAACAATTCGCGTTTCCGCTTGTATGCCGATCACCTCTCCCTGTCAGGCAGCGGCAAATGCAATCCATTCCCCTCCCCAAGCTGAATTTCAATCCGATGCCGAATATACTCATCAGGGTGCGCCCGAGCGATTCGGATGGCCTCGGGAAGCAGCGGTTTCAGGTCTTCGGGGTATTTGGCCTCATCGAAGCTGAGCTGGGCCAAGACGCTACGCCGCAAATACACGTCTTCATTTTCCATGAACGTTCTGAGCATCAGGGACCGTTTCTGATCCCATACGTCATCCATGGGATCATTGGAAATGCCATTCCGACCCACGAGCACTCTGCCCCAGTAAAGTGAATACGACGCGCCGCATTTCTCCTGGTCGGTTCCATTGGCCAAGATGTGGAGTAGCGCGAGGTTAACGCTACGCGGCCCAAAGCAGCGCATCAGGGGTTCGATAAACGAGCCAGGTGTGCTAGGGTCTGGTTGATTGACGGCCGTGTAGATCATTGGAAGAATCAGAAGCGCAGGCATGTTGGTCGCCTTCCGCAACGCCAAGGCCACGAACCATTTACGATGTTCATGCTTCAACGCAGATTGCAGCCAAGATAAGTCCTTGAGATCACGATCAGCTAAGATTGACCTCGCCGCGACTACAAGTTCTTCAACGCGCGCCTTATCGCCAAGTTTGGTGGCCTGGACATATTCGGTGTACAGTGCTTCCCAGTCGAAGTCTGACATTATCGCTGCACCCACTCTGCAATATCCACAACCGCGTCCTCCCCTGACATCATTATATTCGCCCGATGCTCGAAAACAGAATCCCATAGCCGCCCGTGCGCGCCAAGGATTATCAATCTTGCCCTGGCGGTCGATACCTATTAAGGTGGCGGCAATTGGTCCCGATTGAGCCATCCCTTGATCTGTCTGAGCCCATGAGCTGGATTAACTTCGATCCCCCACCATTTGAACGATGTTAATTTGACATGTTCCCCTAGCAGTGGTTCTGAGTCTGGTTCCTTGGTGGGATTGGACACCGCTTTAACGGACTCCATCATTACGTTCGCCGATACTTGGAACTGTTGCAACGCAGTACGCTGCGCCCCTATTACCTCTGATTGAGTGAGAAGGAGTGCATCTTTCATCTGTCCCTTAGCGTTCTCGATAGCCAATTGACCTCGCAGGTGTTCGACAGTCGCTGCAAGCTGATTGTTAGCGATTGCGGTTAGCGGGTTGGAATCGGCAACGTCGAAGTTTGACGTGGGCAGTTGAAGGTATACCGCGAGAGCCTGTTGGATCATGGATAGAGCCTCCTCAGGATCCGATGGCGTAACCGAAAATAACACGGTGGATGCTTTTGTAACCGTGTCCGAGGTCGCTCCGATACCTAATTCTTCCAAGAATTTTGTGAAGTATTCCAAATACTGGCGGCAATGAACTGCGACCTGGGATGGGAATTCGAATTCCACGGTTAGGGAGTTGGAATCCGTAAAACGCGAAGTCTGGGAGTATATTATCTGGGGAATATTCTGGCGCGGAAACGGCGTGTCGGCAAGTCCCAGGTATTGCTTTGGTGCATTGGCGCGCTCCTTTATTTTTAACCACGTTGCCTTATCAGTCCAATCAGTAACAATTTCTACTCGTAATTCCTTCTCGTCTATATAGCGCTGCACGTTCGGAATGTCATTATTTGAGAATACGAAAATCGGAAAACGGTCAGATGCAAGTTCGATAGCCTTTAGAAATAGCTTGTGGGCAAGAGACCTTGCCTCAGACGGTTCTACGAAGTACTCTGAATCCCTTAATTCAAAATCAGGATCTAGCACCATGTCAAAACCAGTATCGAGGATTAGTCCAAGATTAAATCCATCGGATGCCGCCAGCATGACGAATTGGCGTTGTGTTGTTTCTTCAATATATTCAATCTCGTGTTCAGTCAGTAATCGAAACACTTTGGGTGGTATATTATCAGCCCAAATTAGCGTGCGTGGAACCACAGGCATTTTTTAACTCCTCCCGCCAATTATGACACCGAGGAGGCGAAATCGTTGCAAGTTTATGGCCTCTTCTATTCTTAAGGTGGTTGAACCGCGCTTTCTAAACGGGAGGGCCGCCACATGGCTACTAAATTCCAGAGGCTCACAATTTGTCAGGCCCAGCGCGAACGCAGCCAGGAAGGCGACATCAAACTCGTGGTGCCAACTTTACGGGTCAGCCCAAAATACGGTAGAGTCCTGTCATGAACATCCTCGGCCACCACAACCACCCCGACCGTGGTGCGATCACGATCACCTTTGATCTCGACACCAAACGATTCACGTGGCTGGCCACGGCCGATCATGCAACCCCGATTCTGGAGTCCCCTATTCTGGCGATCGTCCGCGGCAGCCGCGACGATGGGAAGCAGTTCGAGTTTTATGAGGCCGACATCGACACCGCGATTCGGCACGCGACGTTTCTAAAAGGTGAGGGTTGTTCGACGGTGACTATCCAGGTTATCGATCTGGAGAATCCGAGGGACATAGATGTCGAGATGCGCGACGGATTCTTATATTTTGAAACGGGCAAGATGTTTGTGGAGCATGGAGTGGCATGATGGATGATAACCGTGGGATTGCGTATATGTTTCCTCTCAGCGTATTGTTCATGCTCGCCGCCGCAGGCACTGCCATGGCATTGTTTCCCGAGAAAATGATCCGCACAAAACGGCCTTCGCGGATTCCAGGCATAATATTGATGGTGTTGAGTGTGCCGTCACTTCTGTACTACTTCGTCGGGTTCGTCAAGTTGCTAATGGAAAAAGTTCCACCGCATCATTGAGATTCGGAGCAGTAACCGTTGAAATTGCCAAGACATACGATCGCGATCTTCGCCGCGATAGCAGTCACCGTGTTTATCCTGGCTCCCTATGCGTACCATCAGGCACAAGCCATGATCCACGCGAAACGCCCGCTCCCAAATCAATGGGCTTCTCTCGACGACAATTTTGATTCAGTCTCCTTACAGACTAAACAGAAATTTCCCCAAATCGTTAGTGTGGATCACTATAACTGGCAACAAGGGTACATGATGGGCTTCTGGGTCCGCAAGAATACCACCGCCCAGCAACGGAAGCAGATACACGACTACGCAATGCCCCTGTGGGTGCAGATTCGGAGATGGGACGGAATGGGATCTACTTCGAGCCAGTGCCAAGTTAATGTGTATTGAGTATCACGGATGCGCGAGGAGGAGTGTCGAATGACCTTTACAAAACTGCGGTTAGGTTCAAAATGCCGTCGATGTCTGACGATGTTCTTATTTCTAAGCCTGTCCAATTGTGCGCTCGGAATCAGTGAATCGAATCATCTCATCTCTCCGCCGCTGGCAATCATCCAAAATCAATCGCTTGAGATCAAGCTTCCTTCAGGTTGGAATATTGTAAAACGCGATCCGCCTGCCAACTGGCATTCGTCGTCGTACGATTTTGAAGTCGCAAACGCCACCCCGAGTAGCATGAGCAGCAATGCCACTATCGAAGTGCTGATGCACGCCATCGGTCGGGCTCGACGACACGGAGACCTTAACGGCACGCCATTTCGAACCGCAAGTGGTATTCGGGGTATTGAGCATGAAATGCAAGCTTCTGATGGCGCGCAAGACTGGTATTTCGCGATTCCTAGCCCAGCGACTTCAGGTGCAATCATCGTCCGCGTCGCAAACCTTACTGGAGCCCGCGGCCACCAGTGGCATTTCGTCCACGACTTGTTTCGTGGCGTTAGGTTTGTGGGCACGGCAACCACTGCAGCCGCCGATTCAATTCCGCCAATGGCCCATCTAGCAGGAGTGACAGTTGGTCATTCGACCATTGAAGGTCTCGAACGGAAACTGGGGCCAGGCTTCAAATACACGGGCCAACATCCTCACGGCGGCAGGGCCTGGAGAGTTCATGGCACAAAGTCATGTTATATCAACGCAGATGGCTTCGACTATCATAACAGCGGAGATCGCGTTATTGATACTTTCAGCGTTGGATCAGCCACATGCGTAGAGTCGGACAACTCGACCAGGCAACGAATTAATCGTTCAAAACTGTCGTGGATGGGGTCGATCTACCCAGGCGTGACCGAAGCAACTGTTAAGCGAGTGACGCAGCGCAAGCTACCGAGAGCGACGATCAAAGGCGAAAAATGGACATGGCACATGAAGGGAGTTGCGCACATAAACTCTCACGGCGAAACATTTACCGATTGGACGGCAGAGGTGGAGCTTAATCACGGTCGTGTTTCCGCTATTACCGTATGGTGTGAGTAATCGCGGCATTTGATCGCGGTCAGCGAAAAACCTTGAATACCAACCCAACAATCGCATATAACATCGCGTATACCTTGCGTATCATCTCGCAGGACTACTTTTGGCTGATGATACCTGTGGGTCTTGCCGCCCTCGCCATTAGTCTAAAGATGTTGCTCTCGAAACGGCGCGTTGCGGCCGTTACCTCGTCGATCGTAGCAGTGGTCGCGATTGCCTGGGGCGCATTCGGTTTGAATATTGACCTGGAACAAGCGTCGGTAGCACACAACGAAACCGTTTGTGGTCAAAACATGCGCCACCTCGCAATGGCGATGCTTCTGTATGAAGAGGATTACGACGAGCACTACCCAATTCAAACCAAGTGGGCAAGTTCAATCCAACCTTATTATCGCCGACTGCCTGGCGACCATAACGGAGATTCCGCAGGAAGTGTTCTACATTGTCCATGCGCTTCCTCGCCGTTTAGTTACGCGTTCAATTCGTCACTGGCCGCTACAGACAACCACGATTCGAATCGCGTAATGCTGTTTGAGAGTGATGCAAGTGTGCTTAATGCTCTTGGAACCAAGTCTCAACTGGTACTGGAGCCGCGCCACGGTGTGCTGGATAGCTATTGTTTTGAGGACGGCCGCTGCCATTCGATGCAGCGCGCAAGGGAATCAGCGTTGCGCTGGTAAGGGCTGAACAAACGCGATTTTCCATTAAATTGAAGCCACGGTCACATCCATAATTGATTCACCTCGGCTATAATATGCCCGACACCAAACCAGGAGAATTAATTTGGCCTTTATCAAATACGAACCCGACGTTAAACCCCCAAAACCGTCAGCCGATGTAAAAATCGGCAAGCTCGGAATCAGCCTGAAGAAAACAGCGCTGGAGCCATACGGATTATCAAGCGCCTCGTACGTATCGCTCTTTTTTGACCCCGATACTGGCTCGGTCGGAATTTCACCTGCTTCACACGACGAAAAAGGTGCGTTCAAAGCTACCCCACGCGGTAAAGGCGGTGAGAACGTTTTTGTCGCCGCAGGCAAGTTTTACGCTAAATTCGGAATTGACCTACATCAGAAGGGCCTTACCAGCACTCTCCGCCACGAGGATGGTATGGCAGCGTTTACGATCCCTGGAATCAAGGCAGGCGGCTCCGCACCAACAGTACCGTACGCAGGTGCCAAACGGGGACGTAAACCGAAAGTCGCAGCGTAAAGGACCTTAACCAATGGCACAAACAGGACCAAAACCAGGCTCGCTAGGAGCCCTAAAGATATCCGAAACGCACCGCGGCAGCCACGACCACGACAAATACGGGGGTTTCGCATCAAACCCCGAACTCGCTCGCGTAGCTGGACGCAAAGGCGGAGAGGTCATTAAGGCACGACTGGGTATAGAGCATTTTCAGGCAATCGGCAAACTCGGCGGCTCAGCCCTCAAAGAGCAACGCGGCACCGAGTATTACGCTGAGATTGGGCGAAAAGGTGGTTTGGCTAAGAGTAAGAATAAAGCGTCAAAAGCTGCTGCTGAAGGTTAGGGGCCTACCCCCGCAATTCGGGTGAAAATCTTTCACCCGAATTGCCGATCTCGGGCAAGAAGCTAAATAACCGCCTTAATCGATAGAATCAGGTCATCACCATTTAAGGTTTTAATTTCGAATTCGCCGCCCCTGGCATCGCCATCGATTGACACATCCACGATTTGCGGGTCATCAAGACCTTCAAGAAAATGGTATATCTCGACCATCACATCGTTCGCCACTCGGGGCCACTTGCGGGGCTTATGTACGATTGATGCTATGGCGAACTCTGGTTTCAACGTTCGTTGATTGGTGCTCATGAGCAACTACAACAACGACGGGTTCTAAATCTGAGGAACGAGCGGATTGTCGTTGATGTTACCCCCGCAATTTCGGGTGAAAGAATTTCACCCGAAATTGCCATCGTTCAACCGTCCTTCTTCGGAACCATCTTCTTCAGCCAGGCCTACTTCTTTTCCCGCAGGCCCTGTTCCCACGCAAACTGTTCGACAACCGCGAGCCAGATATTCCAATCTCCGAATCCGCGCAGATGATCAGGATCGCTTGGATCATCCTGCCGCACGGCAATGTTTCCAATAAGTGAAATCGGATGTAGGACCTTCTTATACGTGCTCGCTCCGCGCCAACCAACATCAATTCGGCCGTCCCATTTATGATGGGTCAACTTAAGCCAATTGCGGTTCTCGAACACGGCGATCGGCGGTGGCTGCCCCGCTTTGTAGTGGAGAACGCCGACTAAGTTCCAATTCGCCCAGCGGGTCTCGTAGATAGCCAACACAAGAGCAGCTCCATATTCACCATGAGGAAGGGCTACTGACAAGCAATCACCTGGCTGAAATATTGCAGGTACTAGTTTGATCTTGCGGCGCTTTCGTGGCTTGGGATTGGGCGTGCTAATTTCGGCAAGGAATTTCTGCAGAACAGCCTCGCGCTTACGGAGGATTGCCACGCCCTGCTCAGCCCATAGCTCGTGGCTCGCGGGATCGCTGATCAGATTAGTCACGCGCGTCAGAACGTCGGGTTCGAGAGCGCCGCATTTCCACTGCGCCTTGGCCACGGCAAACCAAAACGGTGGAGCATCGTGAGGATCACTGATGGCTTCGGCCCATTTCTTTTCGAGTTTTGCGCGAATTTCGGCGTGATCTACACCGTCATCATAGTCATCCATGTACTCGCTGTACACGTCAGCGGCAACATCGTCAGATAGTATGGCTGTTCCCCAAGCACCCATTCTGACTACTCCCTCGCATCCAATCTGGCGATAGCGCTCTTTACATGCAGAACACAGCGCCTACCATGTTCCGCATCCTCGCTCTCAGGATCTGCATCAACATACTTCTGGTAATACTCAAGCGCTGCCTGTAGGTTTCCTTGCTTCTCTAAATCGCGGGCATATTCCAGGTAGGCCCGCTTGAAGCGAGGGTCTTTGGTGACCACAATTTGTATGTCGAAGTTGCCTTCTCCGAAGATCAACTCGCGGCATATCACTTCGACAATATCATCATAGAACGCGATCACATAATGATGGTACTCTTGGCTTGCAAGGTGGCGCTGATTGAAGGATGCCATCCATTCAGAGTTCTCAATGTCCCAAATGCCTATCCCTGATGTATTTTCTTCTTGGACATGCTTTAGGTGCCAGTACGAGTGCACTTCCTCGGGCACAATCTGAATGACCTGCCTGCCGTGAAATCTGATCCATCCGAGATCACCATCCGCGCCGTATTGTGCGCCAGCTATATCCCCTGTTCGGGTTGAAACCCCTGAAGATCGAACGCCTGGGAGCAGAAGATCATCGCTGGTTATCCACCGAATCAACCACTCTCCTCGACCGTCTGACACAAAATATTCGGTGCGAATTGGTTTGGATATCATAGCTTTTGCGCCGTAGTTGTTCCGCCCTAATCACTTCCAATCGAGCGAAGAGATCCTCGTCTCCATTGTCTGCAGCCATAAAAGATGGCACCTGCGCCATCATTGTCTAGAACCGTGACATCCGCTCCGAGTTCCAGAAGCAGGTCGATCATTTCCTGCAAGTGGAAGTTCACCGCATAATGCAGCGCAGTGGAATTGTAGACATCTCGCTCACTGACATCCGCGCCAGCATCAAGCAAAGTGTGGATCATCTTGAGGTCGCGCTCGAAAGCTGCGTCCACGAGGGGAGATGGATTGTGTTCTTCAATATCCAACGTACACTCCACGCTGGCGAACTGGAAAACCTTCGGTCTCAAGTAAGGACACCTCAGCGCGAGTGACCCGCAACACACCCTCGCGCTCATGTCCGACCACCCCAAGCATTAGTACACCATCTCGGTAAATATGAAGGTCTTCAAACCAACCACTCAAATCGGATGTGTAGCTGAACAAGCCCTCAGGTACAAGTTCTCGCATACGATCAATGCTTCCACGATTCAGCG
>Ga0206989_1064_pt1 | contig 20918 bp, 16 predicted proteins | sample Alteio_BWMinCont_10_FD_153276 | JGI IMG/M metagenome (GOLD analysis project Ga0206989, IMG submission 153276) | Enriched cells from forest soil in Barre Woods Harvard Forest LTER site, Petersham, Massachusetts, United States -... | ecosystem: Environmental > Terrestrial > Soil > Temperate forest >...
CCATCACCAAGGTTGAGGTCAAGTCCAAAGCCAGCGGCATCGTGAAAAAGCTTCTGGTAGAGTACGGCGACACGGTGAAGAAGGGCCAACTCCTGGCGCAATTGGACAAAGTCGAGATCGAGGCCCAGGTGGACCAGTCTCGGGCCGCGATGCAAGCAGCGGAGGCCAACTACGCCAGCTCCCAGGCCGATTACGAACGTGCCAAGGTGGATGCTGAAGGTCCAGACGTGCCATTGTTGAAGCGGGCCTACGACCGTGCCATTGAGATGGCGAAAGACGGCGTGGTATCGGAGTCGGCTCTTGACGATGCTCAAAAGAACTACCAGATGGCGTTGAACAAGCAGAACGTCTCCAAGGCGCAAATCACGGTCTTGAAGGCGAAAATCGCGCAGGCGCAAGCTGAAATGGTTCGCGACCAGGCGAACCTGAAACAACTGGAAGAGCAGCTTAGCTACACCGATATCGTTTCTCCGATCGACGGCATCGTTCTTTCCCGCGACGTCGAAATGGGAGATGCGGTGAGTTCCATCCTCGTGCTCGGTTCCTCGGCGACCCTGGTCATGACTCTAGGCGATACCAGCGAGGTCTATGTGAAGGGCAAAGTGGATGAGAGCGATATCGGGAAGGTCTACATGGGACAGCCGGCGCGGATCAAGGTAGAGTCCTTCAAGGACAAGACCTTCAACGGCAAGGTCACCAAGATATCGCCGATGGGCGTTGAGAAAGACAACGTCACCACTTTTGAGGTGCGCGTGTCGATTAATAACCCAGGCGGCGAATTGAAGGCCGAGATGACGGCCAACGCGGAAATCATTTTGGAAGAACACAAAAATGTGCTCCAGATTCCAGAGGGCGCGATTCTCTATGATAAAGACAAGAAAGCATCGGTCGAAGTGCCCGATCCTAAGGCCAAGGAAGGTAAGAATAAACTCGCCGTCAACATTGGTATCTCGAATGGCGCCAAGACCGAGGTTCTCAGCGGCTTGAAGGAAGGCGATCAGGTGGTACTGCAATAGAGTGTTCGCAATGCAGCTGCGGCCTAAACTACGGGCACGGATCACGCTACCAGGAAGCGATCCGTGCCCTTCGGCTTTGGCGCACTAATATCTACCGCTCGCAACCCTAAAGTTGTATCCTCCTTCCCAGAACTCGATCGAGCCCCCGCGATCCATGAACCTTCTGGAGATTACCCGGCAAACGTTAGCCACGTTCAGAGCGCACAAGATGCGCATTTTCCTTACCATGTTTGGCATCGTTTGGGGCATCGCGTCAGTCATCCTGCTGGTTGGGCTGGGGCGGGGCTTTACCGTGGATCAGAAGGAGCGCATGGAGTCGCTGGGCAAGGACCTGGTAATCGTCTGGGGCGGACGCACCAGTTCTCAAGTCGGCGGGCTGGCGGCAGGGCGCGAAATCACGTTGACGGTGGACGATGCCCGCCAGATTCGTGACGAGTGCTATCTGGTGAAAAATGTGAGCCCGGAGCTGAGACGGGCGGTTCCGCAGGTCAGCCAGTTCAATTCGGCGAACCGCGAAGTGGTGGGCGTGTGGCCGGCATTTCAGTCTTTTCGTTCCCTGCGGCTCAGTGAAGGCCGTTTGATGACGGCGGAGGATGAGTCCGAGGGCCGCCGCGTCGTGATTCTCGGCGACGCCGCCAGCAAGCAACTCTTCCCAGGCAAACCTGCCGTGGGGGCGAACCTCAACATTAAAAGCGTTCCCTACACGGTGATCGGTGTGCTCGAAAAGAAGACCCAGAATTCGAACTACAGCGGACCTGATAACGATTTTCTGTTTGCGCCGTATTCTGCCGTGTCCCGCGATTTCCCTCAACCGGAAAAGCCCGGCATCGTACGCGGCTATGTCGATGACGTTGTGTTCGAGGTGAGCAGCCCCGACCAGCACGAAGAAACCGTCCAGCAGGTGCGCCGTTCGCTGGGCCGCAGCCACCATTTTGATGGGCAGGACAAGGATGCGCTTTTCGTCTGGGACACGATGGATGGCGCCAAGCTGGTGGAGAACATTTTCAGCGTCATCACCATCTTTTTCGGATGCGTGGCGATCGTCACGCTGTGCCTGGGTGGAATTGGAGTGATGAACATCATGCTGGTTTCGGTCACAGAGCGGACCCGCGAGATTGGGGTACGCAAAGCGCTGGGGGCCACGCGCCGCGACATCCTGTGTCAATTCTTTGCTGAGTCCGCCATTCTCACCGTTGTCAGCGGCGCTCTGGGGCTGACCTTTGGTGTGGGCTTGTGCGCAGCCATGGCGGCAGTTCCGCTGCCTGATTTTGTTCCTCACCCAATCGTTTCTGGCGCGTCTATCGTAGCGTCGGTTTTGACACTTTCCGTGATTACGCTGGCAGCGGGAATGTATCCCGCTCAACTGGCGGCCGAGATGGCGCCCGTGGATTCACTGCGCTATGAATGACGAAAGTCCGCTTATTGAAAATAAGGTTGGAGGTTGACTATGAGGTCCAAAGGAATTTGCTCATCAATCCTGGCAGGTATCGTGACTCTGGGTCTGGCTTGTCTGGAGCCCTCGCCAGCGGCGACTGCGTCGGAAGGTTCGTTTCAGCGGACTCTGGTGCACCTCAGGTTGGTATCCGACTCGGCCTTTGACCTGGATGCTCACACCAGTTCCGGGTCCATCTCGGTGGATCAACCAGTGACGATGCAAGGAACCATGGAACGCAAGGAATTGCGCGGGAAGGTTCATGGCGGCGGCGTTCCGGTCGAGGTGGAAACGGGATCGGGGAATATCGAGATTCAATAGCAACTCCCGGCAGAGCAGCTTTCTGCCGGTCCAATTTCTAATTGACAATTGGAACCTCCGCAATTTAACTGGCTTCGTGTTCCTCAAGGAATTGATCACGCAAAGCTGGCAAGCCCTGATGCGCAACCGGCTTCGCTCTGTCCTCACGATGCTCGGCATCGTGTGGGGACTAGTGTCGGTCGTGATCCTACTGGCCTACGGGCAAGGGCTGGGCGGCAGTGTTCTGCATGCCTTCCTGAACATGGGCAACAATGTGATCGTGGTCATGCCCGGTCAAACGAGCATGCAGGCAGGTGGACAGCGGGCGGGCAAGAAGATCTCATTCGACTACGAGGATGTCCAGGCGGTCCGCGAAGAGGTCCCAATTGTCCGAGCGGTCAGCGCCGAGGTGAACCGGAACCTTGCCTTCAAACTAGGCACGCGCGTGGTCTCGCTCAAAGTGCGAGGAGTGGATCTCCCCTATGGACCGATGCGCAAGCTTGACATTGAGGAGGGGCGATACTTCAGCGATCGTGATTTCGTGGAGCGCAGCCGGGTGGTGATTCTCGGCAGCGTCGCAAACCGGAGGGTATTTCAGGGTGCTCCTTCCGTGGGCCAGTCAGTCAGCATCGGCGGCCTGGATTTTCAGGTGATTGGAGTTTTACGTAATAAGATTCAGGACTCCTCCTACAACGGCCCTGACAATGACGACGGATTCGTTCCTTTCGACCTCTACCGCGAACTCAAGAACATCCGCGATCCCGATCTTTTCATCATCCAGCCTACCGCACCAGAACTGAACAAGAAGGCCCTGGCTGCGGTGCGCGAGGTCATTGCGCGGCGCCACCACTTCGATCCGAGAGACGAAAAGGCTACTCCGGTGTGGGACACCATCGAAGACCGTGTCATGCTCGACGGGTTCTCTTTCGGACTGCAAGCAGTGCTCGGACTGATCGGTGCAGTCACGCTGGGAGTAGGCGGCGTGGGTGTCATGAATATCATGCTAGTCTCGGTGACCGAACGCACGCGCGAGATTGGACTGCGCAAGGCGCTTGGGGCGCGCCGGTGCCAGGTCCTCATGCAGTTCCTTCTCGAGGCGCTGGTGCTGACTTTTTCCGGTGGCCTGATCGGGATTGCGGTTGCCTTCGTCCTTACCTGGGTAATCCCGCCCATGCCTCTCTACAGCGAGTTTTACAAGACCGCGAATCATGAGGGAGACATTTTTCTGCACGCGTCATTTCTCGTGATCGCCGTGTCGTTTGCCATTCTCTCGCTGGTAGGCGTGATTTCAGGATTCTTCCCCGCCTTGAAAGCCTCGCGCCTGGATCCGGTGGAGGCGTTGCGCTACGAGTAAAGTGCAACGCTTCGCGCGTGGCGGTTCTCTGCGTGCTCCGCGGCTGTTCTCCGCGACCTCCGCGTTCTAAGACTTTGTGGTCTGACTAAGCTCCACCAAAACCTTAAAACAAGGAGACCGCCGAGAAGAGCCGCAGACTGCTCGGAGACCGCCAAGCCTTTCTGAGGAGGCTTGGACACTGCCAATTACCTCCGTGCCTTGACGCCGTCCTTCGCACAGGTTACTTTCGAGTTTTCCCGGCAGAACCCTGCCTGGCGCGAGGAAGACATTGTCGAACCGGCCGCTCATTACGCTGACCACCGATTTCGGGCTGAACGATCACTTCGTCGGGACTATCAAGGGCGTGATTCTGGATATTGTTCCGGAAGCGGAAATCGTAGATATTTGCCACGCGGTACAAGCTTTTGACGTGCTCGACGGCGCTTTGGCCATCGCCCAGTCATACTCTTATTTCCCCAACGGGACAGTCCACCTCGTGGTCGTCGACCCGGGTGTCGGTACGGAACGTCGGCCCATCCTCTTGTCTACAGGACGGCACTACTTTGTGGCGCCTGACAACGGCGTTCTCTCTCTCATCTACAGCCATGCGGAGCGCATCCAGGTACGCCACATCGTCGCGGACCATTATTACCGGCAACCGTTGAGCAGCACGTTTCATGCGCGCGACATTTTCGCGCCAGTGGTTGCGTACCTGGCCAAGGGCGTGGAGGCCGAGAAATTTGGCGAGGAGATCACGGATTTCGTTCGCTTCAACGCGCCTCGACCCAAGCCGGTCGACGCGCAAACGATGCGCGGCGTGGTTCTCAGGGTAGACCGTTTCGGAAACGTCGTCACCAACTTCACGCCGGAAGATGTGCCTGCACTATTTCAGGCAAACCCGCCCGCGTTCAAAATTCTTGTGGGCAAGCGCGAGATCACCGACATCCACACGAACTATGCCGAGGGCGGTCCCAACGAGGTCTTCGGCATCCTGGGAAGCATGGGCTACCTGGAGATTTCCGCGAATCGCGCCGCCGCTGCGCAGATCATTGGAGCCGGCAAAGGCAGCGAAGTGACGATTGTTCTGGAAGGCGCAGTAGCAGCCAGCAACGGACAGTAACTTACGAACTCTTCGGTTTGGGATGGGCGTGGCGCTCCATCTCCGCGGTCCACTTCAGAAATCGCCACAGATTCTTGCGCTCCCGCCAGGTGAATTCCCAGAACTCCAGCAGGCCGATCTGCTGCATCTTCACGCCACAGTAGGTCTCGATCCGCCATAGCAGATACGGACTGCGCCACGGAGCCAGATGGTGGCCGCGGGTCGCATTCCACAAGAATCGGAGCATGTAGCGCATCCAGGAACATCATAACCACAAAGAGCACGAAGTTACACAAAGGAAACCACGCCCCAGCCTCCCACGCAGCGCTAACCCTGCATGCTAGAATCCATTTTCTGCCTGAGGATTTCCGTTTCTATGGCCGACAATCAAGCTCGCCAGAAGGCCGAAGACCACTACTACGCCGCTCTGGACCTGGTTTCCGAGGGATCGCAGGAGCGCGCGGTGGAGGAATATCAGAAGTCTCTGGCAGCAGATCCGACCTTTACCGAAGCCATGCATGGCCTGGCGCGGGCTCTGCAGGACCTCGGTCGCCTGGACGAAGCCATCGCGGTAGCCAAACGCATCTCGGAAATCGATCCGGACGACGTCCTGGCCTACACCAGCCTGTCGGTTCTCTATCAGAAAAAAGGCATGATTCCGGAAGCAGAAGCCGAAGGCGCCAAGGCGAGGGTGTTGGGTTGGAAGCAGCAGTTGAAGAAAGGCAGTCGTTAGTCGTTAGCCGTTAGTCGTTGGTCGCTCGTCATTCCTTCCCTTACGCAAGATGACGAGCCAACGACCAATGGCCAAGGACCAACGACTACAGCTCGTACTTCTTCATCAGATGCCGGAACGACCGGTATGAGATTTTGAGCAAGTCTGCGGCTCGCGTTTGGACGCCATTTGACTGAGACAACGCAGTCAGCAGCAGCGACTTCTCGATGTCCGCAACATATTTCTCCATGTCCATTCCGTCGGGTAGCGTGCTCATGTTCCCAGCCGTTGCCACACCTGACTGGCCGACGCCGGCAGCCGCAGCGCGAGCTTTCGCTTTTTCCGCGGGCAGTTCGACGTGCAATTCATCCCCGGTTTCCAGGGCGACGGCGCGCTCGATGGTGTTTTCCAGTTGCCGGACATTGCCTGGCCACTCGTAGCTTCCCAATGCTTCGAGCGATTGAGCATTCACTCTCTGGATGCTCTTCCCTGCTCCAGGCGCGTATTTCTTGAGGAAATGGTTGACCAGCAGGGGAATGTCTTCGCGGCGTTGGCGCAAAGGCGGCACGGACACCGGAATCACGCTCAGCCGGTAGTAGAGGTCTTCGCGAAAAGTGCTTTCCGCTACCTGCTTGTCGAGATCGCGATTGGTCGCGGCGATGACACGCACATCGATGGGAATTTCGTTCGTCCCCCCCACCGGACGCACCGAGCGTTCCTGCAGCACCCGCAGCAGTTTGACCTGCATGGTCAGGGTCATTTCGCTGATCTCGTCGAGAAAAATTGTTCCCTTATCTGCGACTTCGAACAGGCCACGTTTGTTCTGGTTCGCGCCAGTAAACGCGCCCTTTACATAGCCAAAGAGTTCGCTTTCCAGCAAGGTTTCGGGAAACGCACCACAGTTAATGGACACGAACGGCTCGGCGGCACGCGGAGAGCACACATGCAATGCTCGGGCCACAAGTTCCTTGCCGGTTCCGCTCTCACCGTAGATCAGGACGGTGCTTTGGGTGGACGCAACAGTGCGAATCGTCTGCTTCAGTGTCTCCATCGCGGAACTTACACCGACGATGTTGTCCAGCGAGTTGCGGGTAGCGGCATCGCGCTTGAAAGCAAAATTCTGCCGGCTCAGCGATACTTTTTCCAAAGCCCGATTGATTGCCAGCTTGATTTCATCGACCAGTCCCGGAGACTTGCGGATATAGTCCGTGGCCCCACCAGCTTTGACTGCCTGAACTGCAGCCTCGTAGTCATCGACGGCCGTGATCAGAATCACTGCGGAATCCGGCGAAACCTGGTGAGCATGACGCAGCACTTCAATGCCGTCGATTTTCGGCATTTTGATGTCGGTCACGACCACATCGTACAGGGCGCCGTCGAGCTTTCTCTTCGCGGCCTCGCCCGAGGTTGCAGTCTCGACCTTGTGCCCTTCACGGCGCAGGGCGATATCCAGCATTTCGCAGATGGAGCGCTCGTCATCGCAAACCAGAATGTTACCCATGCGCTCCTCCTGCCGTGGCCGTGGCGAGCACACTCGCCGTGTCAAGCAGCGCCGAGTTGGTTTGCTGTGCTGTGTCTGCCTGTGTAGCACTCCGCGTTTCGCCCGTGGCGAAGCGGCGTAGCCGAAGCACAAACACGCTGCCCTGCCCCAGCTTCGACCGTGCCCAGACCTTGCCTTCGTGGGCTTGAACAATCTGATAGACAATCGCCAGACCCAGACCGGTGCCGCCTTCGAATTGCGATTGGAATGGCTCGAACACCTTCTCGATCAGCTGCTGGCTCATTCCCGGACCGGTATCAGCGAAATTGATCTGCCAGTCTTCCCCGCTGGACTCGAGCGAAACCGTGAGAGTGCCCCCGGCGGTCATGGCGCGCACTGCGTTTTCGCAGAAGTTCCAGAAGACCTGCTTGAGTTTGTCTCCATCGGCCGATGCCCAGGCCTCTTTCACCGCATATTTCCGTTCCACTCGAATGCCGGTATTTTGTGCGGCCAGACGATGTTCCAGCAAGGTCAGCGTGTCTTCCACCAGGGGGAGCAGGTCAACCTTGGCAAAGCGGTATTGGCGGGCCCGCGAATAGGCCAGGAAATCCGTGATGATGGTGTTGAGCCGCTCTGATTCCCGGGTGACGATCTGCAGTAGCTGGCGATGTTCATCGCCCAGATCCGGGATTCCAGAAAGCATGCTTACGGAGCCGGCGATCGATGTCAAAGGGTTGCGAATCTCATGCGCGATCGCCGCCGCCAGCCGCCCCACCGCAGCCAGACGGTCCTGCATGCGGACCTCGCGCTCCAGCCGCCGGATTTGGGTCAGGTCATCGAAGGTGTATACGAAACCCAGCGTGCCCCGCTCCGGAACCGCCAGTGCGGAAACCAGCACGCGAAAAGTCTTGCGGTAGCCGTTGGGCGCAATCCATCGGACCTCAGCGTGGGCCGGCTCAGAATCAACGTGCGGTAGAGGGTCCAGAAAAAGCTGATGGACGGGCTGGGTCAGCAGATCGGCTTCCGATCGCTCCAGCAGCTTCTGTGCCGCCGTGTTGACCAGCGTAATGTGTCCGTCCAGCCCGGTCGTGATCAATCCGCCGGTGATGGACTCAATAATGTTCTCGTGTAGAGCTTGAAGATTCTCCAGGGCGCCACTGGTGTGCTTCAGTTTGACATCTACCTGTCGCAGCTTGTTCGCCAGCAGCGCGGAAAGATAAGAAACGGCGAGATAGCCAAACAGGTTGACGAAAATGATGGCTTGCAATGCCTTCAGTTCGGGATGGGTCGTGGAGTACGAAGGAATGACTTCGAAGTAGGTGAGCTCCAGCACCGTTCCGTAAAGAATGAAGGCCAGCGCCGCCGTGAGGTAAGCCCAGACCCTTGGCAGCAGAATGCAGGCCATGATGATAACCAGCGGGTAAAGAAAATTCAGTGAGCTGTCCACGCCTCCGGTGGCGTAAACGACCAGGCTGACCAGAAACAGGTCGGTGAGCACCTGCAGCACCGACTGGATGCGATACTCCTGCCAGAAGGAAAGCAGCAAAACATAAAAAATTGAAATCACGTACCACAGCAGGATGGCGTTGATGAAAAGCCGCAGCGGCAGGGGGTTGGGAGTGAGCCGCGAAATGGCCAGCTCAATCCCCAACAGAAATGTCAGAATAAGAATGCGGACCTTGACCAGCCAGGCTAGCCACAGTCGCTCGTCAAACATGGATTGCATGCCCAGTCCCAATTTCCGCGCCCTTTCCTTGGCGAGTGCGGTCGCGCGTGCAATCCGTACCCTTGGCAGCAGAGCTTCTCTGGGCGGAGGATGCTGGTGGTTTTCCAGTCTGACATTCCGCCCAGGATTTTTCTGCGTCTAGCCGGCCATCTTGGCGATCAGCGAGAATAGCGGCATATACAACGACACCACGATGCCGCCGACCGCGCATCCCAGGAAGCAGATCAACACCGGCTCCAGCAGGGCCAGCATGTCTTTGGTCGCCGCATCGACTTCATCTTCGTAGAAGTCCGCGACCTTTTGCAGCATGGCATCCATCGCGCCGGTGGCTTCGCCCACTCCGATCATCTGGGTGACCATGTTGGGAAATACTCCGGATTCGCGCAGCGGATCAACAATGGTGCGGCCTTCTTCAATGGCCTTGCGCACCTTCATCAATGCTTCTTCCAGAACTGCGTTCCCCGAGGTTCGAGCCGTGATGCTCAAACCCTCAAGAATAGGCACGCCGGAAGTGATCAGCGTTCCCAGAGTCCGAGTGAACCGGGCAACCGCGATCTTGCGCAGCAGAAGGCCGATGATCGGCATTTTCAGCAGTCCATAGTCCAGGTAATAACGGCCTTTTGGGTTTTTGCGGATCTGTTTGACGCCAAAAACGGCGGCCACGATGCCAACAATGAAGAACCACCAGAACTGACCCACGAATCCGCTTAGCCCAACCACAATACGGGTCGGCAAGGGCAGAGCCACGCCTAATCCCGCGAAGAGGTTGGCGAAGATCGGGACCACCCACTTCAGCAGTGCGGCCACGATCAGGACGGCCATGCTGATGACCGAGACGGGGTAGATCAGAGCCGACTTCACGGCCCCTCGGAGTTTCACGGCCTTTTCGACGTACTGCGCCAGGCGCTGCAGAATGATGTCCAGAATACCGCCGGTCTCACCGGCTTCGATCATGTTGGTGGACAGATCGTCGAAGACCTTGGGAAACTGACGCATGGCGTTGGCCAGGGTTGAACCGCCTTCCACCGTAGTTCGAACGCCGTTAAGGGTTTTTTGGAAGGACTGGTTTTCCTGGTTCGCGGCTAGAATCTCCAGACACTGCACCAGGGGAAGGCCGGCATCGATCATGACCGAGAACTGCCGGAAGAAAATGGCGATTTCCTTGGTCTTGACCTTGCCTGAGCCAAAGGTGGGCATGGCAAACTCCTTGCCCTTCTCCCTGATGGCTCCGGCGTTGATGCGCTCTTTGCGCAGCTGAGCAGCCAATGCTTGTTTGTTGGCAGCAACCCGTTCGCCGCTGATCTTCTCTCCGTTTTCGCTCTTTCCCGAAAATGTAAAAACTGGCATGGTGGACCTCTCCTTGCTTCGCTAGCATTCCTTCCGGTGCGCCGGTTCGATCGCGCTCCGGACTATCACTTCACAAACCGCCTACTCGGACCTAACCATACAAATGGTTCAAAGACGTCAATGCTTACCAGTCGCTGTGCCTTTCGCCGTCGCGGCGGACTGGTTGCGATTCAGCAAGCCTGCGCCGCGATTGATCATTTCCTGCAACTCATCCACGTTGCTGGAACGAGCCATCGCGACTTCCAGAGTGATCTGCTTCTGGAAGTAAAGTGTGGCCAGTGCCTGATTGAATGTCTGCATGCCAAACTTGTCCTGACCGGACTGCATGGAAGAGTAAATTTGATGGATTTTGTCTTCGCGAATCAGGTTGCGGACGGCCGCGTTGGGCACAAGAATCTCCATACCCATGGCCCGGCCCTTGCCGTCGGCCTTGGGTAACAAGCTTTGGCACATGATGCCTTCCAGCACCAGCGACAACTGAGCCCGAATCTGGGGCTGTTGGTGGGCCGGAAAGACATCGATAATTCTGTTGATGGTTGAGGACGCCGAGTTGGTGTGCAGCGTGCCGAACGTAAGGTGGCCGGTTTCGGCGATACGCAACGCCGACTCGATGGTTTCCAGATCGCGCATTTCGCCGATCAGCACGACGTCGGGGTCTTCACGAAGCGCGGCTCGCAGGGCGTCGGAAAAACTTTTGGTGTCGGCGTGCAATTCGCGCTGATTGACCACGCAGTTCTTGTTCATGTGCACGAATTCGATCGGGTCCTCGATGGTGAGAATGTGGTCATGCCGCTCGGTATTGATCTTGTCAATCATGGCGGCAAGCGTGGTGGATTTGCCCGATCCGGTTGGTCCCGTCACCAGCACCAGACCGCGCGGCTTGTCGCACATCTTGCTGACCACGGCGGGAAGATTCAACTGGTTGAAGGACTTGATTTCGAAAGGAATCAGACGAAATACCGCCGAAGTCGCGCCGCGCTGGTTGAATACGTTGGCGCGGAAGCGGGCCAGACCTTTCAATCCGAAAGAAAAGTCCAGTTCCAGGTTTTCTTCGAAGCGATGCTTCTGCGAATCGGTCATGACGCTGTATGCCAGTTGCTTGGTTTCGGCCGGCGTCATCTGGGGCAAGTCCAGCGGTACCAGGTGGCCGTGGACGCGGATCTGCGGTGGCGAATTCGTAGTAAGGTGAAGATCGCTTCCCGACATCTCCAGCATTCGTTTCAGCAGATCACTTAGTGCGAGCGACATCTTTGTTCCCTTTCTTTTTCGTTACCAACTCTAGTGAATCGTTTCGCGAGCCACTTCTTCGAGCGTCGTCATGCCGGCCGCAACCTTGATCAGCCCGCTGCGCCGCAGGGTTATCATGCCGCGCTCGATCGCCTTCTTTTTCAGTTCCACCGCGGAAGCACCCACCAGCACCAGTTCCTTGATTTCGTCATCCACTTCCATCACTTCGTACAAACCGCAGCGGCCTTTGTAGCCGGTGTTGTTGCAAACGCCACAACCCTTGCCCTTTTGGATTTTTACGGTTTTGGCTTCCTCCGGGCTGTAGCCTTCTTCGAGCAGAGTTTGATGGGGAACTTCGACAACTTCCGTGCACTCCTTGCAGATACGCCGGACCAGGCGCTGGGCACAGATCAGGTGAACGGAGGTCGCTACCAGAAAAGGCTCAATGCCCATGTTCATGAGACGGGTAATGGTTTCGGGCGCGCCGTTGGTGTGTAGCGTAGAGAGCACGAGGTGGCCGGTAAGAGCGGCCTTGATCGCGATTTCTGCAGTTTCGAAGTCTCGAATTTCGCCGACCAGAATGATATTCGGGTCTTGCCGCAGAAAAGCGCGCAGAGCGGTGGCAAAGTTCAGTCCGATCTGCTCTTTCATCTGCACCTGGTTGACGCCGCCCAATTGGAATTCGACCGGGTCTTCCGCGGTCATGATGTTGGTGTCCGGTTGGTTCAGGCGGGAAATCGATGAGTACAGCGTGTTGGTCTTGCCTGACCCTGTTGGTCCGGTGACCAGCACCATGCCGTAGGGCTTCAGAATGGCTTTCTCAAACTTCACCAGCGATTCCGGCTCGAAGCCCAGCTTGGTCATATCCAGACGGAGGTTTTCTTTATCGAGCAACCGGAGCACGATCTTTTCTCCCCACAATGTGGGCAGCGTACTGACACGGAAGTCGAGCTGCTTCTTGCGGCCGCCGATGTTCATCTTCAGCATGATGCGGCCGTCTTGCGGCAACCGCTTCTCGCTGATGTCGAGCTTCGACATGATTTTCAGACGCGAAATAATGGCATCCTTCAACTTAAGCGGCGGCGTCATGATGCTTTGCAGCACGCCGTCAATACGAAAGCGCACACGGAATTCTCTTTCGTACGGCTCCATGTGAATGTCGCTGGCCCCTCGCTTCACGGCGTCGGTCAACACCAGGTTCACCAGCTTGACGATCGGAGCTTCATCGGCGGCCCTCTCCAGGTCCGCCAGCCCCAACTCAGCCTGATCCGCCTGGAGTTCGACGTCGGATTCATCCATCTCCGACATCGACAGCATCACCTGTTCGAGGTCTTCTTCCTTGGTGTTGCCGTAGGCTTTGTCGATGCCCTCGAGAATCGAGCTTTCCGACGCAACCACAGGCTCGATATTGAATCCCGTCATGAACTTGATGTCGTCCATGGCGAACACGTTGGTGGGGTCCACCATCGCAATCGTTAGAGAAGCGCCCACTCGGCTCAGGGGTAGAATTTGGTAGCGTTTAGCGGTTTCAAACGGAATCAGCTTGACCACCGCAGGGTCAATTTCGAAGTAGGAAAGGTTGATGGCGGGAACGCCGTACTGCCGCGAAAGGAAGTTCGTAACGTCTTCATCAGTCAGAAACCCCAGCTTCACCAGGGCGGCGCCCAGGCGAACGTTGGTTTCTTTCTGAGCCTTCGTTGCTTGTTCCAACTGCTCTGGGGTAATGACCTTCTCTTTGACGAGAAGATCACCCAGCCGTTGAGACATACCTCGATCTCCTATCTGAGCGGCAGAGGGATGACGTCGACTTCGCGTGCTCGCGCGAAAGTGCTGCGTTCTAGGGGAGAAATTGCAGCCTATCGCGTTGACACAAATTGTCACAGCAGAAGCGTTACTTCACCAGTAACTTTGGTACTTGTACTCAGCGACGGGGACGGCCTAACACGTTTGCTGCTGGTGAAATGCCTGCTAGACGTGCTTTTGAAGTGCCAAGGAATCCAGAGGGGCATGTTCTTCGGTAACTGTAAGCGTATCCAAGATCAGGTAAGGGTTCGTCTTCTTGGCGATTGAGGTTCCATCCGCTTCCCGCCGCTTTCGTTGTCTACATCCGCTTATAATGAGCCGGACAAGCTTCTTCACATGTGAGAGCTACGCTGCGAACATGGCTTCTCCTGATCCAACTCGGCTGAATCAAAAGCCTTCCAGCCGGAAGAAGGTCCTTATCCCGCTGGCGGTCGGAATCGCGCTGCTTTTTGCTGTGCTGCTTTCGTTGACCTCGTTTGATCTGCCACTGAACCCGAACACCAACCAGCAGTTGCTTTTCTTCGCGTCTCTGTCCGCGTTGATCTTTCTTTTGTTCGTGGCCCTGACATTCGTTCTGGCTCGCAATCTCCTGAAACTGTTCGCAGAGCGGAGACTCGGCGTTCTGGGATCGAAATTCCGGACCCGTCTGGTGGTTGGGAGTCTTCTGCTTTCGTTTCTTCCAGTCATCGGTATGTTTTTCTTTGCCTACGTGTTGATGAACCGGTCGATTGATAAATGGTTCTCCAGCCCGGTTGAGGAGGTGCGGCGGGATACTGGGACCATGGCGTCGTTACTTTCCGACTATGCGGCGCAAAACACGCGCGCCGAAGCCATCGCCATAGCAGCAACGCCCGAAACACAATCCGCCTTTGCGAACCACAATTTTTCAGCGGTCACCGGCGAGTTCCAGCGACATGGACCCACGCTGCAGGGCGGCTTTGCCCTGGCAATTGCTAACGGCAACGCGCAGGCTACTTTTGGAGCACCGGCTCCCTGGTCACAACTAAGAACCCAGATTTCCCTGGAGCGAGTGGCAGCGGAGACTCCCACTCCTTTTACCTGGGAGCAGACTGATTACATTCTGGGAAGTGCTCCGGTTGGCAGTGATGGTTTGATTCTGGTGGGAATTCCTCTCCCGAAACAGTTTTCTGAAACGGTGAAGCAGGTCGAAGCCAGCCAGCAGCGTTATCTCGACCTCGCTCAACAACGAAGATTGGTCCGGCGAACCTACATGGAAGTCTTGCTTTTGCTCACGGTGGTGGTGCTTTTCGCCACGACCTGGTTCGCTTTATTTCTTTCCAAGCTGGTCACGCGTCCCGTGGTTGCGCTTGCCGAAGCCACACAGGAAATCTCGCGCGGGCGGCTCGACTATCGTGTGGAAGTCCGCGCCGCAGATGAGATTGGCGATCTGGTGCATTCTTTCAACCGCATGGCGGAGGAATTGGAATCCAGCCGCCGCCAGATTGATGCCTCCAGCCGCGAGCTAGGCGCCGCCAATGTTGCCCTGGAACAGCGCCGCCGCCATATTGAAACCATTTTGGAAAGCATCCCTAACGGCGTTCTCTCGCTGAATGCCGACCGGCGCGTTACGCACGCCAACCATGCCCTGCTTCGTTTGTTTCATCCTACGGGTGTGGAATCCGGTACTCCGGGGGTTCTGATTGGTGCGCCCTTGCGTGAGGTTTTTGCTCCCGAGGTTCTCGAAGACCTTGAACCGCTGTTGCGCCGTGCCGACCGCATGGGCACCACCACCACGCAAATGGAGATGGTTGTTCAACGAGCCACCGTGAACGTGGCGGTAACCGTGGCAACTCTCAAGCACGACGGACAGGGGCTGGGATATGTCCTGGTGTTCGAAGACCTCTCGGAGTTGCTGAAAGCGCAGAAGCAGGCTGCCTGGCGCGAGGTAGCGCGACGCGTGGCTCATGAAATCAAGAATCCGCTGACTCCGATCGCGCTTTCCGCGGAGCGCATCCGTCGGCATCTGGAGCGCTCAGGGCCTCGCGACACGGCTTCCTCGAAATTGCTCCACAGTTGCGCGGAAACCATTGCGGGAGCTGTGGAAACGGTTCGCACCCTGGTGGACGAGTTCGCCACTCTGGCCCGGTTTCCGACCGCGCAGCCGCAGTCAGCTAATATCAACTCCATCGTCGAAAGTGCTCTGGCCATGTTCAACGAGCGCCTGGACAACATTCGTGTGCGCACTTCGTTGGCGGCGGAGTTACCCAACGTGATGGCCGATCCCGAGGCCATCAAGCGAGCACTTGCCAATCTGGTAGACAACGCGGCGGAAGCGATGCAGAACGCGCTCTTCCGTGAGATTCAGATTTCTACGGCCCTGGTGGCCAACCGCGACGTGGTGGAGATCGTCGTCGCCGACACCGGCCACGGCGTTACCCGGGAATTGAAGGAGCGGCTTTTCCTGCCCTACTTTTCCACCAAAAAGCGTGGAACGGGCCTCGGGCTTGCCATCGTGAACCGCATTATTGAAGATCACCACGGCTCCATCCGGGTGGAAGAGAATAAGCCTGTGGGCGCTCGATTTGTCGTGGAACTGCCGATTGTGTCCGACCCTGTCGCAGCACCTCCCATCAACCAGCATGCATAATATTCTGATCGTTGACGACGAACCCACCATCCGACAGTCGCTCAAGGGCGTTCTTGAAGATGAAGGTTTCAAGGCCTCGATGGCGGAAAGCGGCGAGGCCAGCCTGGAAATCCTCGGCAAGCATGCATTCGATGTAGTGCTGCTGGACGTATGGTTGCCTGGTATCGATGGCCTGGAAACTCTGGAAAAGATTCGTAATTTGGAGAACGCCCCCGAGGTCATCATGATTTCGGGACACGGGACCATCGAAACCGCGGTTCGCGCCACCAAACTGGGCGCATACGACTTTCTGGAAAAGCCACTCTCGATTGAAAAGACTCTTATCCTCATCAAGAACGCGATTGACGCCAAGCGATTGCGAGAGGAAAACCGGGAACTCAAGAAGCAGCTCATACCGAAAAGCGTCATCGTGGGCGATAGTATCCCGATGAAGGCGCTGCGCCAACAAATCCAGATCATGGCTCCCACTAACGGCCGGGTTCTTATCTATGGCGAGTCGGGGACGGGCAAGGAATTGGTGGCGCACGCTATTCACGCTCAGGGCCTGCGCAAGGATGCGATGTTCGTCGAGGTGAACTGTGCAGCGATCCCCGAGGATCTCATCGAGAGCGAACTCTTCGGTCATCGAAAAGGATCCTTCCCCGGAGCGACGGGAGACAAGGAAGGAACCTTTCAAAAGGCTCATGGGGGCACGCTGTTTCTGGATGAGATCGGGGACATGAGCCTGAAAACGCAATCCAAGGTTTTGCGGACGCTCGACGAGCAGCGCTTCATCCCGGTCGGGGGCGATGAGCCCATCACCGTCGACGCGCGTGTTATTGCTTCGACGAATAAAGATTTGGAGGAGGAAATTTCCCGGGGCAATTTCCGCGAAGACTTGTTTTACCGGCTTAACGTCATTCCCTTTTCAGTTCCGCCCTTGAGGGAGCGGAAGGAAGACGTTCCCCTGCTCGGGCGTCACTTTCTGAAGGAGTTTTCTGCAACCTACGGCCGCCGTCTTCGCGAAATCACCGATGACGCGATCGATACGCTGATGCGCTATTCCTGGCCTGGTAATGTGCGCGAACTACGGAACGTGATCGAACGTATTGTGATCATGAATCCTACGACCATCCGATTCGAACGCAAGCACCTGCCGCCCCTTGTTCATCGCGATGGCACGCGCCGGGCCGCGGGAGGTGACTTCTCTACTCTGCATCAAGCTCGCGCTGCCTACGAGCGGGACTACATCCTGAAGAAACTGGATGAGAACCACGGCAACGTCAGCCGCACGGCGGAAGTGCTGGGGTTGGAACGCAGCCATCTCTACCGCAAGATGAAAACCCTGGGAATTGCCGCAAAAGAATAGCTGGTTCCGCGGCCTCCGCGTTTTAAGATCTTGTGTTCACGTCTCGAGGAAAACCTTAGAACGCGGAGGTCGCGGAGAAAAGCCGCAGAGGGCGCAGAGTAACGTCGCCAATTACGCAGAAGCGTTCAGCGCTTGATCATGTGGATCTCAGTTCCGTTCTTCAGGAACTTCACTTCGTCCATAAGCTGAGTGATCAGATAAACCCCACGACCGTGGCCGGAGTAGATGTTTTCTGCATGTACCGGCGAGGGGATCTTGGAAGGATCGAAACCTTCTCCGGGATCGCGCACCACGATCAGCAGGCTGCGATTTTGGTCGCAGGCCACATCACATTCCACGATTTTCGATGGATCGGATTTGGCTCCATGGACAACCGCATTGGCGAGCGCTTCCGAAAGCGCCAGTTCAATGGCATGTTCTTTTTCGCCGGCACAGTCTTTCTCGCGGAGAGACTGCATGACGCGCTGTACGACCCCATCCACCGCCGCCTTATCGGCAGACAGCGTGACCTGGAGCTTGAAGAGTAATTTGTTGGCGAGGAAATCGAAGGTGGGCTGAGAATCCGGAGACATTGATCGGGCTCTTTCGTGTTCGCTAGATTTCAACCCTGGCAGCTTGCGATTTTACAAATCCGCTGCACCTTGAGCAACATGAAAACGTTTGCGCAAACTCGACGTTCTCGGGACTAGCCTCAAATTCCGGCCGGGCGGGCCAATAGCTGCAGCTGGCGGCGCCAGTCCAGTTCCTCGATAAACGTGTGCGATTCCCGCCAATCCGGGCTGACTTTCACGAAAAGCTCCAGAAACACACGAGTTCCGACCATTTTTTCGATCTGGAGGCGGGCCGCCGTGCCGATTTTCCTCAACATTTGTGCCTGCTTCCCTATCAGGATCCTCTTTTGCCCTTCGCGCTCGCAGTAGATTGCGGCCGCGATACGCGTCAGTTTGGCTCCCTCCTCAAACTGCTCGACCAGTACCGTGGTGGCGTAAGGAACTTCCTCGCTGGTCTCGACCAATACCTGTTCGCGAATGATCTCGGCGACCATGAAGCGCGTAGGCTGATCGGTTACCTGGTCTTCGGGAAAGTAGCGCGGGCCTTCCGGCAAGATGGCGATAACTTTCTCCAGCAAGAGATCCAACCCTTCGGGCTTGCGTGCCGACAGCGGAATAATTTCGTTAAAGGCATGAAGCTTCTGGTAGCCATCGATGATGGGCAACAGTTTGTCCTTCTGGCTTCGCAGCAGGTCGATCTTATTCAGCAGAAGGAAGACAGGGGTTTTAGATTTCTTGGCCATTTCAAGTACACGGTCGTCCTCCTGACCAAACTTCCGCGTGACATCGACAATCAGCAGGAGCAGGTCGCAACCGTCCAGCGCTTCGCGCACTTCGGACATCATCTTGCGGCCAAGCGAGCTGTCGGGGTTGTGCACTCCCGGCGTGTCGATGAGCACGATCTGCCCGCCCGCCTTTTTCTTTTGCTTGGGAATCTGGACGATCCCGAGGATGCGGTTGCGTGTGGTCTGAGGCTTGGGACTGACGATAGCCAACTTCTCGCCCACGAGCGCGTTCAGCAGCGTGGATTTGCCAGCGTTGGGACGACCGAGAATACAAACGAATCCGGAGTGAAAAGCCATAAGATTGAGAAATTTCGTAATTCGGTAATTGAAACCTATGGATGTGCAATTGGCGCTTACGAAATTATCCAATTTCACAATTACCCAATTACTCAATTCCTATATCAGGCGCAGCTGTTTTGGCTGGACTACCGAGATCCGAACGCGCTGAACGCGGCGTTCCGTTGACTCCAGCACTTCAAAGCGCAGGCCGTCTTCTTCAATCACTTCACCTCTTTGTGGAATGCGGCCAGCCATCTCACTTACCAGTCCCGCGACCGTGGCGGACTCTTTGCCTTCGGGACGCGTGCCCAACAACTCGTTCAACCGGTCAACATCCATGTTACCGGGAACAACGTAAGACTGATCACTCTCACGCACCACCTCAGCTTTCTCGTGCTCATCGTCAATTTCACCGACAATTTCCTCGACCAGGTCCTCGATCGTCACAAGCCCCGCCACTCCCCCGTATTCGTCCACCACGATGGCCATGCGGATGTTGTTCTTCCGCATCTCGCGCAGAAGCTCGCTTCCCAGTTTGCTTTCCGGCACGAAATACACATCCTTGCGCATCAGAGTGTCTACCGTCCGGGCGTGCGCTTCGGTATCCGGCACCTGAAGCACATCCTGCGCGTAAACGATTCCCTTGATGTTGTGAATCGTGCCTTCGAACACCGGAACCCGGGAGAACGGTTTCAATCGCAGCAACTCAATGAACTGCTCGACCGTGGTATTGGTGGACACTGCGACAATTTCCGGCCGCGGCTTCATCGCCTCGCGCACGGTTTTTTCACCGAATTCCACCACCGACTGGATCAGATCGCGGTTGCTTTCGTCCAGAATGCCTTCTTCCTGGCCGGCTTCGATCAGAGCATCGACGGCCTCCGCCTGGGTTTCTGGCTGCTCATCCGAATGCTCCTTGGTCAGAGCGGCCACCGATTGGAGAAAGCCCAACACCAGGGTTACGGGCAGGACGACGTAAATGAGAATCCGCAAGAACGGTGTCCATGGGATCAGCCACTGTCCTTTGGTGCGCGAGAAAAACACGAAGGGCAGAAACCGGTTACAAATGATCACGATCAGGATTAGGCTCAGTGTGGCCTGCAGAATCTCGTAAATGCTCCACGCCCGGTCACGGAACACGGTAAAGCCCACCAGCATGGCAATCGCCGCCATGGTCATTTGAGTGAGCACCGCCATCGACAGCGCCGCGCGGGTGCGGCTCACGTGCAGCCTTGGTTCCACATTGTGCTCGAAAGCGTCAATGTTGTCCTGGAACTCGCGGGAAAGGAACTTGCCAATTTCGGTGTAGAGGCGGTCTACATAGGAGACCAGGGTGAGCAGTCCCAGCAAAACCAGCAGCACGATAGCAATGACGAAATTCATCGAGATGCCCGTGTGGCTCGGGAGTTGGAACCCGCTCCGCTTGGCCTGCTCGAACCCTTACTCTTCGAGCTCATGCCTTTGCCGCGCGTTCGCGGCATGCTTCGCTCAATCAATCCCACGGGCAATCCCAGCGATTTTCGCAAGCGCACTTCCATGCGCTCCATCTTCCCGTCATCGCGTTCGTGATCGTAACCGGCGAGATGAAGCACGGCATGTAAAGTCAGAATCCGGATTTCGTCCGCTGCGCTATGCCCAAGCTCGCGTGCATTGCGAGCCGCGATCTGCGCCGAAATGGCCACATCCCCGGCGAACCCCCGCATCAATCCAGGCATTGCTGGAAACGATAGCACATCCGTTGGTTTGTTCTTTCCCCGGAAACGGTGATTCAATCCTCGTAACTCCTGGCTGCTGGTCACCAGTACGCTGACCGCCCCCCGAAGTCCGACTGCCCGTCGCGCTCGTGCCACAAACTTCGCCAGCGCGACCTCA
>Ga0206989_1066_pt1 | contig 20245 bp, 17 predicted proteins | sample Alteio_BWMinCont_10_FD_153276 | JGI IMG/M metagenome (GOLD analysis project Ga0206989, IMG submission 153276) | Enriched cells from forest soil in Barre Woods Harvard Forest LTER site, Petersham, Massachusetts, United States -... | ecosystem: Environmental > Terrestrial > Soil > Temperate forest >...
TAGGGAACCCATGAAGAAATTCAGCTCGGTTTTGCTACTTGCGATACTTTTTAGTCCCTTTGTTTCGGAGCCGGCCGCTGCTCAGAAATCCCTTCCCACACCAGCGAAAAACCAAGAGACGGCGCGTTGGGCACACGAAGCAGCGAGCGTCACCATCACGCGCGACGACTGGGGCATCGCCCATGTTTTCGGCAAGACGGACGCTGATGCCGTGTTCGGCATGATTTATGCTCAGGCCGAGGACGATTTTAACCGCGTGGAGACGAACTACATCAACGCGATGGGACGGTTGGCGGAGGCCGAAGGCGAAGCAAAGATTTATCAAGATTTGCGCATGAAGTTGTTTATCGATCCCGAGGCTTTGAAAAAAGGATACGCGGCGAGCCCGGATTGGCTGAAGAAATTGATGAACGCCTTTGCCGATGGCTTGAATTACTACCTTTCGAAGCATCCCGAAGTTAAGCCCCGGGTGATCAAGCATTTCGAACCGTGGATGGCACTGAGTTTTACCGAAGGCAGCATCGGCGGAGACATCGAACGCATAAGTCTTGCGCAGCTCGAAGCATTTTACGGAAGAGTACCCGTCAGTATGGGCGCTTCCGCGGATGATGACGAAGTCGAAGAACCCAGGGGATCAAACGGAATTGCGATTGCCCCTTCAAATACGGCCGACCATCACGCACTGCTCTTGATTAATCCTCACACTTCCTTCTTCTTCCGCTCCGAACTCCAGATGGTGAGCGAGGAAGGTCTCGATGTGTACGGCGCGGTGACTTGGGGACAATTCTTCGTCTACCAGGGATTTAACGACAAAGCAGGATGGATGCACACCTCGAGCGGAGTGAACGCCATCAGCGAGTACCTCGAGACGGTCGAGAAGAAAGGCAGCGGCTACGTTTACAAATATGGGAAGGACGAGCGGCCAGTCCTGGCCAAAGAGATCACCGTGCCGTACAAGACCGCCAGCGGCATGGCGGAAAAAAAGCTTACGGTATACGGGACGCAGCATGGGCCGATCGTGCGCGAGACCGACGGAAAATGGGTGAGCGTCCGGTTGATGCAGGAGCCCGTCAAAGCGCTGACGCAGTCTTACACGCGCACAAAAGCGAAAGACTACAATTCGTTCCGCCAAACGATGGAGTTGCACACGAATTCTTCGAACAACACGATTTTTGCCGACGCCGATGGGGACATTGCGTACTTTCATGGAAATTTTATTCCGCGGCGCGATGCGAGTTTTGATTGGACCAAGCCGGTCGATGGAAGTAATCCGTCAACGGAATGGAAGGGTCTTCTCTCCATCGACGAAACGCCACACTTGCTGAATCCGCAAAGCGGCTGGCTCTACAATTCGAACAATTGGCCGTGGTCGGCCGCGGGCCCGAGCAGCCCCAAGAAGGAAGATTTCCCTGTATACGTCGAGACAGGCGGCGAATCCGCGCGAGGTTTGCACGCCATTCGTGTTTTGCAGGACAAAAAAGACTTCACCGTCGGTTCGCTCATTGCCGCGGCGTACGATAGTTATCTAACGTGGTTCGAAAAGCCCGTGCCGTGCCTGCTAAAGGCCTGGGATGACGCGGCCGCCGACAATCCGCTGAAAACAAAGCTAGCGGAACAAATTGGCGTATTGCGTACATGGGATTTGCGATGGGGAGCAACGTCGGTGCCTACTTCCCTCGCCGTCTTCTGGGGCGAAGACGTACAAAAGCACGTAGCGGCCGATGCGAAAAAAGCGGGGATATACATGAGCGATTATATCTGCTCAAAAGCACCACCTGATTTGCTTCTGCAATCGCTGTCTGCAGCCTCCGATAGGCTCGTCGCCGATTTCGGCAGTTGGAAAACGCCGTGGGGCGACATCAATCGTTTCCAGCGCCTCACTGGCGACATTGTTCAGCCCTTTAACGATGGAGGCCCCAGCAATCCTGTAGGGTTCACCTCTGCCGTGTGGGGTTCCCTCGCGTCGTTTGGCGCACACGCTTATCCAGGCACCAAAAAGTGGTATGGAACGAGCGGAAACAGTTTCGTCGCCGCAGTCGAATTTGGGGAAAAAGTGCGCGCGCGTGCTGTAACCGCTGGCGGCGAAAGCGGCAATCCTGCTTCCCCACATTTCAACGACGAAGCTGGGCGATACAGCACAGGTGATTTGCGCGAAGTGTATTTCTATCGCTCGCAACTCCAGGGACACACCGAGCGGGAGTACCATCCCGGAAATTGATCTCGTTCGGATCTCACCGCTCGCAGTGGCCAGTAAATACCAGCGATGTAGCAAATCTGTTTCTCGACTAAGAGCGAATAGTTTTTCGTTTCTTGCCGACCCGCCCTGCAGCCTCAATCTTTTCAATATAAGCCGTCGCGAGCGGTACGTTGCACGCCGTCTCGCCCACGTCCACGGAAACCTCGCCGATTCGGCGCGCGGCCTCCTTCGCTTCTTTCAAAAGGGGCTTCACGTACGTTCCAACTGCAATCACAAATCCATTCATTCTGTAGCGAACGCGATTTTGTGCGCTCTTGATTCCCTTGACGATCACGTTGAGCAGGTCCCTGATTTCGGCGAGGTCCAAGGCCTCGTCCGGCTTCGAGGCCAACAGTCCGGAATACGCACACCACCCGGAACAAGCAACGCACTCCTTCTTCGATTTCATCCATTGCAGCGCCAGTTCGCGACCCTGCGGGTTCTCCATTGCCACCCACGGCACTGTATATTCCGCAATCATCTGCAGATTCGCTGCGCCCTCGGCCCACGCGTTCAATTCTTTTGGGTTCATCTTGGAGCCGTCGGCCACCATCCCGGCGAGGTACATCGCGTCCAGATTCCCCGTAGCGTAAAGTTCGCAAGCTAGCTCCTGCTGCCCTTTGATCGTTTTCGCGATCACCTTGAGGTCCGCGACGCTCACGCCATACATGTTCTCTGTGGCCATGCCATGACGCGCATATATCTTACGCGTGCTCTCCTTTCCCTTCTTCTTCAACTCCGACATGATGGACGTTACGGTAGGCATGAGTTCGTCCTTCTTTCAACTCTTGACGATTGGTGGTGGAAGTCCGCTCTCGATAGTCGCATCACTATTCCTCCGAACATCAGCCAAGCGCCGCTTATTTTGTTGGAGTGCTTTCTTCCAGTTTTACGTTTGAAAAGATAGCTGTCTCCAGAGTCGTCGCCACGTGGGAACAAACTCCAAGTCCGGCATAGTAAGGCTCTTGCAGCGTTACAAATTCCACGGGCCCAGAACTCTTCAGCTCTGCTCCGGGCTTGCCAAAATACATGGTAAAGCGGCTACCCTTTTTGACGATGCGCAGCCGCGAGGGTCCATCCTCTGCCGCAACGATCTGATACGTCTGTTCGTTCGGTGCGCCGCGGAATTGCAACGAGGTAAGCCCATTGCCGTGCGAAACCGCGTCCGCGTAGGGCGATCCCGGCTCCAGGTTTTGCCGGAAGATGAGCACTGCCTTGCGATGCTCCGCGGCGCTGGTCCCCACCCACTGCACATCAGCCGTAAGCGTCACGTCGCCGGAAACTTTCTTCCAAACAAAATAAAACGCATCCGTGGCGCCCCACATGTTCGCGCCGCCTCCCGTGATGCGATATTCACCTTTAGCGGCATCGTACTCTGCCTTGCCTCCCGCCGGCGTTTGCCCCACGCTTCCTTCATTCGTGAAGATTCCCAGGCTCCCGGTCTGCGGCCACGCCACCCTAACGCTCAGCCCCAAAAGGATCGCCATCACGCAGGCAGTCATTCCCGCTTTTTTTCTCGGCATCATTTGCAAGGCCTCCCACTCACGACAGCGCACGCCAACCAACTGTCGAACCGACGCATTCTATATCAACTCCGCGGCAACTCCGGCGCACACCTCTGCCACGCGCCACGAAAGCGAATTTGCGATTCTGGCAGGGAGTTAAGTTGGGGTGGGAACTGGATCAGGCCTATTCGTATCCCTGGCGGCGCGCTTGTTGGCGTAAAGTGCCTGATCCGCGGCCGCGAGCATCGTTTCCGGCTGGTCTCCCGAGGCGTATTCTTTCCAGCCTGCCGAGTACTTGATGGGAAATTTCCGGCCTTCCCACGAAAGTTCGAAAGCCCCCAGGCGCTTCAAAACAATCTGCAGTTGCTCGTGATTGCATTCCGGAAGTATCAGCAAAAACTCGTCCCCGCCCATGCGAACCGCGAGATCCCCGCTGCGAATCGCTCCATTAAGAGCCGCAGCGAATTCCTGCAGCACCAAATCCCCCGTGGGATGCCCGTATGTGTCGTTGATAAGTTTAAACTCGTCGAGGTCTAACAGAACAACGATGAATGGATGGCCCTTGCGCCCGGAACGAGCCACCTCGGCAGCCAGCCGCTGTTCGGCGAACCGCCGGTTGTACAACCCCGTCAGCGCATCAATCATGGCCAGTTCGCGCAATAGTATGGAGTGGTGCTGCTTTTCCGCGAGCTGGCGCCTCAGTCGCTTGATCAGCACTTGCTGATAGATGGTGTAAACGTTGAAAAGAACGACGAGCGCCGCCAGCCCAAAAATGGCCTCTGTGACTTTAATCCGGAACAGAGGCGTCGATCCCTGGGCGAGAGACGGCAAAACGAAGGAAATCAACGCTCCTGTAAGCAGCAGCATCACAAAAATCGAGTTGGCCCAGATCCACCAATCCCGCTTCTCAATTCTGCGCAGGTTATCGGCGATCTCCTGATCGCTGTTCGTTTGGGGAGGCAGACTTGTGCTGTTCTTTTGCAGGTCCATGAGAGGAACTACGAGCGCATCCAACCTTAGTATTCACACTAGATTGAGGTCGCTAACCGGTCAAGGTGATTTGCTCGAAATATCCATCAAGGTTACTCGACTGCCAATAACTCAAAATCGATGGGGTCGCCTCTGAAATCGGCCCGAAACCGACTGTCTGACACGGCCATCGGTAGCTACTGACCGCCAGGTCGGTACCTGTCCCATGGTACGGGGGTCCTATAGGGAAGCGCAGTCCGCCGACGCACACTACTTCTGCAAGCGACCACTATGACTGCAGCCCTCATCCTCGTCTTCTCCGTCCTGGCCCTCGTGCAATTCGCGATTAGCCAGTGGCGGATGATTTGGTTGACCACAGCGAACCAGCCTCTCTCCGATTCTTTGCGCATAACAACCGGCATCGACACCGAGTCCATCAGCGCCCAGGATTTTGGCAAGTTGTTGGGTCTCTGTGACGAAATGTCGCCGCTTCTGAAGAAAGGCACACCCTGGCTTCGCGAAATCAAGGGCTACTATGGTCTGATGGCAGGTGTGGAGAAAGTTTGCCGCTCGATCCAGCCGGCGCTGTCAGCCTGGGCGGCTGTCGAAATGAAAACCTGCTCTCGCTATGTTGCCGTCCTCCTGGACCAGAATCTCTCTCTTGATCTAGACAAGCGGTCCGCCGTTCGGACTAGCTCCTAGTTCCTCACTATCCGAACCGTGACCGGCCAGAATTGCCTCCATCGCTTGTGAATCTGAATGTAACTAGTTTATATTCAATAGCTTACAGAACAATCTAAGCTATGCCTCTGGATTCTACCTGCGCTCAGCGTTCCCAAAACTTCATCACCGCCGCGTAGTCGAGGTCTTCCTTGGCTGCCGCTTTCACGGCCGAGTACGTGGAATAGGCTGCTGCTGCCGCTGGCAGGGTAATGCCAGCTTCTTTAGCCAGGTCCAGCGCCAACCCCATGTCCTTGTGCATGAGCCGCAGCGGAAAGCTGGGCGGGTACTCTCCCTTTAGGAGCAACGGGGCCTTCACATCCAGAACGCCCGCCCGAGCCATGCTGGATTGCAGGACTTCCACCAGCTTCTCTCCCTGCAACCCAGCGGCACCGACCAGCGCCAAAGCCTCCGCTAAAGCGTCCACCTGGAGGGCGAGGATGAGGTTCATCGCCAGCTTAATCGTCTGACCCGCTCCGTTCGGCCCAAGGTGAAACCAGCGCTTCCCCAACACGCTAAATATCGGTTCGGCATCTTTAAGCACCTGCGGGTCTCCGCCCACCATGAACACCAGCTCCCCTTTTTCAGCTCCCCACGTGCCCCCGGTCACAGGAGCGTCCAAAAACGCAAGCTGCCGTTCCCCACAAGCGGCCGATATCTTGCGGGCTAGAGCGGGGGAAACGGTGCTGGAATCGATGTAAATGCTACCAGGACGAAGGGCCCCGAGTGCACCTGAATCCGCCCCCGATCCGGAGCCTCCCCAAAGCACTTCCTCCAGGGCAGGCGGATCGCTGACGATGGTTATCAGCACGTCGGAGGAAGCCGCCACCTCGCGGGGGGACTTGGCCAGCTTGGCGCCTGCGGCCACCAACGCCTCGGCGCGCGAAGCCGTGCGGTTCCAAACCGTCAAATTGTACCCGGCCTTCAATAGATTGAGCCCCATGGGCCCGCCCATCAAGCCAAGTCCAATCAAGCCGACGCTTGAACCGGGACCTATGTTCCTCGTGGCTGTAATGTTGGCTCCAGGGCCAATTTTCACTCCGGGCCCGATCGTGGTCTTGCGGCTGTCATCGGTAGTCACAAACGGCCTCCTGCTAGCTGCGGCTCTGCCAAACGGGCCGCAGGTGCGATATTCCAACCTCTAAGAGCCCGTCGATTGTAACTGAATCGCTAAAAAACGGTGGCAGGGTCGTGAAAAAGGAAGCAGGGACGTCAGGCAGTCTTCGGTCGGTGTTGCAGCGGCAGTATCCCAGGAGCCCCACCAGCAGAGTTTGTCGAGGTGTTCTTGGGCTCTGTCTTGGCCTCAGCCGAGGCTGCCGATGAGGCTGAGGCTGCGCTCGCAGCTGTCCCTTGTGTTGTAGAGGTATTCCCGGCGGGCTCAGGCGGCGGTTCCGGCTTCTCTTCAAGCCGCACTATGTACTGGTAAGGGATTTCCCAGCGGAAGTGCTTCATCGAGCCCCGCTGCTCGAAGTGCTGCTCCAAAAAGATGGAGCGGCCCGAATCCGCCACAAACGTGCCGGACGCAGGCAAAAGGATGTCTCCGGCGCGGTATTGGACTTCAACCCTACGCCCAAGAAAGGCTGAGTAGCGGGCCATACTGTACTCAGTTTCCAGATTGGGCAGTAACAGCGTCAATGGTACGGAAGGACTCCCCCCAAAAACGTGTGGAAAACTCGGCACTAGCCCGGATTTCTCACCAGTTGTGAATTGAGGTTGTGAAGTGGGCGGTGGAGGTCTGATTTTGGTGCGTGGGGCAGGGGCGGCGGGCGGTTTTTGATTTTGTGCGGTGTTGATCGAGGCTCGATTGACGCTGAAGCGGTTTTTGCGCGCACTTCGTCGGGAGCGCGGGACGATCGATCTGTTTGGTGAGCGGTGGGTTTTTCAGCAGCGCAGAGCCGTGTAAGCTGCGGCGAAGACGTTCTGCCAGGGATACGCGCTGCTGTAGTGGATCCAGATACGGCGTGCCGAGATCCGCACCTGCGCGGCGATTTTCAGCAGCTTCAACCGGATGGTGTCGACCTGGGCTTCGGCCCATTCCGTACCCGTCAGACCCAGCCGCCGCAGAGCTTCCAGCAGCACGTAAGCGAGCGAGGAAAAGTACAGCCGCAATTGATTGGCCCGCAGCGTCTCCGTGCTCAGCCGGTCGCTGAACAGGCTCAACTGCTCCTTGATGCGATTTTCCATCTCCCCTCTCGCGCAGTAGAGTTGCTCGTAGAGGTTCTGCGGCGGCCAGGCTTCTTTGCCGAGCGAGGTCACCAGGTAGCGGGGATTTTCCTTGCCCTCGATCTGTTCCGCTTTGGCGATCACGCGCCGCGCCCGTGACCAGCTTTTCTTCGTGCGATAAGCAAACTCGGTGAACACTCGCGCCGGTTTTCCCGTGCGCCGGTGTTGTTGCTTGGCTTCCTGCATCGCGCGGCCGATGATCCGTCGCAAGCGCTGGTTGCGCGCAAAGCCGAAGACATAGTCCACCTCGTTGTTTTCACACCAAGCCAGCAATTCCTCACGGCAGAAGCCGGAATCCGCTCGCAGGATGATGCGTGTCTTCGGCCACCGCGCGCGGATCTGCCGCACGATGCGCTGTACTTCTTCGAGACTTCCAGCACTGGCGTCGATGTTCGAGGGCCGCAGCCGCGCGCACAGCAGATGATCTCCGCAAAACACGTACAGTGGCAGATAACAGTAGTGCCCGTAGTAGCCGTGGAAAAAACGCGCTTCCTGCCGCCCGTGCAGCGGCGTGTCCGTGGCGTCCAGGTCCAGCACGATTTCCTGCGGCGCACGCGGATGCGCTTCCAGAAAAAGTTTGACCAGCAGTTCGTCCAGCGCTTCGGCAGAGTAGCTGATCTTGCTGTAGCGTTCCGTGGCGGGGGAACCAACGGGTGTCAGTTCCAAGCGATTCAGCGTGCTCTTCCCGGCCAGCGGCACGTTCAGATCGCGGCGCCCGGCCAGCATCCCCAGCAGCGGATCGTTGCGCAGTTCTTCGTGATCGTTCAGGTCTTCGTAGCCCAGCGCTAACCCGTAGATGCGCTGCGCCAGCATCTCGGAAAGCGCATGCTCGATGCGCTGCGGATCGCGTGCATCAGTGAAGCAACTCGCCACGCGCCGTAGCAACCCGATCTTGCGATCCGTCGCGCGCAACAATAATCCTCCGCCCTCGGTGGTCAGCCGTTCGCCGGAAAATTCCGCCACCACCCGCCGCGAAAAATGCACTTCAAACTCGAACTGCGACTGGTTACACTCTGTCATTAGAAAGGCCGCCCTTCTCTTGGCATTTACTTCGACTAGACAACGCAGTTATGCCTGAGATGACGGCCTTTTTCTACTTCGAATTAATCCTCTTTGTTCATTCCCGGTGAGAAATCCGGGCTAGGCAGGAGCAGTGCGGCAGATCAGCGCCGAGAAAGCTTTACGACCCCGTGGCTGAATTCCGGAAGCGCGTCGGATAACAGATAACTCTTCGCGCCAGCATCGGCCTTCAAATAAGCGTCCCAGAACGCCAGCGAGGCGGAATTGGTGAATCCCAGAATCGAGTCCCCCTGCGCTGCACGTCCGGGCAAAGGCGTCTTCGCGTTAATGAAGGACATGTGATTCGCGCCCTCGATAAAAACGTGGTATTTCGCACCAGGCTGACTGCGCTCGAACGGAATCTTTTTCCAGTCCGGCCCGCGGTTCTCCGCTCCCAGGTCAAGCGAGCCGGTCATGCTCAAGAGCGGCAACGTGACGTGATCCCAGGAGTGGTCCGCCAGGCCGAATTCGCCAGGACCCTGCGGAGATAGCAGCACCACCGCTTTCACGCGCGGATCGGCAAAATTGGTCGCCGGATGGTTCGGCAAGTTGACCAGTGCTCCGGCAATCGCATCCGCAGTAAACGCCCCCATCGAATGACCGCCCACGCCGACACGTTCCACATCCATCTTCCCGCTCAGCGCGGGGATGCGCTTTTGCAGGACAGGCAGCGAATCCAACACGAACGAAATGTCCTTAGGCCGGCTTTGCCAAAGCGCTGGCTTTTTCAAAGCGTCGCGCACTGCTACCAGAAAGTTGATGTCCTCTTCGCCCGCTTTGCGGCGCTGCACCGTGGAATCTTCATGCGTAGGCTGCAGCGTCACATAACCGTACGTCGCCCAGTGGCGCGTCAAGCCTTCGCAACAGGACTGCGATCCACCTGCACCGTGGGAAAACACAATGACGGGATATGATCCCGCCTCCTGCGGATAAAAGACGCGAACGTGCAGATCTTTGTCGCGCTTGGCATCGTGCAGAACGATGTCCGGCACTTCCGTGACGATGTGTGGACCATCCGCGAGTTTATATGCGCCGCTGATCATCGAATCTGACGTCGAACCTGCCGCGATACTCACCGCAAGCCGATCGCTGGAAATCGGCGCGTTGTCTGGAACTAAGGATACGGGATTTGTTGTCGCCACAAGAGTCGATTGCCGCGCAGATTTCGGAATCGAAAATCCGGAGCCACCTGTCGGACGAGTGATGAAGTAAGCGGCGACACCGCTCAGCAGCGGAATCAGGATGGCGTTGGATATCCGCCGTCGCAAACGGCGGCGATGTATGTAGTCCCTGGGTAGGGAAGGGAATATGCGGTGATGGCGCGCCGTGGCCGGCATGGTCTGAGCCCGATTTTTTGAAGTATGTGCGGACGCTGGCCTAAACCCAGCCTCCCCAAAGAAGTTGCTCACCCATTGCCGGAATGCGGGGAGCAGTCCAGGACGAAAAGGTCTATGATCCGCGTGCAGCGAGCGAGACATGAGACACCTCTGCGAACATCTGCGATTCGTGCCTTCCTGAACTATGGGCTGGAGAGTTCCAGGAACACAGGCTGGTGAAAACTTCCTTACGGAAGCGGCGGTCTTACTGTAGCAAAAAAAGGCCGCATTTTTCTACCGCTCCATATCTTTGCAGATAATTCTTCACGGACAATTTGCAAAAGCGTCCGCTCCCTCCCAAACGCTCCACTTCAGCCATTACTTCAAAGAGAATTACCTCTCGCTTCTCAATATTTCTCCCGGCTTGACACAACTTCCGCCTCATTGTTTACTCCCCGCAGCGAGGAGGTCCCCACGCATGGGATTCAAACTACACGTGTCCGCACTGGCCGCTGCCGCGGCCATTTTCTCTGTGCATCCGAACGTCCTGCAAGCGCAAGAGTCTTCCCACAAACTTACGGTGATGGATGAATTTCAAATCCAGCTCCCCACTGACCCCCAAATTTCGCCCGACGGCAAGAAAATCGTCTACGTACGCCGCTTCGCCGATCCCATGACCGACCGCCGCTATTCGAATCTCTGGATCGTCAATGCCGACGGCACGGACCACCGCCCGCTCACCACCGGCAACCGCAACGACGCTTCCCCTCGCTGGTCGCCCGACAGCGCGCGCCTCGCCTATCTCTCCGACACCGACGGCAAACAGCAAATCTATGTTCGCTGGATGGACTCGGGACAAACCGCCCGCATCACCAATCTCGAGCAGTCTCCCGACGGCATCGAATGGTCTCCCGACGGTAAAATGCTCTCTTTCTCGTCGCTCGTTCTCGGCAAAAGTCCTCACATCGCCGATCTTCCCTCTCCTCCTGCGGGAGCGAAGTGGGCTGATCCGGCCACCGCCTACGATCACCTCGTTTATCGCTTCAACGGCGTCGGCTATCTGAAGCCGGGCTTCATGCAAATTTTTGTCGTCTCCGCCGAAGGCGGCTCTCCTCGTCAAATCAGCAACGGCAACTTCCCGAATGGCGGCAATGAATATGGCCCCAATCGTGCCACGTGGACTCCCGACGGAAAGTTTCTCCTCGTCTCCATCAATCGCCACCCTGAATCCGACCACGATACTTTTGACACCGAGGTCTACGAATTCAGCGTCGCCGACGGCTCGCTACGCGCCCTCACCAATCGCAAGGGTCCCGACAATAATCCCGCCATTTCTCCCGACGGAAAATGGATCGCCTATACAGGCTTTGACGACCGCCTCCAGGGCCACCAAACCACCAAGCTCTATCTAATGAAACGCGACGGCACCGGCTCCCATTCCATCTCCGACAAGCTCGACCGCGACATCCAGAGTCCTCAATGGGCTCCAGACAACAGCGGCGTCTATTTCCAGTACAACGATTTCGGCGACACAAAAATCGGTTTCCTCTCTCCCGATGGCGCCCTCAAGAAAATTGCCGAGCACATCTCCGCCTCGACCAGTGCTTACGGTGGCGGCTCTTTCTCCGTCGCTCATGCCGGCCCCATCGCCTTCACCTACGGCCGCTCGGATCTTCCCGGCGACGTCGCCGTCAGCAACCAGGGCGCGGTGAAAGTTCTCACCTCCCTTAACCAGGAGCTGCTCGATCAGAAAAAGCCCGGTCATGTCGAAGAAATTCGCTACAAATCTTCAAAAGACAATCGTGAAATCGAAGGCTGGATCGTTCAGCCGCCACATTTTGACGCCACGAAAAAATATCCACTCATCCTCGAAATCCACGGCGGCCCGTTCGGCGATTATGGCGACCGCTTCGACTTTGAAAAACAATGCTGGGCTTCGATGGGTTACGTTGTCCTTTACACCAATCCCCGCGGCAGCACCAGCTACGGCGAAGAATTCGCCAACCTCATTCATCACGCCTATCCTGGCGACGATTTCGCCGATCTCAATAGCGGCGTGGACGCCGTCATCGCCAAAGGCTACATCGACACCAACAATCTCTTTATCACTGGCGGCAGCGGCGGTGGCGTCCTCACCGCCTGGACTATCGAACACACCGAACGCTTCCGCGCCGCTGCCGATCTTTATCCCGTCATCAACTGGTACAGCTTCGTCCTCACCACCGATATCCCGTGGACCGCAAAATACTGGTTTCCCGGCAATCCCTGGGACAACACGGACCAGTACATGCAGCGCTCGCTCACCAATCTCGTCTCAAAAATCAAAACACCGACTCTCGTCATGACCGGCGAAGCCGACTACCGCACTCCCATTTCCGAAGCCGAACAGTTCTACGCGGCCCTCAAGCTTCTCAACATTGACGCCGTCCTGGTGCGCGTCCCCGAGGAACCCCACGGCATCAGCCGCCGCCCCAGCCATCACATCACCAAAATTCTTTACGTCGCCGGCTGGTTCCAACAACACAGATCCACCAACTAGCACGCACAAATTTCACTCAACTTGTAGGGGCCGGGCTTGCCCGGCCCGAGCGCAATTCGAGCCCAAATCGCTACGCCGTTTCCGGTCCATCTCATTTATCTTGGGTTTAGGTTAATCCCCGTATAAATACTCCTGCCCAAACTCAACCAGGGCGATCCATTCCAGGAGAGAGATTTTCATGCGTAAACGTTCCGCAGCACTTGTAGTCCTCGGCCCACTCTCCGTCGCATTCGTCCTCTGCGCCGGACTCATGTCCCGCGCCGCTGCACCCGCTCCGGCTTCTTCCGGTTATCACGTCGTCAAGACCGTCTCGGTTCCCGGTGATACCGGCTGGGATTATCTCTACGTCGACAGCGCCGCCCACCGCGTCTACATTTCGCACGGCGACCACACGGTCGTTATGGATGCAGATTCATTCGCCATCGTTGGCGATATTCCGGACACAAAAGGCGTCCACGGCATCGCCATTGCTTCCGATCTCGGCCGCGGCTTTACCAGTAATGGCGCCACCAACGATGTCACTATCTTCGACTTGAAAACTCTGAAGACCATTGGCAACGTTAAGACCGACGTCAACCCTGACGCCATTCTCTATGAGCCGGTTACCAAGCGCGTCTTCACCTTCAACGGTGGCCGCAGGAATACGCCTGGTGGCAAGAACTCCACGGCCATCAACGCCGCCGACGGCAGCGTTCTGGGGACAATCGATATGGGTGGTAAGCCAGAATTCGCCGCGGCTGATGGCAAAGGCGGTGTCTACGTGAACAACGAGGACACGTCTGAGCTGTATCACGTCGACGCGCAGAGTCTCAAAGTTCTGCACCATTGGCCTCTCGCGCCATGCAAGTCGCCTTCGGGCTTGGCGATGGATGTGAAGAACCGCCGTCTCTTTTCCGTCTGCGATGAAAATGTTATGGCGGTCGTGAACGCCGACACTGGCGCAGTCGTTGCCACCCCAAAAATCTGCGACGGCCCCGACGCCGCTGGCTTCGATCCCGCAACCGGCTACCTCTTCGCGTCCTGCGGCGATGGCAATCTCACCGTCATCCACCAGGATTCCCCTGACAAATACACCGTCGTCGAAAACGTCCCCACCAAACGCAGCGCCCGCACCATGGGCCTGGACTTGAGAACACACACCGTCTTTCTGCCAGCCGCCGAATTTGATGCCCCCGCGGCCGGCGAACGCCGCGGCAAAATGAAGCCCGGCTCCTTCGGCATCGTTGTCGTCAGCAAGTAGCCATTAAAAAAGCGTGCGCATCAGGCCAGCGCACGCCGCCACGGTAAAATAAAAGCGTCCCGCTGAGATCGATCACCGGGACGCTTTTCCTTTTCTTCGAATTTTCGGCGCGTTAGTGCGACGGCACCACGCCCACATTGTGCACTCCCGCGAACAAAGACACCGCCGTCCCCAACGACTGCGGCACAAACCACATTTTGCGCAGCGCGGGATACTGGCTCGTCATCATTTTCCGCCCTACATAATCCAGTACCAGCGGGCTGACCTGCGTCGCCAGGTAAAGCGCGTTCGAATGTGCAAACGGCGCCAGCATCGGATTCGATTCCGTGCCATACCCGCCCGAAATCGCTCGCCGCGTCGACCACGCGTCAAACCCCGCCGCGCTCGAGGACGCGATCGTTAGCCCATACCAGAGCTTCTTCTGCCGTTCCGAAACGTCTTCGCGGCTCACCGCCGGCTTACCTGGCCGAATGGACAGGCTGGAGCTTCCAGGCGTAACTGGATCCGCCGTTGTGGCAGGCGTCACACCAGCAGAGCTCGACCCTGCGGCAACCTCTGAATCGGTCTTAATCTTTGGATCTGGCACGGAGGGCAACGGCTTCGAGGGAGTAGAGTCTTTCGCCGCATCTACGGAAACGCTTGAGGAGCGCTCCGTTACTGCCTTTATGGCATCCCCGCTTTGCGGAAGAGGGAAGAGCAAAAGGATCGTTGCGAGCAACATTTTGTTACCTCAGTAGTTGAAAGTCATGCATTTCGGTCCCCACTCTCAACTACGGAGAATATACTGTCCTAAAGGGCAGTCCGCACTGGCCCATTGGTCACATTCCAATTAGTACCCTCCTCTAGCACCTCAGTTTGCCGTTTTCGGAACTCCCGTACTACCCGCAGACATGAACAAATTTTCACTTTTGCGGCACACCGTTGCCGCCCCTCGGATGCACTTGGAGTGCGGGAGCCCTGCTCCCGCTTTCTTCCAACCACTCCCTCGTTCCAGCCAAAAGGCCGCGTCTCTGCGTCAACTGCGAGAACTTAGTCTGCTATAATCCCGTCCATTGACCGCGGCCCCGCCGCGGTCTCTCTAAAAAATGGCGGCCAACGAATCCACCGCAGCCAAGCGCGCTCCTCAACCCGAGCGCGGCCCGCAGTCTCCCCGTTTCATCGTCATCGAAGGCCCCCTCCGCGTCGGCAAGACCACTCTCGCCAAAATTCTCGCCGAGCGCCTCCACGCCCGCCGCATCTACGACTGCGAAGACAATCCCTTCCTCGCCGATTTCTACAAGGAAAAAGCGGGCGCCGCTTTCCGCGCCCAAATGTATTTCCTGATCGAACGCCAGAAACGCATCCGCGAAGCTCTCGCCGTCGAAGCTCCCGGCCCGGTCCTCTCCGATTTTCTTCTCGAAAAAGACCGCATTTTCGCCAATCTCAATCTCGATGACGAAGAGCTAAAACTCTACGACCGTTACTACGACTCTCTCACCGCCGGCATTCCCGCTCCCGATCTCGTCGTCTACCTTCAAGCCAAGCCCGAAGTCCTCCGCGCCCGCATCGCCAAAAAAGCCTCCCGCGACGAATCCCAAATTTCTCCCGAATACATCGAAGAAGTCGCCGCCGCCTACGAACATTTCTTCTTCCGCTACGCCGCCTCCGACCTCCTGGTCATCAACACCTCCGACATCGATTTCGTCGAGCGTAGCGAAGACCTCCAACAACTCCTCCGCCGCCTCCAGGACCCCGTCAAAGGCACCCAATACTTTCTCCCCCTCGGCGCCTCCGAATAATTTCCTTTCCCTTGTAGGGGCACGATTCATCGTGCCCTCTTCGATTTCACCCGCTCCCGGGCCTCCAACCGTATACTCCCCGCCCTTTCCCTACTCCCGATACAAATCCCCCGCCAAATACTTAAACCCCGTATCCACCGCCACCGTCGCCACCGTACTCCCGCTCCCAAGCTCCTCCGCCAACCGCAACGCCGCGGCAACATTCAATCCCGACGACGTTCCCGCAAATATTCCTTCCTCCTTCGCCAATCGCCGCGCCATCTCCCGGGCTTCGCTTTCCTCCACCGTGCGGACTTCATCAAAGTCGCCATCCTTCAAATGCGGCGGCCGGAATCCTGCAGCAATTCCCTCCACGCGATGCGCCCCACCTTTCCCCGTTGTAAGCACCGGAGAACCCGCCGGCTCCAGCGCCACGATCCGCGCTTTGCATCCCGCCTCTTTCAACGCCCGCGACACTCCAACAATCATTCCCGCCGTCCCCACTCCGCCGCAAAACGCCGTCAGCCCTTCCCCCGCTTGCTCGGCGAGCTCACGCCCAATCCCCATGTACGCCTGGATCGCGTCCTGATTATTAAACTGGTTCGCGTAAAACGTCCCCGGCTCCTGCGCCAACTCTTCCGCGCGCCGCTTCATCCTCTGGTAAAGCTCCGGCACCAGCTTTCCGCCTTCCGCCGGAAAAATCTCCAAGTCTCCGCCAAACAGCCTCATCGTTCGCAACTTCTCCTCCGAAAATCCGTCCGACGAAATCGGCGTAAACCGGTACCCCTTGATCGCGCACACCATTGCCAGCGACGATCCTGTGCTTCCTCCCGTCCACTCGATCACCCGCATCCCCGGCCGCAACTCTCCTCGCGCCTCCGCCCCCTCAATCATCGCCAGCGCCATCCGATCCTTGTACGACCCCGTCGGGTTGTAATACTCCAGCTTCACCAGCACCTCCGCCATCCCCGGCCCCACAATCTTCCTCAAACGCACCACCGGCGTATTCCCAATCGCCTGCAAGACCGACTCCCGCACGCCATTTTTCCCCGCCATCGTCTTTTCTCCCCAATCTTCCTCGTAATTGTAGGGGCACGATTCATCGTGCCCCTATCCGCCGGCAACCTTCAAACTTCAGCTCACTGTCCCGCAAATTCGAAGTTCGTAGCGCAAAATCCCTGCGTACGATATAGTAGGTAATATCACTACTTTTGGAGTCGCCATGGAAAAGACCGTCTCCGCCGCCGACGCTAACCGAAAATTCTCCGAACTCCTTCGCGGCGTTCGCCAAGGCCGCAGCTACATCGTCACCTCTCACGGCAAACCGGTCGCCAGGTTAGTTCCAGTCGAAGACGACTCTTCCCACGCCGAGGCGGCCCGCTCGGCCCTTCTCACTCGACTCAGGTCCCAGAAACTTCCAAGAGGAGCAAACCCACGCCATCGCTGGACGCGCGATGAACTCTACGAGGACGCCAAGTGAGGGTCGCCCTGGACACCAACTTGCTCGCCTACGCTCAAGGCATAAATGGCGACGCTATGAAGAAAACGGCTCTCGCTTTAATTGGAGCCCTGCCCGTTGGCGCCGTAGTCCTTCCCGCGCAGGTCATCGCCGAACTCTTCCAAATTCTTATTCGCAGAGGTCAATTGATCCCCTCACAGGCGCGTACCGCCATCTTTTCTTGGTGCAACGTCTTCCCCGTCGCCGAAACGTCCTTGCCCGTGCTGCTGGGCGCCGCCGAACTCGCCGTCACGCATCGCTTCAGCTTCTGGGACGGCATGGTCCTCGCCTCCGCCTCGGAAGCCGGCTGCCGCCTGCTGCTCTCCGAAGATCTGCAACCCGGCTTTACCTGGAACGCCGTCACCGTGGCCAATCCCTTCGCCACTCCCAAGCATCCCCTACTGCAAAATCTTCTTAGCTAGGATCGGCTCCCGTAACTTCCGCGTTCGCCGTCCACCTGCGCATCTAAATCTTCCTCGGATCAACTTCCACCGCCATCTCCCGATACGCGCACAACGCATTCGCCAGCTGCATCTGCCGCGGCGTTCGGCATTCCGGCTCAAACAACCTCGGACTCCCCACCACAATCACCGCCGTCATCGCCCGCGACGTAGCCACATTCAACCGGTTCAAGCTATACAAAAACTCCATTCCCCGCGGCGCCTCTTCCGGCGACGATGTCGTCAGCGAATAAATCACCACCGGCGCCTCCTGCCCCTGAAACTTATCCACCGTCCCAATCCTCATCCCCGGCAGGCGCGTTTTCAAATCCGCCACCTGCGCGTTATACGGTGCCACAATCGAAATCTCTTCCTCCTTCAATGCCCGGCTATTTCCCGCGCTATAAAAATAGTTCACGCCAGGCCGCACCAGCCCTTCCACAATCCGCGCCACCAACTCCACTTCCTCCGCCGCGGAATTCCTGTTCCCCTCGTGCTCCACCGGCACAAACCACAATCCCGCTCCTTCAATCCACGCATGCCCTTCGATCACCCGGCTGCGCGCCAAAGCGTGCGAACTCAGCTTCTCGTCGTAAAAACACTCCGAGGTAAATCGGCAGATCTTCGGATGCAGTCGCCAGCTCTCCGGCAGCAAAAATCCCGTGTCCGCCGCGATCGTCTTCCGTCCATTCAACAAATGCTCCAGCGCCGACTTCTCCGCGCCGTCTGGATGACTCCCTTTCGTCGGCCGCTCCAATTGTTGCGGATCCCCCAGCAACACCAATTTCTTCGCCGCCTGCGAAACCGCCAGCACGTCCGCCAGCGACATCTGCCCAGCCTCATCAATAAACAGCACATCCAAAATCTCAAACGCCTTCTCCGGCGACCATAGCCACGATGTCCCGCCCACCACGTTTGCCGCGCCCGATTTCAGCGAGTCCCAGGCCTCTTCGTTTTTATCTTTTGCCACTTTCACGCCGGGACTCTCTTCGCCGTCATTCTCGCGATGCAAACATCGCACTCCTTCAATATCCTTTTCCTCCGCCGCTGCCACTACGTCGTCCAGCAACTTCCGTATCACCTTGTGACTCAGCGCCGTCACGCCAATTTTCATTCCGCGTTTCACTAGTTCGCAGATCATTCGCGCGCCCGTGTATGTTTTCCCTGATCCCGGCGGCCCCTGAATCGCGAATGCCGAATCGTCCAGCGCCACCGCAATCCGGTTCGCCGTATTCACCGCAGTCTCGCTCGCAAGCTGCTGCAATTTCTCGCCGCCCCTCAGCCGCGGCGGCCTTCGCAACAACAAATCTCTTCCTGCGCGGTAGCGCCCAGGCGCGTCAATTCCGTTCTCCACCACCCACGCGCCAATCCGATACAGCGCGCCCGCCTGCGCATCCGAATTCAGCGGCGCGTCCCACATATAAACCGTCGGAGGGTGCACCTCCGCCGTCTTCTTCGTCTTCTTGATATCCACCAAGCCCCTCGCGTGGTCGATCCTCACCACCTCCCCAAATCTCTCATCGCCAAAATAAACTTCCTTCTCGGCTCGAACGTTGCTCGCCGGCTGCGGCTCAAACGAATACCGGTCCGTCGGCACCTGCTTGCCGCGTCCCACCAGTTCCACGTGCTCCACAAAACTCATCTTCGTCAACCCTACGCGCTCGTCCAGCAAATCCTCGTCATTCATTTCCGCGTACCGATACCCGTCCTGCCAAGCCCGCTTATCCTCTCGCCGGTGCCAGCTCAAGAGCTGCGCCAATAGCCACTGCGCCGCCTGCTCCTCCGTTCGAGCTTCCGGGTCAACCGGAATCTCCGCAGAAAGTAATTCGGTCAGCGCCGCCGCACGTTCCAATTTTTCTTCCAGCTTCTCCGATGGATCGCCGCTCTTCTCCGGTAAACGCGGCACATCCATGCCTCGCGCCACCAGTTCCGCCCGCCGTTCCTCCAGCCAATCCCGCAACTCCCCCGTCGAAACGCAATCCTCCCCGTTGTACCCCTCCAGCGCCTCGCGAAATTTCTCCGGAATCTCTTCTCCCTCTTCCAATCGCCCCAACTCCAACCGGTGCTCCACATACCGCATCGCCGTCCGCGACAATTCCAGCTGCGTCGCTCGCACAAATCCATAAAACGCCTCAATCTTCTTCAGCGAATACTCTTCCACGCTCGCTCGCGTGCTCTGCTTGAACGCCTGATGCAAATCCACCAGCACGCCCGCGCGCAGCATCCGGTCGATCTCGTCTTCCCGCGTCGCGTACATCCCCATCAACCGCTTCAGCGCCCCTGGCTCATATACCCCGAAGTGATACACATGCATCTTCGGATCAGCTTCTCGCCGCCGCGTAATCTCATCCACCAGCCACTCAAACCCGCGCTTTTCCTCCTCGCGTTGCAACGCCCACCGTTTCTCGTAACTCCATTCGCCCGTCGCATTCCGAAACGCAAATCCAAACAAATATTGCAGCCCCTGCTCGCCCACAAACGGATCGCCTTCCAAATCCACAAACATGTCGCCCGCCGAAGGCTCAGGCAACCGGCAAAATCCCATCCCCTCCGCCACCGGCAAAAGCGCCTCATGCACCAACCTCTTCTCCGTCCGCCCCTCAACCTGCACGCGAGCCTGCTCCCGCGCCCGTTCATAACCCGCGCGAGCCCCATGCTTTGGCCGCTCCTTCAACGGAATCGGCAACTCCGCCAGCTTCGCCATCGTCCCCGCATCCCACTCTTCAAATTGATTCCGCTGCTG
>Ga0206989_1067_pt1 | contig 20173 bp, 21 predicted proteins | sample Alteio_BWMinCont_10_FD_153276 | JGI IMG/M metagenome (GOLD analysis project Ga0206989, IMG submission 153276) | Enriched cells from forest soil in Barre Woods Harvard Forest LTER site, Petersham, Massachusetts, United States -... | ecosystem: Environmental > Terrestrial > Soil > Temperate forest >...
TCTATGAAGCCGTACGGGTCGAGTCGACCGAGATGGCTTCCCCGGTAATTTCCCACGAACGGACGAGCAGCGAGTCGAGCAAAAACGTGGAGGCGGGACCGCTTGATGTATCTCCGGTTCGCTGGGAGATCAGGAAACAAAGCGATCTCACCGCTTCCGCTTACGGCCCCGGGCAAAAGCGATGGCACGGCCCATCCATTGCCGTGCTGCCCTTTCGCAACCTCACCGGCGATCCACCACATCATTTCGTCGCGGAGGGGCTAGTCGAAGATCTTATTGAGGCATTGTCGCGGGTTCCGAACTTCTTTGTGATTTCTCGACTCTCCACACTGGCTTTTAGGGACCAGGATCGCCATCCGCGTGAGATCGGCGACGTATTGGGGGTTCGCTACGTACTCTCGGGCAGCATGCGGATCTTCGAGGATCGCCTGCGCCTAACGATCGAGCTGACCGATACAGAGTTGGGTGCTGCCCTCTGGATCTCTAAGCTCGACGAGCGGTTTGTCGACCTATTTGAGGTTCAGGACCGCTTGTCCGAGATGATTGTTCGTAAGGTCGCGCCCTCACTGCATGCGGCTGAAATGAACCGCATTCGCGTCAAGCGGCCCGACAGCCTCGAGGCCTACGACCTCTTTCTGCGCGCGCAAGAGAACATGCATAATTCCTCGCGCGCGGTGTTCGAGACGTCGGAAGCGCTGTTCGACGCCGCGATCGCAAAGGATCCACACTATGCGGCTGCCCTGGCCTGGCGGGCGCGCTGGCATGTGCTGAGGGTCGGGCAAGGATGGTCGCCCGATCCGGCGGATGATGCTGTCCAAGCCGACCGCTTTGCGCGGGCGGCGATCGAATGCAACAGCATGGAACCGATGGCGTTCGCGGTTCATGGCCACGTTGCGTCCTATCTGTACAAGGATTTCGATCTCGCTTTCCGCCGTTTCGAGGCGGCGCTGCAAATCAACGTCAATGCCGCGCCGGCCTGGATGTGGAGCGCCGCGGCGCATGCCTGGATGGGCAACGGCTCCCTGGCAATCGAGGAGATCAACAAGGCGACGGCGCTGTCGCCCTACGACCCCTTGATGTATGCTTATAGTGGTAATGCTGCCATGGCCTATCTCGTCGATGGGCAATACGAGCGGGCGATCGAATGCGCTCTGCGTTCCCTTCAGGAGAACCGCACCTACACGTCCGCTCATCGGCAGCTGGTAATGGCGCTGGTGCTGGCCGGCCGTGAGAACGAAGCACAGGCGGCGGCGCGACGGCTATTGGAGCTCGAGCCCGAGTTGACCGTAACGGGGTTCCGACGGCGATATCCCGGGAGCGCGAGCTCGCATACAGACCTCTTTTGCGATGCGCTTGTCAGGGCCAGGATACCACTTTCTAACTAGTGGTCTGACGCGATCGCTTGGTGCCCACGGTTGACCTTTTCGATGATGCGATCGGGGTCGGCGGTCCAGACGAATGGTCTGGGTTTGCGGTTGTGCTCGCCGAGATAGCGATTGATTGCCGCCTGCAGGTCGACGAGCGAATGGAAGGCTCCGCGCTGCAATCGCCGCCGGGTCAGCGTGGCGAAAAAGCCTTCGACCGCATTGGCCCAGGAGCACGATGTCGGGGTGAAATGGAACACCCACCTGGGATGCCGCTCGAGCCAGGCGCGCACCTTGGGATGCTTGTGGACGGCGTAGTTGTCGAGGATCGCGTGGACCAGTTTGCCGGCCGGGACCGCCGCTTCGATCCGGTTTAGGAAACGGATGAATTCCTGATGGCGATGGCGCGCCATGCACTGGCCGATGATTGTGCCGTCGAAGACATTGAGCGCCGCGAACAGCGTGGTCGTGCCGTTGCGGATGTAATCATGGGTCATCGTTCCGGCCCGGCCCTTCTTGATCGGCAGGCCCGGCTGGGTGCGGTCAAGCGCCTGGATTTGCGATTTCTCGTCGACCGAGAGCACCAGACTGTGCGCCGGCGGGTCGAGATAGAGCCCGACCACATCGCGCAGCTTGGCGGCAAACGCCGGGTCCTGCGACAGCTTGAAGCGCCGCACCCGGTGCGGCTGCAGACCGTGCGCCGCCCAGATGCGCTGCACCGAGCGCAGCGAGATGCCGCTCGCTGCCGCCATCGCCCGGCCGGTCCAATGGGTTGTCTCCCCCGGCGGCTCCGCCAGGGTCAGCTCGACGACATGGTCGACCAGCGCTGACGGCAATGGTGGCAGACCGGGTCTCCGCGTCTTGTCGTGCAGCAGGCCGGCCACGCCCTCGTGCATGAACCGCTCCTGCCAGCGCCACACACAGGGCTTCGAAACCCCGGCGCGGCGCATGATCTCCGCCGTGCCGCAGCCCTCCGCCGTCGCCAGAATGATCCGCGCCCGCCACACATGCTTTTGCCGGCTGTTGCGATCCGCTACCACCGCGGCCAGTCGTTCGCGGTCGGCGGCACTCACCTCGATATCGATCCCCTCGCGCATCGCGCATTATCGCACAGATCCAGCCTCTATGGAATCCTATGATTGCGTCGTACCACTAGAATGGAAACCAAAGGGAAGCGCGAATAAGTCCGACTACAACCCTAGTGGGCTACTCGGCCGGAACCAAACCGTTTCGCTGCAAATCGCTAATACAAAGGAGCAAGTCGAGGGGGACGCCCGCGAAAGATAGACTCCTACCCCCGAAGTACCGCAAGTCGCGGACGGGGTCGGGACAGAACGGTCTAACGTATTAGACTATCGAAATACTCGGCTCTCCGGTCGAAGCTGGCCGCAAGCTGTAGCAGCTCGCGGCGCGAGAAGGCGGGACGACACTGGTGGGCCAGTTTGCGGAGCCCATTCGCTATTCCGCGATAATGCGTGCCATCAAGAGGTGGGCGGCTAGTCGACTCCCCGGGGATAGGAAAAGCTTCTTGGATGTCTAAATCCTTCACGAGTACCCCTGCCAAAAAATTATATTGGAGAAGGACCGCCCAGCATAAAAGCTCGACTCAGCCCTCTGCCTGAGCAACCGGAAGCGGCAGAAGTTGTGCAGAACGAGACTCGCGATACTGCTGAATGCGTGTTACGCGCAAACCGGCGAGACCATGAGCTTCGAAAGCGCGTTGCCAGAAGAGGAACTCTTCCACCGAGAGCTGGTAGACACGGCAAGCCTCCTCGATCGTGATCCCACCGCTCCGCACGGCGGCGACCACTGCGGCCTTGCGACGGATGCTCCACCTCTTGATGTTCGGATCCGGCAGTTGCTCGATGAGCCGTGTCCCGCCCACCGATTCTCCGAGGGACGTTTTCATGAGGCGCCGCCCAGCCGCGCTGGGTCGAGCCTGGCACCAGCAGGACCCGCCTGAGACCGAACTGGCCGGAACGTCAGCTGCATGCTCGCGCGCTCCTTTGGTCTACGGCCCCGCGGTTTAGCATCGGAACCATTCCCCTTGTTTTCACGATTTTTTCACGGTTGCGGGTGTGTTGTCATCAACTTTATCCACTTTTTGAATCGAGGTCTGGCGGTCCGTAATGCCGGTAATTTAAGGCTTAACGCATCCGTCTAAAGCGGCTGACTTTCTGTCAGGCTGCTTAGGCAAAGCTTATGCCGAAACGGGGGATACTTGACGAGAAGATCACTGATTCACGGTGTTTTCACATTTAGCTGGTTATCTTTTCACGACAGGTTCTTGCGCCCTCTGTGAAATTCACGATCGTTAAAGGGGGGCAATCCTGCCCTTGCTTAATCCAGGAGAGACGAGATGAATTCGACTGAACGGCTAACCAATGGATCGACGGTAACGGGCTTCCCGCCACTGCGGCAGCCCAAGCCCGAGACCGCCGACCGTGACACGGTGCGGCTCGGCGACGGTTGCATCACGGCCGAGTTCCCGCCATTGCGGCAGCCGAAGCCCGAGATCGTCGACCGCGGCACGGTGCGGCTCGGCGACGGTTGCATCACGGCCGAGTTCCCGTCAATACGTCGATAGAAGGATCGTCGGTCGCCGCGGAAAGCGGAGTGTAAGAGATGGCTCAGCAGGCTAAATCGGTCATTTGTAGATTTTACCGGCTCATCCCCGACGCTCCGGCTCCGCGGCCGGCCGACCGCTCGGCCGATGGCATGCTTCCCATGCGGGGCTATCGCTATTGCGAAGCTGTCGCCGCTGCTTCGGCGTTCGGATGGTACATCTACCCACCGCTGAGCTTCAGCTTGGTGTGGGATGGTGTCGAGATCGCTTGGACTTACGCAGGCGCTGAGGATTGGTTCCCGCTGCGCGGAGCTCAGTTTCCCGGGTTTCGACAGCTATTCGAGCAGGTGGCGCCCGACTCGGTCAAGCCTTTGGCTCCGCCATTTCTTGCCGTCTCGCGCGAGCCCGGAGTCGTGCAGATCTGGAGCGGTTATCTGGCGCGCACGGCACCGGGTTGGGCATTGCTCTCCCGGGGTCCGGCCAACATTCCGCGGACCCAGGGCTACGAGCATTTTGAAGGCATAATCGAGTCGGAAACCTGGTTCGGTCCGCTCTTTACCAACATTCGGCTAACCCGCACGAACTCTCCGGTAGAGTTCCACGTCCGCTATCCGCTGTTCCAGGTGCAGCCGCTGCTGCGCGAATGTTATAGCGGTACCTCGTTCGAGGTCGTGGGTTTAGCGGAAATGAGCGCGACCAATTGGCAAGATTTCGAGGCGACGATGAAACCCAATACCGATCAGATGCGGATGCTTGGACATTACGCCGTCGATACGCGACGACGTGGCAAAAGGAAGTCACAAACGCTGCCAAACAACAGTGCAGGCTCCCGAGCGGACGAATAGCTTCAGCGAGCAGCTTTAAGAGCGCGTGGTGCAGGCTGCACGGCCAACAGGCAACTCGAGAGGATCGCAACAACGCCCAGCCAACTTAGCAAATCTGGTATTTCATGAAATAAAACGACACCGCCGATAACTGCTATAACTAGACGTAGGAATGTATAAGGACCAAGACTAGAAGCGCTAGCGTATCGTACCGCTACTATCCCTGCGTACATCCCTACGGGTCCAAATATTAGCACGCCGGATAACCAAGGCCAGACCGTACGCTCCGGGAGCGCCGTCGTAGCCAAAACCGGAAGGTTGCAGATGACGGCGACGGCATTCACGTAGAACATCGTGGTCAATTCGGAGTCACCGCCGGGGCGTTGCAGATATTTGTTCAATACGAATGAGAGGCCGTTAAAACTGGTACCGAGCAGAGCGACCAAATAAACAATGTTCCGGTCGAGGAAAGCCGGCTTGACTATGAATAAGGCGCCAACAGTGCCTATGGCGGTGGCCACCCATTTGAAGGGTGCCACGCGTTCGTTCAGAATGAGCGCGGAGAACACGGCAATGTAAGCCGCCTGGGTGTAGGAAATCGCCGTTGCATCAGCAAACGGCAGGTGGGAGAAGGAGTACATCAGCACCCATAGATATATGACAGACACAAATCCGCGCAGCAGTTGCAGCGGCAGCTGGCTGGTTTTCAGCACCGACCAGCCGGTTTTCCAGGCGAGGGAGCCAACCAGCATCAACCCGGCACTGCTGCGCAGCAGCGCCAGCTGCATGGCCGAGGCGCGCGACCCGAGGTGATGGATCATCGCAGTCTCGATTGAGAACAGGATCGCCTGACCGATCATTAATCCAACGGCAAGACGCTGATTTTTCATGAGCTACCCCCGGCGGGGTTTAACAGGCGGCGTCCGTCTCCGCAATGCGAGCGAAGCGAGCAGTGCCGACATGGCGGTGAACCCACGCGACGCCGCGAACGCGAAAGAGCGCATCGACTAGGTGATCTATTTCACGTAAACGAGGCTGCTGCCCCATATGGCAGAGATCGCTAATCCACTCTCAGCAGCAGAGCCAGGAAAATGCACTGTGCAAGCGTTGGCCAAGCAATCACTTAGATCGCGCAGAAATCTGGTGCGAATACCGGCTTTCCACCCGGGTGAGCCGTCACCATCTCGCCTCGCCAATGACGCCTTAGGGGCATTTTGACCAGTTCCCACCGACAAGCCTAAGCGTCGGCTATCGGATCGGTCAGAAGACCTTCGCGGCACATGCCTATGCGGGTCGGGTTTGAAGTTTTAAGACGCAATCGACCCGCATCGTACAGCGGAAGCGGCTACCGATCTCGAACGTCGATTCGATGATGGTGTTGCGGGCGAGGCGCGGTGCGGCCGGTTCGAAATACTGACTTTGCGGGGCAGGCTGCGGTGGGCCATTCCGTTCCTCCTCGTCAGGGCGAGTATCCCCTACTTGACGGATTAACCGGGCCACGCTATATTCCTTCCATCGTCACGGGAGAGATGGAATGGCCCGCGCCAAGCAGCCGAAGACAATTCGTCAGATGACTATTCGGGAATGGGAAGTAGCCTTTCCCGATGACGACGCTTGCGCCGCCTACCTCGTTTCGCATCGTTGGCCTGATGGCGAGGTCACATGTCCGCGCTGCGGGAGTATGCGCGTCTACAACCTGAAAACCCGCAAGTGGAACTGGGAATGCCCGGATTGCCGGCAGGGAGGCGCTTATCGTTTCTCTCACATTGCCGGGACGATCTTCGAAAACACGAATAAACCACTCCGCGATTGGTTCCGCGTTATCCACTTGATGCTGACCAGCAAGAAGGGAATCAGCGCATTGCAGGTCTATCGCTACATGGGCTTCGGTTCGTACAAGACAGCTTGGTATATGTGCCACCGCGTCCGAGCCGGCCTCGCCAATGAAGATTTCCGCAAACTCATGGGGATCGTTGAAGTCGATGAAACTTTCATCGGCGGCAAGGCCAAGAACCGGCATTGGGACAAGCGCGGCGGGGGCGGACGCGGTGGCATTGGTTCCGGCAAGATCCCCGTCGTTGGCGCTGTCGAGCGCAAGGGTAAGGTTGTGACGCGAGTTATCGAAACCATTAGCGGCGATATTCTCAAATCGTTCGTGCGTGGAGCAGTCTCGGAGAAGGTAAGCCTGTTGGTTACAGATGAATGGGTCGGCTATCGGGGGCTGGACAAGGACTACCCACACCACGTCATCCGTCACACCGCCGGCCAGTACGTCGTCGGGGCGATCCACACGAACACGATCGAAGGCTTCTGGTCGATCTTCAAGCGCGGTGTTGTTGGCACGTTCCACAAGGTCAGCGCCAAGTACCTGCCGCTCTACGTCGCCGAGTTCCAGTTCCGCTACAACAATCGTGAAAACGGAGATATATTCGGGGAGGCGATTGAAGGTTTCTAGTCGTTGCATTATTTTAGTTCTCCCGGATGTAACGGACTCGGATATTTAAATATGGGCGATATCTGTGGGGGCGGGGCCAAATGATTAAGTGGCACAAATGAAAATCCGGTAACTCCAGGTGTATAAAGAATATAGAATCTCTCAATACCGTTCGGCGGCCCTAAATCAATCCACCAATATCCCTGTAACTGAATAACTCCAGGTAACATAGTGATCTGAAGTGCCACATCCCCCTTAGAATCCAAGATTTCTAGCGAATTGTCATTATAATTCCTATCCCATGCCTGCGATGACACGTGCCATTCATTGTTTATGATCTCGGCTACCAATTGTCCGGTTTCGTCAGTAATTTTGGTGGAGACTTTAATTTTGCCTCGAACAGAGTCCACCCGCAGCCTATCGCGTTGTGCGATGAGAATCAGGGGGGCCGCCGGATCGGTTGGAGCGAAAAACACTTTCGAATTTCCAATTTGGGGTTTTGGCGGCGCTTCAAAAAACCTTGCAATAAAGCGCTGATACATTAATTGAGATAAGACGCCGTAGTTAAGCAAAGGATCGGCTTTGGTAACATATAGATAAATTGGTGTGCCTATACAAAATATGATTAAAAGAGTAGCAAAACCCAGATGTGGCGGGGAATCGGTTAAATTTCTCCGCGTATATATTCTGCTAATAAGACGTTTAAATTCCTGTCTATGTAAATGCAGCGCAATTATCGCTGTAAGATAGCAGATCGAAGCGCCCAACCAAAAAGCACGGGGTTCCATAAATGCTACCCCGACACCAGCGAGACCCGCCAATGCCAACAATCTGTCGGCTGGAGCCGCAGGAAGAAACGACATTGGACGATGCGAATCAGCCATAATCCTACTCTCTGGATAATCACCAGAGAGTAGGGAGAGTCGATAAATCCGTCAAGCGCGGGATAATCGCCCTCGTCAGGTCAGGGTGCGGTGCGCAAGGTCGTCAATTCTATGCGAGCAAACGGCGAAACGATCCTGCTCGCTGGTCTATGCCTGCAAAAAGGAGACCCCTGCGACAGCAAGGGCCGCATCCGGCTCGTAGCGGCGGCACGACGTGGCGGGATGGAACGCCACGTCGTGCTCGCGCTAGGCTTATGGGAAGAACAATAGATCGGCGTAGCCGAGTAGGGTATCGTGGGTCCCGAAATCAGCGATGATCGGCCCGTTGCTGTCATTATTGTCGGTCACACAGACGAAGCTCGAAGCGTCGGTCGTGTCGCCAACTCCGCGATACCGCGCCAAATGCGGATACGCACACATCGGCCGGGTAAAAGCGACTCCATTTGCCGGCTTGTCACCCACGTATTTGGTGCCGATGATGCGCGTCGGCGCGACGCCGTTTTCGACCCATTGCCGCAGGGCCAGGAAGACGTCGTGGTCCGGGTCTTCCGGACCGCCGAGGTTGTCGGGGCCGTTGAATACGTTGGCGCCCGGGCCACCGCCACAATGGGTGACACCGGGAGCCAAGAACAAACGTGCGAAGCTCTGCGTATCTTTTGCGGGATTAGGCCCGCGCCCATTGGCGCCGATGACCGCGGTGTAATAGTCGAGGCTGCCGCGCGGGCTCACAAACGGGTCGGCAAGACCGTGATACATCAACAACTTGCCGCCGTTTTGGCGAAATGCGCTGAGATCGGGGTTGTTGGCATCCAGCGCCTGTTGCCAGGTCAGCCCGCTGCCGGCCGACTTGTTGCGTCGGGATAGCGCTGCGCCTCCATCAGCGCGTGATGGCCGCCTTGCGAGCAACCGTAGAAATAGGAATATTTCGGCCCTTGTTGGTAGTAATCTTGGATGATCGCTTTCGCTGCCACGGTAGTATCATGCTGGGCTCGGTACCCGAAGTCGTTAACTCGTTCGGGTTGCAAAGAGAACGACCAATTGCTACCGGTGTGGCCGTTATCGTTCGACATGGTCGCGTAGTTGCGAGCAATGGCATTTGCCATCAGCGAAAAGGTAATTGAGCCGGCAGAACCGCCCGAGCCTTCTCCGCGAAAAATGCCGTTCCAGGTTCCTGTCGGCGGCATCCAGACTTCGAAATTGATATCAGACTGGCTGGTCGGCGTGGCCGTTGCCGCGACACGGCAGAAGGTCGGCAGGTTCACGAAGGTCTGGCCGTTGGCGGCAGTGTAATTGCCGGCAGGGATCGTCTGCGCCGCCGTGATTGTGATGTCGGCTAGGCTGAGCGAAGCCAGGTTCGAGCAGGGATCTGCCGCGGCCGATCTGGCGCCGGCAGCGATCCCTACCAATCCGACGGTTGACAGTAAAAAGAGGAAGTTAGGGCCTTCATTGAGTTTCCTTCCCTTGATCTGGAAAGCAAGCGGGCTCCTGGTCGATCAGTTACCGTACTGACACACCCCGGCAATTGAATAAAGGAGAGATGTACGTCTGCGGATTTTGCTGAGCTTTTACAGATTTTGAGACTTGTGCCCCCATGCGTGCTCAAAAGGAACGCAGGGGGCACAACTCCAGCCTATTATTGCAGTCCTAGACAACTATAGCTCTGGGCTAAAGGGATAGAACTGCCAGACACCGTCGGTTGGCCTTTGGCCTATCCCGGGTTCGCTGTAGTCACACACCCCTTGAGGAAAGATCGCCTTGAGCTGCGTATATTCCGAGGCGGTGAACTTCACCTTATAGCTCTGGCGGTCGATCGGCATGAGCTGGCATTTCAGAACGTTGTTTTCTAACGGCTCGCCGGCGACCATCCGCGGCGTCGAAAACGCCGGGTAGAGCATGTTGCACGTGGTGTTGCCCTGATAGACCTGCAGCTGAGCAATCTTCACGGTACCTTTGTTGGTAAAGCACGCATCGACAAGGTCGCTTGGCTTCGCACGCTCGATGTCCCACGCGCTCGAAGGATGCGACCCATTAGTCGATAGCGTTGTTAGCCATTCGTCCATCTGAGTCAGGGCGTGGCTCAAGACCGGGCTGGTATCGCTGAACAACCCGTTTCCGGTTGTCGAGCTCCCGTCCTCGATGAGCATGACCTGATTGTCGAAGTTCCCATTCACGTCCACTAGCCGCTGGCGCATGGAGAAGGAGTGGAAGCGCGAGTGGACTTCGTTGCCGTTCTGGGGTTGGTCGACATAGCCCCGGTAGTCGATGAACGGGGTATGTTTCAAGCCCAAACCAGTATAGGTAATGCGTCCACTATCATAAGCGGCGGCGATGGCGGCTGGGTCACCCACTGTGCGGGTGGTGACATAATTACCGTCGTTGTCATAGCCGCCGATGTTTTGGTTGAGGTCCAAAAATTGCTGTTTGCTGATCGCACCTGCGTTGAGGGCCTCTAGTCCGTACTGGACGCCGACAGTGTCGAGGGCACGGCGAGCGAAGCCGGTTGCCGGATCGCGCCCAAAGACATTCACTAAATGATCATAGATATCACAGCGAACGCCGGTCGGGTTTGTCTCCGCATCGTATTGAGTGCTTGTCGGAATTAGGGCATTGCATGAACCGCCCTGCGCCTTGACCCGAATCGCGTTCGGGGCGCCGATAGTGGTTAGCGTAGTCACCGTCGGATAACCCGTGGCGGCCTCGATCTGCGCGTCGGACCATGTCAAGCTGGTCCCGTTCGTCAGGTAATGTTCGAACAGGTCCGCATCGGTGATGTTGTTGACCATCGCCGCCGTGAGCTCGGGGAAAGAACACCCCATAACGAGCCCGTCGAGGAGACCGGGATATTCGTCGGCGATCGGATGACTTGCCTCGGTGCCGCCGGAACAGCCGTATCCAATCGTGAACGCGACCGGCCCAAAGTTCTCGATAAAGCGCGCTCTCGTCATAGCCAGAGTCTCGGCGGCGAGCAGATCCTGGCAGTTGTTGCCATAGACGTTCAGGGTCGAGGCCGCGATGCCGTATCCTTGGCGCAGCATCAGGTCTTCAAGAATTCCACCGTTTCCCAGGCTCGCCCCCTGAATGTACCAGCCGCCAACGCAGCCACCGCCCAATGTATAGACTAAACGATGGTTCCACGCCGCGGGAGGATTGAATGGCGTGGGCGCGGCTTCCTTGGTCGGATCGTGGAGGACGGCCGTCTCGTAGATGCCGCGGTTGATCGTTCCGGTTTCGACCCGCACGATGTAGGGAACTGTCTTGCCTTGACTAGTCGTCGTCTGTGCGAGATCTGTCGGATACGTTGTAAGACTAGGCAGCGGCTGGAACACGCCTCCTGTTGTGCGGTAAACGTAGTCGACTCGCGTGGAAATCGAGCAATTTGGGTCAGCCGTCGGCCCTAAGGTTTGCGTCGAAGCCGGCAGCTTGAAAAGTTGGGTCATGCAATAGAACGGTTCCTCGTGCGGACCGGAGAAAATCGGCCCGGTAATCGGATAGTTTGTCAGCGTCAGACGAGCCGAAAGGTACGGTTGGTTATGCTTATCGATCGCCTTCGCTGTTAAATTATTCTTGCCGAGGTTCAACCCCCCCACTAATCCGAGCAAAGAGCGACCGCCCGCTTCGGGCTGAAACGAGGTTGTGACGTCTTGGCCATTCAAGAAGACAGCCACGTCACTGAGCGCCATTTTTCCCGATCCGCTGATTCGGACTAACACAGTACCGCCGCTGACTATGTCCGGTCGCGATGAGAGAGTAGCGATATCCAGACCCTGATTTGAACCCGCCTTTGTTGTTACCGTTATCCCGCTCAGTCCTCCGGCGGTTAACAGGAAAAGTATAACAGATAGACTCGACAGGAGACGCGGGCGTCGGTCTTGCATCGTTTCCTCCATTGGATACACGACATTAATAGGCATCGCGCGCCCTCACTCGATGGGAGAGCGGTTTGTGACGAAATGGTGGCTATTAAGGTTAATGTCTGTCAAGCTCGGGGCGGGACTACGCGCCACATATCAGCTCTGTGACGATTACATACCTCCGGTAATATAACGTCGCGGGGGGGTGTATATGTTCAGGTTAATTTAATGAGGAATTGTTATTATTTTTCAAATACGCAACTCGACGGCTTCGATTGCGCCTCGATCTGTATCTCGCGGGCGAAGCCGGCACACTCTCCCGAACCGAGGGCACAACGTCGGTTGTTATCTAGAGAACGCTAAGCCCGAATACCGGGGTCATGCGGCAGCCCTCGATAGGCCAAGGTCCAGCGGGCGAAAACGCTCGGGTGCCAATCGGCTCTGAAGTTCGCAACCTCCAATTACCGTGTTTCTCTGGAGGAGAAGAGCCGGGTAGTTCTCACGGCGCACTGATCGGGTGAATTTGGCGATGTGGGCTTGGGCCGCCTCGGTGACACACGGCGGTAGTCGTCTACGCCAATGCGATGCGGCTTCAATCGATCATCGGCAACACGGCTTTGATCATCGAGAGCGAGATGTTTGGGCAACCGACCTTGCGCGCAAAGTGGAAGAGCGCATACGGCGGGGGACCGGAGGACATCCAGGGCCTCGCGGTCGAGGAGCACGTGATGCGACTCCGCGATCAGCTGCTGCCGCTCGTGGAACGGGCTCACCGCACGGCGGGGGAAAACATCGAAGCCATCAGGCGGACGACGCAGGTGCCGGCGATGCGGGTTGAGCGAGCCGAGTCGGTCAACATCCGCATGGTGGCGCCGTGACCGGCCGATGGCTCCAGCCGGACTACGAGCGACATGTTAAGTCCTGAAGTGTACGGAATCCCCCGCAGCGGTATTGATTCAATTCCCGTTAATCAGGGGATCGGGGACATTTGCTCGACAAGCTCCCTTACGCTCTACAGAAAGCAAGCTAGAGTCCTTTAAGCCAGTTCTCGCCCAGTTGCAAAGAGGCAATAGGGTCACCTTTAGCGGGATTATATTTCCCTATAAGGAAGCCGAATTTGGCACGCGCCTGTTATATAGGAACGTCATCCTCAGCTTTGAGGCCAAAATCACCCATCTGCGGAAAAACTAACAGTGGGGCCGAGTACCACGACATTGACCCCGGCGGGGCCGCGTGCTGGGTTTTCGTTAGGTGATATGTCCGTGACTGCGCCTCTATAGTCGGTAAAGTGATTGCCATTCCCCATGAATCTCACGAGTCTTGTCATGAATGGCGGTGCATCAGTGCTGATTTTGTGATGGAGAGCTTTTCGTCTTGCCTCGCTTGTCGTCCTCTCCATCGCGGTTATTTCCGGGATGATGGCATGACGAGCCGACGTGATTAAGTGGCATAATTCCTGTTGTGTACGCGTATGGGCAGAGGCGGAGATGGCGAAGGCAAGCCCCGCTGCAAAAGTCCCGGCGACCGTAGCAAGCCGCATTGAACCGACATTCACCTGATGACCCACTTTTTGAGCCCGCGTTTGTCGATTATGACTGGAGCCTCGACCTCTCGATCACCTTTCGCGGCGCGAGCTCGTGCGACACCGGGCTGATGCGGAGTGCGTGGTCGGGCTTACCGGCCGCGCTCTGGGCGTGAGCCGGGACGATGGCTTCTGCAGCGAGCGCCATCCCCGCCGCTCCTGCTCCGATCAGAACCTCTCGACGTCCCAGCGCCGGAGGCAGGGCGCGGAAGTCGCGAAGGATACGCGCGCTTCTCATCACCAACTCTCCCGTCGTTGGGCCGCCTGCGTGTCCGTATCCGCACCCGCACCGCCGAGGGGAATTCGGTCTCGCGGCGGCGGTACGCTTGCGCTAGGATCGCGCTCACGCATATCCGAAAGAAGACGGGTGATGGCTCTCGCCTACAACGCTATCGATTCTGACGGCCACATTCTGGAGCCACTCGATCTCTGGGACAAATAGACAGATCCCAAATTCCGCGAGAGCCGGCCGCGGTTTGTGATCGACCAGAACGGCAAGGAGCGGCTCAGCGTCGAGGGCAAAATGCTGGGCAATCCGCGGGGGATCGGCAGCCTCGGCTCGATCGGAGTACGGCAAGGTGCCGTCAAGCTCTACAGCCTCAAATATGCCGAGGGTAAAAAGGGCGGGTTCGACCCGCACGCGCGCATCGTCGACATGGATCTCGACGGGATCGACGCCGCGTTTCTCTATCCGAGCCTCGGCCTGTTCGCCAGCGCGGTCGAGGATTCCGGCCTCGCGGCCGCGATGTGCCGCGCCCATAACCGCTGGCTCGCCGATTATTGCAAGCCCTATCCCGACCGCTGTTCGGGGTCGCGATGCTGCCGATGCAGTCGGTCGAGCTGGCGATCGACGAAATCCGCTATTCGCGCGAAACGCTCGGGATGCGCGGCGGGTTCTTGCGGCCGAACCCGTATCACGGCAACAAAATGGCGATGCGCGGCGACGATGAGATTTACGGCAGCCTTTTCAGCTACATAGCCCTGGAGGACCGGGTTGGGACGGATCATTCGCTGCGGCCGATTCGCGAGATCGCGAATCGGCCTTGGCGACGCTGTCGAGCGACTTCGCTGCTCTGTATTCGGGGATGGGGCGGCCGTCGGCGCTGCCGGAAAAATTGCTGCGGGGGATGCTGCTGCAAGCCTTCTATTCGTGCGATCGGAGCGGCAGCTGATGGAGCGGATCGAGTTTGACCTGCTGTTCCGCTGGTTCGTCGGCCTCGGGATCGACGATCCGGTATGGGACCATTCGAGCTTCACAAAGAACCGCGACCGGCTGTTGGAAGGCGAGATCGTCGCCAAGTTCCCGGAGGCGGTCCTGTCGCAGCCGCGGGTCAACCGGCTGTTGTCGAGCGAGCACTTTTCAGTCGAGGGCACCCTGATTCAAGCCTGTGCGTCGATGAAAAGCTTCAAGCCAAAACAGCCGCCGCGTGACGATAGCAGCGGCAGGCGGATGCGCCGTCCGTGCCACGCTAGCGTGAGCCGGGCGAGTCGGGACGCCGATCTTCTTTCGGTTCGCGCCGTGAGGTGGCATAGGCGTCGGTACGGGCGATGTCGCGCGCCATATCGCGCCCGCCCTCGTGGATCGAGCGCAGGATCTTGCGGGCGGGCGCGTTCGGACAGCATCGCGGCTTCAGCGAACAGGCCTCGCAGGCCAGCTTGCTGGCGCGATAGCGCATCATGCCGTTTTCGTCGACGAACGGGCGCGGCACTCGATAGATTTTGTGGCGCTGCCTGAGTTCATTCCCGGCCGGGCAGAGATAGCAGTCGCGATTGTGGTCATAGGCGAAGTCGTCGCGCGAGTAGGTGTCGTCTCTGCGCTGGGAGTGGTCGAACACCGGAATATGCGGCTCGATACCACGCTCGTGCACCAACCAGGCGAGGTTCTCGGCCGAACCGTAGGCCGCGTCGGCCGCCAGTCGCTCAGGCCACAGGCCGAAGCGCTCCTGCGTCCGATCGATCATCCGCTGCTGGGCCGTCACCTCGGCCTGTCGGACTGCGGCTGTCGCCTCGACATCGACGATGACGGCGCGCTTCAGGTCGATCAGGTAGTTGGCGCAGTAGGCGAGAAGGCGAGCCCGCCGTTCGCTCCCGTCCAGCGTGCGGCCGGGTCGGCGGGCGAGACGAACTTCGGCACCACCGGCGTTGCCGCGCCGAATGCGGCATCGTCGAGGACCGCCAGATACTCCCGCACGGCATGGTTTGCCACCTCGGGAGCCTGCCACTCGCTGCCCGGCACGCTGCGCTGCCGGTTGGCATCGGCCTTGATCATGCTGGCGTCGACCGCGAACCACTCGCCGCCAACCAACCCCTCGACCATGCAGCGGCGCACGGTCGTCTCGAACACCTTGCGCAACAGGTCGCTCTCGCGGAAACGGCCGTGCCGGTTCTTGGAGAAGGTCGAGTGGTCCGGCACCGCGCCATCGAGCCCGAGCCGGCAGAACCAGCGGTAGGCGAGGTTCAAGTGAACCTCCTCGCACAACCGCCGCTCCGAGCGTATGCCGAAGCAGTAGCCGACGATCAGCATCCGGATCATCAGCTCCGGATCGATCGAAGGCCGACCGGCCTCGCTGTAAAACGGCGCCAGCTCGCGCCGTACCCCATCGAGTTCGACAAACCGGTCGATCGATCGCAGCAGATGTTCCGCCGGCACGTGACGTTCGAGCGAAAACTCGTAGAATAACGCGTCCTGCTGGACTTGCCGTTCCCCCATCATCGACTGCCCCCCAGCCGTTATGATGCGAGATTATACTGCGTTCACCATACCGTTTTTCAACAAAATCTGCCGATTCCAGACATTCCCGCCATCCCCTGGAACGGGGCTGCTCGACCTAAAGCTGCCACGCGCCGCCGGCGAGGCATCGGCCACCCGTGGACCCTAGGCCGAGCCACGAGGGCGCGCGAGGGACCGGGTCAGTGCTTGGGTTCGGCGTCACTGTGTAGTGGTCGCTCACTAGACGGACCGGTTAGAGTGTCCGGCAGTTCCGTGGCTCCATCGTCGGCCTCATCGGCGGTTCTTGCCTCGCCCTGCCAAACTCCTGAAAATGCCATGTGCGTGAGAAATGAGTCGGGAGGCCGCCGTGGAGATCGGCGAGAGGCGCCGGACCAACGTCCTTGTTTTGCGGCCAGTCGGACGCATCGACGATCTCACCAGCGCCGAGTTTCAGTCGCGGCTGCTCGCGGCCGTTACTTCCACCGGTGACGACCTTGTCGTCGATTTTTCCTCGGTTGAATACATTTCGAGCGCCGGTCTGCGGACGCTGATGACCGCCTCCCGGTTGAAGCCGAAGGAGCGACGGCTCGCCGTCGCCTGTCTCAACTCGATCGTCAGCGAGATCTTTGCGATCAGCAGGTTCTCGTATGTGGTGCCGATCTTCACCACCGTCGAAGAGGCGAGCGCCGCCTGGCACGCCCCGCCACGACCGGAGCCGGCGGTTCCGCATCCCGAGGCCCAGGCGGCGGGACCGTTACGCATCCATTTCTGGGGCACCCGCGGCTCGCTGCCGGCTCCGCTGCGCGCGCGTGGGGTCCGCGTCAAGATCCGCGATGCACTCCTCGCCGCGCGCGGTCGGACGCTCGAGACCGAGGCAGCGATTGACGCTTTTATAGACAGCAGGTTGCCATTTTCAGTGCGTGGCACCTTCGGCGGCGACACCAGCTGTGTGGAGATCATTACCGGCGGTGACGAGTACGTCATCTGCGACTTCGGCACGGGTGTGCGCGAATTCGGCAACCACGTAATGGCCGAGCACGACCCCGCCGCCAAGAGGTGCTTCAACGTGTTTCTGTCCCACTTGCATTGGGACCATATCATGGGGTTTCCGTTTTTCCGCCCGGCCTACATACGCGGCAACCTCATCCGCATCCACAGCAGCCACGCGGCTGTGAGTGAGGCGCTACACAATCAACAGTCGGAGCCTTGCTTTCCCGTCGATTTTCGGGCCCTACCGGCGACCATCGAGTTCGTCGCTCTCGAGCCTGGCCAGACCTATCAGATCGCCGGCTTGTCCGTCACCACCATTAAGCAATTCCACGCCGGCGATTCCTATGGATACCGGTTTACTCGCGGGGGCAAGACGATCGTCTATTCGACCGATTGCGAGCACAAATATTCGAACCTCGACCAATCTTATCCGTTTATCGCGTTCTACCGAAATGCCGATGTGCTGATTTTTGATGCGATGTACTCACTCGCCGACGCGATCTCAGTTAAGGAGGATTGGGGTCATTCGAGCAATGTCGTGGCAGTCGAGCTGGCGCAGGCGGCGCGGGTCAAGCGCCTCGTTCTGTTTCATCACGAGCCGGCATACGACGATCACATGATCGAAGAGGTCTTCACCGATACCGTCCGCTTCGAAGAGATCAGCCAGCCCGGTCACAAGGTTGAGGTGATCTCGGCCTACGACGGGCTAGAACTGGATTTGTGACTTCACGTGACCAGGGGCATCGCGCTGCTGCGAGGTCCCGGCCGTGCGGCCGCGCTCGTGCTGATCGCTGGCGCCTTGGTGCTGCGCATCGTTGACCCTGGCTTCATCACCGAATTGCGCGTGCGTGGCTTCGACCTGGTTGAGCGGCTCTGGCCGCGCGCCGAGGATCCGGCACGAGTGGCGATTGTCGACATCGACGAGAGGAGCCTTGCCGAATACGGGCAGTGGCCGTGGCCACGCCACATGGTGGCCGAACTCGTTCGCCGTATTGCCCAAGGCCACCCGCGTGTTGTCGGCATCGACATTGTCTTCGCTGAACCGGATCGGCTTTCGCCGAGCGAGATCGCACGCGAGGTGCCCGGCCTGCCTCCAGCTTTGGCGGACGCGTTGGCGCAGCTGCCGCCCAGCGACCGCGACCTTGCCGAAGCGATCGCGAGGGTCCCGACGGTGCTGGCGCTCGCCCCCAGCCGAGAAGAGAAAACGCGATCTTCCGATCCTCTTCGCCTCGCTCCGATCCGCCAGGCAGGGGGCGATCCGACGCCGTTCCTGAAAAGTTACAGATCCCTGGTGCAAAGCCAGCCGGATCTCAGGGCCGCAGCGGTGGCGGCCGGGGCCATCGCCGTGGAGCCGGATACCGATGGCGTCGTCCGCCGGCTTGCTCTCGCTGTGGCCTTTCAACAAACGATCGTCCCGAGCTTTGCGCTCGAGGTCGTCCGTATCGGTGGTGCCGAGCGCTCCATCGTGATCAATACCGGCGCGCTCGGGATCGAAAACATTAGGATCGGGGACACCATCATCCCGACGGACAGACGGGGCCGCGCGGTCGTCCATTTTGCGCCCGCCACTGGCCCGGTACATGTCAGCCGCGGATGTTCTCGATCCGGCATTCGATCCAGCTGAGCTGCAAGGGCAGGTGGTGTTGCTCGGGGTTGCGGGCCTCGACGTCGCCGGACTGCGGGGGATTCTCGACCTCGGCTCAGGCCAGGTCGACTTTGCCAGTGCCGGTCACGATTCGCCTTTCATTCTAGGCGGCACGACCGGGTTGCGGCAGCTCGTCACCGAAGGGGGCCCTCCGCTCGGCGCGGTCGAGGAGTTCCGCTATCCGATCGATCACGACAGGGTCGAACCCGGCGAGGTGTTGCTGTTGTTTACCGACGGGGTCACCGAAGCGCATAACCGCGAACACACGCTCTATTCCTCCGAGCGGCTGGCCAAGGCTTTGGCGGCGGCTCAGGTGTTCGATGCCCAGCGCGTTGTTGCCGCGGTAATCGATGACGTCAACCGTTTTATCGGAGGCGCCGAGCAAGCGGACGACATGACCCTGCTGGCCGTCCGCCGGGTGGCCGGCACGGCTACCTGACGCTTGTCGTTGCAAATTGCGGGGCGTCGGACCGCGATGAGGGCTTCGATTGCCCTGCGAAGCGAGGCTACCGAGCTTATCCGACTCGAAGCCTTTGCCGAGGCATTCGCTCGTGATTGTGGTTTCGCCGACGATGAACGGGCGCGGCTTCTCGTCATACTCGAAGAGCTTTTCACCAATGTCGTGGCACACGGCTACGGAGCGGCCGGTGTCGCCGTCGCGCTCGGTTGGAGGCGCAGCTGGTTGACGATCGATTTCGTCGACGACGGACCGCCCTTCGATCCGCTCTCCCATGCCAGGCCCGATTTGGATGCTCCGGCAGAACAACGCCCGATCGGTGGGCTTGGTATCGCCATTGTGCGCGCCTTGGTCGACCGAGGCGTTACTGGCGGAAAGGCGACTGTAACCACCTGCGACTGGTAGTTCTCACGGCAGGAACAAATGCGGAACCTAGATCAGTCGGACCACCGCCCGCCGATGACCCTCGGCAACGCCGCGGCGACCCGAGTGCGGCTCATGACCTTCGGCCCCCGCACTCGCCGCAGACTGGTCGGACCTGCCAATCCGGGACGGTCGTCTCGGCACCGTAGCGCTCTGCCATTTCGGCGGGATCGGGCTCAACCTGACGCCGGCATTGCAGACACCACACGACCTTATCCGACGCAAGGCTGGCAAAACGAAAGGTCTGATGCGCGACAGGACGAACTGCGCACTTCGAACCAGACCTCCTCAATTTGGGGAAGGCGGGGCCGCCGACTTCGGACGTGTCGGGTTTTTTTACAGAATCGTTCTTTAGTATAAATGGGCGTTGTCGATTTCGTGGTCACGGGAACTGAGCATCGCTAGCGCTTGGAGAGCCAAAGGGTGAGAGATCTCGACGTCAT
>Ga0206989_1069_pt1 | contig 19890 bp, 23 predicted proteins | sample Alteio_BWMinCont_10_FD_153276 | JGI IMG/M metagenome (GOLD analysis project Ga0206989, IMG submission 153276) | Enriched cells from forest soil in Barre Woods Harvard Forest LTER site, Petersham, Massachusetts, United States -... | ecosystem: Environmental > Terrestrial > Soil > Temperate forest >...
AGCCGCTGCGCCGTGAAGCCGATCATCTCGCGCAGCAGATCGGTCTCGGAACTCTTCGCCAAAAGCGCCCGAAGGCTCATCGTCTCGATCGGTCATCGCTGGGTCCTCGGTTCGGTTGAGTGGTGCCAATCAAACCCTACCGGCGGTTCACGATGACCACTGCCGTGGATAAGTAGCCCGCCGCCGCCTGACTCTTGGCGGTCGCTGCGACGGGCTACTTACCCACAGATCCCTGCTATACTAAACCTACCGTGAGATTGGAGGGCATGCGATCATGCGCGCGGCTTTGGTTTGTGGCGCTGGCGGGTTTATCGGCGGCCATTTAGTAAGGCGACTCAAGGAAGACAGGATTTGGGTGCGGGGTGTCGACCTGAAATATCCAGAATTTTCGGAGACCGCGGCAGATGATTTTGCGGTTGGTGATCTGCGTGATCCATATTTCTGTCGGTCAGTAATAGATCGCAAATTTGATGAGGTGTACCAGCTTGCGGCGGATATGGGGGGGGCCGGCTACATCTTCACCGGGGAACATGACGCGGATGTCATACACAATTCTGCAACAATCAACCTGAATGTGGTGGAAGCTTGTAGAAAGCGAAACGCGGGGAGAATATTCTATTCGTCATCGGCTTGCATATACCCGGAGTATAATCAACAAGACCCGGACAATCCAAAATGCTCTGAAGATTCCGCGTATCCGGCTGCGCCTGATAGTGAATACGGCTGGGAAAAGTTGTTTAGCGAACGTCTCTACCTCGCGTATAGGCGCAATCATGGACTCCAGACTTTTGTTGCGCGCTATCACAACATCTTCGGTCCAGAGGGAACCTGGGTCGGCGGCAGAGAGAAGGTGCCGGCAGCAATATGTCGTAAGGTGGCGATGGCACGAAATGGTGATGAGATTGAGGTCTGGGGTGACGGCGAACAGACGCGGTCTTTCCTTTTTATCGACGAATGCCTAGAAGGAACCATTCGATTAACCCGATCGACGTTCTCAGGACCAGTAAATATTGGATCAGAAGAAATGGTTAGCATCAATCACTTAGTTGACATAGTTGCTGATATAGCAGGTAAGCAGATTTCTAAACATCACGTCCCCGGACCTCAGGGAGTTAGAGGTCGGAACTCTGATAACAGACTAATCAAAGCTAAACTGAACTGGGAGCCGAACCTACGACTGCGTGACGGCCTAAAAAACACGTATAGCTGGATAGAGACACAGGTGCATCGAAATCGAAATTCAAATTCCAATTCGGTTTAGCAGGCAACGGATACGGTGGCCGCGTTAGGGAAACGCCAAAAAATGCCGGCGTAGCCGACGGTATGGTGGGCGCGGCATGATTTGTGACCACGGCCTGTCGATACCGGTCTGTGCAGGTAGAAAATTGGGTTTGTACTGGGGCTTTCCCGTGTCGTTTCGGGGATCAAGACAGAAGCCGGGTGTGATCAGACACGGCCTTGCGCAAGCAGGGTTTTCTTAACGATCACCAGGTTGGCCAGTGCAAACAGGGTACGCAACGCAGTTGCGCGGTGTTCTTGGCCAGACCGCGATAGTGTAGCCTCTTATGCCGGAACAGGTTCTTGACGATGTGAAACGGGTGCTCAACCCAGGCGCGCACCTGTGACAGCGCCCTTTCCACAGGCTCCGCCAAATTCCGCAGCCGTTCGGCCAGCGCTTTGATGATGCCACGCTTGATCGCGATGTTCCGCGAGACCTCGCGCTCGGCATGTTCCGGCCGTTTGTCTGCACCGGTATAAACGGCATCGGCAAGACAGCCTCTTCCTCACCGTGCAACACCGCCGCCATTTGGTTAATGCCAGCTCGTTGGCGCCCGTGCCCACCGTCGTGTGTACCACCCCCGAGGCGACATCCACCCCGATATGCACCTTCATCCCGACGTGCCACTGATTGCCCTTCTTGGTCTGATGCATCTCCGGATCGCGTGCCTTGCTCTTGGTCGAGGGCAGCGCGGCGATGATGGTGGCGTTGACGATGGTGGCATCGACGATGGTGCCCTGGCGCATCAGTAGGCCGCGCTCCTCCAACATCGCGCCGACCTCGCCGAACAGCGCCCGGGTCAGGTCGTGCTCCTCCAGCCAATTGCGGAAATTCAGCACCGTCGTCGCGTCCGGAACTGTCACCACCGCGAGATCGATGCCGGCAAAGCCGCGCGAAGCCTGGCTATCGTAAAGCGTGTCTTCTAGGGCCTCGTCGGCCAGCCCGTACCACTGCCGCAAGAAGTAGATCCGCAGCCTCCGCTCCAGTCCAATCGGCGGCCGTCCGCGTTCGCCCTTCGGGTAGAACGGCCGCAGCGGCTCGACCAGTCGCGCCCATGGCACCACTTGTTCCATCTGGGCCAGGAATTTGTCACGCCGCGTCTGCTTCTTCTCGCCGGCGTATTCTGCTTGCGAAAAGCTGCCCTGCCGCTGCATCGCCCCGTCCCTCAGTCCCCCCGGACCGACGGATTCTACCCGACGCCAGCACCAGCAACCGGATTTTTCGGTGTTTCCTAGCGACGATCTGCGCATGCTGACAACGGCCCGTTAAATTGGCACCATTGCCCCGGCCACCCGAGCAGCGAACCGGGCTGTCTGAGGAGCAGCCTAAATGCCGCACGCAGGTGGAAAGCATCGCAGTCCCTGACCCGAACGACGTTGGGCCCGCAGACTCTGGCTCAGCACTTACCCACAATGCCGTCGAACTTGCAATAAATATAGCGCCATCTTAAAGTATAGCGCATTCTATTGCACGTAGCGACTGACGTCTTTTTTCATTCGCTTCTCATTAGGGTATCCTTATAGGTGGCTAGATACCTCCCACAGTGGAGCTATGGATGGGATTAAGTCGGGGTACCCAGCCCGCCGGATGTAGTTTCTGTCACCTGAGCGGAGCATTAGAATCCATCAAAAAAATGAACAGAAACTGGTACAGAAACGGTGATTTTCCCTGCTGAGAAAGGTTAATCGGGAGTCCCGCGAAGTGGGTAATGCCAATCTTGAGGATATTCGCGCTGCGTACCGGATTTTTTTAAGGCGCGAGCCGGAGAACGAAGAGGTGATGAAAGAATTGTTACAAAGCGATGTCGATGCCCACCATCTCATTCGAATTTTCATGGGATCTAGGGAGTTCAAAGAAAGTTTTAGCCAGGAACTTGCCACATTCTTTGAGCTGACAGCATTCGAAATTCTAGAATTACGGGATTACAACGTTGCGCCTGGACATGTCATGCTTCGTACTACGCATGGAGACTTTGAGTGTTATTTGGCCAGTCCAGGCGACTTCTTGTCCTTCTATGCATTCGGATTGCATAAGGCGGGAAGCTCACTTCTGGTCGGAATGCTATCGGCGGCACTCGAGCGGCGCGGGATCCCGTATGTGAATACGTCTGACCACGCGTTTGAGGCGGGAATGCAGCATGATAGCCTGATAAATCCGGAGGACGCCTATTTCAGATACGGATACGGATATATAGGGTTTCGAGGCTTCCCTTCTTACCTCAAACGTTTCGATCTGAAACACAACAAAAAGATAATACTTATTCGAGATCCTAGAGATATGTTGGTTTCCTATTATTTCTCAATGCGCTATAGCCATATTAACCCAGGCGGTGGTGTCGTAAGCGCCGAGATCAAGCGACTTAGAAGCGAAGCCACGCAGATACCGATAGATCAATACTGTATAGAAAAGTCCACCACATTTCTGGCTGAATTTGCAAGTATCTCACATTTGCTTGGTACAGATGTGAGGTTGTATCGTTACGAGAATGTAATCTACATGAAATCTGAATGGCTATCAGATATGCTTAATTACTTGGGCATAGAGCTGCCTCCTGCGGAAATTGAAGACATTGCTCACCTGAATGATATCAGGCCCGAGCGGGAGCGTCTTGAACAACACATCCGACAAGTCGCGCCAGGTAATTACCACAAACACCTAAAGGCCGCGACGATAAACAGGTTGAATGAGATTTTTTGCCACGTTTTGCGAAAATTCGGCTACGCTATGGGATGAAACGTTTTCCGAAACCATAACGCCAATTTTAGCTGTGAAGTGAGCAGACATTTCACCTCTGTAGGCCTCCTAACTCAATAAACGAGATGCGCCTTCAGGAGGTCGAGGTGTGTAACGATTAACGGAAGTGGCCGGATGCCCGAAACCGTTGCTGCAGCTCGAGGAGTGGCAATTCCGTTGGCCATTGGCCGTGTGTGGTTGGTGGGCATTCGCGCCCGCTCACGGGAGCGTTCGGGTGTTTCGAGTGGTGGCTGTGGTGAGAAGGCACCTGGAACTTACCGAGCGTCGCCTCGCGAGGGATCAGGCAAAGACTAGCGGTGTTCAAAACTCCGAGGTTCTTCTGAAACGCCGAGAGTTCATCTTGACACCTGATATCACGCATGCAATCCTTGGACCTAGTCGCAAACCCCGCGTGAGACAACTTAAATGCATCCATCGACTACTCTTGAGCCAAATATAACAATCTCGATGGGAACGTCCGGAAACTTGTTAGCTTATAATCGCGGGTGGTCTTTACCCGAATTGGACTTTTGTTGGACTGAGGGTCCTTTTGCAGAATTGGTGTTTAGTCTGAATACTGATCTGAACGACTACCACGAATTACGATTGGACTGCGCGCCTTATGTCTGCGCCAAGGTCCCGCAGCAAACGGCGTTGATTTTTGTTAACGGGATGTTGGCAAATGTCGAGATTTTGACTGCGCGTGATGTCGTTTCTATTCCGTTGCCTAGGTTGCAGCGGGGAAGTGAGTTATCCTTGGTTATTTATCTCCCAAATGCGAGCTGTCCCGCGTCGAATGAACCAGCAAACACAGACGATCGGATCCTCGGGCTTCAGGTATTTTCAATTGCGCTGGTGCAAAACGAGCCTCTCCGCGGCTTTCCGCGACGATAGAGAAATTTGGTTTCGATGAAGATTGGCTTTGATATTAGCCAGACCGGTAACGGAAAGGCCGGTTGCGGATTTCTAGCATACTCCCTCGGATCGGCTCTGGCAGTTGCACAAGAAATGGAGGAGATGGTCTGCTTTCGAACGTTCGGCAGCGATTGGTGGGACCCCGAAAACCAATGGCTGACACTACCGGTGTCCTCCAGTGTTGTTCGGTATGCGCTGGGGTATGAAAACCACCGAGACGCCGCCGGGTTTTGGGGGCAACCAGGCGAGTTAATCGAAGCAATGCTTCCTGACATGGATATCATACATTCGAATAATTTTTGGTGCCTGCCACGCATGCCCAGAGTAAAGCAGGTTTACACTCTGCACGACATGACCGTCTTTGAATGCCCAGAGTATTCCACTGAACCAAACCGAATTGCGTGCGCAAACGGTGTCGCGCGAGCGGCCGCATGGGCGGACTTCATAGTCGCTAATTCCCGATTCACTCTTGATAATTTCCTAGACTACTTCCCATTTGATAAACACCGAGTAGCGGTAATTCCTCTTGCTAGCCGGTTCACAGCAAACTCCATTGATGCAGTCCGCCCGAAGCTGTTGCATTCGAAGGTAGGACGCTTTCTGCTTTCCGTGGGGACCATTGAACCACGGAAGAACTACGATGGCCTTTTAGAAGCTTTTCAGGTATTATCAAGATCACACGACGTGCATCTAGTGATTGCTGGAAGACCCGGCTGGAATATGCCCGAATTTCAATCCGTTGTTATCGCGAGAGGGCTTATTAATAGGGTGACGTGTCTATACGCCGCATCGGACGAGGAGTTGTGTTGGCTTTACCGGAACTGTGCCGCTTTCTTGTGCCTCTCGCTGTGGGAAGGGTTCGGGATGCCGGTGATAGAAGCGATGAGCCAAGGCTGTCCCATCGTCGCGTCCGCAGTCTCGTCCATCCCCGAGGTATTGGGCCACGCGGGGATATTAGTGGACCCGACGCACGCCGAAGGAATTGTCGTGGCAGTTGACCGTCTAATGAGAGATAGTCCCTACTGCACTCGCCTTGGGATAGCTGCGAGAGAGAGAGCTAACCTATTCGAGTGGAGCACCGCAGCGGGGATCGTTAATGATATTTACAGGGAGCTAGTACCCTGAGCTATGGGAACACTGAAGAAAAGCGCGGGTTTGGGTACTTGGGTGGGTTAGAATCCCGCTGTCGGTGAGAGAGGGCGATGTAGCGTCAGGGCAGCTTTTCGCAGGTGGAATACGCCGGGAAGAAGAAGCAGACGCGGCGCGACAAGTTTTCGGCTGAGATGGATGTGGTCGTGCCGTTGGCTCGGCTGGTGGAGCGTCTGCGGCCGCTTTATCCCAAAGGCGAGCGCGGTTGGCCGCCAATCGGGCTGGAGCGGATGCTGCGGATCTACGTTGTACAGCAGTGGTACGTACGGGCTGGCCGACGAAGCGCTGGAGGATGCGCTGTATGACAGCCAGGCTTTGCGCGGCTTTGCCGGTATCGACCTGAACCGCGACCCGGTGCCCAACGCAACGACGCTGTTGAAGTTCCGCCACTGGCTTGAGCGGCCCGAGCTGACGCGGGCGCTGTTTGAGGAGGTCGGGATGGTGCTGGAAGAGCGCGGCCTGTTGATGCGGCAGGGTACCATTGTCGACGCCACCATCATCGCCGCCCCGCCCTCGACCAAGAACAAGGAGAAAGCCCGCGACCCGGAGATGCACCAGACCAGGAGGGGCAACCAGTGGCACTTCGGGATGCCCTTCAACAAGCTCAGGAGCGCATATCGGCATCGATGTTGCCTCCGGAGTGGTGCACGAGCTGACCGGCACGGCTGCCAACGAGGCCGACATCAATCAGATAGCGGCGGTATTGCACGGCCGGGAGGAGGCTGTTTTCGCCGATGCCGGCTATACCGGGGCGGACAAACGACCGGAACATGCTGACCGCGAGGTATCATGGAACATCGCGATCAAGCGCGGCATCATCAAAGCATTGCCAAAGGTGTGCGCGACCTGGCGGAGCCGGTGGAGCGGGCGCTGTCACATGTGCGCGCCTGGGTCGAGCACCCGTTCCACATCGTCAAAAACCTGTTCCGCCACTAGAAACTGTGTTATCGCGGCCTGGCCCAGAACACCGCGCAATTGCACACGCTGTTTGCGCTGGCTAACCTGGTGATCGTCAAGAAAACCCTGCTCGCCCAAGCACCAGCCTGATCCGCGCAGCCTACCTTGTCATCAGGAAGGAACCTACGCCGAGCCCGCAATAAACACATTGAGCCGATCAAATCGGCACCGCCGCCCGAAGTTCTACCTGAGCGGCAAACCCACAGCCGGTTCAACCCTTATTCAGTGTTTTCCTAGGATGGAACAGTCGATTGCTGCCGATAACCGCAACGAAATTCGAGCCAATAAAGGCAAAACCACAGACGGCGCTGCACCTAAGTCGATGCAACAACAGCGCCGACGAAAAAACAACTGGGCGGCCCCCCCAGGACCGAATCAAACAAACACTCGACCCGGCCGATCGCTTCCGTTTCCGAACGGATCTCATATACTGAGAATCCTCGAGTTGACCGCACAAGAGCTTGACATTTTACCGGATGTGATTCTACCCACGAACAGGTTAAAACTAATTTTGCACCTTATAGCCGCGGCTTTGCCTTTTGACGACGATTTCTATAGAGAGCAATACCCGGATGTCGATGAAGCTGTTAAATCGGGTGAAGTACCGTCGGCACGAACGCACTTTATCCAAGAGGGGTATTTAGAAGGCCGCCTCGCCGTTAAACCGGAGGTTGACGAACGCTTTTATGTCGACACGTATCCAGATGTTGCAGTAGCGATCCAGAACCAGCAAATTGTATCGGCATATGAACATTATATACGATATGGGCACAATGAGGGGCGAGCGGCTAATCCGTCCGATCAAACCTTGTTGAACGTAGTAGAGCAAGTCCTGAACGCCTTTAGGCACCGATCAACGGCTTAAACGTTGACCAGCTCGACACAAATCAATCCCCACGCGATGCGACGCATCAAAGTCGCTGTCGATTTGCAACCCGTGGAACTCGGCGGCACTAATGGAGGAGCGAAGCTGGTAGCACTCGATATTATAAATGGTTTATGCGCCGAGATTGCTTTTGTGTGCTTCTGCCGGCGAAGCGTCTTTGGCGACCTCAGAGCATCACTGAGCAAACAAGTCACACTGGTCCCCATTCCTGAGAACGGAGACCTCAGAGCTTCGGTAGGCGAGGCTGAGGCCGATATGGACGTCGGTTTTGATGTTCTGTTCTTCCCATTTACGAATGTGTCGTTTCTGCATCCGCCCGCAAGAGTTGTTTCGATCGTCCATGACCTCCAATTCATGGATCTGAGGCATAATTTTTCGGAGGTCGAGCTAAGGGAAAGAGAAGACGCTATCCGAAGCTGTTTGTCCCGTTCTACAACTGTGATTACGATTTCGGAGTTTGTTCGAAAAACGATCTTGCGACATTTTCCTCAGGTATCGACAAAGATTGTGGTTATCCACAATGCGATGATGAATCGACTGAGCACAGCGAAAGATGCCGGAAATACGATAAAAACGCTCGGTTTATCCCCCCTTCGGTATTTCTTGTACCCGGCAAATTTTTGGGGTCATAAAAACCACGTAGGGCTGCTGATGGGCTTCTTCTTATACCGGAAAACGTACGGTACTGCAGCCCATAAAATGATCCTCACTGGCGCCAGCACCGGTGCGAACTACGAGGTGATACGCGATCTTGCATCACGATATGCCCCGAAGGACGTGATTCTAACTGGTTATGTAGATGAAGACGTCCTAAGTGCGTTATTTCAGCGCGCGCGGGCTATAGTTTTTCCTAGCCTCTATGAGGGGTTTGGGATACCTCTTGTCGAAGCAATGAGATTCAAACGGCCGCTAGCCGCCAGTTTTGTAGCATCGATACCTGAGGTAGTTGGAGACGCCGCGGTTTTTTTTGATCCGCGTTATCCGAGGCAAATTGCGGCGGCGCTGTCCGAGATCGGCCACAATCCGCGAACGCAGAGAGAACTAGTATCAGCGGGCACGAAGAGACTTTTTGAATTAGATGACAAGAAAGCAATGTTGCGCAAATATAAAACACAGTTTGAGAAGGTCTTTCGAGCAGACTTTGAATACGATGATTATACGGGGGATGTTTACGATGATGGATGGATATCTGCCGACGCGATTTTTACATGTGGATCTCGTCAGAGCGGACAAGAGTTAGTTATAGAGTTAGCGATGGGAAAAGCGCATCCACTGAGATGCGCTCGGGTGACAGTAGAATCATCTTCGTCGGCAAGGAAGGACCTAATAATTCACCGGAGTTCTCGGTTTATCATCAAAGACCAATTCCCGCCGGCCGGCGGATATGTTAGAATAACGTCTGATGCGGGCTATATACCCCGGCAGCTCGGTATAAATAAAGATGATAGGCTCATCAGTATAAAATGCTCGCATGTGTCTGTTCAGCACAAAGACGGTAACGATGAATTATTTATGATGAACCGAGGTCGGCGCTGTATTGAACAGGAAAACGGAACGATCCCAATTGCAGCATTATTGCGAAGGCAATTGGCAGGGTCGGAGCCATTAGCCGTACTGAGAATTCTGAGCAACGGAACCCTTAGTAGCTGTTTGATCCGGCTGGGGTGCGCCCGAGCATCTGACGTTCCTCGTTTTATTGCCTCTCTGATAACCCCTCATGGGCCTCGGTCATTGCGGGTGCAACGCGAGGCAGATGGAATATACATAGTTGTTCCAACACTAACACATGCTGACATGGTGGTTATTCGGGGAGAACCGGGTCGGTTCTATCCGATAGATTCCATCGAGGTGGAGGTGGATGCGGCGGCTAGTCGCGTGCGTAACATATTGAGCATTTCGCAGCTCGTTTCCGGTCCAAAACCATATACTAAATCAGCGCGGAAGTGCAGGCCCGGATTTTCGGTGATCACGCCATCCTTTAATCAAGGTGCGTTCATTGAGCGTACGATACACAGCGTGCTTAAACAGAGGCATATCGCGGACTACGTGATTTACGATGGTTGTAGCACGGACAGTACTGAAGAGGTTGTAAAGAGGTGCTTACACGGTTTCAGCTTCATACGAGAGGTGGATCGGGGACAAGCGGACGCCGTAAACAAAGCGCTCGAGTATGGGTGCGGAGAGATTATAGCGTGGATTAATTCAGATGACACATACGCCGATGGTGCGTTTGAGCACGTAATGGAAGTGTTTGCAGAGCGTCCTGACATCGATGTGGTGTACGGCGCAGGTTTTCACGTCGATGAGCACGATGAAATTATTGAACGATATCCGACCGAAGACTTTCGAGTATCGCGGCTCCTTGAAACATGTTTTTTATGTCAACCCGCAACTTTTTTTCGTCGGTCATTGCTTGCTCAGCACGGGATGCTGAGGGAGAGTTTGCACTATTCGTTAGATTATGAACTGTGGGTGCGCTTTGCTCTTGGAGGTGCGAGATTTTTTCGAACAGACAGGTTGTTGGCGAACTCTCGTCTGCACGATCAGACCAAGACATTGTCGGGACAAATGAAATTACAACATGAAGTCAACGAAATGTTTGAAATGGCATTCGGTGTCGTATCCAAGAGTTGGCAGGATAACTTCGCGACACTGATGATTAACGAGCACGAGATCGTTGCCCCAGGTGTAGATCGGGAAATAGTTTTTTTGAGGATTCGTGATTTAGCGCGACGTTTCTGGGTAAACCTCGGCCAAGTCTCGCGCCGTGATGCTGTGGATCGAAGTGCGGTGGACAAACTGATTGAGAACTTGTGTCGCGCTTCAATCGCACCTCTAATCGGGTTTGATAAAGAGGATCTAGATACTATACGATTGCTGTCGCTAAGCGGATGAGGTAGACTGCAGTCACTCGAGCGTCGGCGGCGCAACAAACGCGGGAAGCCGTCTGACTGTAGAACAGTCTTCTGGGGACGGCAGTATAACGGCCGTCAATAAAGCGTCGGCGCCGGACTTTTGTATCGGCGTATTCGGCCTTGACGCTGCGTGTGGCAGATGGCTTGCACTCAGGAAACATTTTATTTGGTAAGGCGAACGAGCTTGGGCAACTTGGCGCGATGTCACTCATTGCCGGCCCGGCCGGCGGTGAGTACATAGCATTCACGACGTTTGGGAGTGTAGATCTGTCGAAAATAGCATCAAGGGGGATAGCGACCCCTTAAGTTTCTACGCACGGTCCTGCACCGGGAGCAGGCTTTGGCAAGCTGGAATGGGTTGCGGGCAGTATTTCGGGGACTTGTAGCTTGGTGGCGCTCGCAGGCACCAGTTCTGTCGGCAGGACCATTATAGACAATGATGGCAGGGGGTGCTAAATGGGACAACACAGCGCTAAGGAAATACCGAAAAACAGCCTGATTTTGGGCGTTCGCTTGGGTCAGGATCGGTCCGGTCCGGGGGGATTGTGGGACGGGGGCAATGCAGCGCCAGGGCAGTTTTTCGCAGGTTGAATATGCGGGCAAGAAGAAGCAGACGCGCTACGATAAATTTTTCGCCGAGATGGAGCGGGTCGTCCCGTGGGCGCGGCTGGTGGAGCGGCTACGGCCGCTTTACCCGAAAGGCGAGCGCGGCCGGCCGCCAATCGGGCTAGAGCGGATGCTGCGGTGATACGGGCTGGCCGATGAAGCGCTGGAAGATGCGCTGTACGACAGTCAGGCCTTGCGCGTCTTTGCCGGTATTGATCTGAACCGCGATCCCGTCCCGGATGCGACGACGCTGTTGAAGTTTCGCCACTGGCTGGAGCAGCACGATTTGACCAAGGCATTGTTCGATGAGGTCGGGGCGCTGCTGACGGAGCGCGGCCTGTTGATGCGACAGGGGACCATTGTCGACGCCACCATTCTTGCCGCCCCACCCTCGACCAAGAACAACGAGAAGGCCCGCGATCCGGAGATGCATCAGACCCGGAAGGGCAACCAGTGATACTTCGGCAGGCATGAAGGCGCATATCGGAGTGGATGTCGCCTCGGGGGTGGTGCACACGGTCACAGGCACCGCCGCCAACGAAGCCGACATCAACCAGATGGCGGCGGTGCTGCACGGCGAGGAAGAGGCGGTGTTTGCCGACGCCGGCTATACCGGGGCGGACAAGCGACCGGAACATGAGGATCGCGACGTGTCGTGGAACATCGCCATCAAGCGCGGCATCATCAAAGCCCTGCCCAAAGGGCTGCGGGAGTTGGCGGAGCCGGTGGAGCGGGCACTGTCACAGGTGCGGGCCTACGTCGAGCACCCGTTCCACATCATCAAAAACCTGTTCCGCCACATGTTTCCTGTGCTGTTCTGGGATGGAGATAGACTCCTGGTATCGTCAGGCTTGGGCTGGCGCGAGCAGGGCTTTCTTGACGATCACCAAATTGGCCAGTGCAAACAGGGTGTGCAGTTGCGCGGTGTTTTTGGCCAGGCCGCGATAGCGCAGCTTCTTGTTCGCCCGCCGAAGCCTGATTTTCGACGCCGGCAGCGGCGTTGGTGCTGATTTCAGGTGACGTTTCAGGGGTTCGGCTTTGAAGGTATTTCAGTATGGGGTGGAGAGGCGCCGACGAAGCGGGACCGGAAGTATACATAATGACGGCCGAACCAAAAAACTATCGGGCTAGCCTATCAAAGTCGATAAACAGGCGGTGTGAAGCGAAGGGCGTTATAATTTACGCTGACAGCGCGTATTATTCTGATGGCTTTAAATTCGATACGGAGTACGGTCAGGGCGTTGGTGTGAGTGTCGGCCGGCCCCGGCAATTTTTCCTAGACTATGCGGCGATTTTGGAGCAAGGCGAATATGAACTGTGGCTTGAGTATGCGGCCGAGGAGCCGAGACCGGTCAACATGGTTCTGAATGGCACGGGAGCTAGGAGGCTAGTAGCGGACGCAACGACAGGAGGCTGGTACAGAACCCATCAGCAATGGCTTTGTCAGACCACATTGGCTGTCAATTCCAGTGGGATGCAATTGTTACATTTTTGGCGAATTGGGTGGTTTCCACATATTAGTAGAATTGCCTTGGTTTTAGTCAAAACACCATCGTCCCGGTAGCTAGATGAATTGTAAAAATTGGGATGTGGCAGAGAACTGGAATGCTGAAACGATATCCCGGATTTGCCACGGGCACGAGCCGGATCGGCCCGCGGAGCATGGCGAATTGGTGTCAATCGGCGTCGAAGTTTGACCCCCGATCGGCGTCTAATATTGACCCCTCTGGGGATTGGTTCAGGGTTGTCCCGGTAGCGAACAGGAGGGACCCGCGCGGAGCGGAGTGACCGCCACGAGTCCGACGGAGCGCAGCGCGGGAGGGGCCTGTTTGCCCACCGGGGCAAGCCGGGGTGGCACGGCGTTCAGGCGCGGTTTTTGAAGCGCCAGCTCTCGTTGCCAGTTTCAATGATTTCGCAGTGGTGGGTCAGCCGGTCGAGCAGCGCGGTGGTCATCTTGGCGTCGCCAAAGACGCTCGGCCATTCGCCGAAGGCGAGGTTGGTGGTGACGATGACGGAAGTGCGTTCGTAGAGGCGGCTGATCAGGTGGAACAGCAATTGTCCGCCGGTCTGGGCGAACGGCAGGTAGCCGAGTTCGTCGAGGACAACGAAGTCGAGCCGGGTCAGATAATCGGCCAGGCGGCCTTGCCGGCCGGCGCGGGCTTCGCTCTCCAGCCGGTTGACGAGATCGACGACGGTGTAGAAGCGGCCACGCGCGCCGCCGCGGATGCACGACCGGGCGATCGCGATCGCGAGATGGCTTTTGCCCGTGCCGGTGCCGCCGACCAGCACGGCGTTGCGTTGCTGGGCGATGAAGCCGCCGGTCGCCAGATCGCGGACCAGAGCCTGGTTGATCGGCGTGCCGGTGAAGTCGAAGTTCTCGATATCCTTGGCGAGCGGTAACTTGGCGATGGTGAGCTGGTACTTGATCGAGCGTGCCTGTTTCTCGGCGATCTCGGCGCTGAGCAGATCGCCGACGATGCGCGGCGGCTCATGCCGGCGCTTGATGCCGGTCGCCATCACCTCGTCGTAAGCGGCGCGCATGCCGAACAGCTTAAGGGTCGACATCAGCTCGAGGACTTCGGTGCGTTCCATCAGGAAGCTCTCCGCAGGCTGTCGTAGCGGGCGCAGTCGGCGACCGGCGCGTGCTGCAACCGCAGCGCGTCGGGGGTCAGGATTGTCGCCGGCGGCCCGGGGTCGCGCTGCCGTGCCAGGATATTGAGAATGACGTCGGCGGAATGAACGCCGGAGGCGAGCGCCTCGGCACAGGCTGCCTCGACCGCAACGAGGCCGTCGCTCAGCACCGCCGACAGCACCTTGACCATCTGACGGTCACCGTCGTTGGAGCCCTTCAGCTTACGCCGCACCCGCTCCAGGCCGGCCGGCAGCAGCCAATCCTTGAACGGCGCGCCGTTTCTGAGCGCGCCCGGCTTTCTGGCGAGCACCGGCACGTAATGCCAGGGATCATAAATTGTCTCGCCGCGGCCGAAGCGGCGGCGGTGCTCGCCAACCAGCGCGCCGTCCTGGCGAATGACGACGTGCTCAGCATAAGCCTGGATCTCGACCGGCCGGCCGACGGCTCGCGAGGCGACCGAGTACTTGTTGTTGTCAAAGCGCACCAGGCAGGTCTTCGACACCGATGCCTGGATCGCGTGGAAGCCATCGAACGGCCCGCTGATCGCCACCAGTTGCGGACGCTCGGCCTCGAAGGCCTGCCAGATCGTGCAATCGGGCAGCTCGGGATGCTTGTGCGCCTTGGCGTAGGCGATGCAGTGGTCGAGCAGCCAGGCGTTCAGCTCGTCGTAGCTCGCCACCCGCAGACGCGGCGTAAAGAAGCGCTCCCGCACCAACCCGACCTGGTTCTCGACTTGTCCCTTCTCCCAGCCCGAGGCCGGGGTGCAGGCGACCGGGTCGACCAGGTAATGGCCGCACATCCGCAGAAAACGCCGGTTGTACTGGCGGTCCTTGCCGACGAATACGGCGTCGACCGCCGTCCGCATGTTGTCGTAAATCCCGCGCGTGCAGGTCCCTTTGAAGAAAGCGAAGGCTCGGGTGTGCGCGTCGAACACCATCTCCTGGGTCTCGCGCGGATAGGCCCGCACAAACAGCATCCGGCTGTGACTGCGCATTCCGGTGAACGTGATCAGCCATACCGGCTGAAGGTGATCACCGAATCCGGTGATCGTGATCACGCTGATCATGGGCGGTAGAAGCCCGGCGTGATGGTCGCGACGCACCGCGCCGCCGACGTAAGCGTAGGTTGCATTGGCATGGCGGTGCCGGTCAAGTCGGCTGCAGGTCGTCCACGGAGTCCACGGAGGGGCCCCCCGGCGCGCTGCGCAGTGCCCTTGCGAGCGACGGAGCGGCGCGCGCGGGGAGGCGCTGTGGACCCCCGTGGGCGATCGGGGCACGGGCGGTCATGCAGTGGGGTTTTCGGCGGCGGCAAGGTGTCGGCGTAAAGAGGGTCCCTTGAGTTCGATGCGATGAGCGCGGTGAACGATGCGGTCCAGCGTCGCGTCGGCCAGGGTGGGATCTCCAATGACTTCGTGCCAGCGGCTGATGGGGACTTGGCTGGTGATCAGCAGTGAGCCTCGGTCGTAGCGGTCGTCGACGATCTCGAGGAGATCGCGACGCTGCTCGGCATTGAGCGGCTCAGGCCCCCAATCATCGATGATCAACAGCCGTACGCGTTCGAGCGTCGTCAGCAACCGCGGCAGGCGGCCCTCGCCACGCGCCTGTGTCAGGTCGCCGAACAGGCGGCTGGCGCGCTTGTAAAGCACCGAGAAGCCGTCGCGGCAGGCTTTGTGGCCGAGGGCGCAAGCCAACCATGACTTGCCGATACCGGTCGGGCCAACGACCACTAAATGGTGATGATCGCGGACCCACTCGCAGGTGGCGAGCTTTTGGAACAGGGCGCGGTCGAGGCCGCGGGGCGCGTGAAGGTTGACGTCCTCGACGACGGCAGCCTGCCGCAGCTTGGCGTCGCGCAGACGGCGGGTGAGGCGCTTGTTCTCGCGACTGGTCGCTTCGCGATCGACCAAGAGGCCGAGCCAATCCTCGCGTGTCAGTTCAGCGGTCTCGGCCGCGTTCTGCATCTCGATAAAGGCGTCGGCCATGGCCGAAAGGCCGAGCGCGCGCAGCCGCTCGACCGTGGGGTGGATCAGCATCTTCGCTCCTTTCAATGGTAATAGCCGGGGCCACGAATGTTCTCGTGGATCAGGATCGGCCCCTCCGTCATCGGCGGCGGGGGGTTCTCGCGATGGTTCTTCAGGATGGTGACCACCGAGTTGTAGGAGCGCGTGCCGAGCACCAACGCTCGCGCGCAGGCGGCATCGACGCGGTCGGCACCAAAGCGTTTGACCAGCCCGAGGATGCCAATGCAGGAGCGGAAGCCCTGCTCGGGATGCGGTCGCGAGCGCAGGATCACATCGACCAGGATCGCGGTATTGTCGCCGACCGAGCCCGCCTCGCGGCGGATGCGCTCGTGGGTCCAATCGCGATAGCGGCGGTGCGAACTCGGCATGTGGTCCGCGACCGTCGTCGGCCGGTGTTGACGAGTACTGCGCCGATGACTGGCAACCCGTTTGCCGCGATGGAAGATCTCGACTGTGGCGGCGGTGATCCGCGCCTCGACCTCCTGGCGGATCAACTGGTACGGCACGCTGTAATAATGCTTGCCGATCTCGACGTGGTAATCGAGCCCGACCCGACAGCGCTTCCACTCGGCGTATTCGTAGGGAGTGGCCGGCAAGGTGACGAGCGCCGGCCGGTCGAGCTGTTCGAACAGCGCTCGCCGGCTCGTGCCCCAGCTGCGCATCGTGCGGTCGTTCAGATCATCGAGCAACTCGCGGATCGCGGCGTTAAAATCGGCCAGTGAGAAAAAGCGGCGATGGCGTAACCGCGCCAGAATCCAGCGGCCGACCACCTGCACCCCGACTTCGACTTTGGCTTTGTCGCGCGGCTTGTAGGGCCGTGCCGGGACAATCGCGGTGCCGTAGTGCCGCGCCATGTCGGCGTAGGTCCGGTTGACCATCGGCTCGTGAAACGAGGCCTTGATGATGCCGGCCTTCAGATTGTCGCTGACCGTCTGCCTTGCGGCACCGCCGAAATAGCTGAAGGCGTGAACATGCGCGGCGATCCAGTCCGGCAACTTCTGGCTCCAGACCGCGGCGGCATAGGTAAAGTTCGATGCGCCCAGCACGGCGACGAATATCTGTACCGGTCGGATCTCGCCGGTGCGGGGGTCGATCACCTCACCGGTGCGCCCGGCGAAATCGACGAACAGCTTCTCGCCGGCGAGATGGATCTGGCGCATTGTCGGCTTCAGCCGACCGGCCCAGGCTCGATAGAGATCGCAGAACCAGGAATAGCCGAACCCGTCGACCGCGCCGATGCGGTACTCCTCCCATAGCAGCGCCAGCGTCACATCGGCGCGTCGCAGCTCGCGGTGCACCCAGCCCCAATCGGGCATCGGCCGCTGGTCCGCCGGCGTTCCGGATGGCGGTGGAAACAGCAGCGCTTCGAGCTGAACGTCGTCGATATCCTCAGCGAGCGGCCACACGATGCCCGCCGCCCGCGCCCGGCTCAAATAACCGGATACCGCGCCCTGGCTTAGCCCAAGGCTCTTGGCAATCGCGCGCTGCGGCAGCTTGCTGCCATAGCACAGTCGTAAAACTTCCCGGATCTGGCGCATCGACAGTCTCTCGGCCGGCATCTCGTCCCCCCTTCGGTAAAGAGGGCGAGGCTACCTTCGGTTGAGTACCGTCAGCGTCGCGGTGCGCTAAACCATCACGCCGGGCAGATCACGATCACCGGATTGGGTGATCACGTTCGACCGGAATCCTTGATCACGTTCCGCCGGATTGAGTGATCATCTTCGACCGGACTCCGTGATCACGTTCGACCGGAACGCGCACTGTGACACAGCCGGACGTGCGCCACCTTCACAGTGACCGTCACTCCGTTGATCAGCACGATCTCGTGCGACCAATCGAACTGGTAGGCCTCACCCGGCGCAAAGCTCAGCGGCACGAACGCGTCCGCCGTCGCCGCCTGGTGTTCGATGCGCCACTTCCTGGCGTAACGCCGGACCGCGTCGTAGCTGCCCTCGTAGCCGAGCCCGCGCAGCTCCTCGAAGACCCGGATCAGCGTCAGACGCGCGCGCGCCGGTCTCGCTTCATTATCCGACAGCATGCGCTCGAGATCGCCGTGCCAGGCTCCCAGCTTTGGCCGTGGCTGCACCGCTCGCGTGTACTCGAAGGATGTCGCTCCCGACCGCAGAACCTTCCGCACCGTATTCCGCGACATCTTCAGATCACGCGCGATCTCCTTGATCGGCTTCCCCTTAATACGGTGCTCGCGCCTGATCCGGCCAATCGTCTCCACAACCAGCATCCCCCGCCACCCGCTCGGCATCCCAAGCGGGTCAGCCTGCCCGTCATCCTAAAAGGGGGGTCAAAGTTGGACGCCGATCACCCCTCTACAGGGGTCAATTTTCCACGCCGGATCACACGAATTGATTCTCGACCGGATCCAAGCGATGGTCAAATGGTACAATCCGGACAAGGGATTTTGGTTTTGTCGAGCTCGCTGATGGCTCTGGCGACGCATTCCTGCGCCTACTTCACTGATGTCCTGACCAGGCTCGTCGATAACTGGCCAAACAGCCGTCTCGCCGAACTCCTGCCTTGGGTCTGGTCCGCCGCCGCCTGATTGCGGAAAGCTCGACCTCCTGTAGCCTCGTGTCGTCGGACCCGGATAGCCCACCTGCAACAAAAGTGCGTCAGATCCTGCATTGCATCTGGACAGACGGCACCGAATTCGAATGGGGAGCAAAGACAGCGGCGGCCTGATCGCCGAACCAGGATCCGGCCTGCGCGTTCGCAGCGTCGGTAGGCGGTAGGCGTCCCTGCCGGGACGGTGGTGACGGTGACCTCGGTCAATCGGCTGAAGGGCGATCTCCTCGGACTTCGTTCCACACGTTGAGGCACCCACCCCGAACACAATCATGAGGCTTTGACCTCGGAAAGGCCCCTGACCCCGGCATGGATTTGACAGCCACCCGCGATCAAAGGGCCGATTGACAGCCTCCGGCAGGCGGGCGCAGCCGTTGGTCCACCGCAAGGTCTTCTCGTCCCTGCTTGAGTTGCGCGATCAGCGGAGATGCTGAAATTGAGACAAGTTACGGCGGTGGGATCACTCGTCCAGTAGTGTAGACCGCGGCCGTCACATCAGTTGTGCATAAACAGAATCTTATCAACCTTTCCCCATTTAATGCTACCCCCATCGTCCCTCATTAGGTCATCAATGAATGTCCCATCCGCATCTATTTTTTTGCTCCTAAAACCGACTTTTTTCGCTCTTTCTGTTTTGACTATTAGCGCGCCCATGTCGATATTAGCCATCTTCGGTTCGGTAATAAAAGCGTTATATGGCGACTGGCGCCGTCCCCCAGGGTTGTTATGACTATGCACCATATCACAAATTACTAGCTCCAGCTCTTCTTCATCGAGTTTGCCAAACATCTGCTCCAAAAAAACTGGCGGATAATAATTATCGTCATTCGTAAACATTATAAATTCCGTCTCGCAAGCCTCAATTGCGGCTTCTCTAAGCGAAAACCCCCAGTCATCAAAGTCTTTTTGTGAAAAAACGAAATCAAATTTTCCAGGATAAGCAACCCTTAGCCCATCGAGAATATCTTTCATCTTTTCATCTGGACCGTCGTGTATGACGACCAATTTAAAATTCTGCAGCGACTGACACATAAAACAATGAACCAACACAAGTATATGGACATATCGCCGATATGCAGTGCAACAAACGGTGAGTCGTTGACCATCGGTACTTCTGAAGGGTGCATTCATAAAGAATTTTAATATCTCAATCTTCCCGTTCTGTCGATTTACGGTTTCTAAGTGCCTTTCACGATTGTTCTCGGAATTATCCACTTG
>Ga0206989_1070_pt1 | contig 19881 bp, 16 predicted proteins | sample Alteio_BWMinCont_10_FD_153276 | JGI IMG/M metagenome (GOLD analysis project Ga0206989, IMG submission 153276) | Enriched cells from forest soil in Barre Woods Harvard Forest LTER site, Petersham, Massachusetts, United States -... | ecosystem: Environmental > Terrestrial > Soil > Temperate forest >...
GATGCAACAATCAGATCTCAGCGTTGCAGAAAATTTTTTATATACTACCTATCAACGCGTTTTTATTAATATGTTCGAAGCGTTTAAAGAAGTTAAAGACGAAGCTAAGCCGAACATATTTTTTTATCAAATCCCAACGACATTGCTATCACCCAATATTTTGTTTGATGTTAAAAAAAGTAAAGAACATAAAATTCCAGAAAGAGTGATTAGAGTAGAAAGTCTGACTTTTATTAACGAGCTACAAAATCTAATCATGAGCTATAAGCCAGACGAAAATAAACCACTGGTTTTTTCAGGCATTTTAAATTACGGAAAAAATTATTATATTCCTTATTTTATTTATGTTGGGCTCGATCAAAAAATTCAAATTATAATACTTGATCCATCTAATCAACCTGACAAACGTCAAGTGCGTGAATTTTTAATTTATTTTTTTCAGAATATTGTTTTTAAAAACCGTGCTTGCGTTGTCACAGATCCAAATGTCACACAACAAATTACTCAGTACGATTGTGGTTTTAATGCACTGACTGTTGTGGAAGATGCGTATCGATCTTCCACAACAGATAAGCCAATGCTACAGATAAAAGATGGCCATTTCATGCTAGACACAACTCGTTTATCGATCAATGGTAATAATAAACCGAACCAAGTAGTGACTCAAAATAGCTTAGAAAATAGGGCATTATGGGCAAAACGTTTATATCAAGAGACAAGAGAATGGAGGGTCGCTAAATCAAACAGCGATCCTATTACGACTGAAACAGTTTTACATTGGGTTTTTATAGCGCGATATAGTTATTCGGTTAATATTGCTAATCAAAAAAATAATGATTTATTAAATAGGTTATCAACGCGAGTCGCTGCACTGATTGGCAATACGGATAATTTACGCGAACTATTTTTTCAGACATTAGATTTGCCTAATAGAACATCTTATGTGAGAAGAAGATCTCTCATTTTTGACACGAGTCTGTCTGATGATATTTTAGAAGCCGGAGAAACATTTGACTCACTGGTTTTATCCGTTCTAGAAAAAAAAGTCGAGCCGTTTTATATCGAAGCGATTCACTATCATTTTAATTGCTATTTATCAAATATTAAAACAATTCCAAAAAATATTAAACATCAAAATCAACTAATAGCAAGTATGATAAAATTTTTTCTACAAAAGACTAATGTAACTTGCCATTTTTCGAAATTAAGCATTGCAGAAAAAGAAAGAATGATTAAACAGATGCAGTTTCAAGCCCGTTCAGTTGTTGAAAAATTTATTGATATCGCAAAATTACCCGCAAGTGTTGCAATTGTTAAAACAGAAAAAGAACAATTACTGGATAAATTAGCTATTCGATTCAATAATTGCCTAACCTGGATTAAGCTTTATATCAATGCGGCTTCGGTATTTCCTGATTTGCCAAATTTGCGTATCCCGTTGATAAATCAACTTGAAGAAAACACGCGAACCATTTTTCAAAAAGCGCATGATGTACCTTATTTAGATGTATCGACTTACGAGGATTTTAATATAGAGTTACATAATCAGTTTTATAGGTTATTTGAAATTATCATGATTAATTTTAATAAAGGTGATAATTGTTTAAATAATTTCACACCACGATTACGCTTGATGTTATATCATGCATTAGATATCCAGCCGAAATGCTCAGTTTCTCTTTTATATGCAAAAGGAATTGCCGTTCTCGATGAAAAAATAGATGAGTATTTTCAAAAAGTTTTATCGGATTATTTAGACAAAGATTTTTTAAATAAGCCAATAGGTAAAGCAAGCAGTCGTTTACCTTGTCGCGTGATTGTCGATATGAAATTACCTGCTATCGATTTAAGTTGCGGAATAACACCTGAATTACTCACTCAATTTGTTGTTAATTGGAAAGCAAATTGCAAAGGTCGTTCGGAGCCTCGAGCACTAACCAAACTGATTACCGCAGTGAATCATATGCCTGTGGATGAAGAGATAGACGATAATACTTCTTTATGTTTGGAATGGTGTGAAGAGTTTATTAAGCCTATTTTTACTGGGTTTTCTACTTATCTAGAAATACGGAATAATAAAATAGATGAAAATTTCATTTTTGCTTTGCAACAATGTCTACAATATTATCCAGCTAAACAACAAACATCGCAAAATGCAATTTGTATTTCGCACATTGAAGAAATATATCAAAAATATCAATCAGGTGGAAAATCTGCTTCTGACATGTATGTCAAAATGGCTCGTCGATCTTTTTACGACATGCCTTATGATGATAAAATGATACCTGGATATATGAAGCATGGATTATTTGAAAAACCCACTGAAATGAATCAAGTGAAATATTTAATTAGTATCATTCGAAAAAAATATCAGGGCGGTGGTGATTTTCCATTAGATAGTGATGATATTAATTTGTTAAATGATTTATTACCCCAAAAATATTATTGGAATGAAGGTGACACTGCTACTGATCGTGCTTATGAAATGTTGCGTCTCTATGTTCAAGAAGGTAAACGCAACTTATTCAATCAAAAATTTAACACAGTCGCAGAGAATAAATTATAATTTTATTATTTTAAATTAAGGAATATTTATGCTTAAAAAAAGTTTTTTTCTTTTGTTTTTATCAACATCGGTTTTTGCAAATTTAGGGCCTATCCATGTTACCACTATTCAAAGTAGTTGGTGCGGCAATTTACAGGCATCTACAAAAGTAGGTACCTTATCTGAATCAGGGCAGTGTATCTATAAAAAAGAAACCTCTCCTGAAGGTTTCGATAATTGTGACCCTCTTGACTTAAATGGCGCGTATTTGGAAATCAATGCAGGAACAGGATTTAATTGTGCTGCGACTCACGTTCATTCCAATGAAACAGGTCATGATGGTTTCGATGAGTTTAAACTAATTGTTGATAAAAACGGACATTACATGAATACTCAGTCATCCACTGGAAACATTAATTTAGGTTAAACACGTGATCCCAGAAAACACTAATAATTTAGCCAAAAAAATCAAAATAAACTTGTACGGTAAACCTCAAACTATCCTGGCTTTTTTTCCAGCTGGGATGGTTGAGGCTGCATTAAGTGAAGTGAAATCGATTTTAAATAATCTTTGGTTTAAGCAGAAATATACCAGTGAATTCACTGTACTCAAAAATTCGATACGCATTGAGCCAATTCATTTATTTGCTGTGACTGAACTCATGATGCGATCTCAGAGTCTGGCGGATATTCGTCTTATTATTTTTGAAGGGAATGCTTCTGGGAAATTAATATTTAAAAAAAAATGTCAAGAGATCCATTGGGGTTATTATTTTAATAAAAATATTTCACTGAAAATAAAAGTGAATTCGGTTGCGAGCAGAGCTTTTCATGAGTCAGGTTTAAAAGAAATTTTATATGATGTTTTAGCAGATCATGTTTCTCATTTTGAGAGCGGTGACAATACAGATGAAACAACAAATTTGTATGTGGATCTCTATAAAAATAAATTAACGATCAGTCTTTCTCTTGCTGGTCAGCCGTTGTATAAAAGAGGATATCGAGAAGTTTTGAGTGCGAGTGCACCGCTCCGTGAAGATGCTGCGTTTTGTTGTATCGATCGGGCAATGTTTTTTGCAAAAAAAATAAATGAGCAGTATGTACCAGACTCATTAATTATTCCATTCTCCGGGACAGGCACTTTTGCGTTTGAATATTTGCAACTTTATTTTAATTTTTCACCCGTTTTATTTGCAAGAGATTATGCATTGACTCAAATGCCTTTTTATAATCATGATAATTTTAATTTTTTGTTAAAAAAAGCGCGAGAGTATTTTATCCATTCAAGTCAAGACATTACCATAAAATGCATTGATAACTCAAAAAATGCTATGACAGCGTTAGAAAATAATATTAAAAATTTTTCTCAGTATATAGAGAATATTAATATTAGCATTTTTGAAGAGGATTTTTTTACCATGAATATGGTAAATTTAGTCGAAGGGAAAAACCTATTTTTACTGCTCAATCCACCTTATGGCATTCGAATTGGCAAGAATATGCGTGCAGTGGATCTCTATAAAAAAATGGCTGAAAAAATAAATGAAATAACCGATATAACGCAACGAGTAGGGAAGAGAGTTGCCGGTTTTATTTTGTGCCCAGATGAAAATACCTGGTCTTGTTTTTGTAAAAATATAAAAAAATTAACCATCGAAACGTATCATTTCACCCAAGGCGGATTGGATATACGCGTCTGTCAATTTTATGGTTAGAGTTTAATGAGGTAATATCAATGAAAATTTGTGTGTGTGGCTCTGGTAAAGTGTATCTTGATTGCTGTGGAGCTTTTATCACGCATAAAAAAATTCCCTCTACCCCTGAAGAACTCATGCGTTCTCGTTATACGGCTTACTGCCATGCGGATATTGATTATATTATGCAAACGATGAGGTCTCCTGCATCTGATGATTTTGATGCAGAATCGGCACGTCAATGGGCGAAAAATGTCAATTGGGCTGGTTTAGAAGTGATAAAAACATCCCATGGCGCAGTGCATGGCATTGTTGAGTTTATTGCATATTATTACGTGCAAGATAAAAAACAAACACTACATGAAATCAGTGAATTTCATTTTGAAAACGGTCAATGGTACTATGTTGACGGTTCTAAACCTGAGCCTAAAAAAATTGGACGTAACGATAGCTGCCCTTGTGGAAGTCAAATAAAATATAAAAAATGTTGTGGTAATGGTTAATTTATTTCTTTTTTGGCTGATCGAATAAATATAAATATTTTCCATAGCCACGTTTTTTCATTTCTTCTACTGGTATAAAGACCAGTGCTGCAGAATTCATGCAATAACGTTGGTTAGTGGGTGGCGGGCCGTCGTCAAAGACATGTCCTAAATGAGAACCTGAATTTTTGGCAACCACTTCAGTGCGAGTTTCTAATGCACTATTATCTTGTTTTAAAATAATCGAATTTTGATCTATTGGTTTAGTAAAGCTTGGCCAACCTGTTTTTGAATCGTATTTGTCCTGAGAGCTAAATAAAACTTCTCCTGAAACCACATCGACATAAATACCTTCTTTTTCATTGTTCCAATATGAATTATTGAAAGGCGGTTCAGTCCCTTGCTCTTGTGTCACGCTATATTGTAGAGGTGTTAACTTTTTTTTAAGAACTTCTTGATCTGGTTTTTGATAATTTCCTGCTGCGATGGAAGTAATTGTAATGAATGAAATAAATGAAATAGTTAACAAACCGAGAAAACCAATTTTCATATTAACTCCATTAACCAAAAGTAAAAGTATAAATTTCCAAGCCGGGAGAAGATGAAATAATTTGTAACATACCCTGACTGGATTGACCCAAAGACACCACTGGATAGAGCGCATGTTTATTAACCATCATGCTGTCGTTGATGATTTTTCCATTTAACATTATTTTAATATTAATTTTTTGTGCGTTAGCATTTCCCATGACGATATAAACTTTCTTGGCGTAAAAATTTATTTTGATCGATGCATTATTTTGCATTGAAATAATGCGATCCGCTGTTATTTTCCATTGCCCTTGTAATGCCCAGGCATTTTCTTCTAAATGGGTGGGAAATGTGTATGCAGTGGATTGATCTTTAGAGATCATTTCTGGGCTTGCAAATTGTCTCGAACGAGCATATCCCAAATAAGTTTCAGGTGTTTGATCCAAGCTTGATGAGGGCTGTTCATGTATTTCCGTCGTGCTCGGATCACTTATATTTAATAAATGTCGAATATTATTTTCAGTGATGTCATATTCACCTTCGCCGAAATGGGTATAAACAACATAACCGTTTTTATCTATCAAATAATGCGCCGGCCAGTAACGATTATTAAAATTTTGCCAAGTTTGAAAATGATTATCGAGTGCCACTGGATATTTAATCCCATCGTGTAAGGCAGCATCTTTTACATTATTGAGATTTTTTTCAAAATCGAATTCAGGTGAATGCACACCGATAATGATTAAGCCTTTGTCGTGATATTTGTTATACCAACTATTTAGATAGGGCAGAGTTCTCATGCAATTGATGCAGGAATAGGTCCAGAAATCAATTAAGACGACTTTCCCTTTTAAGTGACTGAGTTCTAACGGAGCTGAATTGATCCATGCATCAATTCCACTGATAGGCGGCGCTAAGTAAGGATTGGATAAACCGTTTTCTAAATTATTCGAGACAGTTTGATTCACTGTTTCTCCAGCGTTTGCGACGCCGATGCCTTGTTCTGAATAAATCATATAACCCACACTTAAAATAATAATCCATCCTAATAATTTTCTGAAAAAAACAGTGTGTGTTTGAATATAACTAAATTTTGCAATTATTTTTCTGCCAAAGAATGCAATTATTGTCATGGGAATGGCTGCTCCTAATGCAAATGCACATAAAATAAAAAAGCTTGTTAAGTTAGTTTGTTGAATAACCGTTTGTACAATGACAGCAGCTAAAATGGGTCCGGCACACGGTGTCCAAATGATAGCAACTAATCCGCCAAATAAAATTCCGCTGAATAATCCGCCTTGTGGATTATTGACTGTATGCAAAGTGGATCCGACATTGGCGAGTCGTTGTGTGAATCGACTAAATTTTTCAGCCAAAAAAGTTGAAATCATCACGATGCCCAATAACAGCAAAATAGCAAAAGATAAATGACGAATGATATTTAAATCTATATTAAAAGACTGAACTAGTTTTCGAGAAAATAAAGTGAAAAGAGAAAATATTAAAACAAAACCAACGATGATACCCATAGGTCTTTTTTTACTACCGGTGAGAGAACCGGCGAAAATGATGGGTAAAATAGGTAAGATGCACGGTGAAATGATTAATGCAAATCCTTCGAGAAAACCTAAACCAATGTTCAAGATGTTCGCGTGCATATACAAACTCCTTGTATTACGCTGCAATTCTTTTGCAACTTAATAATCATAACATTTAATGTATTGAATGTAATACTATCTTAGGCTTATGCTAGAACAATTTGACAGGGACGTTTATGAAAATTTTTAAGAAAATGTTATTAGCTACTCTATTAACGCACGTTTCCATGAGTGATGCTTTACCCAGTAATCAATTTTATGCTTCGCTGGAAGCAGGCATTTTTAAAGGGCAATTCAATAGCAAATATTTGGATCAGACTGATCTTATTCCGCAAAATATTAGTGAATCATTGATGCAAAATGGTTATTCCGGTGGTTTGGCGCTTGGCTACACGCATTCGTTCAATTCACATTATTTTGTTGGTTTGGAATTGGCGGGAGTGAAAGATGGAAATTCTGCATCTTTCCAAAGTGGTGCTGCAAACACTTCTTTTAGTGATCAAATCCAAATGAATAGTCATGTGGATTTCACTGTCATTCCTGGGGTTATGACGCAAAGTGGTTTTTTACCCTATATTAAAGTTGGAATTTCTCGTGCCTCAATCAATGATTATTTAACTTCACCGGTTGGTTATGATCCGGTTATGACGAATTACAATAGTAGCCAGACGAGTTATGGTTTCGTAGCGGGATTAGGATTGAGATATTTGCTAAATGATCATAGTTGGTTATTTGTTGAAGAAAATTACCATGATTATGGTTCAGTTAATTTTTCAGCTTTTCAAAATTTTTCTGCTAGCTATTCACATTCAGCACATATTTATTCATATGCTACTTTAATTGGTGCGAGTATTGCTTTGGGGAATGTATGAAGCGAATAACGATTTTCTTTTTATTATTTTTTTTTGAATGTTATGCGTTTGCTGCGCATGACCAGCCACCCGCAACGTGTGAAACACCGGCTTCTTTAGCCTGTGTATATGGTTTGACATCCAATGTTCCCGGCTGCCCGATTAACGGGACAAGCGCATTGCCGACGGGAGGTTGGGGCGCGATTGCAGTGGTAGAGGGCTATGATAATCCTTATGCCGCACAAGATTTAATAAAATTTTCTCAGCAATTTGGGTTACCTCCCGCCAATTTTTCTGTTTATTACACCGGCAACATTGTACCGCCTTATAATGCATCGGCTGCTGATGAGCATGTATTGGATATTGAATGGGCTCATGCGATGGCGCCACAAGCAAAGATTATTATGGTGGAAGGACAGGATGATTCTGTCGTAGAACACATGAATGCGATTCAATTGGCGAGCCAAAAAGTGTTAGAAGCGGGCGGCGGTTTGGTATCGATTAGTTGGACTGTCGCTGAATTTCTAGGAGAGAATGCTTATGACAGTTATTTCCAAACACCTGGCATAGTGTATGTTGTTAGCAGTGGAGATTATTCAGCACCGGCTCGCTATCCAAGTAGTTCGCCTTATGTGATTGCAGCGGGTGGTACGAGCGTGGTTCGAAATACGCAAGGTAATTTTGTGATGGAGACAGGTTGGAGTACTGATCCAACTGTACCCATTGGTTCAAAATCCGGTGGGAGTGGCGGTCCGAGTTTATATGAATCTCGGCCAGCGTTTCAAAATTCGGTGATGAGAATAGTAGGTGCGATGCGTGGTACACCGGATATTTCATTTGATGCGGATCCGAATACAGGTGTGTGTGTTTATTCAACGGCACATGGAGGATGGCTTAAAGATGGCGGCACGAGTGTTTCAGCTCCGGCATTGTCAGGCATTATTAATGTGGCTAATCGACGAGCTCAATCGAGTCAGCAAGAATTGAGCTATATTTATAGTAATGCATTAAAAAATTATCATGCATATTGGCATGATATCACGCAAGGAAATAATGGTTTTCCGGCTTTAACGGGCTATGATTTTGTCACTGGATTGGGGAGTGTCCGGAGTTATAACGGAAAATAAAATTAAAAATTATGCCTCAATTTCAAAAGCATGTAGGGGCGCACCCATGTGTGCGCCCGGACGGCTCATCAATCTATATCCCCGCCGGTTTTATAATTTTTCTATCTTCCCCAATAATCGATTTCGTCGTAAAAATTTCTTTCTGAATAATCGGGCAGTAATAATTAAGTAACAATGATGGATTTTGTCTCGTTTTGAGAACTTGATCAGGTGGCACACGTAACAAAGTACAAAGATACGTATGATCGATGGAATCGGTATCATCTGATTGAGCACGCAACGTCGCAGTTTTTTGTAATTCCCAAATTTTTCGCATAGCTCGATGCATTGCATTTGGAAATTTTAGTTTTTTATCGTTATCCGTTATTTCCTCATCCTCAAATTTTTTCTCACTCTCTAATTTTTCTTCCTGAATTTCTAGTAAAACAGGCTCATCATGATCTTCAATTTCAACAAAATCATGCGCTTCTTCAATTTCAAGCTTTTCTTCTCGATCTAATTTTTTTTCAAATTCAGAAAAAAATAATTTCATGGTTTTTAAGAAACTATTCATGGCATCGACTGGCGTTTTTTCACCTTTCGCGACAAGATTTAAATCCTTTAGCATTTTATTGACATATTTACTCGGTGCTGATCGCTTTCCAGGATTAGCAGATTCCATATACGTATCGAATTCATTCACAATAATCGGTAATTCAGTTGTCATATTATTCGAATCTTCAAAATGCGTTCCACTAATAGAGTCAGGCGGAACAAAACGAGCCCACAGTGAAGATATTTTGGTTTGTTGATATTGCAATTCGACATGTGGAAAAAAAGAATCATGGCAGGCATTCGTGCCACGATCTTTTATACCCCCTACACCATGTTGTTTGTGAGTCCACATTTTTACAACACGACCGTTTTTTTTATACACTGCTACTAAAAGGTAAAAATAGAGATCCACACGACGTTGTGCATGTTCCATAATTTCTTGCTCTAATAAATTGATTTGCTGAAGATAAATATCTTCAACTTGTTTGGGATCTTTATGAGGACCCATTAATTTTATTTTTTTGACTAATTCTATCATTTGAAAATCAATATCATTTTTTCCTGGTTTTCTTTTTTTTAAAACGGGAGCAGGAGAAAACAAGGTTGCAGCAGCTTTACTTTTGGGAAGAGTGACACTGCAGGCTTTTGGTTTTATTTTAGGTCGATCTGGCAGTGAAATACTTGCTACAACGTTATCTTTATAATTTGTCGTCGTGCGGAAATTGACGGATTTAGGTGGAAAGGGAGCGGGTGTTGTGAAATAGCTATAAGTAGATGACATTGCAGATGATACGGCAGAAGAAAAAAATGACCCGATATGAGAAGCCATCGCGACAGCAAAATGCGTTTGCTCAGCGGATGCGGCAGGTTCATCACCTAACGATTTATTTTCACAGAGCATAATTCACCTCACTTTTTTTAAAAATATTTGTCTTTAATAAATTAAAATATACCAATTTCTTTCAGTCTTTCATGTAAATATTGTTGAGCGGTACAATTTTCTCCTAATAAAACGTCAGGACGTGGATGCAAAAAAAGTGGCATTGAGTAACGTGATTTATTTTCAATACTGTCATTAGGATTAACAACACGATGGGTTGTAGAGCGATAATAATTTTTGGTGCATCGCTGCAACATATCTCCTACGTTTACCACAATATTACCGGGATCACATGGCACAGCATGCCAATGATGATGGATATCAAGCACTTCAAGGCCAGGAGCCGTTGCAGCTGGTAATAACGTAATTAAATTTATGTCTTCATGTGCAGCAGCACGAACAGCACCTTCTTCGGTATCATGCAAGAGCGGTGGATAATGCAAAATTCGCAGCAAAGTATTTTCACTGTTTGTACTCATCTCACGTAATGGCATTGACAATTGTTGTGAGACATCGTGTGGAAGATAATTTTCAATCCACTGTAAAAGAGTGGCGGCCATTTGTGTTAATTCATTATATAAAGTCTGAGATAATTTTCTTGTTTCTTCAGGCTGTTGACCGTGTGGGTAAAAGTGAAAAAATTCTTTGAGATCGCTGAAGGTAGCATTCTTTGCGTTTTCTGTTCGAAAAGGGAAATAACCATCTTGTGCTGTTTTTTGCAGGGGACGATAATTAAATTTATTCTCAGAATTAAAAAAATTTTTCCATTGTTGATAAACTCGATCGATCAATACAGTAGAAATAGGGTGATTGCTCAATACTGCAAATCCAGTATTTTTTAGAGAATTGGAAAATAATTCAGGTGCATTCGATGTTTGATAATCTACATTTAAAACGTGCATTTTGATGTCCTTATTAAAGATTCTTGTGGCGCTGCTTCTTTTACCCAGAAATAGCCTCCCCATAAAATTTCTTTGACTCGACTTTTCACCCAGTAATCGGCTTGCGTTTTTTTGATGACGGTTTCCTGTTCCCAATGCAAACGTCCACAGAGTAAATGGATGAATTCCTCTAAGCTAGGTGTTATTTCTCTTTTTAATTTTGAATCATTAAATAAAATTATCGCTAAATCTTGTAAAGTAGATTGCCCAAATGAAAGATCATTTTTTTTAAGATGTTTGTTGGTAAATAAACGAAGTGATTGGCGCGTGTGAGAGCTGGTAGAATGAAGATAAAAAATTTTATTTAAATTCAGTTGTTCGTTTTCATCGAGCATTTCATACCATTCATCCAATCGCATTTTTTGTAATTCTTTTAATGCTTTCTCTCGTGATGCAAAATGTTGCGTAATGGTACCGTTGTATGCAGATTTAAATTTGTCGCATTCAAATAATTTGACGCCAGGTAATTTAGTTTGATACCAAGTTTGTCCTGTACACAAAGAAGAGATTAAACGTAAAGGAATACGCACATCGTCTTTTTCATCCGCTATTCGTGATTCATCACAAATCAATGTATTTTTTATTTTAAAAAATTGGTCAAAGTAAGAATAAATGGCTAACACATCATTACCAGACAGTCCTTCTCCTTTCTGTAGATCTCGTAATTCACCAATCAATCCATCCATCGCTAACCAAATACTTAAAATTTCAATTTCAGTATTTTTATCTGTTTCAGCCAATTCTTTTATACTGAGACTGTAGTAACACAGTCCTGGTTTTATGCCATTATTTGCGTAATAAGGGATTTGTTTGAGTAGTGTTTTTTCGCTAGCGATCCAAGAATAATTTTCATCAAAATGTTCTGCACGCGAAAAAGTAACTTTCAATTTGTGTGATTTTTTCAGACTATCGGGCCAATCTAAATAAAATGTAAATTTTTCACCGCGTTTTTTGGCATGTTTTACGATAACGTTTTCAATTCGGTAAGAGAGATCAAATTTTCCGTATTGACTAACAAATCGATCAAATTCATTTTTGCTAAAAAAGAATGGTTGTTTACTTTGTGGCGAAGTTCTACGAGGTTGCATATTATATTTCTCACATTCCGTTGTGATCATTCATGCAGTTTCATTATTTAAATCTTAATGAGTAAAACAGTCAAGCGCTCCTTAAGAATTTCTTAAGGTTTGTTCAGTAGGATGGATTGACGGAAAAAATTACATATTCAACATGGAGGTTGAAATGCCTTTACCCAATGCAATTATTGCCAGTGCGTTTATCGAATCTTATATCACCATCAGAAAATCAACCTGGAAATTAGATGTGAATGATCGTGATAGCATCAAAAATCCAGAGGATCCAACAGTCAAACATAAAATTACGATTTGTCTTGCTTTGCTGGAAGAATTTAAAAAAGCCAAAACATTTGAAGATTGGATTAAAATTCTTGATGAAATTTATGCGAGAGAACGTGCTGAATTTGATGCTCAACAAAATCGTTTTGCTATCATTCGTGCCGTTACGTATCAACCGTTGGCAGGAGAAACGCTACATGCCGTGCGTACTTATCTTGTTTCAGAATTGAAAAATGAACAAAAATTTAAAAATTTTAAAATTGAACTTTTAAGACAAAAAAAAGATTTTGAAAAAGATATTTTATGGGATGAAAAAAACCATACTACGCAAACAGAGATTGATGAAAAACAAAAAAAACTGGATGTGATTAATAGAACACTTGAAACTCGCAATGACAGCGATGAATATTACCTAAAATTTTTTGCTGAGACGATTATGATTTATGATACTGAAGCAAAAAGATTAGATGAAAAAACATTTAATGATTTCAAAGCTAACGTCACCAACAGAAAAAGAACATTAGTTATTTGCCAAAGACTTATTGAAGATAATGCTAGAAAAATATTAGAAACAAATCCTGCACCTGAAATAAAAACTCAGCCACCAGTAGTAAAAGATAAAAAAGAAGAAGCGCCTGTACCTGTTGTCAGTACGTCAACCAGCAGCAAACAACCAGCGGCACCACCGTTATTACCGACTCCTTCAGCGGCTCAAATTAAGGAGTTACAATCATTATCTCCTTTATTAAATAATTCAACATTTCAACCGCCATTACCACCCCGAATACAGCCGCGTAGAGTCGCTAAAATACCCGCAACAGAAACAATGGAATACACACCGAGTAACACAAGACGTTAATCACATCACTGTTCATATCGCCCGGATTCCAGTGCATTCCGGGCCATATCATGCCCCGCTTCTAAATGTAGACACCGATGTAGGCACGGCGTGCCGTGCCCTTGTTTGCAAAAGTTGTAAATTCTGCTAGTAGACCATTTCACTAAACGTGTCACTTACTTGTCATTCCCGCGAAGGCGGGAATCCACTCTGAATGGATCCCCGCCTTCGCGGGGATGACAATGGGCCAGTCAAAATAAGAGAAATGGTCTACTAGGGCATGGCACGCCATGCCCCTACACAAGAAAAAATGTTGTGATATGATCTGCGCTTGACTTTTTTGTTATTGAAAGACTAAATCAAGGAATGAAAAATTATGCATAATTTAAAAAATAAGACAATTTTTATAACGGGTGCAAGTCGAGGAATCGGGCGAGAAATTGCCTTAAAATGTGCGTGTGACGGAGCGAACATTATTATTGCTGCAAAGACAGCTGAAAAACATCCAAAATTGGAAGGGACAATTTATACTGTTGCTGATGAAATTATTGCAGCAGGTGGGCGAGTGTTGCCAATCATTGTCGATGTGCGTGATGAAGCGATGGTGTCGGAAGCGGTGAATCAAGCAGTGTCGACTTTTGGTGGTATCGATATTTTAATTAATAATGCGAGTGCCATTAATTTAAGTTCGACCTTGGATTTACCTGCTAAGAAATTCGATTTAATTTTTTCAGTGAATATGCGTGCCACGTTTATGTGTTCAAAATTATGTATTCCTCATTTGAAAAAATCAGCCAACCCTCATATTTTAAATTTATCGCCGCCGTTGAGCATGAAGCCAAAATGGTTTAAAAAACATGTTGCATATACTATTTCTAAATATGGTATGAGTATGTGTACGTTAGGCATGGCGGAAGAGTTTAAAAACGATGGGATTGCAGTTAATTCTTTGTGGCCAAAGACAATTATCGCGACTGCGGCTATTGCTAATAATATGTCTAAAATAATATATCACATGAGTAGAAAACCCGCGATTGTAGCCGATGCTGCTTATCAAATTATTACGAGTCATAGTAGAGAAGTGACAGGGAATTTCTTTATTGATGAATTTTTATTAAAAACAAAAGGCGTCAAAAATTTCAGACAATATGCTATGCATCGATTTGTTCCGGTGTTACCTGATTTATTTGTTTAAAGATGCAAGTCAAAATGATCATCGGCATTTAACAAAGCCATTTGGTTATAAATACAGTCAATTGTATTAATCATTAAAATAAGAAAAAAAATATTTTTAAAATGGAAAGAATTAATCGCCATGATTCCTGTGACATATTGAATGCCAAGTTGATAAGGCAAATTCCATCTGGCACAGGGAAAACTTCCAGTGCTTATCAATATTATTTTAAAAAAACCGTATTTATAAATAAATTCTGCAAAATTATTTTGCGGAGATGATTTGTTTTTTTTTGAAAAATAATGAGAATTTCTTTTTGAGTCAAATTTAAAGTCCAATTTAAATAGAGTCATAAATTCTTCCCTAAATAAATATTTTATCTTTTTTAAATGAAAAATAAAATTAGTGTTTTCCTCGAGAAATTAAGAAATTATGTCCTGTGATAGTGTTGGTTTTGTTTCTTGAAATCAATTAGTTAAAATTTCTTCCTGTCTTATTGATTGATTTTATTTATAAATTTTTTTAAAAATTTTTGCCTAAAATAGGACTATAATCAAGTTATAAGAACGCAATTGTTTCAAACCTGTTTGAATCAGGTGCGGGAGGAGTAATGCCAGAACCTATTTTTGAAGAAGTTGCGGCGTTAAGAAAAAAATTTGATCGAGCTAAAGAAGATTTGTCCGAGTTTCATTTTAATCAAATGGGCAATTTGCTGGGGGAGACAACAGTTGGCAAATTTCCAAATCTTTTAGCACTACAATCGAAATTAGATGAACTTCTGAAAGATCCTCTTCTTGTAAATGGAACAAGTTCTGAAGCAAAAGGTGCTTTAGAATTTTTACGATTGCAAAGAAAAAATGTCGATCTATTTAAAGCGGATATTTTAAGTAAAATGGAAGTAGAAGAAAAATCGATAAATATAAAACAACTTAGTGAAAATAGAGCAGGTACACCAAATGAATATCATGAATTACAAGGAAAACTGTTAGGTTCGTTAAGCGGATTTAGTATGCTTCATCATACTTTAACTGAAACGATAAACAATTTAAATGATGCTTTTGCTAAAGATGTTAGTAAGGTTGACAGCAGAAGACAACTGGCCAAAACAGTCTTATCTATTGTTTTAGGTTTAGCGAGCGCGAGTGCGCTAACTGAATTGCCTGAAGTGATTTCTAATTTACAAAAATCTCTGGATGATGCAACGACTAAAAAAGTAATAACGGCATCCGCCACTGAAGTTCAGCGTCGTCTGGAGGATGCTGTAAAAGATTTAGATAAAGATATAGCGATTAGCCCTGCTTTTCATGATGCAATAGATTGGTACATCGATTCTGTATCTGCTAGAGAAAATACAAAAATTCAGGAAGCACTTAAACTTATCAGAGAATTGTCACTCACTGATTGGGATAATCAACTGAAGATTCTTAATGAACAATTTTTATTACAAAGTATGACCCCTCAATTTTCAGCTTTGCTAGTTCAGCAAGTACTGGTTGAAATGGAGAGAGCGATTCGTCAGGAAAGAGTACTGATGGCCGTGGCAGCATTAGCTAATATTCCCAGTGCAATGAACAAAGTGATTAAGTTAGCTTCTCTGTCGGATAGAACACTGATGGATGCGGAAGTTGCTCCGATTCGTGAATTTTTCCAATTACGTTTGCTAACGAGTATTTTAATTAGAGAATATAGTAATCTAGAATATACAGATAATCTTTACAATGAAGTTTCCAACGCACCGGCACATACGGGTTATACCGCCATGAGGAGAAGCGGGCGAGTAAAATATTTTCCAGATGAAATAAAGAATCTGGATAATGGCGTGATATTACTTATGTTGACTAAGCCTAATGTTAAAACAGGTCCATTAAAAAAAGATGAGGCGGTTCATAAGGGCGGTTCAAAAACTCGAGAAGTGTTTGCTACGCAAATTAGTGGGATTAAAGATAATTTGGCTCTTTATGGTTATGCTGCTGGTGGCGAGATTGTATCCCCTGGAACGATGGAAGATACATTACGTTCTTACAGCATCATATTTGAGTTAATGCAAACGACATCGGGGGCGACAGATCAAGCGACCATTCCAATTTTTAAAGAAGATTCTGAAGTTCTTGCCGCAATCACAGCCATTCTGCAATATAATATTTTCTTTGAAACACACGAACAGAATAATGGTAACCGTCTTGTCACTCCTTTGTGTGTATTTGTTAATGATAAACATCTAGTTAATTTAATCGAAACAAGACCTGAGCTGAAAGAAAATTTAAATAAATTAATGACGGAAGATTTTATTTTAAAATGCCTCACCGATTTTAATATTAGAGGTGATATGCAAGGAAATAACAGAGACCATAACAGGTTGACTGGAACGCTTTTAGAAATGACGGCGTTATTAAAAATTTGTGGTGCAACACCTGCAGAGGTTTTAAAAATCCAAAGTAAAGCTGAACAATATATTGTTGTTCAATGTAACAAAGCTGTGATACCGCAGAATATAAAAGATTGCAAAGCGAAAATTGACGCAATTGACTTAGTCAAATTAAGGCAATCCGTTCCGGGCGATGGACCGACACTAGCAACGTTTCTTGAAAAATTAAAAGCTCAGCCCGATACAATATCAATTCAAGAGTATGAAGACGGTCAAGCATTACTGGTATCAGTAAAAAATAGAATAAACACGGATCCTAAGTTAAAAGATTTGAGCAAGAGTTTAAGCGCGCTTGCTGAGGTCAGTGTTAACTTATTAGATAATAGAAAGTCGATTGCTAATTTTGATGCTTCAGCTCTCAGTGTAGTTGTTCCACCGAGTCCGACTTCGACTATATCAACTCAATCGAGTCCAAGTTCGACTAGCCCAACGTCTACGGTTTCTCAGCCAACTACGCCGACGTCTACTGCGTCACCCAGTCCGACCTCTACGGTTTCGACTTCTACGGCTTCTCCGCCTACTACACCGACGTCTACTGCGGTTTCTCCGTCACCCAGTCCGACGACCTCTACGGCTTCGACCTCTACGGCTTCTCCGCCTACTACACCGACGCCTGTCGTATCTCCGTCAACGAGTCAGCCTAGTCCCACAGTGTCGCCAGTGAGCAGTACAACTCGTCAGCCACCAGGGCCACCCGCAGCACGACGCCAGTCTATCGCTCCACCACCACCATCAACGACATTGGCAGTTGCACAAACATTATCAGGTGGGTCTCCAGCAGCCACTTCAGCTTCATTAACGACAGCTCCTCCTGCACCCGACGCTAAAACACCACCGCCACCACCTCCTTCTCCAGATCCAAAAACATCATCAGCCGCTCCACCACCTCCTCCACCAGCAAAAGCGCCAGACCACAAAGGACCGCCTCCACCACCAGCTGTGTCTGTTATTAAGCGGCCATAATGGTTCTTAGGATAAATTCCTTATGGACAATGACGACGGAGTGTCATATCGGCTAACGCTTGTATCCATAATGGATGATCATTAATACACGGAACAAATTCGAAATGGTTTCCGCCTAATTTTTCCCAATCGGCACGCAGACGAATATTAACTTCTTCTAACGTTTCTAAACAATCGGCTACAAACGATGGACAGACGATGGCTATATTTTTGATACCTTGTTGATAAAGCGTCGGTAAAACATGATCGGTATAAGGTTTAATCCATGCAGTACGACCTAAACGGGATTGAAACGCGACTGTATATTGATTGCTACGCCATTGTAATTTCTCCGCTATTCGAGCAGAGGTTTGATAACATTGCGCTCGATAACAAAAAGCATTTTTCATATCGATTGCAGGGCAGGCTGCAAGATGATCGCAATTTGCCTGACATTCACTTTTCGTCAAATGACGTTCGGGTAAGCCATGATAACTTAAAATAAAATGTTCTATATTTTTATTGGCGCTCGCTTTTTTTAACATATCGACATAAGCATCAATAAAACCAGGATGCTCATAAAATTCATTTATACAAAAAATCGTGGGTAAATTCCATTGCTGACTTATCTGCTGCAACACAGCTTCTATTGCTGAGCCTGTTGCAGCAGAGGAATATTGTGGAAATAAGGGTATGACAGTTATCTCTGAACAGTTTTGTAAGTGACTCAGTACGCTAGCAATACTGGGATTACCATAACGCATTGCTAATTCCACTTGATATTCTGCACCTAATACATGGGCTAAGGCATTTTTGAGACGTTGACTATTGATGAATAAGGGTGAGCCTTCAGTTGTCCAAATTTGTTGATACGCGCGTGTGGTATTTTTATAACGAAATGGCACGATGATCAGATTGGTTAAAACCCAACGCATTATATTGGGTAAATCAATCACACGAGGATCATTTAAAAATTGTTTAAGGTAGCGATAAACGGATCTGCCGTCGGCATGATCAGGGGTGCCTAGATTAACCAGTAATATGCCTTTTTTCATTGTTGATCACTATGTGAAATGGAATGCTGCATAGTAACAAAATCAATATTGATATTATAGGGCGCGGGTTAGTATCGGCAATCCTGATTACCGGCTATTAATTATGATCTTTAAATATACAGATAGTTGCTAGTTGCAAAAAATAAAAGTATTCTTGCGGAGTTATTTAATTTTAATACTAAAGCGAGGAAAGTGTGAATAAATTTAGCATAGCAACCATTGCAGGTATTTCTATTCTTTCAGCAGCGGCTTCAGTCAATGCATTGGCTGATCAAAGCAGCATTGCGGTAAACGGCGTTTATATTGGTGCGGGCGCGACAGGGGTGGTTGGTATTATTAATTCTGGGACATCGGTTGATCCAGGTGCGACCATTACATTGGGTTATCGAGTCAATAATAATTTTGCAGTTGAATCGAATGTCACAGCTTTTGTTGAGGCATTTGCTTCAGGACAGATTATTGATTTGAATATGAAAGGCATCCTGCCTGTTACATCGAAATTCAGTGTATTTGGCAAATTAGGTGCGGCGTGTTTTCATGCGAAAGATGATTTTGATTTTCTTGGGTTTAGTGATCATAGTTCAGTGACACGTTTTGCACCTGAAGTCGGAGGCGGTGTGAGTTATAATTTTACGCCTAATTTCGCCACTGAACTTGGAGCAAGTGTAGTACCCGTGTCAGGTTTGACGATTGTGCCAGTGACATTAGGTATGCGTTATACATTTGGTTAAAAATAAAAAAATGATGCTCTGTCATGTCAGTTAAAAACCTGCTGGCATGATAGAGGTAGGACACAAATTTGTTAATAAGGTTGAAATCCAGTAGAAGGTTTGTAATTAATTATCTCATCATCAATTGTTGTATCTGATCCATAATGTTCTTCAAAAAAATCCATTACATATTCCATTT
>Ga0206989_1071_pt1 | contig 19807 bp, 31 predicted proteins | sample Alteio_BWMinCont_10_FD_153276 | JGI IMG/M metagenome (GOLD analysis project Ga0206989, IMG submission 153276) | Enriched cells from forest soil in Barre Woods Harvard Forest LTER site, Petersham, Massachusetts, United States -... | ecosystem: Environmental > Terrestrial > Soil > Temperate forest >...
TCAAAGTTCTGCCTTGAGCAATTTGTTCACCGGGCCCGCGGGAGCGTGGAGCTTCGGCGCATCGCTGGCACAACCCATCTTTACAGGGGGCAGGCTCCGGTCTGGAGTTCGTTTGGCCGAGGCCCGGGAGCAAACGGCGCTGCTGGTTTACCAACAATCCATTCAGGAAGCATTTCGCAGTGTCTCCGACGCGCTAGTGGCGTACCGCAAAACGCGCGAATTCCGCGTGCAGGAAGAACTTCTGTTCGAGTCCGCGCAGGACGCGGCGCGCCTCTCCCACATGCGCTACACCGGCGGTGTGACGGGCTACCTGGAAGTCTTGACGAACGAAACCAACGCGTTCGCGGCCGAGCTTGCCCTCGTGCAGGCTCGCCAGAACGAATTGTTGGCGCTCGTGCAGCTGTATCAAGCGCTCGGAGGAGGCTGGCGGCAATGAGGCTTGAAGAGTGTTGATTGCCGGATGAACCTTCGTCGACCGAAAAGAAACGCTCAATATTTGGCGCCGAATCAGGGCCACGGACCGTGCCCGTGATCGATTATCGAAGAAGGAGAAAATACTGGACTGGAATCAAGGCAACGATGATAGGTCATCCGATCGAAGTGCTCGTAGCCTATGGAAAGCATGAGGTCCTTGAAGGTGATCCGATTGAGGGAATCGTGATTGCGAAATTCCCGAACGTGAAAGCCGCAAGGGATTGGTATGACAGCGATGCCTACCAAAGCGTCGCCCAGCATCGCAAACGCGGGGCGATCTATCACGGACTCATCGTGGAAGGGGTCAGCTAATCACTTCGGATCGCTGGTGGAGGATGGTCGAACCGCTTTTTGAAATCTGGGTCAAGGCGCACAGATACCTGCTTGGTGTTGGCGATGAGTGACACGATGGATCACGATTTCGCTTCACAAAGACGTTTACTCAGCACTGCATTCAAATGTACTAGGAGAAGCCGCGATGCCAACTATGACTGAGAAAGACACAATTAAAGCCCTTACGACACACTACATCGATGGCGCATTCGTCGAATCCCATGGCCGGCAAGTCATGGACATTATCAAACCGACCAACGGGCAAGTGATCGCCCGCGTCACGCTGGGAGACGAGGAAGATACGCGCCGTGCTATCGCCGCGGCCAAGGGCGCGTTCGCCGATTTTGGCCGGACAACAAAGGAAGAACGCTTGCGTTACTTGCGCCAGCTCCACGAGGCGGTCGCAGCCCGCGTCGATGAATTGACGGCCATAATGATTGAAGAATACGGCGGAGTAGCCCAGTTCGCCCGGCTTCTTGTCGAGTCGGGTGTCAACGCCTTCGCCGCGGCGGAGAAGGCGCTTCAAGAGCTCCCGTTGAAAGAAAGCTGGGGCAAAACGACGGTCACGATGGAGCCCGTCGGGGTTGCTGGCCTGATTACAGCATGGAACGCGAACGCTCTGTTCATTTGCCTGAAGCTTGCGTCGGCTATCGCCGCTGGTTGTACGGTCGTGCTCAAACCCAGCGAAATGAGCTCGCTGCAAACCCGCGCAATGGTTGAGGCCGTGAACGAGGCCGGACTACCAAAGGGTGTCTTCAATGTCGTGACAGGTCTCGGTACCGTCGTCGGCGCCGAGCTAGTGCGCAATCCCGACGTCGCGAAAATATCGTTCACGGGCTCGGTGGCCGTAGGTCAAGGCATCATGCGCGATGGCGCTGCAACCATGAAGCGTGTCACGCTCGAGCTGGGCGGAAAATCCCCCACAATCCTGCTGGATGACGCCGCCCTGGACAAGGCCATCCCTTCGGCTCTTATCTTGGCCTTTATGAACAGCGGTCAAGCTTGCGCAGCCGGAACGCGGCTTCTCGTGCCCAAAAGCCGACTCGATGAAGTGAAGCGGGCCATACGCGATGAAATGCGTAACTACACGGTCGGTGATCCGGCAGATCCCAACATTATGATTGGACCGATGGTGTCGCAGAAACAATATGAGCGCATCGAATCCTACATTCGCAAAGGCATTGAAGAAGGTGCGGAGGTGCTGGTCGGTGGAGAAGGCCATCCGAAGGGTCTTGAAGCGGGCTTCTTCGTGAAGCCCACGGTGTTTGTCAATGTGAAAAACGATATGACGATTGCCCAGGAGGAGATTTTCGGCCCCGTGCTCAGCGTGATTGCTTACGACTCCGAGGATGAAGCGATCCGCATTGCCAACGACTCCAAATATGGTCTCCACTCTGCTGTCCTGGGGACTGACCTCGATCGCGCACGGCGCGTGGCCTCCCAGTTGCGAGCCGGCCGCGTCGTGATCAATACCATGACCGACGATCCCCAGGCACCATGGGGCGGATTTAAGTACTCCGGCGTCGGCCGCGAATATGGCAAATACGGAATTGAGGCGTTTCTTGAGCCAAAAGCGATTCTTGAGTAATCACTCTTGCTGAATGAAATAAGAGGACGCATTCATGAGCAAACACGTCAGTATCTCCCCAAATGAAGCCGCGGATCGGCTCGCCATCCGCGAACTGGTTGAGGCCTATGCACATTGCGCTGATCGTCGCGATGCGAAAGGTCAGATGGCTCTTTTTACCGCAGATACGCACTTCGTGGTCTACATGAACGCAAAGGATCCCAATCTATCACAGGAGCTGCACTCCCGCGAGCAGCTTGCTCCAGTGTTTGCCGATCTGAACAAGTACGCTGCCACGATGCACTTGCTTGGACAGACGACGATCCTCACGCTGACCGGCGACCGAGGCACAGGGGAAACTTATTGCATGCCCCATCACCTCACTATCGAAGGTGGAAAGCGACAGTTGATGATTGCCGCGCTCCGCTATTACGACACCTTTGTGAAGGTAGACGGTGAATGGTTATTTGCGGAGCGCCTGCTTTACGTTGACTGGATCGAGGAGCGCGTTCTGGCATGACAGCGAATCCGAATATCGCGAGCGAGGAACCATGAATTACAAAAACATTACGGTCGCCGGCAGTGGAGTGTTGGGGAGTCAGATCGCTTTTCAAACAGCGTACAAAGGTTTTCATGTCAACGTGTACGACATTTCGGAACAGGTGCTTGGTCAGGCCAAAGAGCGGCTGACCAAGTTAAAGGACAACTACAAAGAAGACTTACGCGCAACCCAGCAAACTGTGGATGAGGCTTTTGGCCGCATATCCTTTTACGCCGATCTTGCTCAAGCGGTCGCAAATGCGGACCTCGTCATTGAAGCCATTCCTGAAGTGGCCAGGATCAAAACTGATTTCTATACCCAACTCGGGAAAGTTGCCCCGGAGAAAACGATCTTTGTAACAAATTCATCCACTCTGTTGCCGAGTCAGTTCGCAGAAGCAACGGGTCGTCCCGATAAATTCCTGGCGCTGCATTTTGCCGCCGGTCTTTGGAAGAACAATACTGCCGAAGTAATGAAACATCCTGGAACGGATCAGAAAGTATTTCAGGATGTAATTGAGTTCGCCAAGAACATTGGAATGGTCGCTTTACCGCTCTATAAGGAACAGCCTGGTTATATCCTGAACTCCCTTTTGGTCCCCTTTTTGGAAGCCGCACAACTGCTTCTAATGAACCAAGTGGCGGACATCGAGACGATTGACAAGACGTGGATGATTGCGACTGGTGCGCCGGAAGGACCGTTCGCCATTCTCGATGCCATCGGCATCAACAGTGCGTTCAACATTTTGGTTGCAAAAGCAAATGCAACAAGGAATCCGGAGTTTGCGAACCTGGCAAATCTCCTCCAGACAGAATACCTGGAAAAGGGCAAGCTTGGCAGAGCCACGGGGCGAGGCTTTTACACCTATCCTAACCCCAGTTTTGCAAGCCCGAACTTCCTGCGAAATTGATTGGCATGCAATCAACGGCAGCCAAAAGCGTCCTTGTTGGTGGCGATTCTGTTGACTCCGGTATTGAACCGGGATAATTGGAGGCGGCAGGTGCTCGCGGCCCGTCACCTTGATACCGATTCTCTTATCCATTGTCCGGTTGTCGCAGATCAAAAGGTGGGTGTGGCCGCCGGTTCTGTTGGCACTGGGGCAATGCGGTTTTTGTGGTGGCGGGCAATACGTTCCCAAGCCCGACCGGAATTCGATGGGCATTTCTCGCTGCCTTCTTCGGGCTCACCGCCACGGGTCTTTTCTCATATCTCAGGGATTCTCGGTCAGTCGCTCAGGCGGAGCTCTATATTGCTTGTCAACATCTACTTATTGTCACCATGCTGCAAAGAACGGATGACTATAAAGTCTGGCGGAGAGGGAGGGATTTGAACCCCCGATACCCTTTCAGGTATGCCGGTTTTCAAGACCGGTGCCATCAACCACTCGGCCACCTCTCCGTTATAACTGATTCAAAACAACTTAACTATGTTACTTTCGTCATGGCACGAAGGTGCTCTGGGTCTGATAAGCGCCTTGTAGTAGACTCGGCTTGTGAGATCAGCTTCCACAGAAGAACTCCTTCGCTCCAACCGCCCGCGCCGATTCAGGACCCAGAAGGGAACGCTGATCGAGCGACGCGACGGCTTTTACCTACGATACTACATCGACACAAATAACGGCGCGCGTCGAAAGGTAACAGAGCGGCTCTGCGATCTCAACACCAAGCAAGTCCACGTCACGCTTCGCCTGAAGCAACGCATGTTCGAGATCAACACAGCTCAGGCCGAGGGCGGTGACACCGTCGTCGTCGAGCAAACCATCGGCGACTTCTTCAAAGGTCCGTACACAACGTGGGCTGAGGACAATCTCAAAGCATCGACGTGGCGTGGCTATCAACAACTGTGGGCCGGTGTCCTGGAGCCGGAACTCGGCAACCGATCACTTCAGAAGTTCCGTCGCGTCGATGGTTCCGACTTTCTCACGTCGCTCGTCAGGAAGGGGTATGGTCACAACTCCATGCTCCACGCGCAAACCTTGTTGAGTGGAATCTTCACCAGGGCGGTCGCTCGCGAGATCATCAACAACAACCCGATGCACGGCGCGAAGTCGGAGAAGAAGGCGCGAGCACCGAAGCCACGGATCGACTACACGAATGCTGAAGTCGTCGCCGTGTTGAGCGCCATCACGCGGCCCGACGCAAAGCTGTTTTGGTCGCTGTGTTGCGTGCTCGGGATGCGGCCTAGTGAGGCTTGTGGATTGCAATGGCCGGACATCAGCGTCCAGGTCATCCACGTTCAACGCGCCGCGCCATACGGCATTCCGCAGGACGGCACGAAGTCGGAACTCGGCGACCGCAAGCTCCTGCTGATCGAGCCGGTGAAGTCGTTGCTTGCGGCCTGGAAAGCGGCCTGTGGCGATCCTAGCGACGGATGGGTGTTCCGCCGTCCGAATGGTCAACCTATCGCTCACAGTAACTTCGCGCGGCTCTATATCGCAACAGCGGCGAAGAAGGCAATCGGTGCGCGGTGGGCCGGGTGTTATCCTGGACGCCACAGTGCGGCGACGCAGATGAGCGTTGAGACGAAGGCCGCGAGCGCCGCGCATCAGGTGCTCGGCAATTCGCTCGCGACGGTGACGAAGAATTACGTCCACCCCGTCCAGGAAGCCGGTGACGAGGGATTGCGGCTCCGGGAACAGGCGATCATGGCAGAGATGCGGAAATCCCTCTAAGCTATTGAAAATAAGTGGTTACTTTCACCAGCAGACTCGTTAGTAGACCTACCTCTTTTGTAATCAATAATATAGAGTGAGAAACGCCGGTTCTAAGAACCGCTGATTTTGCCTGATCTCATATTGCGACAGCCCTCACGCACCCTCAACGGTCGCGTCATCCTGAAAAATATCAGGCGACGGATACAGAGTTGTGACCCATACAGAGTTGCAGAGCTTGCGAATATATAACTTGTAATAAGTTGTATTATCAATAACTTACACAATTCTGCAATTATGCATATCTGTATCTCTGTACCGGCGTCCAGAGAGGCTGAAGTACAGAGTTGTCGCCAACCAAAGTTATTTTTCACAATAGCTTGACATCCGATCCGATAGATGCAAGAATCAATTTTATGAACGAGGGATTGGTGTGCACAGTCATAAAACTTACAGCACGAACATGTCAAGGTCTGAAGTGCATGTGCGGGAGTGGTCACGGTAAGAAGTGTGTCTGCAAAGGCGAGCCGTGCGCTGTTCAGTTCACACCGAAACACCCTCGGCAGAGATTTTGCTCGGACGCTTGTAAGGCGAAGAACCATCGCGACACCTCGAACTCAAAACGCGCTCCGAAGGTTTTACAGGTCCAGGCCCGTAAAGACAAGATCAAGCGCGGCCTGGAGCGTCGATGGCGCGGGAAGGCGAACGTAGCGAACTCAATCGAACATCAGGGAAGGAAGTACCCCACGTTTTATTCAGCAGTGGATGAGGGACGCCGGAGGAATTATGTCAAACCGCCGTCGCCGTTTGGAGAGTCAATGGCTCGGAACGCGGAAGAGCAACTGAAGCGATACCCCGCGCCTCAACCTGTGATTAGTCCTCCAGCACCTTACACCGACCACGAAAAAAAAGTTCTGCGAATAGCCTTTCAACCACAGGCCACTAGAGAGCCAAGTGTCACCAGAATGAGTGTTGTGGGTGTCACCACTGTTGATCCTTCGATGACGAAGGAATTACATAAAGCGATGTTCCGGGAGATGCTCCGCAGTGTTGATCGTGAGGACCTCATCAGTCCCGAGGAAGATCAGGAGTTTTATGAAGAGCTGGTGAGCGACCGGCACGCTCTGGAAGCCGTGAAGAACGACCCTCAGTACGCGGTCTATTACTATTTTCACAAACGGCTCATCGGTCCGCGTCTCCAGGATGGATCGTTCTTCGCGAAGGATCGGACCATTGAGAGTGTGAAACAGATCGTCGGACCACTTCACGAGGATGGATCATTCGTGAAGTGGGAACTCCTATTCAAAATGCCGATAGAACCTGTGATCGAAAAAGTTGATGTTGGTGACCATCCGGTGACTGTACTGAAGCCGATAGGCCGCGCCAAAAGGCCCACGATGAGACACGCGCGGCGTGCGGCTTACTGTCCGTAGAGAAACAACACCGAATTTGGTTTTGAATGGCTCGTCCTTCGGGACGGGCCTTTTGTGTTTTGCGCTGAATTTCAAGGAGACGTTATGGATCAACTGAAAGCTATCGCACGAGAAAAATGCAAGATCACCCTGAGGGAAAAGCTCGTACAGCGGGAGCGTATTTATTTCTCTCAGCTCATGCTCTATTCTCCCGGCCTGACGAAGTTGGAATTCCTTGAGGTCGTTCACGAGCTTGTCACAGAGGGGTTCTGTGAAAAGGCTGAGGGAAAGAACCACGCGGTCATTCTGGTGCTGAAAACTCCGGAGGTGAAGTGTGGGTGAATTGATGGACATCCCGCAACTCGCGAAGCGACTCCGGGTCTCGAAGCGCAAGGTCCAGGAACTCGCACGCGAGAAGAACCGCCCGAATCAGCGAATTCCGATCCCGGTCATTCGCATCGGACGCGCGATCCGCTTTCGCGCCGATCAAATTGATGAATGGTTGCAACAACTCCAGGAGGCCGCATGAACGAGAACGATTTTCAACTGCAATGCAACTACCGCTGTCAGATTCGCCGCTGGACAGAGGCTTTTGCTCAAACACCGGACGCGGCGACGGACATCAACCTTCAGATCGGGTTCGAGCTTCAGCTTGAGCGGCTTCTTGCTGAAGCGAAAACAAAGCTCTCGAAGGAAGAGTTCTCGTCGCTCAAGCAGTGGACAGCGAGGGAAGTTCGCATGTCGTGGGGTGTTGTAAAGAAGGAACACACCTTGGAGAAATTCATTCCCGAGGAACTCACTCAGTGGAAAAAGGCCGCTCTCGAACTCAAGAGCTTCCTGAAAGACGGGAAACGTCCGGCTCTCGAATGCCAAGAGTACCTGAAGTCGCGCGGGTTCGAGATTGGCGACTGGTGCCGCGTGCGGAAGTACGCGGGAGTGGAAACCGCTAAGAAAGAGCGGAAGAGCTGGTGGTTCCTATCATCCCCATCTGTGGAGATCATCGAGAGCTGTGATGAAGGGTTCCGCTTGTGCTTCGCGGAAAACTCGGGTCTCGAACTCATCGACGAAGATAACTGTGGGTTTGTCGGATGGGGTGAGGTGACAAAGTGAGCCGTCCACGAGGAAACGCCACAAGCAAAGTTCATCGCGAGTTCCGCCGAGAAGCTGTGGTCGAAGCTCTGAGGGAGTCGCCGACCTTAACGAACAAAGACCTCGCCAATCATACCGGCGTGTCGCTCGCCACAATCGAGCGCGATCTCGCGGCCTTGCGTGAACAATTCCAGTCTGGCACCGCGAAGGACTATGCGGCTCTCCAAGAACACTACCTCGCCACACTCGACCGGATTGAAGCGGCGTTGCTCGACGGGATGCCAACGGCGGTTCACGCGCAACTGCTCGACATTCAAAAAGAGCGAGCGAAGATTCTCGGGTTATACGCGCCTCAGCGACATCTCACCGCTCACGTTGATGCGAGCGACCCCGAAGAGCGCAGGTTGTTTTTGGAATGGCGAAAGGCGAAGTCGGGTCTCAGTGAGAGTCAGGTCGAGGAAGTTTATCGTTTCGCCGCCAGCTTGCCGCGTCACATTGAACACTTTCGCGACCTTCCAGGTCCACCGCCAATGACAGCGAAGCCGCTCGCATTGCCGGAACTAACCACGGAGGAAGACGAATAAAAATGTTTGAAAAGATGATTCAGAAAATTCGACTCTCCATGTTCGATGCCGAGAAGTCCCTTGCGACGCACAAGGGTCGCGTGAAGCTCGAACGAGAACAAACTCGCGCCAAGCTCGAACATATCTATGACGAAATCTGCGATTCGGTTCCACTGAAGAGTCGAGCCGAATGCCCGGAGATGACCACGGTGCGATACACCGAATACGCAAGAAGGGTTACCGCCTATCGCCGACAAGTCTTTCTTCACTCCGTCGTTCAAGTGATTGATCGACTGGAGCGCCTGGAGGCGAGTGACGGCGGTAGCGCCTTTGAAAGGATGGGCTTCTGATGCGAACAAATCCATCACCACAGAGGGACCGGAAACTCCACCGGCAACAGGCTATGCGGTTCTGTTCGGCGCTCCTGGACTCAGGCGCGACGCCTCAGCGGGTCCGGGAACTGTGCCTAAGTCTTTACGGGGTAGACATTTCCGAGGACACCATCCGGGAGTTCAGCGACCTCGTAATAAAGTTCGCAAAGTTTCGCACGGATGATTCCCTCGTGGTCGAATCAAGTTAGGCGATCAGGCCGGAGTGTCTGAGACCACAGATTTTGCGTTACGACAGGAGACGTATGAAAAGCATTGCCGAACAGATTTGCCAAACACAAGACCTGCTCATCGCGAGCGGTAAGTTCACCATCGAGACGTTGAAAGAGTCCATGAAGGATTGCGTCAACGAAGAACATCGGCTCAGTACCTTGAAGTCGCTTGCTAAGAAGCACACCATTGCAGAGTCGGTCACGATCACCGAATCTCGCCGGGTCACCCGTAACAACGGGAGCGGCGGGAACTTCACGGAGAATTCCACGAGCGACCTCGCCAAAGATGCTAAGGCGTTCGCAAGAAGCTACGGCGTTCCGGTTGTGGAAGCGGTCCTACACCTCACCAGCAATCACCGCGCCTTTGCGGATTGCTACACGAGCGACGCCGAACTCCGCGAGGGATGGGACCCGTTCAAGAGCATTTTGAGCGAGTCGGAAATCAACTCCCTGGTAGCGAGCAAAGTCCCACCGCCTCAGAAATAAACCGCAACCAAGGCGACCATCTCAACTTTTTCAAGGAGTGATTTTCATGGCGACTCAAAACTATCCAGCAACCTTTCCAGTGGACAACGCAGCGTCGGCGAAGGCTTGCATCGAAGCGGCTCAGGCCGCTGCAAAACGCAACCCGCCAAAACAGAAGTCGAAGTCATCGGTGGAAATTAAGAACGAGATTTTCAAACTCGTCGGCGAGCTGAAAGATTCTCGCGAGGGTCTCGAAGGCTTGTTGCCGAAGTGGACTCGGAAGTTGGCTGAGGCCAACAACACGCGCGCCGAACTCGTTCAGTCCATCGAGCGCGTCGAAACTCAAGTCGCATCGTTGCGGAATAACGGCGCTCCCGAACACCACCCGAAACTTCAAGCATTGCTCGGCTACGATTTCTTCAGCAAGACTTTCCAGCGCCAAGAACACCGTGACGGCACTTTGGAAATTATGCAGCAGGAACTTGCGGGACTCGACAAGCGGATTGCAACCCTGAAGAACGCCGTTGAGACAACGAAGGTCAGAGTCGATGCCGAGTTACCTGGACTCAAGCGGGAACTCAAGGCCGCTGTCGAGCGCGAATCGCTGGATTTGTAAAGCTCGGTCCCGAGTCTTGATTGACTCCGCGACGGTGGGATCGCCGGTTCCCTGACCGAAAACCGGCAAATTTTGTCGTGCCACAACCACGGCACGCCTCACCGAGCCGAGCGGGTCCCGCAAGGGAAGTTCTCGGACATCCCGCCACAGAAGGGTGACTGAAAACTGTGACCGCCTACCGGCGAAGTTTGCGGTCGATCTGAACTCTGTGCGCGACGGGATGACAGCCGGAAAAGATGCGGCTCATGCATACGGCATCACGCTCAAGAGTGACCTCGTCACACAGCTCGAAGCGATGCAAAAAGCCTTTGTTGATATGAAGGCCAGCGGCGCTCTCGACGACGCTCAGCTCAAACAGTTCTCAGCTCAGATCAAGGAGCTACAAGCTCAGATTAACAACTTCGGATCGGACACGCCGAAGGTCAATGAGTTCTTCGCCGCATTCCAGAAGGGCGGGAAGCAATCGGAAGCCGCGATGTGGGGATTCAGCGACGCTTATGCTTCCGGCATCGAGAAGGTCATCAGCGGTGAAGAGGGTCTCGGAGCCGCGATGGAGACCGCGACCAAACAATTCATCGGACAGATCGGCGCACGAGCGATGGTTCAAGGACTTTTTTATCTCGCACAAGGCATCGCGGACACTTTCTGGAATCCTCCAGCAGCAGCAGCCGACTTTGCCGCGTCCGCAGAATTTCTCGCGATTGGCACTCTTGCCACAGGTGCGGCATCAGTCATGCCGGGTGGGTCGAGTGGCGGCGCGGGTGGAAGCGGTTACGGCGCGCCTGGATCACGACCGATACAGACGACTGGCTCTGCCAGTCAAACCCCTGTGACCACAACGAACGTTCAGCATTTTGCAGCCGGTGGACTGATCTCCGCGCCGACTCTGGCAATGATCGGCGACGCACCGAGCGGGCCGGAAGCTGTGTTGCCCTTGGGCGACGACGCCGCGATGAGTAAGATCGCCGATGCCGTCGTCTCCAGGATGAGCGCGGCTGGTGGACCCGGCGCGACTCACACCTTCAACGGAGCGTTCTTCGGTCAACTCCGACACAGTGATCTGAATCGGCTCACGAAACAGATCAACGCGGCAGTGAACAAAGGGACCGCGACTCTCCACTCCACCAAGACCGGAAGGATCGTGAAGAAGTCGGCCTAACCCCATCTGATACGATTGCCGCATGACGAAGACCAAGGCAATGTGTTCCGACGAGTTAGAGTGTAGGCTGATGTGCAAGAATCTGAAGTGCCTCCAAAACTTCCTCGTCACCTACACTGAGGTGATTCGTTCGTACGAATCATCCGGTAAGATCAGATGCCCTCGCTGCGGTGAATATTTCGAGTTCAATCCGCTTGAGGCCATACACATTGTGAAGGAAGAGTAGTCGCCGTAAAAACGATGGCCCCAAGTATCACCTTGGGGCCAAACGTCGCTCATATCGCATCCTAGCGCGAAGTTTTTCAGCGAAAGGAAGACTCACGGTGCCGATACACCCGCCCACTGTGACCAACAACGATCCGAACCTTTTGGCCAAATCTGTTGATAACAGTTTTTCCCATGCCAGCTCGTGGATGTGATCCCGGCTCCGGGTTATCCCACCAAGACCAATCATTGACCACGCCGGTACTCATGTGAGTACCGGCATATTTCAGCGCCTCATACGCAAGGTTTATTTGCTTCATCCTCTCCAGGCCGCGCGGGTTGCGATCCGGGTGAAACTCCATCGCGAGCCGCCGATAGGCACTCTTCACTTCTTCGAGCGACGCGCCGGGTTGCAAGCCGAGAACACTGTAGTGCGTCATTGGCTCTCCTTTTCCGCGCGACGGCGCTCGGTCATCGCTTTCAGCGGCAACACAGGTCTGAGGACACAGTTTCCGTCCTCGTCCGTGAGTTCGATGTAGAAGGGTTCAGCGGTGCGATCCAGGGTGACATCTGCTAGATTTTTAGAAGCCATGCGTGGGACCCCTCCTGGAGGTCCTCTGTGGTTAGGCCACGGATGGGGCTGCTACCCTCATCTGTGGCCGCTTACTGAGTGCGATCCTAGCCGCGTCCAGCGCGGCGCGCTAGATCACTGACGTGGTGTTACGTGGTATTTTGGCGGGTAACATCGCTCGCGGTGTGGAACCAAGAGGATAGCGGGGTAACCACCGGCGCTGACGATGGCTGGGTCACTCCCCTGAGAGGGTTTTTTGAGCGGCTTCATAACCAGCTTCTATTTCCCGGAAACCCTTTTGAAAATCTTTGTTCATCTTAGCCATCAATTTTTGGATGCCACTGCGAATTTTCTTTGGTGTCATGGGTGGTAAACCACGAACCGGAACCTCGTTCGCGTGGCGTACAAATGTCTCTTCCATGACCTCCCTCATGCACTTATCAACAACCCGTTCCTTCTGAGTGAGGCGCTTCTTGAAGTCGCGCTGTGCTTTTAGCCGCCGTCGGCTTGGGCGGATCATCGTCAGGGGTGAGAACCTGTGCGCGTAGTTCTCTGCCATCCGAATAAAGTTCTCGACGTGGATGTTCGCTTTGCGGCGTGCCTCGGTCTTCCCGTCCAGCATGAACACTGCGAGAACAGCCTTCATCGTTGTACCCTTCAGCTTAAATCTGAGTCCTTCAAGCGCCATAATCTTCACCTCGCGGACATGACGATGCAAGGATAACTCCGGCGCGCTACACTAGCAAATTCAGGTCTTCCCAAAATGAAAAAGCTAGACGGTTTTCGTTTGCAGCGCCAATTATCACGGTGTCCGAAGAGGGTTGAACGCTGCATTGTTGAAGAAGGTGACATTCGCGCGAGACCGCACGGCGCGGAAACCGAGTGCCACAGTCAGTGGTGTCGTGTGCATGGAAAGGAAAACCGGCTTCGGTATGAGCAGGCTCGCAGGGCCGCGAAGCGCGCCGGACGCAAAGCGATGACAGCTAAGTGATCCGCTTCCGGCACTTGTGGGACTCGATGAACTTGCTCATGGTGTCTCCAATCACCTTCTGATGTCCCTTCAGCACATCAGCAGTAAGCACTCCCACCTGAACCCGACAATCACCGCACAGGATGATGACAGTTCTCGGAGGCTCCTCCACGGTCATCGCGTGAACGACAGCGTTTTCAGGCCAATCGTCTCTCATGTTTCCGCTCCAGGCTTTGACCTTGAGGAAAGTTACTTATAGGCCATAACGATGGGCCGCTTTCTTGGTGCGGATATGTTCCTTTAGGAACTTGGTTGCGTCCAACTGCCTGTCAGTTCCCATAGAGCACAAGTTTGCTTGTGGCCTGAGCAGATCATCGAAGGCTTCAATCAGATCGCCTACGTCTTTCCGGCTTGCCCAAGCCTTCATGTTGACTTGAAAAATCCAATCGAGCATTGGTGCACTAGAGGTGATCTTCTCCAGGTCGATCTCGTACCGACCATCATCAAACACAAGGCAGAGCCGCTTTGCATCGAACTCCCACTTTCCCCAGCGATCACCGTGTTCGGGGTAAGGAACGTTGACTTTCGACATTTCGCTCAGGGTCATGCTCGTGTGTCCCGCCTGTGCCTGTTCGTGAAGCTGCTTAACCTTCTCTGGATAATCCATGATTGCAATTCCTCTCTTTGAACGAAAAAAAAAACTCCCGCCATTATACGACACGGTCTGATAACGAGTCTGCTAACCGTGTAAGTCGTTGTAATGAGCTGTAAAAGCGTGTGGAAGCCGGTTATCTAAAGTATTGAAACTTCAGCAGGTTAGGTGTTTTTCTTTGGTTTTCAAGACCGGTGCCATCAACCACTCGGCCACCTCTCCCGCACACTCACGGACATATTGATTTTACATGAGTGGGTACGGAGTATTTGAATCGCGGGGTGACGTGGATAGGAAGCGGAAATCCTACTTGCGAGCCCTCGCGCCCGCTGCCAAGCCTCCGAGGCTGCCGGGTTCGAGAGTGATGACATCCGGGTCTTTCGTTTTGCCTGCGATGATCGGCTTGTTGGAGACGGTTTCGTAGGCGTAGCACGGACTCGGCTGGCTTGAAGGGCAAGTCATGCTCGTAGTCGGGCTGGCATTGGGGATGCCCCGAGCGTCAATCACCGCGCCGCTGGGGTAATTTAGGTGAACTATGTTGGCTATAACGAAGTTGAGCACAGAGCAAAAGTTGGGCGTCAGTATACTGCCTGCGAAGGTGCTGGCATCAATGAAAGCTGGCGATCCGACGACATTGGGGCTACAGGCCGGGTTGTAGACCGCATTGTTGCCTTAGGCCGGATTGGGGCAATTATTTTGCGCAAGCGACGGCACTGGCGAAGTCAGGGAAAATGTTCCAAGAGCGCCAGCAATCAGTAACCACAAGTAGCTTGTGCTAACCCACGTCCGAATCTTCATAGTTTCTCCTTACAACTTATGCCCGGAACGCCCGTTGCAAAGTTGCTCTTCTTGGCAGCTTCAAGGCGACACTTCGAAAACTGTCCCACAGTAGTTCTGACACGAATCCCCTGTGCCGCCTCCCTGCGTTGTGCTGTAAAGATTGCCGCGTTTGTCAAATACCACGTTGGCCGCCGGAAAAAGTCCGTCCGGCGCATTAAGAAAACCGTGGAGGTAGTCGATGGTCCACGATCCGCCATTCCTCCGGGGAGCTTTCAGTCGAAAAATACTACCGCGCTGCTCAGAACCAAAGCCATAGTACGTTGTGCCATAGAAATTGCCAGAGCTGTCGAAAATGAGATTGCCCTCCGGTTCGCACCCGCCGCCGTTTTGGTTGCAGAAACCGTATAGATTCACCTTTTTCCAAGAACCGGACTTCTTCGGTCGAGGTTCCAGGGAGAATATACTTCCAAGAGTAGTGCCGTAGAGTTTACCGTCAGATCCAAAGACCAGCCCAGTTCTGGGTAGGGCACCATCAGAGTAGTTGGTGAATACATGGAGCATGTTCTCTGTCCACGCGGCGCCTCTTCGTGCCGGGGGCTTCAAAACGAAAGCGGTGCCGCACCCCGCAGCGCCGCATGGTCCCGCCCCATTTCCGCCTGCGTAGGTCGTTCCGTAAATCGCTCCCTTTCTGTCGAGCGCTAACCCGCCGTTCGGATTGGCACCGTCACCGGTCTGTTGCCCGTTAGCTATACCTGCAAAGCTGTGCAGCACTTGCTCGGTCCATTGCCCCCCATTCTGCTTCGGCGGGCTCAGCTTGAACACCGTTCCGCAATTGCCTCCATAGTATGCGTTGCAGGCATTTCCGTTGCCTCCGCCAAAAGATGTTGCCCCGTATAGGTTCCCCGCTTTGTCGAACGTCAGATTACCCCAGGGAAAATACCCGTCGCTACCACTCTGAAAACTGTACAGGATGATTTCGGTCCACGGATCACCCTTGTGCTGTGGCGCTGAAAGCTCATACACAGTGCCGCAGCCGTACAGAACGCCCAACAGAATGCAGCCTCCCGCACCACCGTAGGCTGTCGTGCCATACAGGTTCCCGGAGCTGTCGATGATTAGGCCACCCTCCGGATTCATGCCGTCGTTGTACCCTGTCTTCCCGAGGAACGAGTAGATTAGCGACTCCGTCCATGGGCCGCCTTTCTTTGCGGGTGGCGAAAGCTCGTACACGACCCCCAACTCTCCATACTGGTTACCGTAGGTCGTCGCCCCATAGAGGTTGCCTTGCTTATCAAAAACCACTCCACCGGCTGGTACCGCTCCATCCGATCCGCCCTGGAAGCTATACAGCACTTGCTCCTTCCAACTAGCCGAAGCCGGGAGGACAAAGGCCAGAAGCATCCATAGCCCGGTCAGTTCCACCAGCATGAGAAAAATACTTCGCTTCACACATCCTCCAAAAAGCTACTGACTACTCCCGATTGGAGTCCATGTCCCAGACGCTGTACATGCATACAAAGCACTGCTGCCCGAAGTGTTTGAAAAGAGGTCACCGACCGTACACGGTTGACCCTGTATTGGTCGTTGCGTGCTGACTAACCATGTGGCAACGCTATCGCTTGTTGTAAAATCAGATATTCCCTTCGCGAGCTCCTCCCCAACAGCGATAGGGGCTGGGGGTGCACTTTGTGTTTTGTGCGATATGGCAAGCTCCCGCTGATCCGTTAGTGGCTTGTTGGAGACGGTTTCGTAGGCGTAGCCGGTGAGAATTGCGGAGATACCGTAGATTCCGTCGCGGTGCACTGTCACGCTAAGGCGTGCCCATCCGTAATGGGTCTTGCTGTTGATAAAAAACTTCAGGCCAAGATAGCGGCTTTTGACATTCTTCCACGGACCAGATGAGGTGATGATCTGACCGCTGGAAGTGTAGAAGTGGGCCATCGACGTGGCGTTGTGGGCAAAACGCTGTTTCGGTCCGATACGGGCCCCAGCGGGGAGGGCGGAAGCATCTTCCTTGCCTTGGATCGAATTCGGCTGATTGGAGGCCGAGACAAAGAAACGGTACGAATTCCGATGGCCGAAATTCGAGAAATTGTTAATGAGATGGAAATCGGTAATGCCATCGTGGTTAAGATCGAGCAGGACCTCCGTGTTTCTGCCGAATTTGGCATGGGCAGGCGTGTAGACGATCTTGGCCTCGGCCGGCTGTGCCAGCGCCAGCGCTGCCACTCCCGCCGCACTCGCCGCCAGCGCGTAGGCGTTCAGGTGCCGTTGCAATGATTCCGAAAGGTTGGACGGCTTCCTCGAAGTACGCTTCATGAACTCCTCCGGCTTCTCCTGATTACTTTCCGTTGTGACGTCTCGACGCGCCGGCTGCCAAAGCTCCGAGACTGCCGGGTTCCAGCGCAATGACATCCGACCCTTTGGTCTTGCCGGTGATGATGGGCTTGTTGGGGATCGTCTCGTAGGCGTAACCGGCCAAGGTCACCTTAAGCGAGTTCGTCACACTGAATCGCGCCCACGCATAATGAACGTTGCCTTTAATATGAAATTTGAGTCCGAGGAACTTGTCTTGGGCGTCCCACCACTGACCCCACTTACATCCCGCGCTGCCTGAACCGCAATCGTCGCCAAATCCCAACATCTGGGAATGCCTACTCTGGAATTTCGCTGAGTTTGTGCCGACCGCGAGGCCGGAACTCAAGGCAGAGGCAAGAGACACCTGGGAATGGTGACGCCCCGATGTGTACGACACCGTTCCCCAAATCTGGTTCCTCGACTTGTATTTCGCGGGGCGTATCGAAAGTTGGGCTGCTTTGCTCGACAAGTACCATGGAATCCTGAAATCAATAACACCGTCGTGGTTGAGGTCAAGCTTCAGGCAAAGGCCAGGGCTCTTGACCCTATTGCAGTGTGGAACGACCTTGTTCGCAGGGGTATAAACGACTTCCGCTTGTGCTGGTAGGGCCAACGCCATCACTCCCACTCCCGCCGCGCTCGCCGCCAGCGCGTAAGCGTTCAGGTGCCGTTGCAATGATCCCGAAAGTTTTGACGGCTGCCTCGGCGCTCGCTTCATAACTCCTCCAACGTTCTCTGACTACTTCGCGATGTGAAGTCTCGCCGCTCCCGCCGCCAATGCCCCGAGCGTGCCGGGTTCCACGGTGATGACATCCGGCCCTTTGGTCTTGCCGGTAATGATGGCTTTGTTGGGGATGGTTTCATAGGCGTAGCCGGTCAGGGTGGCGCGTCCCATTTTAGTACTCACGCTCATTCGAGCCCAGCCATAGTGGACCTTCCCCGATTTGCCGAAAAACTTCAAGCCAAGATACTTGTTCTGCACATTCTGCCACTGACCGACTACGGTTCCGCAGAAGCAGGTACCGCCCGCGTCAGAAAAAAAACACATAACGTCGTGTTTGGCTTGAAACTTCGTCGAGTTATGGCCGACCGTGACACCAGAACTCAAGGCGGAGGCGACGGAGTATTTCCGATGGCTCTCACCCAAACTGGACGACACTGTTCCCCAAATCTGGTTCTTCGGTTTGTGTGTTGCAGGAAGTACCAAAAGGGAACCATATCCGCTGGGTGGCCGAGCACCGCCGAAACTCTGCGAAATCGTGAAATCGACGCTGTGGTCGTGGTTGGGATCAAGATTGAACCCGCTATGCGCTCCAAAAACACGGTAGGTCTTCGTATAAACGATCTTGGCGTCGGCGGGCGGCGCTAATGCAAGCACTCCCACTCCCGCCGCGCTCGCTGCCAGCGCGTAGGCGTTCAGGGGCCGTTGCAGTGAGTTTGAAAGTTTGGAAGGTTTCCTCGAAGTTCGCTTCACGAATCCCCCAGAGAGATCGGCTCCAAGTATCATCCTGTCCTACGATGGAATCAAGGTGAATCCGATTTCCTCCCAACCGGCCCCGGTTTGGCTCCTGTTTACCTTCTTGTTAACAGCCCCTGCTGCCTGATAATTCCTTCGCGCAGCCGGGTCCCCGGGTTGCCGGGGTTTGGAGCCTCGCGGGCACAAAGCTGCAAAATCATGCACACCCAGAGCCCTTAGGCTCTGGCACGAATAGAATCTAAGCGATTGATTCAATACCGGATACCTGCATCCCACGGCCCTGGCTGCTGGCAGGGGGATTGCCCCTTCCCAGGTATGATGTTGAGTTTCCGTACCGCTCTTCGTGGGCCTTTCTCTCCAGTCATCAAGGCAGCAAGCGGCCTTCTGGCTTTGGTGGCGTTGTGCAGTGTGGGCTTTGCCGAGGAATCTCCGGCAGCGAAGCCGACCGCCGGCCCCATCGAACCGGCGGCAGCCGTCAGCGCCACACTCCCGGAGACGCCGCAGCCTCACCAGTTCTGGGACAGGAAGAACCAACTGCTATTCGCCGGAGTGGCCGGAGTGAACGCAGCCGACTTCGCCGTGACCCGCTCGAACCTGGAGAACGGCGGCAAGGAATTGAATCCGATCACTCGCCTGTTCTCCGGCAGCACCGCCGGCCTGCTGGCCAACTTCACCGGAGAAACGGTGGCGACCATGGGCATCAGCTACCTGTTCCACAAAACCGGACACCATCGCATGGAACGCATTACCTCGGCGGTTGCGATGTCGGTGTCGACGCATGCCGTGATCTACAGCAGCCTGCATCGGCGGTAATAGCCGACTGATGTTTATGCGGCCAACGCGGTAAGCACAGGCAATGCTCGCGCTGCCCAATGCCGCCTCCATTGCGGTTCTCAGCAACATTTGCACAACTGCGGGATTCTCTGTAACCCAACCTCCTGCGCTTACAGCCCCGGAAATCGCACAAATTTGCTGATCAGTCTGGGGGAGCGAATGCGGTCCGATCGCGCGGCTGCACCAAGTCTGTTGCACCGGCCTGTGAACCGGCTGCACTCAATTGAATTGCAAGCAGATACAAGCGCGGATTTTCTATTGACTCCCAGAATAGGAAGAGTAGAAACAGAATCGTTCTTTGACAGCTTCTGATGTTTGTCCGGTTGGTGCGGCGTCCGGGGCTCAAGCAAAGTCACACTCCAAACCGCAAGGTGAAGGAGCGAGGGCGAGCAAGGGTCTATAGCAAAGCGCTGGTTGAGGCGAACAGGAAGAAACGTTGAAGGCAGGATAGAGTCCCGAGGCGTTGGGTTGGTTTTTCCGGTTGGCGGTAA
>Ga0206989_1061_pt1 | contig 19734 bp, 19 predicted proteins | sample Alteio_BWMinCont_10_FD_153276 | JGI IMG/M metagenome (GOLD analysis project Ga0206989, IMG submission 153276) | Enriched cells from forest soil in Barre Woods Harvard Forest LTER site, Petersham, Massachusetts, United States -... | ecosystem: Environmental > Terrestrial > Soil > Temperate forest >...
GCCGCCAAGAAGGGCATAGAGAATGTGGTTTTGATCGGCGCTGCGAATGTTGCTCAGGAAAGAGAGTTGGCCGCCGCCCATGCTGCCGAGAGTCAAACCCCACAACAAACTCGCGATGATAATTCCGGCGACGTAATCCCAATAAAAAAGCTGAAAGGGCCAGCCGGGAGTGAGTTTCATGGTGTTGGCCCAGGAACCCCAGCAAAGCATGCTGCCGATCATGAAGATCAGGGCGATGGCGTACGCTTCCGGTTGATACATGAAGACTCGCTCTCTCTGGAGGCCGATGGGCCGCCAGACGACGGACAGAATGCTCGAAGCGCAAGAGTGTTGCGCGAGGAAATGGCGAGCGCTCTCGAAGAAAAAGCGACGGTATGATGCCTGAAAAGAGGGAGCGTGTCACTTAGTTGCAGAGGAATCGCGGGTGAAGGAGTCAATCAGGTAATGGGCGCGCGATTCGGTGGGATTCTCAACTTCAGTTACTTCTGTGCTCCAGGAGGAGAGACTCAGACGGGGAGACTCGCTGCCTTCGCAGTTGCAGGAGCCATAAAGCCCAACACGGTTTGCTTCAATTGAGAATCCACTTCGTCGGCAATGACCATGACATCGAGCAGGACATTGCTGAAATCCACGGTACTCAAATTTTCCTGCAGGGTGTGGAAGATGCTGACCTGCAAGATTCGCGACTCTTCGACCAGCATGGACACGGTATAGCCTTGCGTGCGGCGCAGAGCACCGTGCAGGAATGCGGACCTGGAAATGGGCGTTTTGACGCTGGGAACCAGGCGCAGGCGATAGATGACGTCTCTCAGGAGCTGTGGCAGATGGCCCGTACGCTCCGGGCCGCTCAGTGGCACGTTTACCAGTTCGGCGTTTTGCTCCGCGCGTGAGAGCCACTCATCAATCGTCACAAGCTCGTCGCGCTCCAAGATCTTGGCAACCGCCTCTTTCTTAACCGACGTACGGCTTGCGGGGTTCGAGAGCTTACTCTGGATGAGGTCCGCCGTCGCGCCCAAGCCAACTGGTTTTACGAGGATTTCGTCGGCCTGCAGGAGAATCGCAGACATGGCCTCTTGCACGGCGGGGTAGCCGCTCATCACCAGGGTAACAGCGTCTGGCTGGGTATGACGCATGGCGCTGACGACGGTAAAGCCATCACCGGCGTCGGGCATGTGGAGGTCGGAGAGCAGCACGTCGAATTTCTCTGTAGCAATGAGGAGCAGGGCCTGGTTCACGGTAGAGGTGGGAACCACTTCAAAGCCGCGGTTTTCAAGGCCTTCCTTGAAGACGGCGCGGATGTCAGCGTTGTCGTCCACCAGAAGAACACGTTTTGCTTTCGTCATGTGATATATGGTCCCATTACACAATGAGGCCTGGGGAGTAGCGTGCCTGTTCAATATTGAACACCGGTACCTTTTTGAGCCGATGCGGCTCGCCGGCCGGTGCCGGGCGCATGTTTAAAGAAACAGTGACTTGCTCCTGTGCTTATTGGTACAGACAGGCGAGCTGCGCTCTACTAGAGTTGTTGCGTCGATGGGTGCATTGGTACGGGGAAGACAGGTGTATGTATGTGGCGCAGAAATTGTCCGGTTTGCCGGCAAATTTTGGAAAAGAAACATCCCGCGGAGACGGTGGCGTGTTCCTGCGGTAAGTTCGTGTGGAAGGGTTAGGGCGCGGTTCGGGCGGAAGATGAAATCAAGTGGGAGTCGTGATCGTAGCGCGATGTTATTGTTTCTGGTTCCACAAATCGGTGAACAGCTTGACAGTGGCTGGGCCATGGCCGGCGTAGTGGTTGTTGGCGAAAGCGAATAATTTCAGAATTTTTCCAGTGTTTACCATCTGCTTGAGGAGATCGACCCAATTCTTTAAATCGCTGCGGCGATCAACGATGGCTTTATCCCAGTTCTCGGTCAGCTTCTCGATGCCTTTACGGTCGCCCAGCCATCGGACATAGGCAAAGTCCGACGTAATCGGGTCAAACTTTTCTTTCCTCTCCCAGGGCCGGGGCACAAAGGACGTGTCCGTCAACGCCAACGCGACGTTGTGCTCGCGGAGCACTTCAGCGAATCTGGCATCGAGCCATTTCTCGTTTCGAATCTCAACGACAAATCTGTGGTCGGCAGGAAGTTTTTTCAAGAAGGGAATCAGCACGGCGAGAAAGTTATCTTGCTTTGGGAAGCGCCATTTGTCGAAAGGCGGAAACTGAAAGACCATCGGACCAAGTTTTGGACCGAGAATATCCATCGTTTTCACGAACTCGACGAATTCCGGCTCGCAATCCACCAGCGCCTTTTCATGGGTGATGGCCTGCGGAATCTTCACGGCGAAGAGGAAATCGTCCGGCGTTCGCGCCGCCCAATGGTTGACCGTACTTGCGGAGGGACATCCGTAAAAGGTCGAGTCCACTTCCACCGTGGCAAACTGAGTAGCGTAGTGGGAAAGAAAATCTCGCGACTTCATACCTGGGGGATAAAAGCTTCCTTGCCAACCGCTGGCCGTGAACGCGCAAGTGCCGAGCAGAATTCCGGGCAAAGAATAAGGGCGGTCAACGGCGAGCGTGTTGGGCGCGGCCACTTCCAATTTGTCCATCTCGAAGAGGGTTGGGTTGCGAAGCGGCGCGACTTTTGGGCGTTTTGGCGGCACGGCTGGGAGAGCCTAGCACTCGCACCAATTGTGTGGCAAACGCACTGTTCAAATGGAATAAGCGCTTAAGTGCTAACGTCCTCCGAGGCAAAGGCAAAGACATCATCCGAGGTGGAGGTCGAGCGCCTCGATTTCGTGGAGGAGCCCAATGTTGGGTCAGAGGAACGGGCTCGGCCGGCGCCTTCCGTTTGAACGACCTGATCGTTGCTCCGTGTGGATTTCTGTGGGTGGATGATTCTCCCCATGGCCTGGGCAGACTCGACCGCCTCTAAAACGTTTCGGGGTCAGTGTGCGGACTGGCCTGCCGCCGCAGGACCCGCGGCGATCGCACTGAGCGCGGCGATTGCATCCGTACGGAGTTCTAATGCTGCAGCAGCGAGATTCTCTCGAAGGTGATTTATCGAAGAGGTGCCCGGGATTAGCAAAATGTTAGGTGAACGCTGAAGAAGCCAGGCAAGCGCGACCTGCATTGGAGTAGCCTGCAATGATGCCGCTACGCGGTCGAGTCCCGACGATTGTAACGGTGTAAACCCTCCCAGCGGGAAAAACGGCACGTAAGCTATGCCTTGCTTCGCGAGAGCATCGATGAAGGCATCGTCGCTGCGGCGTGCTACGTTGTAAAAGTTTTGCACGCAGACCACCTCCGTGATTTTCTGGGCTTCCCGAAGTTGCCGGGGAGTGATGTTGCTGAGGCCGACGTGACAGATCAATCCCTGGCGCTGCAGTTCTGCAACCGCAGTAAGCGGCTCCTCGATCGATCCTTCCGATGGCTCCAGGACTGCGCCAACCCGGAGGTTGACGACATCGAGCCGATCCACACCGAGATTCCGAAGATTGTCATGAACGCCGTCGATCAGCTCCTTACGCGAAAGCGCTGGAATCCAGGATTTGTTTTCACCGCGACGCGCGCCCAGCTTGGTTACGATGACCAGGCCGGCAGGATAGGGATGAAGCGCCTTCTTGATAATCAGATTGGTGACATGCGGGCCGTAGTAGTCGCTGGTGTCGATATGATTTACGCCCGCGGCGACCGCCTCTCCCAGAACAGCAATGGCAGCGTCAACATCCCGTGGAGGTCCCCAGACTTCGGGGCCGGCAAGTTGCATCGCGCCGTAACCCATCCTGTACAAACTGATTGAAGTTCCAGGGAGTGTGAACTCGCCACCGAGTTTCGCTTTGGTCATTGTGTTTGTCCCCTTTGCTGATCGGCTTGCTCGATTTTCCTTCCATTCGACACAGTAACGGCTAAAACGATTCTCCGACGAGTTCTTCGCTCTTTTTCCAAAGCTCCTCGGCCGTTTTTGAATCGAGAGCATATCCGCGTACGCCTTCGCTGACGCCACTGATCGCTAGGTCGTCCGGGACGATTTTCCCAACCTGGCAGTTCTCGCAATATTGGCCGCCGATCTCTTCGGCGGGAGCAACTGCGCTGGCCCATACCGACGTTGCCGCCCCTTGCGGGATCGTCTTCCACTGGAACGGCCCCCTCCCCTCCGCGATGAGCTGGTCGTTCATTTGCTTAATCAAGGTTTCGATTCGGCTCGGGTCCACATGCCGGGCCAGTTCGGTATGGATGACTCCGGGATGCACGGCTGCGGCGCGGATACCGTTCCTTCTATGGCGCCGGTCGAACTCCACAGCAAAAAGAATGTTGGCGGTCTTCGACCGCCCGTAAGCCACGAAAGGCTCGTAAGGTGTCCGCTCAAAGTTGAGATCTTCCAGGTCGACATTCGAATAGCGATGGCCGGCCGAAGACAGATTGATGAGTCGCCCTCCTTTGCGGATAAGCTGTGCAATCCGGTTCACAAGGACGAAATGACCCAGATGATTGGTACCGAACTGCGTCTCAAAGCCATCCGCCGTATGGCCAAACGGTGTTGCCATCACTCCCGCGTTGGCGATCACCACGTCGAAGGGTTCACCTTTCGCGAGCAGTGCATCGGCGCAGGCGCGCACGCTTTTAAGACTGGCGAGATCGAGTGTAATCAATTCCAGCTTCCCACCATTCGCCGCAGCCTCCTTCCGGACCTGCGCGGTCACCTCTTCGGCTTTTTTCAGATCCCGCGCCGCTCCCACGACGTGCGCGCCGTGTGCCGCGAGTGATCGCGCAGTCTCCACGCCAAGGCCCGCGGAAACGCCTGTAACGAGGACTCGTTTACCGTTCAGCTTCACGCCAGACAAAACATCGTCCGTTGTTGAGGTTGCTCCAAAAGTTGTTGAGGTCGCAGCAGATGCATTCGCCATTTATTTCTCCTAGAATTCTCTTTTAATGATGCAACTGGTGGTATGTCTGGTTACACGCTCGCGATGGAAACTCTCGCGCGGATATGCCGTCTGCATGGGTTCCGAAATAGCGCCGGTTCTCCAGATCGACAATCAGCCGGGGTAGTTCGGCTCCCAGGCGAGCAGTTTCCGAGTTAGCGGTTTGCGGGAGCTCCAATCAGGAATACAGCTTCGCGTAGATGCCGAACTTTCTCATACGATACATGAGGGTGGTTCGGTTGATACCCAGACGGGTTGCGGCTCCTTCCGCACCACCGACGCGACCCTTGCATGCGGTAAGCGCCTCCAGGATTTCCTCGCGCTGCTTCCTTTCGTACTCCTCTGCGTCAGCGTTGACGTTAGGCCGTGAGCTGGTTGCTTTGTGAGTGGTTCGATTCTTCCTGTCGACGCCCGCATCTGCGGGTGTGGCCGTTTCTGTTTTTCGCAGTTCTGCGAGGGGTGCTTCGAGCGCGTTGCCGCGCGTCAGGATCACGGCACGTTCAATCAAATTCTCCAATTCGCGGATATTTCCCGGCCATTCCCAGGCTGTGAGGGCTTTCATAGCGGCAGAAGGAACGGATTCAATTTTCTTCTGCATTTGTTTTGCAAGCTTTTGTGCGAAATAACTGACGAGCAGTGGGATATCTTCTTTGCGCTCGCGCAGGGACGGGATACGAATCGGGAAGACGTTCAGGCGGTAGAACAAGTCACTGCGAAACTCGCGATCCGCAACCATTTTCCCCAGATCGCGATTGGTGGCGGCCACCAGGCGAACATTCACTTTCCGCGTATGAGTGCCGCCGAGGCGCTCAAACTCGCGCTCCTGCAAAACACGAAGCAGCTTGGGCTGAATTTCGATGGGAATGTCTCCCACTTCATCCAAGAAGAGCGTGCCCTGGTCAGCGAGTTCCAATCGCCCGACTTTTTGCGCGATCGCTCCGGTAAAAGCTCCCTTTTCGTGTCCAAACAGTTCGCTTTCCAGCAGGCCCGTGGGGATCGCGGCACAATTTAGTTTCACAAAGGTCCGGTCCTTGCGCCGGCTGCGGTCGTGAATGGCGCGCGCAATTAGCTCCTTGCCCGTTCCGGTTTCGCCAAGCAGCAGCACCGTGGAATCGCTCGGAGCGACGGTCTCAACCATTTGCAGAACGCGTTTCAACGCCGCGCTATTGCCAATGATCCTCTCGAAACCGCTGTCGGTGCGAATTTCCTCTTCCAAATAGAGTTTTTCCTGCGCAAGCTTGTCCTTGAGTTCAGAAATTTCCCGGTACGCCAGCGCATTTTCAATTGCGATAGCTACCTGTCCTGACGCCCGGCTGAGAAAATCAACTTCCTCCGGCGTAAAAGAAGTCTCCGTGGTGCGTGTTGTTCCTAAAATTCCAAGGACTCGACCGCGATTTACAAGTGGAATAAGGCAAAGGATTTTTATGCCTTCGGCTAGCGCGATTTCAGTAGTCCCGGTGACGAACTCCTCGGGTTCCCGCGCATCAAGGACTACGGGTTTCAAAGTGTCCATCGCTCTTTGGGCGGCGGCGCTTGGCGTAAAGGACAACTCTTCCTTGATGATCCCCTTGCCGTGCGGAAAGTCCATAGCAAAGACCTTGGATTTTCCCGACGCCGTGTCGGGCATCGAAACGGTTACCCCATCAGCGTGCATGACTTCGCGTATATTTGCTGCGATCGCTCGCAAGACCTCTCGTAGGTCGAGGCTCGATGTGATCCTGGTCGTTAGATTGAGTAGCAACTGTAGCCGGTCGTTCTGACGCTGCAGTTCGTCACTGATGCGCACGATCGCTTCGTCGCGGCTTACATTGTTCGTTACGGTTATCGCGGTGCTGCTCATTTCTCCGTCTTAGATGCTTTATAAGACCAGATAGCTATAACCTCCCTCTCAGCGATTCGAGTTCACGCCGACAGATGTTGCCGAATTGACGCAATGGGTCGTCCCTTTTGGCAGCGCCAGAGTGAATCTCCTCCGCGGTAAGGTTCGGGGCCGAATAGGTGGCAAGGATGGTTTTAGCAACTTGTTCAGCGCTCTCCACAACGTTCGTGGGGGAGCTCAGCCGAATGCGACTGATGAGCGCGTAAACCGGTGTGAGTTTGCCGGGGTCTTCGAATTTGTGCTGCATTGCATCGACCATCGCCCGAGCGCTCTCGCTGATAAAGTCGGAATACAGTTGCTCGCGATGAGCAATCTTCCTGGCCAGGGTATCGCGTCGATCGTGATGCCTCTGCGTGATCCACGCGCTCAGAGTTGATGCAAATGCGCCGACGAACGAACCGAAAATGGCCGCCAGCGCCGACACAGCTGCTGGATCCAAAGAGCGAGCAAACAATGCCATTCTCTACGCCTCCATTCAGCGGCCTAAGATCGCAAGTGGACGGGCGGAGGCACGCTTCGGCCCCGCCTCGTTATTGTTGCCAGCCGCCGCCCAGCGCTTGATAGAGCTGGACGAGCGCAAGGCGTTCATTCAACTGCGCGTCGACCAGATTCAGCTCAGCCGAGAAATAGTTCGTCTCGTTCGTCAAGACTTGCAGGTAACTTGCACCACCATTCCGATAGAGGACCAAGGAGAGCCGGTCCGACCGCTCCGCTGCCTGAGCAAGCAATTCCTGCTGCTCGAGGAACTGGCGATCCTTGTCATACGCGACAAGCGCATTCGATACTTGTCCGAGCGAGTTTTGAACAGTCTGCTGGTAGGAGAGCGCGCTTTCCTGCCACTGCGCTCGAGCGAGCCTGAGTTGCGAGCGGAGCGCTCCGCCCTGGAAGATCGGCTGCGTAATGCCCAAGGCCGCGTTCCATGTCTGAGATGGTTGCTGGAGGAAGTGGTGCAACACATTACTCTCGAGCCCGCCGGCGCCAGTGAGGGAGATGCTGGGAAAGAGCGACGCCTTGGCGACGCCGATTTGGGCGTTGGCTGCCATCATATTGGCTTCCGCCTCGCGAACATCCGGGCGACGCTCGAGCAATTCGGAGGGCAGGCCGGCGGGGACGCTATCCGGTACGGCCTGGTCCGTGAGAGGGTTACCGCGAGGAATGGAACCGGGGTTTTCGCCCAGCAGAATGCTGAGCGCATTTTCCTGTTGCTCGATCTGCCGCTCGAGATCAGGAATGGTCTCTGAGGCGGTGTAGACGAGCTGCTCTGACTGGCTCACGTCGAGATCGGAAGCTGAGCCGTGGGTCTCGAGCACCCGAGTCAATTGCAGGGATTGTTGGCGGGATCCCAAGGTACGCTTGGCGATCTCGAGTTGGGCGTCCAGTGCCCGAAGCTGGAAGCAGGCTGTCGCTACATTCGCAACAAGCGACGAGATCACTGCTTGCTGCCCCCACTTCGTGGCAAGCAGTTGGGCGCGTGCCTCCTCGGTTTGACGGCGGTACTTTCCCCAGAAGTCGAGATTCCAGATAACCGAGAGGTTGAGCTGACCAGCGTTGACCTCGTAGGCCGGAAACAGACTTGAAACCTTGGCGTTTCGCTGGCTGGAGACGCCTGCGCCAACGCTTGCTGAGGGGAACTGGTTGGCACGCGTGATGCCGAGTTGGGCTTGTGCTTCAAGCACGCGCGTTGCGGCGATGCGAACATCGTAGTTCTGCTGAAGCGCGGTGTGAATCAGCTGCGCCAGGACGGGATCCTGGTACACATCCCACCACTTCTCGTTGCCAAGCGATGCTGCTGGGTCGCTTTGCGCAGGAGCCGAGGCACGATAATCCGTGGGCAAGTTAACAGCCGGCCGCTTGTAATTCGCTCCGACTGCGCAACCGGCGAGCAGAATGAAAATTGGCAATAACGCGAGTTTTTTCATGTTCAGTCCCCTTCGCCTGGAGTTTCCGCGGGTACCAGCCCAACTGGTCTCTGTCGCGTCGCGCCCGAGATGCGCTCGACCACATAGAAGATTGCCGGAACGAAGAACCTGCCGATGAAGGTCTCCGCCACCATGCCGCCAATGACAGCCGTGCCCATGATCTGGCGTGCTACCGCACCTGCTCCAGAAGCTGTCCAGAGCGGCACGCAGCCGAGAATAAAGGCGAGAGCCGTCATCATGAGGGGCCGGAAGCGAAGCCGCGCCGCGGAAAGTGCTGCATCGACGATGGACATTCCGCGGTCGTAGTCCTCTTTGGCAAACGCGACGATCAGAATCGAATTTTTCGCAGCCAGGCCGATGAGCATCACCAGGCCTATCTGGGCGTAAACATCGTTCTCGATTTGAACCATGTACGCAGGCAGAAAGAAACCGAGCAAGACGCGACGCAGCCAGAGGGCGGCCAGGGCCCCGAAGACTGCAACTGGCGTGCTGAGCAGCACGCTAAAGGGCACTGTCCAGCTTTCATACAGCGCTGCCAGGATCAAGAAAACGAACAGAAGCGAAAACCCGAAAATCACCGAAGCCGGGACCCCTTGTTCCGCCTTCACCTCTTGATAGGACATGCCGATCCAGTCGTAGCCCATTTCGGATGGCATGGATTGCTTGAAAACGTCCACGAGGGCAGCTCTTGCCTGATCTGCGCTGTAACCGGGTGCGGCGGCGGCATTGATCTGCGCGGACCGGTATTCGTTGTAGCGCATCGTGAACTCGGGGCCAGACCGAGTCTCGAATTTTGCCAGCGCGGAGAGCGGCACCGTCTGCCCTTGTCCGTTGCGTACATAGAATTGCCCGAGATCATTGGTTGTCGATCGGTAAGGCGCTTCGGCCTCTACATACACCTGCCAGGTACGTCCGAAGTCGTTGTAGTAGTTGACAAACAAGCCGCCCATGTAGGCTTGAATGGTGTTGTAAACATCCGTCAAATTCACGCCTTGCTTCAACGCTTTTTCCCGGTCCACATTGATGAACTCTTGCGGAACACTTGGAATAAACGTGGTGCTGACCGTGCCAAGCTCAGGGCGCTTGCGGGCGGCTGCCAGGAACTTGGTCAGGTTGTCTCCAAGAAACTTGACGTCCTTACCAGAACGATCCTCCAGCACGAACGTCACGCCACCGGCAGTGCCGACGCCGGGAATTGCGGGTGGTGAGAAACTGAAGACCGTTCCTTCCGGCAGCTGCTTGAGTTGCTGGTTTAAACGTGCCTTGATGGCTTGATACTGTTCGCTCCGGCTTTGGCGCTCATCCCAGGGTTTCAGAGATACCCAGAAGAACGCGTTGTACGAAGTACGGACATAGCTGAGCAAACTGAACCCCACCACGCTGGTCGTGTACTCAACCCCTGGCGTCTTTGCGAGAACGTCCTCTACCTGTTTCGCAGCCGCGCTGGTGCGTTCGAGCGACGCGGCGTTGGGGAGCTGCATATTGATGTAGAGATATCCTTGGTCTTCATCCGGCAGGAAACTGGTGGGCAGGTGGGCGCTAAAGAGCCACGCTGCACCGCCCGCAGCAACAAGCAGCACCATCACCACGGCCGCTTTGCGAATCAGCTCGCCTGACCAACGCACAAAGCTGTCGGTAGAGCGGTCGAAATAGCGGTTGAAGTAGCCAAAGAATTTTCCGAGCGGCCCGCGAGTTGCCTTCTTGGGACGGAGCAGTAGCGCGGAAAGTGCCGGGCTAAGGGTGAGCGCGTTGAACGCGGAAAGCATTACGGATATGGCGATAGTGAGTGCAAACTGCTGATATAACCTGCCGGTAATGCCCGGAATGAAAGCCGTCGGCACGAAGACCGAAGCCAGGACCAGAGCTATACCGACGACCGGGCCCGAAAGTTCTTTCATCGCTTTTAGGGCAGCCTCTTTTGGAGACAGACCTTCCTCGATGTGGTGCTGTACGCCTTCAACAACCACGATGGCGTCGTCAACTACCAGTCCAATGGCGAGCACCAAGCCGAACATCGAGAGCGTGTTAATCGAGAAGCCGAACAGCGGGAAGATGACAAAGGTTCCGACGAGAGAGACAGGCACGGCCAGCATGGGTATCAACGTGGCGCGCCAGTCTTGCAAGAACAGATAGACCACAAGAATCACCAGCACGATCGCAATGATGAGAGTTTCAAAAATTTCTTTCATGCCTTCTGTGACCGGAAGTGTCTGGTCGAGCGAAACGACGTAATCCATGTCTTGCGGGAAGCGTTGCTTCATCTGGGTCATGAGCTTCCGGACGCCCTGCACAGTTTCGACAGCATTGGTTCCGGGCAACTGATAGACGGCAATGGCAGCGCTGGGCTTACCGTTCAAGCGAGCCATCAAGCTGTAGTCCTGAGTGCCCAGTTCGACGCGGGCCACGTCTTTGACGCGAACTGTTCCGCCATCCGGCGTTTCGCGCACGATCACATTGCCAAACTGTTCCGGCGATGTCAGACGGCCTTGAGCCAGCACCGCATAAGTGAATTGCTGGTCCTTCGGAGCTGGTTCGCCTCCGACCTGACCAGCCGGATTAACCGTGTTCTGTGCTTGCATCGCTTTGACAATATCCGTGACGGTGATGCCTAGCTTGGCCAATTGGTCCGGCTTCACCCACAGCCTCATGGCATATTGCCCCGAGCCGAAGATTTGGGTTTGGCCGACGCCGTACGAGCGTGCGATTGGATCATTGAGGTTGATATAGGCGTAGTTCGCCAGGTAGTTCGAATCGTGGGTGCCGTGCGGCGAGTTCAGGGCGATCAGCATCAGCGGAGCAGTGGTCGACTTCTTGAGGGTGATTCCATAATCGTTCACCTCGGGCGGCAACTGGCCGTTTGCCAGTTGCTGGCGTGATTGCGTGAGCAGCAAATCCGTGTTGGGATCAGTCTTGAGATCGAAGTCGACGATTAGCGTGGTTTGCTGGTTCGCCGTGGCGTTTAGGGAATACATGTAGCTCATGTTGTCCACGCCACTGATTTGCTGCTCGATGGGCGTGTCAACGGCTTGCTCAAGAGTTTTTGCATCTGCGCCGGGATAAGTGGCTTGCAACCTGATCTCAGGTGGCGCGATGTTTGGGAACTGCGCTACCGGCAAGGTCGTAACGGTAATCACGCCCACGATCACCGTGAGGATCGCGATTACAATTGCCACAATCGATCGGTTTATGAAAAATTTGGCCATGGCTTACTGACCCTCCGTTGCCTGGGATGGCGTGGGTTTTACGACTTGCCCGTCCCGTATTTTGTCAATCCCTGCGGTCACCACTCGCTCGCCTGGCTTCACACCAGTCGTGATCACCCACAGCGTGCCGACGGTGGGTCCTACCTGGACATTGCGAATCTGTGTGCGATTGTCCGTATCGAGTACGACGACCTGATAGCTTCCTTGGACCTGATTCACGGCGCTCTGCGGCACCAGCAATGCTTTTGGCAGATATCCTGTCAACGTCCGAACGCGGGCGTACTGGCCCGGCCGCAACAAATTCTTGGGATTCGGGAATTCGCCGACGATCTGGATAGTTCCTGTCTGAGAATTTACCTGGCGGTCAGCGAAGACAATCTTCCCAGGATATGCGTAGGTGTTCCCGTCGGCGAGGATCAACTGCAGCGGGAGCCGCGACGCATGGGCCAGCCAGTCCACCGTGCCGGGTGCTCCACCGTCCGACATACGCAGATATTCCTGTTCGCTAATGGGGAAATAAACTTTGATCGGACTTACTTGCGAAACCGCGGTGAGCACGGTGGACGGTCCCACGAGATTCCCGACCTGCACCGTGTTGATGCCCGCGATGCCGTCAATCAGCGAAAGAACTTTCGTGTATCCCAAATTCAGCGAAGCCTGTTCGACCGCGGCCTGGTTCGCCTCCACAGTTGCCTGTGCCCCGCGAAGCGCCTGTGTATCATTGTCGAGCTGACTTTGGGGAATAGCGTGAGCGTCCGCCTCTGGGACGTCCCGCTTCACATTCAGTTCCGCGTTGGCCATCTGCGCCTCGGCCTGAGCCAATTGTCCTTTTGCCTGATCGAGCGCCGCCTGAAAGGGTCGAGGATCGATTTCGAAGAGAACCTGGCCTTGCCGGACAAATCCGCCTTCCTGGTAGTCCTGGCGAATCAGATAGCCGCTCACATGGGGTTGAATCTGGGCGTTGACGTACCCTTCGAGCGTTCCTACCCATTCCCCCTCAAGCGGTTCGTCTTTCTGGGTGACTGGTGTTACTTCCACCACGAGAGGAGCAGGGGCGGCCGCGGATGCTGCAGAGCGTTGGCATCCGGTGCTTAGCGCCGTCACGAACACAAGCACGACCAAGAAACCAAGCAGAGTCGAAAAGCCGCGTTTTCGCCGGACGTTCAGCTGCTCAAGAATGTGCCTGGTGTAGATGCCGCTTGCGGTGAATTGGGCTCCATTTCTGGCCAGCAAGCGCAAGAACCGCTCACCGCTCTTGTCGATGAACGTGACTTCATTGAGGTCAACGACATAGGCGCGCCGCACGTCCGCGCGGTGGTTTTTCTTCCAGCACGCCCTGAACTCTTGTACCCACGGGTGGGTTAGCCGGCCATGCAGAATCCATTTTTCTTCCGCGGGTGTTTCACTGAAAGTGATTTTCAACATGCTTTTTTCCTTAGGTCGTGTGGCTAAAAAGTGTCTTTGCGATTGCCAGCACGACTGTATTGACATGCAGGTCATTTCTTTTTCTGCCTCCCATCGTTGATCTTGTTGTACTTCCCCTGAAGCTCGCGTTCCGCCTGCAGCCAATCGTCCAGGTCGCAGCCGTGAATTCCGCCGCGCTCGATGTGAATCTCAAACGCTCGCTGACGGATTTCCGCTGGCGTTGGGCCGTTCTGGCCTTTTTCCTGGGCGACCTCCGACCGAAAAATGATGCTCGGCGCGTTTTGATTGTTCGTTTCCAGATTTAGCGATTTCATGCTTGTTTTCTCCCTTGCAACGCGTTCCTGGTTCAACTGCCGCAGCCCTGGGCCACGAATCCAGACAGGGTAGTCCGGACCCGCAACGACAGGAGTGGTCTCGCCGTTTAGAACCGAACGACGAAATTGGCGGAGGGCTGAGCTGAGTGTGTTGTCGCACCGGATACAGAGGTGCTAATCCAAAGTCAGCTCTGGGATGTACGATGCTGACCTCAACTCCCGCCCTCCAAAGGAACTCCTTTCGCTGCGGGCATGTCATGCTCGATGGCCTCGCCGATGGCTGCCCCAAGCTCGACGATCAGCAAGACTAGAAGCAGCGCCAAAACCAGCGCCACGATGCCCGTCACGAGATAGCGAAACGCGGCCGACGCGTACTTCACTACTAAAAACCGTCCGCATGGTCGCTGATTAATCACGCACACCTGCTCACGCATTGCGAGCTAGCCTCTTGCACATATGAACCTCGGTGCCCCGCTGTCGGAACGAGACCTCGTCCATCACACACTTCATGAGCCGAATGCCACGACCATGCTCCGCTTCGAGGTTTTCAGCAGCCACGGAATCGGGAACGTTGTGAGCATCAAACCCTTGACCCTGGTCTGAGACGACCAGTGAAATTCCCTTACCAACCTTGCAGCGGCAGCGGACGTGAACTAATTTGTGAGCATCCAGCAGGTTGCCATGAACGACTGCGTTGCACAGAGCTTCCCGGAGCGCCAGTTCGACGGCGCATTCTTCGCCGGTGATACAGTGCGAGCCTTCGATCAGCCGCATCAAGCGGTCCACCAGCGGGGAGATGGCCTTAACTTCACTCGGTATCCACGCGTCGACTTCCAGCAAGCTGCCGCCGCGTGTGCTAGGCAAATGCGCTCGCAAATCCGAGCGTCCGTTCAGGGCTTCCATTCGAGCCATAATGCATCCTCACCTTCAGCCGCGAGCCAGCCACAGCCCACACCGCACAGAATGAAAATGTCCAAATCCGTTGTGTTGACGCAGCACGCGATACCACTGTGTCCATTTGCGGATGAAACTAAGATTTGAGAACATGCGATTTCCTCATCTCGTCTGCGTTCCTTTCGAATCCCTTGACTTCAACTGGCCCCCAGGTCACCACATCTTTCTCTCGCTTGGTTGAATCTGACTTCACGCTCCGAGCTGCCACAAAAAGTCGATTCAATGCCGACGATTCATGCCTATTGGGCCGTCTGGGCCGATGAAGCAGAGCGAAGCCAGAATTGTCACTGCAGCGATCAACAGAAACGTCACCATTAGCGCCTCCTTCCGCAGCAGCGCTAATTCCAGGCGCAGGCCAGGCGATCTTGCGAAGTGCGTCCGGCGCCTTTAGCAAAAATTGAAATGCCGTTTCTCGACACGCGACGCGGTCTCATGTGGCGTGTCAGTGCTTTGGCTAACTTTCTTTTCGCGTGGAAGACGCGAGCTTTGACGGTGCCGATCGAGACACCCATGTGTGCAGCGGCGTCTCGGTTCGATAGCCCTCCTAGTTCCCGTAGCTCGATGGCTTTGCGCATTCCGGGTCTCAACTGCCGCACCGCTGCTGATAAGATTTGCGTATTCTCTCTCTGCAAATAGCTGGCTTCGGGGTCGGGACTAGCGTCTGCTAGCTCCAGGGCGGGTGTGGCTTCTTCATCGCCGCTCGAATCACCGATCAGCACCTCGCGCAGCCCTCGTCGCGAGCGCAGCAACATCAGCGCTTGGTTGATGGCGATACGCGTCAACCATGTGGATAACGACGATTTCCCCTCGAACCTCTGCAAGTGGACGAAGGCTTTTTCGAAAGTTTGTTGAACGATGTCTTCGGCGTCTTCGCGAACCCGCGTGTAGCGGAACGCAATCACAAAAATCTTTCGCTGGTGGCGGTTGAAGAGCGTTTCAAACGCCCCTTCGTCTCCACCCTTGGCGGCAGCGACGAGTTGCTCCTCCGCAGTTAAATCACGCAAGGCGGTCACGTCCGGTTTCCAATCTTGTTCAGAACTCGATCCAGCATGGTGCTTCACCTCTCGAACGGGCCAGAGACTTTCTGCATTCCCTTCTGCCCGCGCTTGGACTAAAGGCAAGATCAAAGCCAAATCTTGCCAGGCGTAAGTCGCTGAATTTTCAGTGGAATGACGGATCCGCAAGTGTCAGAAGTCAGAAAAGTCAAAAATGTCAGGCCACTAACATCCGACCTGTTAGTCGAATGTCGATTGCAAAACGGCTCGAGGAACTGCAAATCGTTGGCTCGCAAATCTATGAACGGATGGGGAATGAATGTGCAAGCGAGGTGACACCAACTCGGTATGCATATTGGGCATGCAGTTGCAGATACACGTCACTGAGACGCTGCTTGAATCGAAGACTCGCACAGCGATCGTCTGCATTGGTTGCTGTAGACCAAGATGGCGGAATTGCGCAGCAGACTCTGAGCGCGCATCTAATGAGAGGCCAAGCTATGACGCAAAAAGAAATTCGTGCAGAGATACCAAGAGATGCACCGTTTGGTCAAGAACCGGATGGAACTATTGTTTTGTACATCGGCGCGAAGAATTGGCCGACGCCTATACTCCTCGTAAACGAAGGCAGTTCGTGGTATTTCGACACCGATGCAGGCAAGAAAGAGACTCTGCTTAGGCGAATTGGCGGGAATAAATTAAAAATATGGTGGACGAGAGGGGATTCGAACCCCCGGCCTCCTCGTTGCGAACGAGGCGCTCTCCCAGCTGAGCTACTCGCCCACGAGTAGCAATAAAATCTTAGCAGACGCTCCCAAGCTTGCCAACCGATGCCGTCGGTGGGATTCACTACGAGTCAAAACGAAGCGTGGGCTCTTCAGACGGGGAACTGCAAAGACGCCCTGCTCAAATCATCCGTCGGCTAGTATCGGGCGTGCTACAAACGTCACGGCTGGTCGAGATTGCCGCCGGCGCGCTGCGCCACGATCTTCCGCACGTTCTGGTAGAGCGCGCGGGCTTGAGGAACGGCCTCCACGGCCTTCTGCACTTGAGGATCGGCTTCGAGTTGCACTTTAAACCCTTCCTGCATGCCGAAGTTCGAGACCAGCACTTCCTGCCGGATCTTGCGCTTCACCCAATCCAGGTTGTCGGCCATATCCGGCTCGGTGTAGCGCACATTGTGCTTTGAGAGAAAGTCGCGGAAGCCCTTCATCACGGTATCGTCGACGGCAAAATCCTTCGTAACCGTCGGCTTGTTTCCCATGTAGAAACGCGTGAACCCGCCAACGCCACCCTCATAGGGATAAAAAACGTCAGCGCGGAACAGATTCTCCTGGAAATGATTCAGCTTCGGCGCAGCCACAATGATGTCCGGCGTAATGCCTCCGCCACCGGTCACTTGCCGCCCGCTGTCCGTAAGCCGAACCTCCGTCGGATGCTCGGGCACCTTGCGCTCATAGTGATATTCATACAGCGAAATGGATTTGTAATCGCGCTGAATCAGGCGCCCGCTTGGCGTGTAGTAACGCGCCGTTGTTAGCGCCAAGCCGGTATTCTCGCTGAGCGGTTGAACCGTCTGCACCAAGCCCTTGCCGAAAGTGATTTCGCCAACAATCAATCCGCGATCATGATCCTGCACGGCGCCTGAAACAATCTCCGTTGCCGACGCGGAATTCCCATTCACCAAAATGACCAGCGGCGTCGTCATCCCCTGGTTGCCGCGCAACGCAAAGTAGCGCTTCTCCAGCGAAGTCCGCCCGTGATGCGAAACGATCAGCTGGTTCTTGTCGAGGAACATATCGCCGACCGCCACCGCTTCGTTCAGCAGCCCGCCAGGGTTCCCGCGCATATCGAGAATCAATCCATCCAGGCTCGGAGCGTTCAGTTGCTTCAGCGCCTCGCCGATCTCGCGGTCCGTGGTTTCGTTGAATCCAGAAAGCTTGACGTACCCGATGCCCGGCTTTAGCAGGAACGCAATGTCCACCGAATGCCGCGGAATTTCATCGCGCGTTACGGTGAAAACAAGCGGTTGCTCATAGCCTTCACGGCTCACCGTAATTTTTACGACGGTGCCCTTGGGGCCCTTCAGCATATCCGCCACATCAGTTGTGGTCAGCCCGTCCGTAGACTTGTCATCCACCTTCATAATCACGTCGCCCGGCCGAATCCCCGCATTGAACGCCGGCGCGCCCACATACGGCTGCATCACCACCGTCCGGCTCTCGCGCGGCGCAACCACCATCCCCACGCCATAATATCTCCCGCGTTGATCTTCGCGCAGCAGCGCAAATTGTCGGGCATCAAAGAAATTCGAGTGGGGATCCAGTACGCGCAGCATGCCGGGGATGGCGCCCTGGTAGACGGCCTTGTCTACATCGACCGGCTCGGCGTAGTTCGCCTGTACAACATCCAGCACATTGGTGAACTGCCGTATCGCCGTGTGCTCATCCTCCGCCGAGGAAGCCATGGCACGGCCGTTCGGGCCATAAATCCCGCCCAGCACGGCAGATATGAGGATGACTGCAACGACTAGTACCAACCCACGGCGTTCGGATTTCATCCTGGCCTCGCGATCCACGCAACCTAAATTATAGCACACCCCAAAGTGTGGTTTGACACCGTGGGACGCCCTTTCTATGATGCCAACAGGCCCTCTTGCGGCCACCCATTCCTATGCTCAGCATGACCCACATGGTCGTTCTGTTTATCGTCGTCCTGGTCGTCTTCGGGCCGCACAAGCTCCCCGAACTCGCCCGCGGCCTCGGCAAACTCATGGCCGAATTCCGCAAGGCTTCCACCGACTTCAAAAGCGCCTTTGAACAGGAAATGCGGGACATCGAGCGCCAGGCCCTTCAGGCTGAGCGCAAGAAAGCCGCTGAAGCCGTGGCTTCCGCCGCCGTTGGTGCCGAACAACCCGCAACTCTGGCGACGCAGGCAGACACCGAAACCGCTGCCCCTACCACTTTAGACGCCGATTCTCGCGCGACGGAAGCGTTGGTCGTCACACCGGTTGCCGAATCTGTGCCGCGCGCCGATGGCGACGCCGCGCCGCCTGCCGACGAAGCAGCTGCCCCTACCGGCGCTCAGCCTTCCGACGGAAATTCTCACGGCGCTTCGCCAGTCGCTTCTCACGACTCTGCCCACGACCCCTCTCATGACCAACAGCAGCCAGTCTGATTCCGCCATCGTCGCAGCTTCGGAAGAGCCCGGCGCTCAAATGACGTTTTTTGAGCACCTCGTCGAGCTTCGCAAACGCATCATCAACTCGCTCGCGTCCATCGTGATCGGTTCCGCCATCGGCTGGGTCATCGCGCCGCATTTCGTCAACCTCATGGTCAAGCCCATGGTCAAGGCTCTGGCCAATGCTCATCTCAACCCGCAGCTGGTTTACTCGCACCCCGCTGGTTACGTCACTCTCCTTATCACCTGCAGCATTTACATTGGAATTGTCATCGCCTCCCCGTGGGTGCTATTTCAAGTCTGGCAATTCGTGGCTCCCGCGCTTTATAAGCACGAGCGCAGCGCCATCACTGGTTTTTTGTTCTCCACCGTTTTTCTGTTTTTGGCGGGCATCGCCTTTGGCTATTTTATTTCGCTGCCGTATGTCCTGCGCTTCTTGATCAGTTTTCAAGGTCCCGTCGTACCCCTGATTAATATCGACGAGTATTTCGATTTGATTCTTCTTGTCCTTCTCGGTCTTGGCTTGGTGTTCGAACTGCCCGTCCTCATTTTCTTTCTCACGCTCTTCGGCATCGTTACTCCCCAATTCCTGATCAGGAATTTCCGTTACGCCCTGCTCGTCATCACAATTCTTGCCGCCGTCTTGACGCCTTCCCCCGATGCCCTCAGCATGGTTCTCTTCATGCTCGTGCTAATCGCTTTGTACTTTGTTGGTGTGGGCGTGTCCTGGGCGGTTGTGCGCAAGAGGAAAAAACGTGATGCCGCCGCCGGGGAGGGACGTTAGATGAATCGCGCACCAAGAATCTCTCTTTGCATGGCAGCTTGTGCGGCTGCGGTTTTCCTTGCTCTTGGGGGATGCAAGGCCAAAGCCGACGGCCCGCAACCCGCCGCGAAAGACGCGCCCTTCATGAGCGCCGTCACCACCGCCCCGCCTCCGGTCGCGCAAAATCCCGCCGACGA
>Ga0206989_1059_pt1 | contig 19540 bp, 15 predicted proteins | sample Alteio_BWMinCont_10_FD_153276 | JGI IMG/M metagenome (GOLD analysis project Ga0206989, IMG submission 153276) | Enriched cells from forest soil in Barre Woods Harvard Forest LTER site, Petersham, Massachusetts, United States -... | ecosystem: Environmental > Terrestrial > Soil > Temperate forest >...
TAGAATCAGTGAAACGGTCTACTAGTCAATGCAAATTCTTGTTAAAATGATCACCAGGCCCCGAACAAATTTTTGAAAAAGATTAGTTTTTTTGTTAAATGGAGTGGCAAAAATTTTTCGGGGTGACGTGTTGGTGAGCATTTTCTTAAATAATAGAGACAAATTGTGCATAATTATAATACCGATTTACCGGATGACAGTGCGCGAAGGCGGGTCCATCTGGATCATATCATTCCCCACATCTATCATTGTGTAAAAGAAAACCTCATGTAGGGGCGGACCCATGTGTCCGCCCCTACATGGGTTTCTAAGCGAGGTTTTTAATTTATGGAGAATGATATGATCTGGATAGATTCCCCCTTCGCGGGAATGACACGGAAAGCAGTTCTTAATTCGCATTTAAAGGCTGACCTGAGTTAAGTGGAACGGGTCATCTTGGTGATGTAATTCGCCATTTGATTTATTTCAACTACTTTATCCACTGCTCCCAGGGATTCAGCAATTTTCCCCATGCCAAAGACCACACAACTTTTTGGATCTTGAACAAGGGTATGCCCCCCCGCTTTTTTCAGTGCTAACAATCCTTCAGCACCATCTCGTCCCATTCCTGTTAATAAAATACCAATGGCTTTTTTCTGGCATGTTTTAGCAATAGATTGCAGTAACACTGTAATAGAAGGACAGAAACCTGCAACAGGATCGGCTTGGATTAATTTAGCAACCAACCCTTTGTGAGAATGCTCAATTGTAAAATGTAAATAATCCGGCGCAAAATAAATCACGCCATTTTGTAATAATTCATTGTGTTCGACATTTTTAACTTTCAGCGGGCAATTCATATTTAACCATTGCGTAAATCCAGTCATAAATCCATGCGTCATGTGTTGTACTACCACAATCGGAACTGGAAATGTTTCGGATAAATCGGAAAAAATATTTCTTAATACTTGCGGTCCACCGACAGAAGTTCCAATAGCGACAATCTCAAAACTACCGGGTGGGTGGTTGACTGTCGGTGAGTTAAATTTTTGTTCTTGTTGGTGTGGTGTCGCAAAACGTCGTTTAATTACTTTTATTTCAGCCATACTGTGAACTGTATCAATCAATTGTTTCCGAAATTCTTCATAATTTTCTTTTGATCTCATATTGATTGGTTTAGCCAGGACACTCACAGCGCCTGCTTCTAATGCTAAATAGGTCATATTTTTTTTAGCTTCATTTAATTTTGAGCTGATCACAACGATAGGAGTGGGGAATTGCGACATGATAATTCGCGTTGCAGTATGGCCATCCATCACAGGCATTTCAAGATCCATGGTAATTAAATCAGGAGAAAGACGCGCTGTCATTTCAATCGCTTCTTCGCCATCTTTTGCATAGCCAACAATAGTCATGTTAGGCTCAGACGCGAGCATATGTTTAATGAGCTCTGCTTCTACTTTTGAATCATCAACGATTAATATTTTTATCATAGTCATCACACGAGTTGTGAAACAATGGCTAATAATGAGCTCGATTCGAATTCGTTTTTAACGATGTATGCATCGGCGCCCACGTCAATTCCGCGTTTTTTCTCAGCATCGGTTCCAAGCGATGTCACAATAATCACAGGTAAATCACGCAACTTTTCACTTTTCTTCACCTGCTCAGTGAGTGTAAATCCATCCATAATGGGCATCATGACATCGGTAATTAATAATGAAAACTTTTTCTTTTGTAAAATATCCCAGGCTTCTTTGCCATTCACAGCGACTGTCACTTGATAATTTTTACTTTCCAACACATTTTTTTCTAACGTACGAGTTGTGATGGAATCGTCTACTACTAAAATATGCTTTTTAGCGGTCTTATCTTTATTTTGGGTATTTGCCAAAAAATGGTTAGCTTGCGTTTGTTTTAAAGCATACGTCATTAAATCACTGGGATCCAACACCATGATCACTTGGTTGCTTTCCAGTAACGTTCCCCCAGAAACACAGGGAATCTTTGTTAACGGATCATGCAGAGATTTAATGACTATTTCTCTTTCGCCTATTATTTCATCCACTAAAAAAGCTAAAATATTTCCTCCCCGTTTAATCACCATCACAGATAATTTTTCATTCCTATCTAAACGATGATTTTCTAATTGTAAAATATCAGAGAGTATTTTAAACGGAATCGTTTTGCTCTCGAGGATAATGGCATGGCCACCTTGGATATTAACAATTTCATCAGGCTTGACGAGCAGCACGCGCTCAACAGAGGAAGTGGGTACAACAAACGGTTGACCAGCACATTTAATTAATAATCCTCTTTCACTGGCAATCGACAAAGGTACGCTCAATGTGAAAGTCGTGTTTTCACCCGGTACGGTAGAAATATGAATATTACCTTTTAAATTTTCAATATTCGATCTCACCACATCTAGACCAACACCCCGGCCTGAAACATCAGTGATAATATCTTTTGTTGAAAATCCTGAGCGAAACACTAATTCTAATTTTTCATTATTGCTCATTCGCTCTAATTCAGCTTTGGTTAATATATTTTTACTTTCCGCTATTTGTGAGAGTTTTTGAATATTAATGCCTGAGCCATCATCTGAGATAATAATTTTAATTAATGCCTGCTCTTCTTTAATTTGGATGGTAATGTGTCCTTGCTCAGGTTTACCTAATTTTTTTCTAGTGGCTTCTGATTCGATTCCGTGATCAATCGCATTTCTTAATAAATGAATAATTGGATCTTTTAATCCTTCTAATACTGCTTTATCGACTTTGACCTCTTCACCATGCAGGGTTAATTCAACATTTTTATTTAACTCATGAGAAAGATCTCTAACATAACGAGGAAATGTACACAACAAATTCCCAACAGGAATCATACGCAACTGACTGACTTCTTCTTTCATGCTCAGTAATAAAATCGATAAATCATTCGTTACGTCTTGGATATGTTTATGTAATTGTTTAGTTGATTTTTCAATGTCGATTAATTGCATAAGTTCGGCTTGATATTCTGTCATGGCAATTTTATTCACTTGCATTTCTTCTAGCAAACTCGAGATTTTTTCAATCTTATGAATCGGCACTCGGATCGAATCATAATCATGTGTATCGTGTAAGCTTGTATTTTCTGGTTTAGACGGCGTATTGCTAGCAGGTTGTGTATTGTTTTTTTGCTGAATGAATTCATTAAATTTATTTCGCATTTTGTCAACTGAGTTAAGACACGCATCAATGTCTTCGGGGAGTATCGATTTATTCTTTTTTTGAATATCAGAAAATAATGATTCAATTGAATGGGCTATGTCACCAACGGAATTAATTCCTAAACTAAAAGATGTTCCTTTGATGTTATGAGCGGATCGAAAAATTATTTCAATTAATTTATCGTGTTCTTCTTGAGAGAGATTATTTTTTTCAAGCGTTAATAATCCTTTAGTAATCGCTTGAGCGTGTTCATCGAGCTCAGTGCTAAACGATTCTATTAATTGCTTAAATAACTCAGGATCTAATGACATAAGTATCCTATACTTTATAAGTATCAATATGAGATTTGAGATTTTTAGCAATTTCAGCCAAGCTATTAATCGCTTCTGTTGTTTGTTTAACGCTTTCGATAAAAGACCCTGTGACTTGATTAATTTCATTCATGCCAGTGGTAATTTGTTCTATGCCAGCACTTTCTTGACGAACAGCGGATTCAATTTGTTGACTGGCAATCGTGGTATCGTGAATCACATCATTTAAATTACGAATAATATCACCTGTTTGTTCAACCAGTAGCGTTCCTTCATCAACTCCTTTGGTGCCTTCTTCTGTGACCATCACTGCTTTTTCAGTCGCTAGTCGAATACTCTCTAAAATTTTTTGCACTTGTGAAGTGGCTTGTTCAGATTGTTCTGCTAAATTTTTTACTTCAACAGCCACCACAGCAAATCCTTTTCCAGACTCACCGGCTTTGGCGGCTTCAATGGACGCATTAAGCGCGAGCATTTTGGATTGTTGCGCTAGATTATTGACGACGGAAGTAATTTCACCGACTTGTTGTGTTTGCTTGCTTAAATCTAAAATGGTGTGCGCGATGGTTTGAACTTTATCGCGAATTCGTTTCATTCCTTCGACACTTTGATCGACTGCATCCAGACCGAGTTTTCCTTTCTCGCGAGTTTGCTCAGCGGATTGACCTAGAGTTTTCGCTTTTTCCATCGTCTGCATTGAGCTTTTTTCAATTTCACTCAGTGAGGCAGTGATTTCATTAATTGACGAAGCTTGTTCAGATGCACCGGATGATTGTGTGTCTACTGCATGGCGAACTTCTTCTACAGTGGATACCATATACTGACAAGCTTGCGTAATTTCTTTGGTGATCAACGCGAGATTCTCTGTCATTTTATTAAGGTCATTGCCTAGCTGATACATTGCATCGTTGTCATTATTGGTATTGCCGACATCGAGATGCTGTCTCAAATCGCCTGAAGCCACTTTGCTGCTGTGTGCGCTAAATTGATTAGCTGATTTTACGATGTTCTCAAAAAGAGTTCGTGTTTTGATTTCACTCGCTTGCAGGTTGGCTTCGCTATCGCTGATTGATTTCTGCATGACATCTAATGCTGTTAATAACTCACCGGTTTCATCGTTAGATTGACTTTTTATTTTAATTTTTCGTTCGCCATTCGCGATAGCTTTAGCAATATTAATCGCTTTATTTAATGGCGTTAATATTTTCTGCGCAGTGACTAAAGCAATAATGAGAGATGCAAAAACGCTTATTATCAAAATGGCGTATTCAAATAAAGTCAGGAGTGACATGTCGTTTAAAATTCTTTGAGATCCTTTTTGTAAATGCAGATATTGGATATCTAATATCCCACTTGTCACTTGTGTATTAACCGAATTTAAATTGGAAGTGACATTATCCATGAGCGAGACAAAATCAGATTGCATTAGCATATTTGCTGAATGATTGTCAGCGGTATTTATTATTTTTAAACCGGTTGTGTGAAGTTGATCAAAGAGTGTTTTTAATTGTTGCCATTTTTGATCGATGGATTGATTGGATGATTTTTTTATATAAGAATCCAGGGTTGCTTGAATTTTTTGTATATTCTCCCATTGCATTGCAAAATCTGTTTTATATTTTTCATTATGGGTCATTAACTCTAATTGAACTGAATTTGTCATCATGAATATATAGCTATTTAGATCCACAAAAATATTATAAATCGGCAATTCAGTTTCAATCACTTCACTTGCATTTTTTTCAGTTTTAGCAATAATCACTAAACTAATAACCACTGAAATAATTGTAATAATGCAAATAGATATGAACCCAGTAAAAAGCTTAGCGCGAATACCAAATATTTTTTTGTCCATAGCAATTTCCTCGTTAGAGTTTGTATACATCCACGTAAGCTTTTAAATTTTTAGTAATAGCGGCTAAGTTGCCCATTGCTTCAGTCGTTTGCTTAACGCTTTCGACAAAAGATGTTGTGACTTGATTGATTTCATTCATGCCAGTGGTGATTTGTTCTATGCCAGCACTTTCTTGCCTAATCGCTGCTTCAATTTGTTGAGTGGCAATGGTGGTCTCATGAATCACGTCATTTAAATTGCGAATAACATCACCCGTTTGTTCCACTAAATCTGTTCCATGATCAACCCCTTTTGTTCCTTCCTCAGTGACCATCACTGCTTTCTCAGCAGCTTGACGAATACTTCCTAATATTTTTTGCACTTGGGTCGTCGCTTGCTCTGATTGCTCTGCTAAATTTTTTACTTCTACTGCAACGACCGCAAATCCTTTTCCTGCTTCACCGGCTTTAGCGGCTTCAATTGAGGCATTAAGCGCCAGCATTTTGGATTGTTGGGCTAAATTATTGACGACCGCAGTGATTTCTCCGACTTGTTGGGTTTGATTACTTAAATCCAAAATAGTTTGCGCGATCATTTGTACTTTCTCACGAACTTCTTTCATGCCATTCACGCTCTGATCTACTGCGTCTAAACCCAATTGTCCTTTTTCGCGAGTGCGTTCAGCGGCTTCTCCCAATGATTTGGCTTTTTGCATGGTTTGTGTTGAGCTTTTTTCGATTTCACTGAGCGATGCAGTAATTTCATTGATAGAAGAAGCTTGTTCAGAAGCCCCCGAGGATTGCGTGTCGACAGCATGCCTGACTTCTTCAAGCGTACTCACCATATTATGACAAGATTGAGTTATTTCTTTGGTGATGCTTGCTAGACTCTTTGTCATGGCATTGAGATCATTGCCCAGTAATCCCATTTCATCAAAACTTTCAATTTCAATAAATCGAGTTAAATCGCCTGATGCAATACGACTACTGTGTTGTCTAAAAATACTAATATGTCTCAGCACAGAACGAGCTGTCATGAAAGCAATTAAAATGGAGGTGATGATGCCGAGTATCGACAAGGCATATTCGATGAGCTGAACGCTACTCAAACTTTCCATTATTTTTTGTGTGCCATAATTGAGATATTGGGATTGAAAATCTAATAAACCCATTGCATTTTCGTCTTTGATTGCTCCGTTTTTGGTATTTAATAATGTGGCTATTTGCGTTGTTAATGGCGATGCTTCTTGGGAATAGATATCCATTGCAGTCGTTTTATTGGCATTTGATACAGCGATAGAAATTTTTGTTTGAGCTGTTTTTAATTTATTTAATAATTCTTTAATTTGTGCCCAGCGTATTTGATAAGTATTATTGGTTGTCCAAGATTTAGAGAGTTGATCAATAGTTGAGATTGATTTTTCTATCGAATCCCAAGTCTCTGTTAGTACATTTGCATTTTTATTCTCATTGGAAATTAACATTTCTTGCGTGACTAATTGCGAAGTATAAATATCACTGTTTAAATCAATAAATTCATCATAAGTGGGTAATTCGACTTTGCTCACTTGATTGGCAAAGTTTTTTGTCGTTGTAATCTCGACCCAATTAATGCCTATTGCAACGAGAAAGAAAACCGTTACTAAAGAAAAACCAGTCATGAGACGGCCCAGAATCCCAAGGCTGCTTTTCATTTTACGATTTGGCTCATTCTCTTTTGAATCGCTCATATTGGATCTCCATTAATTTTTACCCAATAAACCATGTAAATCAGTGATAATGGCTTCTATATTTAAAATAGTGATCGTTCTGTTATGAATGCCTACTATATACTTTGAATGAAGACTGCCTTGGTAAGGAATGTTGTTTTTCATTTTTTCGTTATCATATTCATCAATTCCTTCAATATCATCTGCCAAAATTCCAATCGAGATACCTTTTATTTTTGTTACGATGACATACGTTTTTTGAGGATTTTCGCTGATATCTAATTGAAAGAATTTTCTTAAATCGATTAGAGTGAGCAATACGCCTCGATAATTCGTCACACCGGCAACACAGGGATGAGCAAAAGGGATTTTTGTCAGTGTATTTTTATCCATGACTTCTTCTACGTTTTGATAAGCGACGCCATATAATTCGTTATTGGCTAATTTGAAACAGATAAAATTAACTGTGTCATGATTTTCAATCGTTACTATTTTTTCCGCTAATTTTTTAGCGCGTTCCAGTAAGATGGCACGGGATAGTTTATCGTTTGGCATTAAGTCAGCTGCGTTCATATTAGCTTCCAATCGTGATGTGAAGGTTTATTTCGTTTCGTAAAATGTCAGCGAAATCTTTATAACATAACCCTTGTGAGCCAGGGACAACTTCTTGCTGTTGTTTTGATTCAGCAATGGCTAACGCATTTTTTAAACTTTTTAAACCGGCTTCATGTTGATTTTTTCGTAATAGTAATAATCCTAATTGGAAATGCCCAGCGACAAATTGATTGTCTAAAAACAGTGTTTTTCTCAGTGCAGATTCTGCTTCGGGTAATCGATTAAGCTCTGATAGGGTGAGCCCATAAGTAAAATAATTTAATTTATTGGTAGGTTCTAATCTAAATCCTTCTTCACAAAGTTTTATTGCTTCATTTAATTTACCCATATTGGCCAGATCCGTTGCTCTTGTGACTAAATCCTGTTTGATAGTTTCTATTTTTTCTATTTTTTTTATTTTTTCTAATTTTTTTATTTTGGGTTCTATTTTTTTAGTTATTTTAATTATTTTTGTGGCTGGATTAATAATTGTTTTGGTTGTTGTGATAACGGGTTGTAATTTTTCCGTGAGACGTCGGGTAAATAGAGATCCTCTTTGTGCGTGAAAAACAAAATCAGTCTTGGCGATATTGATCGGATCTGATGCTCCAAGCATCAAGTAGCCTTCTTGCACTAGACTCTTGTTGAGTCCGAGCATAATTCGGTGACAAGTCTCATTGTCAATGTAAATTAAAACGTTCCGACAGATAATTAAATCTTGTGCATTTGTGCCGTTGAAAATAGAGGGATAGTTATCGTCATTTAAGTTCAAATAGTCAAAATTAACCATTTCTTTTATTGTCTGAGCGATCTGATAATATCGAGTTTCTTTCTGAAAATATTTTTGCTTAAAATAGTCTGAGATGGAGCGCATTGACCATTCTGTATAAGTGCCTTTAATGGCTTTCTGTAAAACCGTAGTATTGACATCTGTGGCTAATAATTTGATTGTCCAGTTTCCAATATCAGGAAGAATTTCAGAAAGCATCATTGCAATGGAATAAATTTCTTCACCCGTTGCACAGCCTGCACTCCAAATTCGAATAGATAATGAATTTGTTTCGCGTTTTTTTTTAATGATGTCAGGCAAAATATAATGTTGTAATAATTGCATTTGTTGTTGGTCGCGGAAAAAATAGGTTTCACCGACGGTAATTCCTGCTACCAAAAAATGTAATAATGGTGACTGCGTAGGGCAGTCTGCCAATTGTGAAAGATATTCTGCTGGTGTTAAAGAAAATTTCGTACAGGCTTCTTGAATGGTTTTATATAACTCATAGTGTTGATGAACATGCATGACAATCCCTAAGCGTCGTCGAATCAATTCGACAAATTGAGATTCAAATGCCTGTATAGTGGGGTCAAACTCCACTTTCATTTTGAGATGCATAGATATCAATTTCCAAAATATGGCTTATATTGATGAGTAATGATGAATTTAAGTTTTCTGTAATAGTCGCTAAATAAGGCGAGTTTGGCTTGTCAAATTCTTTCTGGTTTTGTAAATGTGCTTCATCAAAATCGCTCAAGCCTTCAATATCATCCACAATCATTGCTATTTCTTTTTTTTGATTCGAACAAAGTAACATTGGCATGTCGAGCGAAAATTTTTTTTGACGAATCATCCCTAAACGATTGGCTAAATCGATAACGGGAATATTTTTTCCCTTGAGATTCATAATTCCCACTAAATAAGATGGACCGCCGGGTAATTTTTCTAATGCGACCAGCGGTAACACTTTGTTAATGTCTTTTAAATAAGCGCACATCCGAACTTTATTTACCAAGAAGTGCACTAATTGTGTTTTCATCTTTTGCGCCTCTTAATCATTTTCTTTTGTTAGCATAAGTTTTTTTAAAAAAACGTCCATATTTTCTGCATTAATTGGCTTACTGAATAAATACCCTTGACCATATAAACAATCAATAGACTTTAAAAAATTTAATTGCTCTTCCGTTTCAATGCCTTCTGCAATGACTTTTAAGCCTAAATTTTTTCCCAGAGCAATTAAGCAATTGACAATAATGGCGCTATTCGGATCGGTCATCACATCTTGCACGAAACTTTGGTCGATTTTTAAAGTATCGATTGATAAGTGTTTTAATCGAGTAAGTGATGAATAACCTGTGCCAAAATCATCAATGGCAATGCTAATTCCAAAATTATGTAATTTATTGATGACATTTTTAAACACGTCTGTTCGATGACCCATGATGATTGTTTCGGTTAATTCTAATTCCAGAGAATGCGGTGCTAGTTGGGTATAATTTAATATGTCCACTACCATTTCAAAAAAATCTTTTTGCAATAATTGATGAGACGATAAATTAATGGCTATTTTAAAATTTTCGTATTGATCTAAATTCCATTTTTTAGCTTGTTCGCAAGCATTGCGTAACACCCAGTTGCCGATGGTAGTAATCATGCCAGTTTCTTCTGCGATTGGAATGAAAATGCTGGGTGACACTAAGCCATATTTTTGGTGATCCCAACAAGCTAAAACTTCCAATCCTACAATAATATGACGAGTGATATCGTAAATAGGTTGGTATGTTAACGACATTTCATTGCGTTCTAATGCAAATTTTAATGCGTATTCTATGTTGATATGTTGTCGATATTTATCATTCAATTCTTCATTAAAATATTGGTAATTATTTCTGCCCATTGCTTTGGCATGATACATCGCCATATCAGCGTGTTTTAGTAAATTCTCTTTGGTGGTTCCGTGACTGGGAAAACAAGCAATTCCGATACTGGCACCAATACGAATATTGTGTTTTTCTAAATAAAAATCGATGCTGAGCATATCTAACATTTTTTGCGCGACTTGACCGATATTTTCAGCGGATTCAACGTCACTAAAAAAAACCGTGAATTCATCGCCACCGATTCGAGCAATAAAATCTTCTGTTCGTAAACAATTTTTTAATCGCGTTGCGACTTCTATTAATAAAAGATCACCCATATGGTGACCAAAGGTATCATTGATTAATTTAAAATTATCTAAATCAATAAACATTAATCCCATTAATCGATTATGTCGCTCTGAGGCGGCTATGACTTGCGCTAGACTGCGTTCAAATTGGAATCGATTATATAATCCAGTGAGTGTATCGATTGAAGAAAGTCGTTCAAGTTGGTTTGATGTGTCAATTAATTCTTGTCGCATATCGGCAATGCGTTGCATGGCTTTTATTTTTGAGGCGAGAGTGGTTTCGCTAAAAGGCTTGGTAATATAATCATCGCCACCGGCATCGATGCCTTCTTTTATGCTTTCATCATCCACATTGGCAGAAAGAAAAATAATAGGTATCCAATTTTTGGTATTCACTTCGCGAATTTTTTTCGCTGTTTCAAAACCATTGACACCTTCCATCACCACATCGAGAATCACTAAATCGGGCGGGGTTTGTTTAAAGGCTTCAAGAGCTTGTAATCCGCTAGTGACAGGTATGACCTCATGTCCCAATTTAATTAAGCAATTGGTGGTAAAAGCAAGGTTCGTCTTGGAGTCATCTGCTAGCAAAATTTTCATGACCAGCCCCTGGATGAAAGACTATTTATATTATCTCATAAATAGCTTATATCGGGTTGAGAGCCGAGATGAGATTAAAAATAGGCAAACAAGTTAATTTAGTTTATTTATAAAGCAGGTCGTTTAAAACAAGGCCCGATCGGCTAATTTTTTAAATTGCAATTCTATCTTTTGTTGAGGAAGCGGATGGCTCAAGAAATAACCTTGAACCATGTCACAATTTTGTAGCGTTAAATATTGAACTTGCTCTGCTGTTTCAACTCCTTCGGCGACAACCTCTAAACCAAGATGATGAGCTAATCCAATAAACGCATTAGTAATGGCAGAATCATTAGGGTTATTAGGTATGCCTTTAATATAATTTTGATCGATCTTAATGGTGCTAACAGGTAATTGTTTCAGATGGCTAATCGAAGTGTAGCCTGCGCCAAAATGATCAATGGATAATTGTACGCCGACTAATTTAATAGTATCTAAACGACTTTTAGCAATTTCAATATTATCCATCACGGTCGATTCATTTATTTCTAATTCTAAATATTTTGGATTTAATCCCGTTTCTTTTAAAATAGTTTCGATCGTTTTTGCAATATCAGCATGTTGAAATTGTTTTGGTGATAAATTCAATGCAACAGTTAAATGTTCATAACCTTCATCTTGCCAATATTTATTGGTTTTGCACGCTTCACGCAAAGCCCATTCACCCATTTTATTCATGAGACCCGTATCTTCTGCAATAGGAATAAATTGAGCAGGGTTGAGAATACCTAATTCAGGATGTGCCCAGCGTAAAAGCGCTTCGACACCCGCAATATTGCCGTTTTTAATATGTAATTTAGGTTGGTAATATAAAACCAGTTCATTATTTTTAATTGCTTTACGCAGATCATTTTCTAATTTAATAAATTCACGCGCTTCAACATCCATTGCATTGGTATAAAATTGGAAAGCATTATCTCCCGCTTGTTTCGCTTGATATAAAGCAGAATCAGCATTTTTTAACATATCTTCCATTGACACACCATCATCGGGATAAATACTGATGCCAATATTGGCTGTCAGGAAAAAGTCTTTTATGGGAGGAGCGAGTGATTGCAATATTTTTTCAGCAACCACACTGGCGAATTTAGGTTTATTGATATCAGACAGTAACACAATGAATTCATCACCCTCTAAACGCGCTATCAAATCTTCTGTTCGTAATGTTTTTACAATACGTTGACTCATTTCACTTAATACAAAATTCCCGATATTGATTCCTAGAGTTTGATTAATATTTTTTACTGCATCGACATCAATAATTAATACTGCAATTATTTTATTATGGCGTTTCGCATGACTGATTGCTTTGTTAAGTGCTTCGTTAAAAAACGCGCGTGTTGGTAAAGAAGTTAAAGGATCTTTTTGATGGGTAATGGGTTTGATTATTTCTGGGAGTGGTTCGGTTTTCAGTGCAGGCATCAATGCCGGCATAGTCGCTTTAATTCGATTAATCTCAGCAGATTTCATTTCGACATTTTTTTCTAATTGATTGATTGCGCGTTGATTGTTATCTAACATTTCATTAATTTGATAAGAAATTTCAGTTAAATCATCATTGCCTTTAGTTGTTATACGAATGTTAGACGCATCCTGGGAGTTCAGTTGATTCAATTGCTTATTTAAGCTTTCTAAGCGACGAACAAAATTCAGATAAATTACACTAAAAAGTACAAGAATCAGCAACACCATCAATCCACCCATAATCGGTGCAGAAAAAGAGATAAAAAATGCGAGAAGTAATGCGCAGATGAAGAAGGCAGTTATCAACATTTTACTCTTTATTTTCATAAGGATCCTGTTAATTTAATAACAAGTGACACCAACCACATTACTATATTATATATGTTATTATACTAGAAATTACGTGGGTCAATATGTTTAAAAAACGATGGGCGACTATGTGGAGAAAATTCACATCAAAACATAACCCCGAATTCACCGATAATAAACTCGATGATTATAGTGCTTTATTGCAATATATTACCCATCTTGCAGATCATAAATTGGGGTATCCCGTTTCACTTTTGACGTATGTTGGCATTGTTAACAATAAAGCATTAGGAATTCAATCGGGTAGTCTTGCGAATGTTTTATTAAATAATGTTGGTGATCCATTCAAAGATTCTGAAACCTCTCGCATGGAAGTGAAACGACATGAGCGAAAAATTCTTGCGATTTTAGAAAAGTTTTTTGGCTTACCGGAAAAATCGATTAGAGGATATGTGACAACGGGCGGCACGGAAGGTAACTTTGCCGGATTATGGTGGACCAAACGTTATATGATCAATCATGCGCTTCCACAATTAATCACCAAAGATGATGAGCTAAAACAATTAGCCAAAGCAGAGCAAGCTCTATATGCAGAGCTCGCTAAAATTCCCAATAATGATTATCCCGAGCGCGTGAATCAATTACAAAAAATTATAGATAATCGCGATAGCGCGGCAAAAATAAATGGTGTCGTTCAACAATTACTTATTCCTACGGTTTTTTTTACGAAAGATCACACGCATTATTCTATTCCAAAAATTGCTGAAATATTGCGATTAAATATTCGTCCTATTTTGTCAAATCCAGATGGCTCGATGGATTTAACCAATTTTAAAAAAGAATTAATTCTGCATTTTGGTTCGCATCCGTTGAGTTCCATTATTGTGATTGCCAATATTGGTACGACGATTACCGGTGCAGTAGATGATGTGCCGGGGATTAAAAAAATTCTCGATGCGCTGCAACCGAAACCACTTTATTCAATTCATCTAGATGGCGCATTGTCAGGATTTGTTATGCCGATATTAAAACCGTTTGGTGAAATCGAAAATTATTTCGATGCATTAGGCGTTAACACGATTGCATTTTCAGCGCATAAATATCCTGGATTATCTCAACCTTGTGGCGTGATATTAGCTCGACAACCTTTTTTTCTAAAAGCATTTGAAAAAACCGAACGGAGTGTGGAGTATGTCGGAAATATTTTGGATGTGACAATTACCGGGTCGCGTTCTGGGCTGAATGTTTTGATGTTTTATAATGCGTTGCAATCACTGGATATAGATCATAACAATGATAAATTAACTAAATTAGTAAATGACAATTTATTAATAGCAAAATATTTGTATGAACAATTAGTCAAAATGTTTGGTTTTTCTCAAGTGTCTTATCTTCATCATTTCAATGTGATTTTTCCCAAGCCATCGATGGAGCTTGCTAAAAAATATCAATTAATGATTACGGGAGAAAGAGCAACGATCTGTGTCTTATCTAATGTTACAAAACGGTTAGTGGATCAATTTATCAACGAACTGCAATTAGAAAAGGAGACAATCATGAGTGCCGTCCAAACTGAATTTAAAATTAAAACGTTAAATCGAGATTATACGGAATCGGCTATAAAATTATTTGTTAAATCATTTTGTGATAGCGAACCTATTACACGTCATTTAAAAATGACTTATAAAGATTATGAGCCTTTTGCGAGAGAAGTGATTGAAAAAGCTGCTAAAGAAGGTTTGAGTGTGGTTGCAGTTGATAAAAAAAATAATGTGATTGCTTGTGCAGTCTCGGAAGATATTGTTAATCCATTTATTCCAGATGTGGGTAAATATCCCAAAATGAAACCGATTTTTGCTTTATTAAATGAGTTGGATAAACCTTTTATGACAGGTAAGCATTTTGTGAAAGGTAAAATTGCTCATGTTTGGATTGCAGTAGTGAATCCTGATGTACGAGGTCAAGGATTATCGACTGCGATTGATATGGCGTGTGGTGAATTAGCTGTGCGCAAAGGATTTGATTTTGCCTATGCGGAATTTACCAATGATGTCAGTGAAAAAATCACGCATCATTATGATGTGTACAAATTACTGAACAGTGTGAAGTATGAAGATTTTACATTAGAAAATAACGAACATCCCTTTAGTGGAGTGAAGGGCGGCGCCGCAGCCTATATCGTTGGTTTGCGACCTGGTATTCAATTAGATTCATTACAAAATTGTTATAAAGAAGTCAGTCATTAATCATCGCACTATTTTGTCGTGGCGGACCTTGGTGTCCGCCCCCTATTTTAATATTCAGATCCTGAGCAATTGTTTCTCATTTGGATTTTAAACCACGACTTTTAAACCAACTTTTTCCATAAGAAATTAAAATTTCTTCCCCTTTTTTGATATCTCGATTTGCTTTGATTGTCGTTATGTGTCTATTGATATTAATATCATAATCCGCATTAGGTTCATCTGAGTGATTATAAATGCTCCCATAACCGAGAAAAACAGCATTTTTTCGACCCGCGGCAAAATAGAAATCTTCTAATCCGACATCACCACCTTTGGAAAGAATAAAATAACACTGTTCAATTTTTTCACCTTTCTTAATTTTTTTTTCAGCAAACACACCAAAACCATGGCGTGTTGATTTTTTTACAGCAATTTTATTTAGAAATAATTTCATTGGTCACTTCACGAATAATTAATTTGATGAATTCTCTCAAAGAGTGAGATTGGCTGTCTATATAAAAAATGTTCGTCATTTGTTAACTCAATGATACACTTATCTGAATCTACGCAGGAGGCGTATGGCGGCTATGGATTTAGTGGCGGACCAAAGACAAATTTCCACTGAAGAAAAAACTCAGATTAACCAGCAGGTAAAAGCTGAGTTGATAGAGCATTTATATAGAGGTTGTTTACCTGGAACGGTTAGCGGTATTCCTGTTGGTATCGCTATCTTTATTGATTTTTACCATCATACGCCTAATGCATTACTATTTCCCTGGTTTATTGCTTACAATCTTGCGTTAATTGCGCTCACCGTACTGTATTTTGTTTATCTGAAATTTAAAAATCAATATAGCTTAAGCGCATGGCTTGGGGCTTATTCGGTGGTGATGTCAGTTTGTGCTTTAATGTGGGCAACGTGTGTTTTTCTCATTCCGGATAATATTACGCGTCAGTATTTTGCTTTTATCGCGCTTTTTTTAATTGCAACAGGTTATGCCACCGGTACGATCGGACAGTTTAGATTATGTTTAATGACTCTCAGTATTATCGTTGTGCCGTTAGTGATTTGGTGTTTTCTCAAAGGCACTATTTTTTATAATTTAGTTGGCAGCTTTTCATTAATTTATATTGGTTTCATGGTGAGTATTAATCATCGTAGTACACAATGGTTTAAAGATTCGCTTAAATTAAAACTTGAAAATACGCTAGTGAGTTATCAAGCCAATCATGACTTATTAACTGATTTGCCTAATCAACGATTATTACCGCAATTTATTGATTCCGCGATACATGCCGTCAAAGACACAGACAATACATTTGCACTCACTTGTTTTTCATTGAATAGAATGGAAATGATTGATGATAGTTTAGGCCATCAAGCAGGTAACGCTATTATTCAGGCAGTGGCGGGGCGCTTACGAACATTTGTTTCCGATGTGGCAGAGTTAGGTAATACCACGCGGTACATTTTAACTATTTCGCGTAAAGATACGTTTAATATTTTATTAGTGCCATTAAAAATAACTGAAGCAGAAGAAAAAATTCGTCATCTTTTTTCAGTGTTAGACGATCCTATTTATTTGGAACAACAAGGTGTTAAAATTACGGCGAGTGTCGGTGCTAGTTTATATGGAAAAGATGGTGGAGATGCGCAAGCTTTATTAATTAATGCCGATGCTGCTATGTTTCGCGCAAAACAATTTGGTGGTAATCATTTAGAATTTTATCGCGCTGAAATTAATGCTGAAATGCCGAAGCAATTAGAGCTGGAAACGGATTTACATGCTGCAATTGAAAATAATCAGTTACAAGTGTATTACCAACCTTTAGTGGATTTAAGAACAGGTCAAATCTCAGGGATGGAAGCATTATTACGTTGGCCTCATCCGGTGCATGGTTTTATTTCACCGATGAATTTTATTCCGTTAGCAGAGGAAACGGGGTTGATTATTCCGATTGGTGAATGGGTTATGCGTGAGGCGTGTATGCAAACCAAAAAATGGCATGAGATGGGTTTTAACTCATTGCGAGTCGCGGTTAATTTAGCGGAAAAACAATTGCGTCAAGAAAGTTTAGTAAAAACCATTGAAAAAATTTTGGAGCAAACGGGTCTTGATTCAAAATTTTTGGAACTAGAGTTGACAGAAACAGCCATTCTCGATGAAACAGTCGTTTATTTATTAAAAGAATTTAAGCGCATGGATTTAAGTTTGGCTGTAGATGATTTTGGAACGGGTTATTCAGGCTTGAGTTATTTAAAACGATTTGCAATTGATAAATTAAAAATCGATCAATCGTTTATACGTGATATTCCAGGGAATAATGATAGCATTACCATCGTGTCAGCAATCATCGCGATGGCAAAAGAGCTCAATGTCAATACGCTAGCAGAAGGTGTTGAGACAATCGAACAACTGCAATTTCTGAAAACGAAAGGGTGTGATTATATTCAGGGATATTATTTTAGTAAGCCACTGGATGTAAAAATGTTTACTGAATTATTGCAAGAGCGTCGGAGTTTGACGCTGAATTAACGATTTGAATTTAATTTAAAACTTAAGGAGAAGTCATGAAACGGATATTCAAGAAAGTACTTACTTTTAGCGGGTTGGGGCTGTTAGCAGCTCTCTCTTCTCCGGTCTTTGCGTCGGGGTATAAATTGGAATTCCAAAGTCCATCGGTATTAGCAGATGGGGGTGAAGCGGCTGTTGTCGAAGATGCTGGCACCAACTGGTATAACGCAGCAGGGTTAGTTTATTTACCGCAACAATTTGTCGGTGCGGTCACTGACGTTTATCAGCAAACAAAATTTTCTGGAACGTCGACAGCGCTTTCACCGCTTGCTGCATTTGGTGCGCCGAATTATGTCAATACTAATTCAGATGCCAGTTCTTATCCAAACGTTGTTTTGCCAGCTTTTCATTATTCTTTACCTTTCTATAATCGCTATGCGGTAGGTATCAGCATGGTACCGGCTTGGGGATTGATGGAAGACTATGGCGAAACATCCGATGTACGTTATAACTTAAATAAAATCACCACAAAAACAATTGATATATCACCCAGTTTTGCAATGAAAATCAATGATCAATGGTCATTTGGTTTAGGACCTGATTTTCATTATTTCTCTTTGCAAAGTCGTAGTCATGCTTACACTCAACCTATCACTGGCAGTGATTCGGTATCTCGTTATACGGCAAATAATTGGGGTCGTGGCTGGCATGCGGGCTTATTATTACGTTTAAATGATGCGACTCGAATCGGTTTGGGTTATCGCTCTAAAATCGTCATGAATATGACAGGTAATAGTGATTTCGCATTAACGAATTTAGCAGGGTACACGACAAATCAATTCAAAGTTAGCATTCCATTGCCACCGACTACCACGCTCAGTATCTACCGCGATATCAATCCAGTGTGGGCGTTGATGGGAACAATTGCTTATGATCAATGGAGCGTTATTCAATATTACTACGGACAAAACTTTATCCAGCCTCCGACAGCAGCTAACCCAAGCGGTTTAACGAATGTAGTGTTAAGACAAAATTTCAGTGACACCTTAAATTTAAGTATTGGTACGCACTATAAATGGAATGATAAATGGATGTTACGTGGTTCATTAAAGTTTGAAGGCACTCCAACGCAAACGGCTCATCGTGCAGTGAGCTTCCCAGATGCACAAAAATTGGGTGTGAATTTAGGTGCGCGGTATCAAGTGAATCAAAAAGTAGCGATTGATATGATCGTAGCTCATGTCTTTAATCAGCAAGTTTCAATTAATGATGTCAATCCTGCGTCAGGTGCGACGTCTGTTGGTCATGTAAATACGAGTATAAACCTAGTGGGTGCGCAGGTAGTTTGGAATATTTAAAAAACTTTTGTTATTTATTTATCATCCCCGCTTTCGCGGGGATTTTTCTATCTCTTAATCGTACAACTCAAAATGAAATTTTTTAATCTGAGGTCTCTTCATGAAATGTTTGAAAATAATGGCTGGCATTGTTATGTCTGCTTCCAGTTTATCGGCTATTGCAGCAGATCATTATGCTATTTTTATTGATGCAGGTAGCACGAGCTCTAAATTGCATATTTTTTCTTATGATGACTCAACGGTTATGCCTAATATCACGGAAGCTTTTATTCCAGAAAGCGTAAAACCTGGCATCTCCTCTTTTATGAGTCACCCTGAGTTAGCGGGTCCTTCATTAAAAAAATTACTAGATGATGCGACACAATATTTACAAAAAAAATGGCGTAGATGTTCATACAGTTTCGGTGAATGTTGATGGAACGGCGGGTATGCGTTTGATACCGGATGAG